>ERZ808054.3-NODE-3-length-340572-cov-9.169027_pt1 | contig 340572 bp, 261 predicted proteins | sample MGYA00380201_ERZ808054 | MGnify/ENA primary metagenome ERZ808054 (study PRJEB31490, sample SAMN06133419) | mouse gut metagenome | isolation source: Z5_2 | host: mice | place: China: Chengdu | collected 2015-05 ...
GAGCCTCTTGTCGGATTCGAACCAACGACCCCGAGATTACAAATCACGTGCTCTGGCCAACTGAGCTAAAGAGGCATCATTGCTTTCCAACATTTCAGTGCTTTCAGACACCGCTATCGGTTGTCAAGCGAGTGCAAAGGTACGGCAACTTTTTGTAACAGCCAAATATTCTGACCTTATTTTTTCTCCATTTTTTCATTTTTCTTCAAACAACCCTCATTTCCTTGTTGTTACATAACAATTGGCCTCATAAGATATGCCGCGCCAAAGGACCGTCCCGGGACACGCCCGTACACATATGCCCATTTTTATGCGTGCGCGGGCAGATTAATCCCAATTTTTTCACTAAGTTTGCATACGGCTAACGCCGCGCTCTCCCCGCACGACCCACTAATGTACAACCAAACATACGACGCATATGAACGACACTATCCAAGCCCGCATCGCCGCATTTCGCCGCGAGATGGCCGCCGCCGAGATTGACGCGGCGATAATCTACCACACAGATCCACATCAAAGCGAATATATCGCGCCCCATTGGCAGGTGCGCCGTTGGCTCAGCGGCTTCACGGGGTCGGCCGGCACCCTCGTAATCACCCCCGACGAGGCGTTGCTGTGGACCGACTCGCGCTACTTTCTCCAGGCCGACCGCCAGCTTGAGGGCACAGGCATCACGCTGATGAAAGACGGCTTGACATCCACCCCGTCAATAGAGGAGCATCTCATATCCCGGCTCCCCTCCGGCTCAACTGTGGGCGTCGACGGAATGCTGCTCTCCGTGCAGGCCGACAAGGCCCTGAGGGAAACGCTCGGCGCGCACGGCATCAACGTTGACACGACATTCTCTCCGATTGACCGGATATGGAACGACCGCCCGGCGCTTCCGGCCGGCAAGGCATTCATACATGACGCTAAATACGCCGGCGAACAGGCCTCCGACAAGATTGCCCGCGTCCTCGCCGATGCCGCAGCCCAAGGGGGCAACGCCGCCTTCATCTCGGCCCTCGACGAGATAGCATGGGTACTCAACATCCGCTCCAACGATGTCCCCTGCAACCCCGTTGCCACTTCATTCCTATACCTTAGCGGCGACGGCTCCACCCTCTTTATCGACGAGAACAAGATCGACGACGCGATGCGCGCCTACCTGAAAGAGAACGGCGTAACCATCCTCCCCTACAGCACCGACGAGGTGACGCGCTTCCTCCAATGGCTACCCGGAGACGCCAAGGTAGTGGTCAACGCCTCATGCACCGCCACGAACCTGCTACCCGCGCTTGGCGACAAGGCCATCCTCGGCAAGTCGCTGATAGCCCTGCCAAAGGGCATAAAGAACCAAGTGCAGATTGACGGCGTGCGCTCGGCCATGGAGCGCGACGGCGCAGCCCTCGTGGGGGCGTTCATGGAAATAGAGCGACGCCTCGCCGACGGCACCAAGACCACAGAGATGGACGTGGCCGAAATCCTCACGCGCCACCGCAGCAATCAGCCGCTCTATTTTGACGACAGCTTCGACACGATAGCCGGATATGCCGACCACGGCGCGATTGTACACTACTCGGCAACCCCGGAGACCGACTACACCCTGCAGCCGTCAAGCCTGCTGCTCATCGACTCGGGAGCACAATATCTCGACGGCACGACCGACATAACGCGCACCATCGCCCTCGGCACTCCCACCCCTCAGCAACGCCATGACTTCACCCTCGTCATGAAAGGGCACATCGCCCTCGGCTCGGCAATATTTCCCGCCGACACACGCGGAGCCCAACTCGACGCGCTGGCGCGCCAGTTCCTCTGGCGGGAAGGTCTCAGCTACCTGCATGGCACGGGACACGGCGTCGGCCACTTCCTCAATGTGCACGAGGGACCGCAGAACATACGCCTGAACGAAAATCCGGCGATATTGCGCCCGGGAATGATTACGTCCAACGAGCCAGGACTGTACCGTGCCGGCGAGTACGGCATCCGCTGCGAGAACCTCGTGCTGACCGTGCCAGCATTCACTACCGGGTTTGGCGACTTCAACCGCTTCGAGACACTCACCCTGTTCCCGTTTGACCGCACGTTGTTTGACACGGCGATAATGTCGCCGGCCGAGATTGACTGGATCGACCGCTACCATGCCGATGTGCTGCGCCGCCTCTCCCCGCTACTCGATGACAACGCACGCGCTTGGCTTACGGCCAAGACTGCCCCCCTCGACCGTTAAACCGTTTCACATTAACCCATATAATACATATATAATATAATGGCACTCATAAAGACCCTGCGAGGGTTCACACCGATAATCGGCAAAAACTGTTTTCTCGCCGACAACGCCACCATCATCGGCGACGTCGTGATGGGCGACGACTGCAGCATATGGTTCAACACCGTGCTGCGCGGCGACGTAAATTCAATAAGGATAGGCAACCGCGTCAACATACAGGACGGCTCGGTACTCCACACCCTATACCAGAAATCGACCATAGAGATAGGCGACGACGTGTCAATCGGACACAACGTCACCATACACGGCGCAAAAATCCATGACCTCGCCCTCATAGGCATGGGGGCGGTGGTGATGGATGACGCCGAGGTCGGCGAGGGAGCGGTGGTCGCCGCCGGCTCGGTAGTGCTGTCACGCACCAAAATCGGCCCCCACGAGCTGTGGGCAGGCGCGCCGGCACGATTCGTCAAGCCCGTAGACCCCGAGCAGAGCAAGGAGCTAAACCGTAAGATTGCAACCAACTACCTCATGTATTCCAAGTGGTATGACGATTCCGAGATAATAGAATCGGTGGAATAGCCTGCAACTTTACAACACGTTAAGCAAACTTTTTTATATAAATATTCGTTGTTTAGACTGTAGTTTCACTAACAAATACATCACCAAACAACACGAAGTATGAAAAAGTATCTTTTCGCTCTAATTGCATTTCTCGGCATCGCAGCCGGGGCACAGGCACAGAAAGCCGAGCTCTTCTTCTCCTACGGCGGTTACACCCAGATGGACGCGTGCGACATGCACGACGGATGGCATCACGTCAACACAGCATGGGGAGCCGTGAACGCAGGCTTCAACTTCAAGGTCGCCCCTAAATTCTGGATTGGCCCGAGCTACACATTCTCAAGTTGCACCACCAAGGGAGGTCCTGACCATTCGAGCATCGCCTACCACGCCATCATGCTCAACGGCCGCTACGAATACTGGCGCAACAGCATCGTGACACTCTACGGCCACCTCGGTCTCGGCGCGGAAATATCCCACATGATGCCCAAGTGGAGCGACAGCTACAACAAGGCATACTTCGCGTTCCAGATATCCCCGTTAGGCGCGCAGGTAGGCATCAGCCGCAATTTCACCATGTTCGGCGAACTCGGCTTCGGCGCACAGGGCCTCGTGCAGGTCGGCTTCCGCATCGGCCTGTAATCCCCGTTATACAATTTCGGAATTAATACGACATTATGGGTCGCGATTGGTCGCGACCCATAATGTTTATCCTACTGCCGGGTGCTACTGCCCCACATTCCCGTCATCGTTTCACAGCATATTTTCCGCAGTATCAAAAATTTGGCTCAAAAAAGTTTTGCGGAATAAAAAACAATATGTAATTTTGCCCCGCAAAACGAAAAATCGAGAACAACAAAAACAAACATTAAAATATGATTATCGTACAAGTAAAAGAAGGCGAAAACATCGAGAAAGCGCTCAAGAAGTTCAAGAGAAAATTTGAAAAGACCGGTATCGTGAAGGAACTCCGCTCACGTCAGGCTTTTGAAAAACCCTCCGTGACCAACCGCAAGAAAATGATGAAAGCCGTCTATGTGCAACAGTTGCGTGCCGTAGAGGAATAAACCGACACACTTTTTCCCTTTTTTATTTGGAAAAACAAAAAGAAAGGCATATATTCGTACAACGGAACGATAAACCTCCGGCGCACGACAAGATATGCTTGTAAATTCTTTTTTGACATATATACGGTGTGAGCTGAATCTTTCAGCTTACACCGTTTCGTCTTACAAAAAGGATATCGAGCAGTGGCGCGACTACTCCACGGGAGGGCATCCTGAGCGTTTTGAGCCGATGGACACCGCCGTGTCCGACCTGCGACTGTGGGTGGCGCGCCTTGCCGCCACAGGCCACTCCACGCGCACAATACGACGCAAGATACAGGCCCTGCGGGCATTCTACCGATACCTCATGCGATTCCACGGACTGCGGTCAAATCCTGCCGCCGACATCACCCTTGCCCGCCCCGACAAGCCGCTACCCGTCTACATCCGCCCCGAGGAGACCGCCGCCGTGCTCGATGAGCCGGTCGACACGACCGACTTCACGTCCGTGCGCGACCATCTCATTGTCCTGATGCTCTACTCCACCGGCATAAGATGCTCCGAGCTGCTCACCCTGCGCGACGCCAACGTGCGCCCGGAGGCCGGTGAACTAAAAGTGCTCGGAAAACGTAATAAGGAAAGAATAATCCCATTTGGCACCGAGTTGAGCAGAATGATCGACACATACCGCACCCTGCGCCGCGACACCGTCGGCACCACCCCCGAGCATTTCTTCGTGCGCCCCGACGGCAGCCCGCTCTACCGCAAGCTCATCTACAACGTCGTGCACCATACGCTCGACGGACGCGCCCACGCAGGACGCCTCAGCCCCCACGTGCTGCGCCATTCCATGGCCACCGACATGCTCAACAACGGCGCCCGGCTGACCTCCATACAGCAGATACTCGGACACCAGTCGCTCGCAACGACCCAGGTGTACACCCATATAACCTATCGTGAACTAAAACAAAATTATCAACTCGCACATCCACGTGCACTAAAAAAAGGAGGATAACATGGACATCAGAATTCAAGCCATCCACTTCGACATCAGCGAAAAACTCACCGCCTTCATCAACAAGAAAGTCGAGCGCATGGTACGCCACAACACCAACATCACCGACGTCGACGTGACCCTCAAGGTCGTCAAGCCGGAGACCGCCATGAACAAGGAAGCCGCCATCAAGGTCGCCGCCCCGCAGCATGAGGAAATATTCGCATCCAAGACCGCTGACTCCTTCGAGGAAGCCATAGACCTCTGCATCGAAGCCATCGAGCGCCAGTTTGAAAAAAAGAAAAACGCCAAATAACCCTTCCACAACACAACCTCAAGGCGAGCCAAGGAGCACCCCGCTCCACGGCCCGCCTTTTCCTTTTTGCATACACGACAATAGCGAAAAAACATCACGGCCATAAGGCTACAGCCTTGACAAACATGAAAAACTGAAAATTGAAAAATTGCGGCAATGTTTTGATAAGACGCGGAAAAATCGTACCTTTGCAGTCCGATTATGTCCAAATTAATAAACCGACCGGTTGCGTAGCGGCGCTTTTGGCCGAGCGACACTGCGGGACAGGTCAACCTATTTAACTATTAATTAAACATTTAGAAGTGGATACTTTAAGTTACAAGACCGTATCACCCAACGCGCAGAGCGTCGAGAAGGAATGGGTAGTGATTGACGCTACCGACCAGATTCTCGGTCGTCTTTGCTCGAAAGTTGCCAAGATTCTCCGCGGCAAGTACAAACCGTCATTCTCACCCAACGTGGAGTGTGGCGACAACGTCATCATCATCAACGCCGACAAGTGCGTGCTCACAGGCAAGAAGATGACCGACCGCCAGTACCTCTCCTACACCGGCTATCCCGGTGGTCAGCGCGTGGCTACTCCCGAGATTCTGATGAAGAAGTCCTTCAACAAGCACATCAAGCCCGGCAAGCACCCCCTGTACATCCAGGTTGTGAAGGGTATGCTCCCCAAGAACCGTCTCGGACGCCGTCTCATTGAGAACATGCACGTCTACAACGGCCCGCAGCATCCCCACGAGGCCCAGAATCCCAAAGTTATTGACATCAACAAACTCAAATAAGAAGTATGGAAAAAGTTAATGCAGTAGGCCGCCGTAAAGCAGCTATCGCACGCGTCATCGTAGGCGAAGGTAATGGCACTATCACTATCAACAAGCGCCCGTTGGAGACATATTTCCCCTCCTCTATACTTCAATATATCGTAAAGCAGCCCCTCAACACCCTCGACGTTGCCGGAAAGTATGACATCCGTGTCAACCTTGACGGTGGCGGCTACAAGGGCCAGGCCGAGGCACTGCGTCTCGCCATTGCCCGCGCATTGGTGAAAATCAACCCCGAGGACAAGCCCGCACTCCGTGCCGAAGGCTTCATGACCCGCGACCCTCGCGCCGTAGAGCGCAAGAAGCCCGGTCAGCCCAAGGCCCGCAAGCGTTTCCAGTTCTCCAAGCGTTAACAAGTGGGCGGCTTGACCGCCTCTTGACAGCGGCATGACAGCCGCAAAGTTTAGTATCTAAACCGCGTGGATGGACACGTTCCCTACCTCACGGTTGTAAAATCAGAAAGAACGTAAACAAACTATCAAAAGACAATGTCAACACCCACTTTTGACCAACTTTTAGAAGCAGGTTGCCATTTCGGTCACCTCAAAAGGAAATGGAATCCTGCCATGGCTCCTTACATCTTCATGGAGCGTAACGGTATCCACATCATAGACCTCTATAAAACCGCCGCAAAACTTGACGAGGCAGCCAACGCACTGCGCAACATCGCCAAGAGCGGCAAAAAAGTTCTCTTTGTAGCGACAAAGAAACAGGCCAAGCAGGTAGTTGCCGAGAAAGCGCAGTCGGTCAACATGCCTTATGTCATTGAGCGTTGGCCGGGCGGTATGCTCACCAACTTCCCCACCATCCGCAAGGCTGTCAAGAAGATGACCTCCATCGACAAGATGATGAAGGATGGCACATTTGACACCCTCTCCAAGCGCGAAAAGCTCCAGATTACCCGTCAGCGTGCCAAGCTCGAGAAGACTCTCGGCTCCATCGCCGACCTCAACCGTCTCCCCTCGGCACTCTTTGTCGTAGACGTGCTCAAGGAGCACATCGCGGTCGCTGAGGCCAACCGTCTCGGTATCCCCGTGTTCGCAATGGTCGACACCAACTCCAACCCCGACAACGTAGACTTCGTAATCCCCGCCAACGACGATGCTTCCAAGTCAATCGAGCTTATCCTCGACACCGTTTGCAACGCCATGAACGAGGGTCTTGAGGAACGCAAGGCCGAGAAGGTGGACACCGCAGCAGCCGAGGGCGAAGCTGAGGCAGCCCCCAAGGGCGGACGCCGCCGCATCAGCCGCAAGGCCGAAGAGGCTCCCGCAGCCGCAGCCGAGGAAACCGCCGAGGCTACCGAGGAGGCATAATCGCGCATCCACGGTCACACGGTCGCGCACCGCACACCACGTGTGCCATGCGCGACCATATCAATAATCAAATTAAAATAACCGCTAAAATTTAGATATATTATGGCAGTTACAATGGCAGATATCAGCAAGCTCCGCCACTTGACCGGAGCCGGTATGATGGACTGCAAAAAAGCGCTCACCGAGACCAACGGCGACATCGAGGCCGCTGTAGAGATCATCCGCAAGAAAGGTCAGGCAGTCGCCGCCAAGCGTGAGGACCGCGAGGCTTCAGAGGGTTGCGTGCTCTCAAAGAATGTCGGCGACTTCGCCGCCATCGTCGCCCTCAAGTGCGAGACCGACTTTGTGGCAAAGAACGCAGGCTTCGTTGCCCTTACCCAGAAAATCCTTGACGCCGCAGTCGCTGCGCGCGCCAAGTCCCTTGACGAGGTAAAGGCTCTCACTATCGACGGTCAGACCGTAGCCGACCTTATCGTAGAGGAAGTCGGCAAGACAGGCGAGAAGATGGAGCTTGGCTTCTACGAATATCTCGAAGCCCCCTCCACCGCATCCTACAACCACCTCGGCAACAAGCTCTCGACCATCGTGGGCTTCAACCTCGCCGATGTAGACTATCAGGTAGGCCGCGACGTTGCCATGCAGGTCGCATCGATGAATCCCGTTGCCGTTGACCGCGCAAGCGTTCCCGAGTCGGTAATCGAGGGCGAGCGTACCGTAGCCATCGAGAAGACCAAGCAGGAGCAGGTTAAGAAGGCCGTTGAGGCTGCCCTCAAGAAGAGCGGCATCAACCCCAACCTTGTCGACAGCGAGGCTCACATCGAGTCAAACATTGCCAAAGGATGGCTCACTGAGGCAGAGGCCGACAAGGCCCGCGCCATCATCAAGGAGACCGCCGAGGCAAAGGCAGCCAACCTCCCCGAGCAGATGATTGCCAACATCACCACCGGCCGTCTCAACAAGTTCTTCAAGGAATCTGTGCTCATGGAGCAGGAGTTCATCAAGGACCCCCAGATGACTATAGAGAAGTACCTCAAGAGCGCCAACAAGGACCTCGTGGCAGTAGCCTTCAAGCGCGTAAACCTCAACGAGGACTAATCCACCGCAAGTCATAACATCTCAATAGCCGAGGGTCGGCAAGCGTTACGCTTGCCGACCCTCGGTGCATTAAAGTAGGGTCGCGACCTGTCGCGACCCTACTTTAACGCCCTATAGCGTGCAACGACGTCATCGATGGAGACGCCGAGCATCTCCATCGACTTGAAAAGGTCACGCAGGGTAATCTCGAAAAACTCGGCACGAAGTGCCTTTAAGGCTCGCTCGCGGGCATCGTCAGCGAGAAAAAATCCCAGCCCGCGTCGGGAATATATAATTCCGTCGGCTTCCAATGCCTCAAACGACTTGAGCACCGTGTGGCTGTTGACGGCAAGCTGCACGGCAAGTTCCCTCACCGACGGCACACGTCCTCCAGGCTGCCACTCGCCCGACAATATCCGCGCGAGGCAAAGGTCAACAATCTGTATATAAATAGGGCGGTCTGACTTAAACTCCATATACTCCTACTCCTGATAATTCCTTATCGCCACGTAACACCTCCACGACATGAAGACAAACGCCACAAGCGACATGACACCTATGATAACAAACAAGGGGCTTAACTGCGAGAAAGTTTCCTGCAGGAACTCTTCCTTAAAATCAGGATTCATGTCCCGGCCGCACATCCCGTCCTCATACCCCCGCTTGAAGGCAACCACCATCGAATACATGCCGCCTATCATCGCCATCGCACCCAAGGAAGCCCCGGCAACGGCAATCGACTTGACAGTACGGCTTGTCTTGAAGTAGAGCACGCCCCAAAGGCAAAGTATCGGGGGGACACACTCGCCGCAATCATAAATCCACGACGGATTCACGCCAAGCACCCTCTCATTATATATCTGCCTGAGGCTCTCATGCCCGGGGAAAACGAGCGAGGCAACAAACATGACAACGCTCTCGACCCCATAGACAAGCAGCGGGACTGCCACAAAGAAATAAGCGACAATAAATGCCCAGCGTTCAAGCGCCGTCGCCGGCATCATGGACGTGAGCGCGCGGTCGTCATGGCGCGTCAGCATCAACGGGGCGAGGTAAAACATGAACGGCAATATGCCTATGGCCGCTATCCCGACCGGCTGCAGCCACTCAACCCACGAGCACGCATAAGCCACGATGGTGAGCAAAGCCGCCACTACCGGATACCATATTATCTGAGGGCGCAGCATCGGGTAATAGTAACGCCCGACAAGCCCCACATGACGCCACGAAAAACGACGTCCGTCACAATTATTCATCACAACAGTCTCCATCATTCATCATTTTGAGCACCTCCTGCGCGCGGTTGCTGTGGAGGGCTGAGTACAACAACTGGTAGTCGATATCGGTCTCTCCGTGGATGGCGGCATCGATGATAGAGCCATACGACGCGCCACGGTTCTCGCTGTAAACGGCATCGGGAAGCGGCTGCCATGAATTGACAAACGCCATCCGGGCGGTCACATCCACCACCGGCCTGGCGAGCAACAGACGCGCTCCCGCAAGCACGATAACACCGTCAAAGAGGTTTTTGAGATCCCACACGGTGTGGGTGGAGACGACTACCGTCTGCCCCTCCCCGACGTGAGCCGCGAGGACACGCTGCAACGCCTTCCTGCCGTCAATGTCGAGTCCGTTGGCCGGCTCGTCAAGCAGCAACAGGGATGTGCGCAACGCGACAGCATAGGCTATGCAGCTGCGCTTGCGGCCTCCAAGCGACAAGGAGGCCATAGGCTCATCCCCCGTAAGCCCGAACTCGACAAGGGACGCTTCAAGCACCTCACGGCTGAATGTCGGATAAAACACCGCATGACGCTCGGCAAACTCATTGATTGTATGGCATCCGAAGTCTGGGTTCTCCCCGACAAGAAACAGTGACGCCATCGTCGACGGCAACCGTCGCGCCACGTCCACCCCATCGACAAGACACTTACCCGATTGAGGTCTCAGCAGTCCCGCCATGACATGCAACAACGTAGTCTTACCCGCCCCGTTCTCCCCGAGAAGCAGGTGGATACCGTCACCCACAAGGGCCGTGACGCCTTTAAGCGCCACGGCTCCCCCGGGATAACTATAATCTAATTTATCAAATTCAATCATAATTAATTATGTCATTACGCCCTACAATCTACGGCACACGTTTTAATAAGGCTCGACAGTATACCCCTTGCCACGCAGCAGGCTGATAAGTCCCCTGTCACCGGGAAGATGCCCCGCGCCGACGCACACGAACACCGATTCCTGCGGCATAATCGACTGCAGCGAGTCGGCCCACTTCACGTTGCGGCCTGTGATGAGACGTTCCATCTCCTCGGGGGTCGAGCCCATTTCCGGGTCAAGCATCAGCTTGTACAACCCGTCAAGATCCTGCGCCATATATTTTGCCGCAAGGTCGTGGGCAAACTCCTCCATACGGGCATCCTTGCGCACCATATCCACCAGGTCTTCAGCCTGCATCGAGATGGGATCGCCCAACAGCTTGTCGAGCTGGAAATCGACCGTCTCAAAGCCACCGAGACGCTTGCCGGCCTTCTCACCGCGCTCCTGCACCGTCTGGTCGAGCTGTTCGGCGGGGTTAAATCCAGGGAATGCCTTCATCGACTGCAACATGGCAATCTGTATGGAGACCAGTGCCGGCTTCATCATCGCCATCTGTGCCAACGATGCCTGTCCCATGGTATACTTCTGCACCACCCCGTCGACCAGCTTGAAGTCCTCGGGTGTTAGAGCCACGGTCAGCGTGCTGTCGGCCGGAGCCATCGCCATGGCCATCATCTTCTGCTGGGTCTCGGGAGCATTCATTTCCGACATCACAACCTCGCCATACACGGCGTCGGCCGATGAGAGAGCCTCGTCAAAGCCCTTGATGGAGTCGAGCACCGACAATGGGGCCACATGGTGTGTGCCCATGATAAATGAGGGCTTTTCGAGTCCGTTGCCCGACACTTTCCACAACAGTTGTGCATTCATAGAGACTGCCGTTGCGACAGCCGCGAGTGTAAGTAAAATCTTTTTCATATTCTTTTATTGTTTGGATTGATATTGCTTTCTCATCTCGCGTAAGTCAGTGTTGTAGTTGACTAACACACTGCAAATGTATGCCAACTTTTTCAATCTCCAAAATTTTTTCCGATTATTTTTTCACATACCCTCCCGACAGCCCGTCTTACCCTACGGGTAAAAAAAAATTTCAGCATCGCCGATGTATGGGTCATGCGGTACGTCAAGCGGCATTGGCACGGATTTTGCCTTTATCGATGTGTGAACGACTTGGAAAATATGGAAAAGTTTATAAACCTTTCCTCACGGCAAGTCGTTATACTATCAAACATCACACTTCACTATTTATTTATGCTACTTGGGTTTAGAAAAATGTTAATGATGATTGCGGCAGCAACACCCTTGAGCCTGACGGCTCAAGGGCTGTCGGCATTAATAGGGCGGCTCTCATCCGAAGACTGCTACACGGCCAAGGCCCGCTACACAGTGATGATGGCGATGGCCCACGATGACGTCGTGTATGACATCGACCTCTATTCCCATTCATCCCAGAACGACCCTCTCAGCCCCTGCGACTACCTCATAGACTGGACCCTGTCGACCCCGACAGGCCCGGCACACGGATTCTCGGCCTACTTTGACGGTCACGCCTACTCCTACCGAGGGGAGCGGATGCGCGAGTACCACTACACGTGGGACTCAATCCCTTTCCTCCCCAAGGGAAAATACCCCAAGGTGACCCAGGGGGTGCAGCGCACGGCACAGTTTACCTCGCTGCTGCCACAGTATATCGCCGAGGAACTGCAACGCATAACACGCGATTCCTCCTATTCCGTGACATACATCCCCGACACACTCATCGACGGCAAGAGCCGCGTCGCCGTGGCGACACGGTTTACCGTAGGCACCACCACAGGCTCTGAATCGCTCTACCTCTTTGACCCCGCCACCCTGCTTCCACTCCACATCGAGACCGAGAACAATCCCGGGGCACTGAGCGAGCAGACCCTCACAGTCGACTATGACTACCCCGCCGGCATGCCCTGCCCCCGACTGACCGAGCAATACCTCGCCTCGCGCTATCCCTCCGTATTCGAGCGTTACCGCGAGAGCAACTTCTCGATATCCAATCTCCCGGGGACACAGCTTCCCGGATTCTCACTCCCGACAACAACGGGTGAGCGCTACACGCGTCGCCGCGACGATGCTTTCCGCGCTCCGACGCTTGTAGCGCTCATCGACCCGTCCACCGCCTTTGCATCCATGACCGTGGCCGAGATCAGAAAGGCGGTCGCCCTTATGCCCGTGACAGTCGATGTCATCTACGCCTTCACCTCGACCAACCATGACGAGATAGACGCCGTGGTGTCATCCCCTCTTGAAGGCGAGCACCTGTTGATGAACGCGCGTGGACTTGCCCGCGACTGCGGGGCGGCCAACCTCCCCGTCATCATCCTCGCCGACATCAGCGGAAAGGTCAGGGACACGGTGATAGGATTCAACAAAAACCTCTCCCAAGACGTTATGCAGAAGACAATCGCCCTAATGTCAGGGGCGCATCAATAAACAATAAAATTTCAATTTTGATTATGGAAACGATATACCTCAACGGCACCGCGTGCCACACTTACGGTTCACTGCCCCGCATCGGCGACAAGGCGCCGGCCTTCAAGCTCACGACCCCCGACCTCGGAGAAATAGAGCTAAATGATTTCCGTGGCAAGACGGTGGTGCTCAACATATTCCCGAGTCTCGACACGAGCGTGTGCGCCACCTCGGTGCGCCGCTTCAACGCTGAGGCGTCAAAACTGCCCGACACCCAGGTGATATGCGTGTCAATGGACCTTCCGTTTGCCGCCAAACGCTTCTGCACCGCCGAGGGAATCGACAACCTCATCGTCGCATCGGCTTTCCGCTCGCCGATGTTCGCCCAGAAGTATGGCGTGGAAATCGTCGACGGCCCACTCACCGGACTGCTCGCCCGCTCGGTGGTCGTCATCGACCCTAAAGGCACTGTAGTCTACACCGAGCTGGTCAACGAGATAACGACCGAAGCCGACTACAACGCCGCCCTGCGCATCATCAAGGAAAGCTAAAAGATTTTTTGACACAAAAGTATGGTCGCGACCTGTCGTGACCATACTTTTTACGCCGCCCCATCAATTTTTAGGGCGCGGTTTCACATGTGTTTTCGACAAAACTTAGTAATTTTGCGATTGGAGAAAAACCGACATTATGATAGCCAATGAACGTGACATACGGCATACCGGGGCTATAGAGGGCGCACGGCGCATGATGACCGCCGCCCGCACTGCCCCAAAGGGCAAAGGCCTTGATATAGTGGAGATAGCCCTAATTGACGGCGACGACAAGGAGCGTGTTGCCGTCGTGATGGAGGAGCTTGCCGAGGAGAAAGGAATGAAATTTTTCCTGCGCGATGCCGCCAACCTGCGGCAGGCCGAGTGTGCCGTCATCATAGGCACGCACTCTGCCCCGCTGGGTCTCGATTGCGGTCATTGCGGCTATCCCAAGTGTGCCGTCAAGCCCGACGGGGTGCCATGCGCCATCAACAGCGTCGATGTCGGCATAGCCCTCGGCTCAGCCTGCGCGACAGCCGCCGACCTGCGGCTCGACACCCGCGTGATGTTCTCAGCCGGCCTTGCAGCCGAGCGGCTCGACCTGCTCCCCGGATGCCGTCAGGTCTATGCCATCCTCGTGTCGGCATCGTCCAAAAACCCGTTCTTTGACCGCAAGTCGCCACAGCCCCAATCCTGAGTCAGTATGAAGATATTCACAAGCGAAGAAATAAAGGCCATCGACCACAACACCATCAAGGCCGAGGGCATCACCGCCCTCGACCTTGTGGAGCGCGCCGCAGCCGCCATCACCTGCGAGATAATCTCGCGGTGGCGTCCCAACAAGCGCATCGCCGTGTTTGCCGGCCCAGGCAACAACGGCGCGGATGCCCTCGCCGTGACACGCCTGCTTGTCGAGCAGGGCTATCACCCCGAGGTGTTCCTGTTCAACATCGGCGAAAACCGTCTCAGCCCGGAGTGTGCCAACTGCCGCGACCGTCTGCTGGCCATCGAGGGGGTCGATTTCACCGAAATCACGAGCAATTTCTCCCCCCCATACCTGTCGTCCAATGACCTCGTCATCGACGGACTGTTCGGCTCGGGACTGCGCGACCCGCTGACAGGCGGCTTCAAGACACTCGTCCAATACATCAACGAGTCGGGAGCGGCCATCGTGTCAATCGACGTCCCATCGGGACTGTTCGGCGAGTGGAACTCCAGCAACATCTCTCGCAATGTCATCCATGCCACGCTGACGCTGGCTATGCAGTTTCCCCGCCTGTCATTTTTCATCGCCGACAACGCGCCCCTCATAGGCGAATGGAAAGTGCTCGACATCGAGCTTTCGCCCGAGGAGATACGCAACACCCCGGCCCAATACCACCTCGTCGAGCGCAGCCACGTGCGCCGCGCCCTGCGCCGCCGCGACGAGTTTGCCTCCAAGGCCGACTTCGGCTCGGCGATGATAGTCGCCGGCAGCTACGGCATGATGGGGGCGGCGGTGCTCGCCTCTCGTGCCGCCCTGCGTGCCGGAGCGGGAAAGGTGAGCGTCCACGCCCCGCGATGCGGCTTCAACATCCTGCAGTCATCCGTACCCGAGGCACTGTTTGACGCCGACCGCCACGACATCATAGTCACCGACATATCCCTGCGCCACGACTACAGCGCCATCGCGCTCGGACCGGGACTGGGCACCAACGAGATTACGGTCAACGCCATAGAGATGTTCCTCAAGCAGGCAAAAGCTCCTGTCATCCTCGATGCTGACGCCCTCAATTGCATAGCCCAGCGCCCCACGCTGCTCAACCACCTGCCCGTGCTGTCGGTCATCACCCCCCACGCGGGAGAGTTTGACCGCCTGTTCGGGCCTCAACCCTCGGCCGAGGCGCGTCTGCTCAAGGCTGTCGAGATGTCCCACTACTACAATATACTCATCGTGCTCAAAGGCCACTATACCGCCCTTGTGCGTCCCGACGGGAAGATATATTTCAACTCCACGGGCAATCCCGGTATGGCGACCGCCGGCAGCGGCGATGTACTCACAGGGGTCATCTGCTCTCTGATGGCACAGGGCTACAAGCCCGAGATAAGTGCCATCATCGGCACCTACATCCATGGTCTTGCCGGCGACATGGCCGCCGACAAGCAGGGACAATATGGCGTGACCGCCGGTGACATCGCCGCCAACATCGGCCGCGCCATCCGAGACATCATGGCCTGAACCGGTGCAGATGACTTTATAAGCAAAAATAAGTCAAACAAGCCCTATCAGACCTATTTGCCTTATTAGACCTATTAGACCTATCAGCCCATACTAAAAACCCAAGATAATAATGAGACCAATCCTGCAAATATTCACAGCTGCGGCGATGCTCCTCCCCTGTATCGCCACGGCACAGACCACCCAGAAGCTCACAGCCGGGAAGTCAAACGAGTACGGCCTTATATACACGCTGCCACTGACAGCCCTCGACATCACCATCGAGGCCGAACATGTGGTGAAAAAACCGGGTGAGTTTTACAAATACGCCCTCAAGTACCTCAACACGCAGCCCGTCACGCAACCGTCGGAGACATGGGACGTGAAAAGCGTCACCGTCAATCCGCGCGGTGTGGCCGACTCCGAGCGTCGCTACCTGATGCAGTTCAAGAACGGCAGCTCCCCCTACATCATCGTCAATGAGGAAAACCTGCCTCTCGCCATAAACACCGACGCCATACCCGCCGATACCTTACGCTCATTGCCGCGTCCCGTGGCGGCACAGCCTACCCCGTTGGAGACACCGGCCGCACGTCAGGCAGTCACCGAGGAGATGCTGCAGAGCCAGTCGACCGCCAAGCGCGCCGAACTTGCCGCCGCACAAATATACGCCTTGCGTCAGAGCCGCACCGACCTCATCACGGGACAGGCCGACCAGATGCCTCCGGACGGCAAGGCCATGCAGCTTATACTCGACAATATCGCAGCCCAGGAGGCGGCGTTGACCGCCATGTTCCTTGGCACGGAGCAACGCTCCACCGTCGTCGAGACTGTCACCGTCACTCCCGACGAGGAGGTCTCCGACCAAGTCATAGCGCGCCTCTCGGCCCTTGACGGCATAGTGGATGCCGACGACCTCACGGGCGATCCGCTCTATCTGTCAGTCGCCATAGAGCAGCAGGGCGAGATGCCCGTCAACGAGAAGGGCGAGGAAAAGAAATTCCCCAAGGGTGGCGTCGCCTACTGCATCCCCGGGACGGCCAACGTCGACATCTCCTATCGCGGGCGCACACTCTATGACGCGACCATCCCATTCGCGCAATACGGCGTGATATTCGGTCTCGACCCAGGAATGTTCACCGACAAGAAAGCCCCCGCCTACCTGCTCCTCAATCCCTCCACCGGCGCCATCCGCGAGCTTGGCACTGTCCAATAGCACAAAGCTCAAAACACACAATTCATAAGGGCGTTTCAGAACTTCCGAACTGTAGGGCTGCAACGTGGTGCAGCCGAAACACGAGTACTGTTTACCAGCCTATTGGCGGATGCATCAGGATGCATCCCTACTCCTTTCGGCGCGTTTTCATAGTTTTGCGACATCCTCGACAGCCATAACGGCTATGACAGCCCGCGCACTCCATCCCGCTGTATTACCCCGGTTAATTGAGGTAATACAACGGGATGCAACGGAGCATGTAGTCACGCGCCACGCTCCACGGGGTGTAGACCGACTCCGAGTTGGGCATCAGCGGGACAGGCACCTCGTTGAGGTCGACACGCAGGTAATAGTTGCCTCGCTGCGACTTGTAGAGTATCATCTGCAGGTTTGCCGCCATCGGCACGACATTAAAGTCCTGCCAATGCTGTCCCACGGTGTCAAAATAGTTGGTCATATAATAGCAACCCCTTAGCCTCAGCAGCGAAAGCAGCGGCATCAGCGTCTCGGCATGGCCGAAGCGCAGCATCACCGTAGCCGGCGACTCGCCCGCCACGGCCCTTTCGAGAGTCGCCACAAGCTCGGTCAACAGCCCCGAGGCGATGTCGGCGGGGATGGTCGACAGCGTGGTCGCCGTGCGCTCCAGATAGTGCCCGAGGTTTTCCACCGTCCACAGGCGGTTGGCCTCCTCACGGGTGAAAAAGTCGCCCATGTCGCAGGCTATTCCCGAGGCGTTCATCCCGGCCACTACCTTATATTCGGTATAGGCCAGTTTACGCGCCTGCTCCTCCGTCCCGTAGGGATAGCCGTCCCCAAGCACGCGCTTCAGCCCCGACACGGGCACCGTGGCGTCAAAATAGGCATCATAGGTCGGCTGGGCGGTCTTGTCGGCGCGAAACGCCAAATACTCCTTGTCGAGGTCAAAGAAGCGCATCAGAGGCGAGTTCTGCCGCCCCGCCGAGGTATACAGCTCCACCTTGTTGTTGAGGCGGTCGAGCTGGTGGGTGAACGAATACATGCTCATCACGCATCGCGGCGCGTAGCTCGACAAGGCATCTACCCGACGATCATTGAACAGCTGCGGGAAATTCATGTACATGCGCGACGCGATGCCCCGTTGCTCGGCCATGCCGAGCGAGTCGAGCGCGCCCCACTGCCCTGCCGCCACACGGGCGAGATAGCGTGTCATCGCGAGTAGCTGCCGCCCCTTGGGAGTGATACACCCTATCGAGTCGGCACGCTCCAGGGCGTCAAGTATCGTGAGCACACTCTTGGCCGACGACGGGAAGCGCGCGCCATGACGCCCCACATGGTTGACAAACACTGCCGTCAGCGAGTCAGGCGCATCATATGGGCGCCCCGGCACGGGATAGGGCATGAAACTCCCCTGACACTCGTCGAGGGTATAGTTGGTGGCGGTCGGGTCGGCGGCATGCATCGCCATGCAGGCAATCACGGCAGCAACCGACAATATCATCCTTAGTTTCATATACAATAGCGTTTATTTCAATCCAAAACAGTAAATTTGCAAGGATGTCGGCCTGGCGACATCCCCCCATACTATAACGTTTCAAATTTAGCAAAATGAACCCGATTCCACAAAATATCGCAACATTAATTGAGCAAGACCGCCTCGACGAGGCAATCACCCTCCTCAACCGGGCCATCACCGCCGCCCCCGACGACGACACCCTGCTGTTCACGCGTGGCAGGCTCCATTGGCGGCTCGGAAACCGTGCCGGGGCCATTGCCGACTACGCCCGTGCCGCCGAATTGCGCCCCGACGGCCCCGCCGCCCGCGCCCTTGAGCAGTCCCGCGACATCATGGCCTTCTTCAACCCCGACCTCCTCAACCCGTAGCCCCTTTCCCGTGAACAGCCACGACGTCGGAGACGTGCGCGGTGGAGACGGTAGTTTGTAGCACGGGGACAATGGCCCCGGATGGATTACGGCACGTCCCCGACGTGCTTTCTTATTTTGTGACGAGGCACCCCAGGCACGCGCTGTCGCGCTTACCCTGGGGTTTCGCTTACACCACGTCTCCGACGTGATATCCCACAGCGCAACAGGAAATTTGCCGACGTGATGACCCTCGGCGCGGACACACAAAGCCGCAATCGCCACACGGTCATCCCGGACGCACGTCGGAGACGTGCAGTAGGCGAAGCCCCAGGGTAAGCGCGACAGCGCGTGCCTGGGGGCGATGACCGCGACAGACCCGGCGCACGTCGAAGACGTGCAGTAGGGACGGCGAAAGGATGCTTTTTTGAAAAAAATGCAGGGAGGAGTTGCCTGTCTCGGAGGTAGTTGCTATTTTTGGGAAAAAGAAATCCATGAGCACTGTCTCCTCACTGTACCACATCGTTATAAACACTTACAATCGTTGCGCCAACCTACAGCTGGAACTGTCAGATGAGCTGTATGCCTATCTGGGTGGTATCATACGCAATGCACGCTCAACGCCAATCATCATAAACGGCACACGCAACCACATACACATATTGATGGAACTTCACCCGTCTATAGCCTTGTCGGAAATGATGAGACAACTGAAACAGTCGTCGAGCCGATGGATGACCAACGACAGGCGTTTCTCAAAATTCGGAGGATGGGGACGGGAATATTTTGCCTTTTCATGCTCACAGAGGGAGCTGCCTTATGTAAAAGCCTATATAGCAGCACAACGCGAGCATCATTATGAAATATCTTTTGAGGAAGAAATAAGACGCATCGCCGAGCGCAACGGACAGCAGTGGGACGACAAGAAGCTCACATGACATGTAACATCGCCACACCCACGGCCATTCCGGCGCATGTCGGAGACGTGCCGGAAGTGGTGGCACGGAGGATGGAGGGGGGAATGGCACGGGGATACGGCACGTCCACGACGCGCTTTCTTATTTTGTGACAAGGCACCCCAGGCACGCGCTGTCGCGCTTACCCTGGGGTTTCGCTTACACCACGTCTCCGACGTGAGGCCCCACAGCGCAACAGGAAATTTGCCGACGTGATGACCCTCGGCGCGGACACGCAAAGCCGCCATCGCCACACGGCCATCCGGACGCACGTCGAAGACGTGCCATAAGCGAAGCCCCAGGGTAAGCGCGACAGCGCGTGCCTGGGGACGATGACGCCACCACCCGGACGCACGTCGGAGACGTGCAGTAGGCGAAGCCCCAGGGTAAGCGCGACAGCGCGTGCCTGGGGGCGATGACGCCACCACCCGGACGCACGTCGAAGACGTGCAGTAAGCGAAGCCCCAGGGTAAGCGCGGCAGCGCGTGCCTGGGGGCGATGACGCCACCACCCGGACGCACGTCGGAGACGTGCCATAGGCGAAGCCCCAGGGTAAGCGCGACAGCGCGTGCCTGGGGGGGCGGCGTGGGGAAAAAGCAGACAGGCGACGGGGATGCCGTCGCCTGTCTGGTGTGTTTCGACCCGCAGGGGTCGCTATAGTATGTATGTCATGTTTTATTACTTAACGAGGACCTTCTGGCCGCCTACAATGTAGAGACCGGCGGGGAGACCCTGGGTTGCCTCAGCGGCGGGAACGTTGTGGCGAACAACAACGCCAAGCACAGTCACCACGTCAACATTGGCGGCAGCCTCAACCTCGACAGCATCGATGGCGGTAACGTCACCTACCGTGTAGTTGATGGCCTTTGTCTCGGAAAGACCACCGGCATAAGCGCAATAGAACGAGAAGGGAACGACATCGCCGGCAGTGTAGATCTCGGTAGTGGTTGCCGACCATGATCCTGCTGCACGAGCTGCGGTCTCAAGGTTGCATACATATGCGCCATTGATAAACAGCTGAGGAACGAGACCTACGCACACCTCGTCAAGAGTAAGGTCAAAAGTAAGGGTCTTGTCAGCGTTGTAGGTGACAGTGTAGCTGCCTGAGGGAGCAAACTCGCCTGCGGGATCATTGGCTGTGCCGATTTTTGCCCAACCGTCATTGCCGGCTGCGATAGTACCGTTGGCTACGACGGGCTGGGGAGCCTCTATCTTCTCGATTGTAAGGGTCATCTCAGCAAGGTCAAGGGTCATGCTGTATTCACCCTCCTCTACCTTGAAAGATTTGGGGTCACCGGCCTGTACCACTGCATTGGCAGCGTCAAACGCGGGCTCGGTATCGGCGGCAGGAGCACCGTAACGCTTGCCGACTTCCGACCATGAGGTGGCATTGCCATTCTCGCAGAAAGAGAAGTATCCGAATGTTGTACCCATCTCACCGCCGATAGCGACTTTCTCGATAGTGAATATACCATCACCCTCATTGGTCATAGCCACGACATTGTCATAGTTCCAACCTGCGCCGTTCACGTTGCCGATAACGTTCATGGTCTCGGGGAAAGTGACAATCTGCTCGCCTGCAACAGTGAGGACGCCGGTGTCGGCATTTTTCTCAAGGACAAACTTGAATGTGTACTCACCCTCGCCGATAGAGAACGCTTCACCGCTCTGAGCTGCAGTATAGCTCTTGCCAAGCTCGACAGCAACATCGCTACCACCTGTACCATAGACAAGTGAACCTGCTTTCATCTTGAAGTAGGTTGTGGCAGCAGAGAGGTTATATTTACCCTCGTAAGTATTGGTAGAACCCTCGACCAACTTCAAGGGGTAAGTAGTAATGGCCTCGCTCCAACCCGAGCCAAAGTCACCAACAAGATAGATGTCGGTATATTCATTTTCAGAGGCCGCACCTGTAATTAGGACAGTGTGATCAGCAGTATTGATAGTAATTGTAGCTTCTTCAATAGTACCGTCAACCGTTATATCGCCAGTATCAGTTCCTGCTGCGTAAAGGACACCCTCTTGGAGTTTAGCACCATTTGAGCCAAAAGAAGAAGACCATGTGCCTTTTTCCTTTATTTTTATCGTACCACTGACAGATGCCACCGAGAGAGTCTGCTCATCAGGATTGTCAGCTTTTGGAGTAAATTGGTATTTTGCATCGTCGCTCCATCCGAAATTAGCTCCGACCAAATACCAGTCGGCGGCGTTCACTGTCATTGCGGCAACTAATGCGGCAAGGATTAGGTAAAATTTTTTCATGTTTTTGGGTTTAGTTAAATGGTTAATAGTTATGATAGTTTGAAAGTAATATCCCTGGTGTGGAGAGAGATTTGTGGAAGTGTGTTTATGGTTTGTTTGCACTTGCACTGGCAAATATAATGTAAAAATTAAATAACTTGTATCCCTCCCTTATGTACTTTATGAAATTTTAACATATCCGCATAAACAATTCTCTAACGTCCTCATATACATGCTGTAAAACATAGTTTTTCACATCATTTGGGAAATAAAATAATTTTTGTAAATTTGCGGGAAACTTTTTCACGATGAAACAAGTCACCTATCAGGGACTCACCTTTGAGACCTACATAGAGCATGAGAAGATAACATCACGCATCAAGGAGCTGGCACGTGAGATATCGCGCGACTGCGCGGGAGGGCGTCCGCTGTTCCTGTGTGTGCTCAACGGGGCATTCCCCTTTGCCTCGGAGCTGTTCATGAACGTCGACCTCCCGGAAGCCGAGATATCGTTCATAAGGCTGAAAAGCTATGAGGGTACAGGCACGACCGGGGCAGTGAAGGAGGTGCTCGGGCTTCACGAGGATATCGCGGGGCGCTCGGTCATAGTGGTGGAGGACATCATCGACACGGGCAACACGATAGCCAAGCTCGTGGACGACCTCAAGTCGCGGCGTCCAGCAGAGGTGAAGGTCGCCACGCTGCTGTTCAAGCCCGAGGCGTTGCAGCGCGACGTCAAGCCCGACTACGTAGGGTTTGAGATAGGCCGCAAGTTCATCATCGGCTACGGGCTTGACCTCGACGGCCTTGCCCGCAATCTGCCCGATATCTACGTGCTCTCGGAGCAAAAAGACTGACGGGACGCGCCGTCCCCCTCCTCCCGTGGCAGCGGAATGCCGCGACCACGGACGACACCTGTGATTCACCTCCAATTCCAAGGTATATATATTTTTGTAGAACAAGATATTTTGAAAAGACATGTTTAATTTGGTAATTTTTGGTGCCCCCGGCAGCGGAAAAGGCACACAGAGCGAGAAACTTATCGAGGAATACGGGCTGTTTCACGTCTCGACCGGGGACGTGTTGCGCGACCACATAGCACGCGGCACCGAGCTTGGCCGTGTGGCCGACAGCTACATCTCCCAGGGACAGCTTATTCCCGACGACCTGATGATCAACATCCTCGCCGACGTACTCGACTCCAATCCCGAGGCAAAGAAGGGGGTTATTTTTGACGGCTTCCCCCGCACGATACCCCAGGCAAAGGCCTTGAAAAAGATGCTTGCCGACCGCAAGTCAAAGGTGCATGCCGTTGTCGGCCTTGAGGTAGAGGACAAGGAACTCGTCGACCGCCTCATCAAGCGCGGCGAGCAGAGCGGCCGCTCCGATGACAACATGGAGACCATCACACGTCGCCTTGAGGTGTACCACAACCAGACATCCCCCCTGCGCGACTACTACATGTCGGAGGGGAAGTACCACGCCATCCCCGGCTCGGGCAGCATCGACGAGATATTCTCCACCATCAAGGAGGCTATCGACGCCGTGGCCGAGGCATGAGACAATGCCTAATTTTATGGCCTATAAGGCTTATACAACTTATAAATCCTATAATGGCTTATAACCAATCGGCGGGAGCACAGGTTCCCGCCGATTTGCTTTTTTGGGCGAAAAATGGTAACTTGCGGGCAAATTGCACAAACACATATTATGAAAAAATACCTCGTCACGGGAGCAGCCGGATTTATCGGCGCCAACTTTGTGAAATACCTGTTGAAGAAATGGGGCAATGACGTGGAAATCGTCATACTCGACGCCCTGACATATGCCGGCAACCCCCTTACCATAAAGGAGGAAATGGAGTTGCCCAACGTTACATTCGTCAAGGGCGACATCGGCGACCGCGAGCTTGTGGGGCGTCTCATCGCCGAGCACGACCCCGACTATATCGTCAACTTTGCCGCAGAGAGCCACGTCGACCGCAGCATCACCAACCCGCGCCTGTTTCTTGAGACCAACATCCTCGGCACGCAGAATATGCTCGACTGCGCCCGCGAGGCATGGCTGACGGGCAAGGATGCCCAGGGGCACAACACCTACCGCGAGGGGAAGAAATACCTCCAGATAAGCACTGACGAGGTGTATGGCTCGCTATCAAAGGACTTTGACGAGGCGCGGCCGCTCGAAGTCACCGAGGATGTGGCACGTGTCATAGAGGGGCGCAAGGACCTGAAGACCTTCGGCAAGAAATTCTTCACCGAGGAGACTCCCCTCTCCCCCCGCTCCCCCTACTCGGCCGCAAAGACCGGTGCCGACCTCATCACCCAGGCCTATCACGAGACCTACGGGCTGCCCGTCAACATCACCCGCTGCAGCAACAACTACGGGCCATACCATTTCCCCGAAAAGCTCATCCCCCTCATCATCAAGAATATCCTTGAGGGAAAACCCCTCCCCGTCTACGGCAAGGGGGAAAACGTGCGCGACTGGCTATATGTCGAGGACCACGCCAAGGCCATCGACATGGTGCTCCGCGAGGGACGCACAGGGGAGGTGTACAACGTCGGGGGCTTCAACGAGGAGCAGAACATCAACATAGTGCGCCTTGTCATCGATACCATCGCCCGCATCATGCGCGAGGAGCCGCGCTACCAGTCGCTGCTGCGGTGCAGCCCCGACGACATCAACGAGGGGCTGATAACCTACGTCACCGACCGTCCCGGACACGACATGCGCTATGCCATCGACCCGTCAAAGATTGCCGTGGAGCTTGGGTGGTATCCCGAGACGCCATTCTCCGTGGGCATCGAGAAGACCATCCGCTGGTATCTCGACAACCAGGAGTGGGTCGACAGCGTGACCTCGGGCGACTACCAGCGTTACTACGACGAGATGTACAAGGGACGCTAAATTGTCGGGAAGATGGGACTTGACCAAGCACGGATAATCGAGCTGCCCAAGGTGCAGGACCCTCGCGGCAACCTGTCGTTTGTCCAAAACCGCGACCACCTGCCGTTTGACATCGCGCGTGTCTACTGGATATATGACGTGCCCGGCGGCCGATTCCGCCACGGGCATGCGTTCAATGAGAATGCCGAGCTGATAGTGGCCCTGGCCGGGAGCTTTGACGTGGTGCTGTCCGACGGCACGGAGACACGCCGTTACCACATGGCCCGAAGCTACTACGGGCTGTATGTGCCCCCGATGACATGGCGGGAGATTGACAATTTCTCGACATGCTCGGTCGCGCTCGTGCTTGCCTCCAGGATATACGACCCGGATGACTATATCTATGAACTTGAAACTTACAGACGATTGATAGCCGATGGAAAATAGCCACTCACTGTCGCTGCTGTCCCACTGCCGCATAATACAGCTGCCGCGCCACACCCACGAGAACGGCTCGCTGTCGGTGGTGGAGAACACGGAGGAGTACCCGTTCACGGTGCGCCGCATCTTCTACCTCTATGACATCCCCGGCGACGCGGAACGCGGGGGGCATTCCCACCACGAGGCGCAGGAGCTGATAATCGCGGCATCGGGGAGCTTTGACGTGACGATAACCGACGGTCACGAGACGCGCCGCGTACAGCTCAACCGCCCCTACAACGCGCTGTATATCCCGGCGGGAATATGGCGCAATCTCGACAACTTCTCCTCCGGGTCGGTGTGCCTGGTGCTGACGTCGCTCCCCTACAGCGAGGAAGACTACGTGAGGGACTACGAGCGGTTTAAGAGGCTGACGCTTCACAAGTGCACAGTTCAAAGGCCAGAGGGCATAATTAATGCATGCTCATGAGGACTATTTGACCTATAAAGGCTTATTTGACGTATAATACTGCAGAGACATGAGCGATAAGAGATACCGGTTTCTCGACCTTGGGCAGGTCAACGGGCCGTTCAAGGCCGAGATTGAGGAGGCCGTGGCGCGGGTCATCGCCTCGGGGCGCTATGTGGGCGGTCCCGAGGTGGAGGGACTGGAGCGGGAACTTGCCGGGATGACCGGCACGCCGTATGCCGTGGGGACAAGCAACGGACTCGACGCGCTGAGGATGATATTCCGTGCCTACATCGAGATGGGGGAGATGCGTCCCGGCGACGAGGTGATAGTGCCGGCCAACACCTATGTGGCGTCGGTGCTCGCCGTGACCGACTGCGGGCTGACGCCGGTATTTGTCGAGCCGTCGGCAGCGACCCTCAACCTCGACCCGCAGCTCGTGGATGACGCCGTGACCCCCGCAACGCGCGCCATACTCACTGTCCACCTCTACGGACGCACGGCCTGGGACGCTACCCTCGCCGACATCGCACGCCGCCACAACCTGCGCGTCATCGAGGACAACGCCCAGGCCATCGGGGCGCGCTCGACGACACCGGGCCTTCATGGCGGCAACATGACGGGCGCACTCGGCGACGCGGCGGCATTCAGCTTCTACCCCACGAAAAACATAGGCGCGCTCGGCGATGCCGGGGCAGTGACGACCTTTGACCCGGTCCTTGCGGCAACCGTATCCGCACTGTGCAACTATGGCAGCGACCGCCAGTACCACAACATCTACGAGGGGTTCAACTGCCGTCTCGACCCGATACAGGCGGCGATATTGCGCGTCAAGCTGCCACGGCTTACCGAGGAAAACGCCGTGCGCGGCCGGATTGCCTCCATATATGAGGAGCATATCGACAATCCTCGTGTAACAAAGCCGCTGTACACCGCCGACGGCACGATGGTGTGGCACCAGTATATCGTGCGCGTAGCCGACCGTGACGCCTTCCGCCGCCACATGGAGGAAAACGGCGTGGAGACGGCGGTGCACTATGCCACCCCGCCTCACCTGCAGCCCTGCTACGAGCGTTACGCCGGACTGTGGCTGCCCGTGACCGAGCGTATATCCCGCGAGGTGGTGAGCCTCCCCATAACACGCTGCACGTCGCCGGAGGACGCGCACGAGATAGCCGCAATCATCAACCGATACAAGGGATAGATGAACTTCAACTCGATAGCCTACGCCCTGTTCCTGCCGCTGGTCTTTATCATATACTGGTACGGGCTGCGGCGGCATCTCAAGGCTCAAAACCTCTTCCTGCTCGCGGTCAGCTACCTGTTCTACGGATGGTGGGACTGGCGTTTCCTGTTGCTCATCATAGCCACCACGCTGTCGACCTACGGCACGGCGATAGCCGCCGGCAGGGCGCGGTCACGGAGCGTGGCGAGATGGTGGACAGCGGCCAATGTGACGCTCAACCTCGGTATCCTCGCGACGTTCAAGTACTTCAACTTCTTCGGGGAAAATCTCGCGAGACTGTTCCGGGTGTTCGGGCTGGAGCTTGACTGGGTGACGGTGGATATACTGCTGCCCGTCGGCATCTCATTCTACACGTTCCAGGCCATCGGCTACAGCGTCGATGTCTACCGGCACACGATAAAGCCCACGCGCGACCTCGCGGGGTTTGCAACATTTGTGGCGTTTTTCCCCCAGCTTGTCGCCGGGCCAATCGAGCGTGCCACCCAACTGCTGCCGCAGATACTCTCGCCACGGCAGTGGGACTACGGGTCGGCAGTCATCGGCATGAGGCAGATACTCTGGGGGCTGGCAAAGAAAATCGCCATAGCCGACCTATGTGGATTTTACGCCGACATAATATTCGCGCAGCCCGACTACTATTCAGGCTCTTCGCTGCTGTTGGCGGCGGTGCTGTTCACGTTCCAGATATACGGTGACTTCTCGGGATACAGCGACATAGCCCAGGGGTCGGCGCGGTTGCTCGGCATAAGGCTGATGGACAACTTCCGCTACCCCTATCAGGCGACCTCGGTCGCCGACTTCTGGCGGCGGTGGCACATATCGCTGATGACATGGCTGCGTGACTATGTGTACATACCGCTTGGCGGCTCACGGCGCGGCCGGTGGCGCACGCTGCTCAACATCGCCGTCGTCTTCCTGCTGTCGGGTCTGTGGCACGGCGCGTCATGGACATTTGTGCTGTGGGGCGCGTGGTGGGCCATGCTCATGATTGCCGAGCGTCTGCTGCGGCGCGGCAACCGTCGGAGCACACGCGACAGCGTGTCATCACTGCGGCAGCTGCCGCAGATGGCTGGAGTGTTTGCCCTCGCCGTCATCGGATGGCTGATATTCCGCTCACAGACCATCGGCGAGCTATGGCACGTCGTAGAGCGCATCTGCTCCCCCTCGATACTTGAATGGGCCTCGGGTCGGACGCCTATACCGGCGATAGCCATCCTCGTGGCCGTGGAGTGGACAGGCCGCCGGTCATCGTTTCCCATCGAGAGGCTGCCGATGCCGGCGTGGTGCCGGTGGGCCATCTACTGGACGTTGCTCGGCGTCATCCTGTGGGCGACCGAGGAGGAGAGCACGCAATTTATCTACTTCCAGTTCTGAGACGACATGAACGAGACACAATCCATCACACGCTTCATACTGAGATGCCTGCTGGCCGCATTGCCGCTCGTCGCGCTCGTCGCGTTCTACCTGATTGCCGACCCGTTCAGGGTGGTGCGCTATCACGACCCGGCCTGCAACATCGGCAGCCCCATACCCTCCAACAAGGGCTATATATCGACGGTCGCATACCTCAACGGACGGGAGAAGTATCGCTATAACGCCTTTATATTCGGCTCGTCGCGCTCGCAGTATTTCCCCGTCAAGGAGTGGACGCGCCATCTCGGGAAAGACGCCTCGCCATTCCACTTCGACGCCTCGAGCGAGTCGCTTACGGGGATAGCCCAAAAAATGCGGTTTATCGAGCAGCATGGCGACACCATACGCTACGCGCTGATAGAGATTGCCCCGTGGGGATTCAAGCCGGGCGACAACCGGGGGTTCTCGTTCCGCACGCCTTGGCAGCTTGAGGGCATCGGCAAACTGCCACAGTGGGAATATGACTATCTCCGGGATTTCATGCAGCGTCACAGGCTTGTTGCCCTCATGAGATACTATATAACCGGTGAGGCCATTAATCCATCGACGGAAAAACGTGTTTTCTTCACCCCCAACCGTTCCATCGACCCGATAACCAATGAGGTAATCAACGACTCGATAGAGAGGCTCATCGCCCTGTCCCCGCATACATTTTACCGGGACAGGGCCGAACTGTCCAGACTACTGCGCGTCAGCAGATTCCACTACGAGACAACGCGCATACGACCACGCGAGATCAGGGCATTGGCGGAAATCGCCGACATAATGCGCCGCCATCACACAGACTACCGCATCATAATAGGGCCAGACGCCGACCGCAATATGCTCATGCCCTCGACCCGTGCCGTGCTCGACTCGCTCTTTGCCCCCTCACGCGTCCACGACATGACGCTATTCCTTCCCGCCGTCACCGACACCACCGCCTACTACGACCACACCCACTTCCGCCCCCACATCGCCACCATGATGCTCGACGAGGTGTACAACGCCCTCTAACAGCCTCATCCGTCAGTCTTTGTAGAGGTAGCGTTTGATGGAACGCTTGGGGGTCTTCTCAAACTCCGACCCGCGCAGGTGGATACTCTCGACACGCTCGTAGGGAGCGACTATCCTGTTAAGCTCGCGGCGCGCCTGCTCCATGCGCTCAGGCATGTCGCGCATCGACAGCCCGTCGGCGTCCATCGCCTCAAAGTCGGGGTAGACCAATGCCACGAGACGGCCGTTGCGGTCGACCACAAGGCTCTCGGAGACATAGGGCATATTGTTGAGCTTGGCCTCAATCTCCTCGGGGTAGATATTCTGCCCGTTGGCGCCGAGTATCATCGTCTTGTATCGGCCCTTTATGAAGATGGTCCCGTCATCGGATATCGTGCCCATGTCGCCCGTGTGGAGCCACCCGTCACGGCCGAGCACCTCGGCGGTCGCCTCCTTGTTCTTGTAGTAGCCCTTCATCACGTTCTCCCCCTTGACGCATATCTCGCCAAGGCCGCTGCCGTCGGGCGACTCTATGCGGGAGTGCATGATGCCCGGAAGCGTGCGCCCCGACGAGCCGCAGACAAACTCCCGCCAGGGAGTGTAACTTATCAGCGGGCCACACTCGGTCATGCCATAGCCGACCGTAAACGGGAACTTGATGCGGTGCAGGAAATCCTCGACCTCGCCGTTGAGCGGCGCACCCCCCACGATGACCTCCTCAAACTCGCCGCCAAACGCCTCGACAAGACGATGGCGTATCTTGGCATATATAGCCTTGTCGAGAAACGGCACAGCCAGCGACCAACGGATGGCACGCCTGGATATCATGGGCAGTATCTGCTTGCGGTAGACCTTCTCAAGTATCAGCGGCACGCAGATGACAAGATTGGGACGCACCTCCCCCATCGCCTTGACGATAATCTTTGGAGACGGCAGACGCCCGAGCAGCGTCACGTGGGTACCCACGGCAAGCGGGACGAGCATGTCAAACGCACACCCGTAGGCATGGGCCAGCGGCAGGAACGACAGACAGCGCGAGCCACGGTAGTGGAGCTTGGACTCAATGCCGAACACCACGTTGCCGCAGAGGTTGTTGTAGGTCAGCATAACCCCCTTGGAGTATCCCGTGGTTCCCGACGTGTAGTTGATGACCGCCACAGCGTCCTTCTTCACATGCGGATACACGACATCCCCGCGTCCGAACCCATCGGGATAGCGTTGCCTGAATATGCGGGCACATCCGTGAACGGCTTTCTCGACCTTGGCCTGGAGGGTAATCTGCATGGCAAGCGGACGACCGCTGTCGAGCGAGATGACCGCGAGAAGCTCGGGCAACCGCTCGGAGTCGAATGTCTCCCAGATGTCGTCAGAGACAAAAAGCAGCCTGGCGTCGGAATGTACCACTATGTGCTGCGCGTCCTGTGGGTTGAACTCGTGGAGTATGGGGACTATCGTCGCGCCATAGGTAATCACCGACATAAACACCTCGACCCACCGGCTGGAGTTCTTGCCGATAAGGGCCACCTTGTCGCCACGCTTCAGGCCAAGCATCTCATAGAGCACGTGGGCACGCGCTATCGTCTCGGCAAAGTCGGCGTAGGTGCGTGTGCGTCCCGAACCGTAGTCGGTAAGCGCAGGGAGAGTCCAGTTGTCGCGGAAACTCGCGGAGTATATGTCAAGCAGATTTTCCTTCATCATAGCGATTTCAGCTGTAAATAAGTGATTTTTGATGCAAAGTAAGCTATTTGCACATAAATATACACAATCCGCGGCCATAATATGTTCATAATGGCTAACTTTGCACCATAATTTGACGATTGATGATAGACAACACCACTTTTGACACACGCACGGCCCTGTTCCACACGCTCGGCTGCAAGCTCAACTTTGCCGAGACCTCGACAGTGGCACGCCTGTTTGCCGAGAAAGGGATAAGGCGGGTACAGGCGGGGGAGACTCCCGACATATGCGTCGTCAACACATGCAGCGTGACCGACCTTGCCGACAAGAAATGCCGCCAGGCGATACGCTCGCTCATCAAGAAATACCCCGATGCCGTGGTGATGGTCACAGGCTGCTACGCGCAGCTCAAGGGGGAGGAAATAGCCGCCATCCCCGGAGTGGATATCGTTGCCGGCACCGACCGCAAGCTGCTGCTGGGCAACTATCTCGACGAGTGGATGGCCGGCCACCAGCCCCGCACGCTCATCACCCCGACAAAGGATATACGCGACTTCTCACCCTCCTGCTCGCGAGGCGACCGCACCCGCTATTTCCTGAAAGTGCAGGACGGATGTGACTACTACTGCTCCTACTGCACCATCCCGATGGCCCGCGGGCGCAGCCGCTCGGGCACAATCGCCGACATCGTGGCGCAGGCCGAGGCCGTCGCCGCCGAGGGGGGCAAGGAGATAGTGCTCACGGGGGTAAACATCGGCGACTTCGGCAAGGGACGTGACGACACGTTCTTTGACCTCATCAAGCGTCTCGACATGGTGGAAGGGATAGAACGCTACCGCATATCCTCCATCGAGCCAAATCTCCTCACCGACGGGATAATCGACTGGGTGGCATCTTCACGGCGGTTTATGCCTCACTTCCACATCCCGCTCCAGAGCGGCAGCGACGAGGTGCTGAGGCTTATGCGGCGGCACTATGACACCGCCCTTTTCCGCTCCAAGATAGAGCATATACGCCACGTTATGCCCGATGCCTTCATAGGGGTCGACCTCATCGTGGGGGCACGCGGCGAGACCGAGGAGCTGTTTGAGGAGTCGCGTCAGTTTATCGACAGCCTCGACATCTCGCGGCTACACGTGTTCACCTACTCCGAGCGTCCCGGCACGCGGGCACTCTCCATCGGCCACAGCGTCCCCAAGGATGAGAAGCATCGCCGCACACGGCTTATGCTCGCCATGTCGGAGAGGAAGCTGCACGACTTCAGCTCAAGGTTTGTCGGGACAACGCGCCCGGTGCTGCTTGAGCACCCGAGGCGTGGCCGCCCGATGAGCGGATTTACCGACAACTACCTGAAGGTGGAGGTCGAGAGACGCCCCGAGCTGTCAAACATGGTTGTCCCCGTCAGGCTCAGCACTGTCACCGAGGGGGGAGAGGAGATGACAGGAGAGATATTACAGTAACCCTACGCGCGATGGCAACAGACAATATCAATGCCCCAATGCCCCCACAGCGTGACAAGTGGTATTACCGCCTGCTCGGCGCGTCGCTCGATGCCGTGGCACGATTGCCGCTGCCGGTGCTGTACGCCGTTGCCGACGTGCTGTTTTTCCTGATATACCACGTGGCACGCTACCGCCGCAAGGTAGTGGCCGACAACATCGCGGGGTCGTTTCCCGAAATGACCGCCCGCGAGCAGCGCAAGGTGGTGAGAGGCTTTTACCGCCACTTTGCCGACTACATCGTGGAGACCGTCAAGCTGCCGCGCATGACCGATGAGGAGATGCGCCGCCGCATGGAGTTTGTAAACATCGGGATTGTCGACCGCCTGTGGGACGAAGGGAAGTCGATAGCGGCCTACTTTTCCCACTGCGGCAACTGGGAGTGGGGAACGTCAATCACCCTTTGGACTCAACGCCGCCCCGAGGAGGGGGGGATATTCGCCCAGATATACCGGCCGCTGCGCAACCGGTGGTTTGACCGGTACTTTCTCAGGCTACGCTCCCGTTTTCACTCCCGCTCCTTCTCCAAGGCGTCGGCCCTGCGCGACCTCATCAGGCTGCGCGGCGAGGGGCTGCCGTCAATCACCGGCTTCATGAGCGACCAGAAACCGAGCATCAACGAGCCGTCGCACGTGGTGAAATTCCTCAATCGCCCCACGGCCATGATACCCGGCACGGAGACCGTGGCGCGCAAGCTGGGGATGGCGGTGGTATACATGGATATGGAGAAACCGCGCCGGGGACACTACCGCGTGACAATGAGGCTTATCGCCGAGAACGCCCGCGAGATGCCCGAAGGCTCCATCACCGACCGATACGCCGCCATGCTTGAGGAAAGCATACGGCGTACGCCCCACATATGGCTGTGGAGCCACAAGCGATGGAAGTATCCCGTGCAATATCCCAATACAGAACCTAAAAAGGAATGAAACCTATAGCCGTAATAATACTCAATTGGAACGGAGAGAAACTTCTCAAGGAGTTTCTGCCGCATGTCATAGCCACCACCCCGCAAGACTTGGCCGATATAATCGTCGTCGACAACGGCTCGACCGACGGAAGCCTGAGATTGCTTGCCGACGAGTTTCCTGAAGTCGAGGTGATATCCTACAATGAGAACTATGGCTACGCCGAGGGGTATAACCGCGCCATAGCCGACACGGGACGCCCCTATAGCGTGCTGCTCAACTCCGATGCCGCGCCATGCGACGGCTGGCTGCAACCACTTTATGACTATATGGAGACTCATCCCACGACAGGGGCGGTGCAACCCAAGATATTGTCCTACTCCGACCCGACACGGTTTGAATATGCCGGCGCGGCGGGAGGCTTCATCGACCGCAACGGCTATCCCTATTGCCGGGGGCGGCTGTTTGACACCGTGGAGGAAGACCATGGCCAATACGACGAAACGGCGCAGATATTCTGGGCGACCGGTGCGTGCCTGATGGTGAGATCGGAGTTATACCTGCGTGTCGGCGGTCTCGACAAGGAGTTTTTTGCCCATATGGAGGAGATAGACCTCTGCTGGCGCATCCTGCTTGCCGGATATGACATTGCGGCGATACCCGCGTCCCGCGTGATGCATCTCGGCGGAGGGAGCCTCCCCGCGTCAAATCCCCGCAAAACCTACCTTAACTTCCGCAACAACCTGCTGCTGCTCCACAAGAACCTGCCCGACAGCTCGCGCCGTGGCACGTTGCTGCGGCGACGGCTCTACGACACGACGGCATGGCTGAAATTTGCTGTCACGCTCGACTTTGCCAATGCCGCCGCAGTGTGGCGCGCCCACCGGGATTTCCGCACAATGCGCCGCAAATACACGGCACATCCCGACATCGACCTGCTGCACACTACCCCCCGCCGCCCAAACATCATACTTGACTATTACCTGCGGGGACGCAGACAATTCTCATCGCTTAAATGACACGTTTCCACTCGATAAAAGACAAGACACGCCCGTTTTTCAGCAATCCGCTGGTGAGGTTTTACCTCATCGCGGTCGCCGTCACAGGGCTACAGCTGTTGCTGTTCAATCACCTTGCCGACTCCATCCCCAACATCAGGATAAGGTATTGTTTCCTCATCCCAATGGCATATCTGGCCGACGCCGCCATCATGCTCTACCCGCTGTTCCTGCTCCCGCGACGCGGCCGGTGGCTGATTAATCTCCCCTTTTGGGCAATAACCCTGTTTCTGCTCATCAACATCTGGTATTTCAGAAGCTATGAGGACATCATGCCGCTGTCATCATTCTTCATGACCGACAACATCACCCCGACGCTGATACACTCCACCATCGGCTCGGTCAGATGGGTGGACCTGCTGTTGATGCTGCCCGCGCCGTTGCTCACCGCCATATACTGCATCAATAGACGCCGTTTGAAGGATGCCACACTCACCGTCCCGATGAGAATCGCCCCGATAGCCATGGCTCTCGGCATCTTCGCATTCGTCCATATAGCCCGCTCGGTGCTCTACTACCGCTGGACCGGCGACCGCGCACATCCCATCTCGGAGACATGGCGTTTCACCAAGATAAGGTTTAGCGCCGATGACTGTCTGCGCGCGCCGATACTCGGCGACCTCGGTCTACCGTCCTACATGATACTCTCTCTGTCCAAACTCTCCCCCGACATCGTCCTCGATGAGGCGCAGCTCACCGAGATAGAACAGTTTGTCAACCACAAGATGCCGCAATACACCGACAATCCACACGCCGTCACAGGCTCCCCCAACCTCATACTCATCATTGTGGAGTCGCTCAACTCGTGGGTCATCGACTACCGTGTCGGAGGACGAGAGGTTACACCTGCGCTCAACGCCCTGTTTCGCGCCGACAGCGCAATCACGGCCCGACGGATAACACCGCAGGTCGCCGACGGCATGTCGAGCGACGGTCACCTGATGTACAACACCGGGCTATACCCTATCTTCAACGGCTCCACCGTGTCATCCTACGGCGACACCCCGTTCCCTTCCATCGCCAAGGCCCTTGCGTCCAAGGGCTACAGCTCTATGGAGCAGGCCGGAGCCGAAGGGCGGCTGTGGAACAACCGCGCCACAACGCTTGCCTACGGATTCCAACGGTTCTACGACTCCGACTCGGTGAAAACACGGTATGCGATGCCTGAACTTGGCGAGGATGATGCCATCTTTGCCTACACACTCGACCACTTGACAGAACTCCCCCGACCATTTTACGCACAGATAGTCACCATCACCACCCATTCCCCCTACGGGACACCGCTCCCCGAGACATCATGGGTGACGCGACTCGGCGAGGGGATGCCCAAAGAGGCCGTAAACTATCTCGAAAAAATGAGGCGGTTTGACATCGCTTTGGGAGGCTTCATAGAGGGGCTTAAAGCCTCGGGGCTGTATGACAATTCCGTGATAGTGATAATATCGGACCACAACATGGTTGACGCCAATGTCCCCGAGGGTCGTGAAAAGGCCACTGACGCCGACCGCATGATACCGATGGTTATACTCAACAGCGGCACAACCTATGCCCACAATGCCGTGATGGGACAGGTCGACGTCTTCCCCACCCTCCTCGACATCATGGGCCTCAACGACTACCGATGGAAAGGCACGGGACGGAGCATTCTTCGTTCACCCGAGGTGAACGCGGCTATAGCCGCCGACGGGCATATCGTCGGCGACTCCGCCTCAACCGCCCTCAACCGCGACGGTCGCCACCTGAGCGACCTCATCATCCGTGGCCGCTATTTCAAAAGATAGGAAGCGCGTACACGTCACGGCTTACGGCATATGCCCAAAAGGAAACGAAGCGGACGCTCCACCCGACGTGCCCAAAAACGCTCCTCGTGCCCGGCTCCCTCATCGACAAAAGTCTCAAGAGTAGCCGGAGCATGATACCCCAATGAATCAGCGACCTCTATCATCCGCTCCTCCCACTCGCCATAAAGACTGTCGATGGAAGTGGTGCCATGGTCAAGATACAGGCGGTGACGCCCGTCGCGAGGCAATTTATCGACGAGATAGCGGCGCATAGCCTCGGGATAGGCGGGGTTGCCGTCAAGGCTGCCCACCCAATGGGTCGACAGGCAAGCTGCGTTGCCAAACACTTCTGGGTACTCACACATGGCGTATATCGACATAAGACCGCCCATGCTCGACCCCATGACAGATGTAAGGGAGGCATCGCCGGTCAACGTGTACAGGGAATCCATCGCGGGCATAAGCGTCTCGACAATAAATGCCGCATAGGCGTCCCCCCTCACCGCATTGCCGTGCAGCAGATTGTCCATAGACTCACCGCCGCCGTGGTCCATGTATGCGAGGGCTTTCTGCGGCATAAGATCCCCTATTCTGGTTGATGATACACTGTGGATGCCAACTATGACAGGGGCTTCGATTGCTCCGGCTGCTATCAGCGAGCCGGTCACCGAGTCCATTTCCCATGACTGGTGATTCCACGAGGTCGAGGCATCAAAAAGATTTTGTCCATCATGCATATAGATGACAGGATAAGGGCGTTCACGTCCTGCATCATATCCTCGGGGAGTCCACACATCCACCGTCACCGTGTCGGCAAGCTGCGGGGAATAAACATAATGACGGTCAACATTGCCTGCTGTGGCATACTGCAGCGGAGGACGTCCCGACGGCTGAGTCGTGCCTAAAGCCATGACTGAAAACATGGTCGACGACAAGAGTGCCGACGACAAAAACAATCTACCTATAGCTGTATTCATCTCGAATTAATGGTTTAAGGTTATCTTTACACTGTCAAATATAGCATTTCCTGGCGACAGTACACCCATGTGACTTTGCAATGCAAGGAAAAGGTTATACTTTTGCGGTAGTTTTACTTCTTGCCACCAATATCAAGGCCAATATTCACCATTTTTATGACTGATAAAAAGTTAAACATATATGTCGCCCCGATGCAGGGACTGACCGATGCGCCGTTCAGGCACTTCCATGCCGACGTCTATGGCGCGGCCGACGGGTATTTCACGCCGTTTCTAAGGATAGATCATGGAGAGGTGAGACGCCGTGACCTGCGCGACATCTCCTCGCCGCTCAACGCCAACCATCGGCTCGTGCCGCAGGTGATAGCCCGCGACCGCCAGGAGTTTGAGCGACTTGTCGATGCCGTGACCGAGGCGGGACACCGCGAGGCCGATCTCAACCTCGGCTGCCCATTCCCTCTCCAGACACGTCGCGGACGCGGGGCAGCCCTTATCGCCAACCGCGCCGCGCTCGCCGATATCGCAGCTGCCATGACGGCAAGACCCGACATAAAGTTTTCCGTCAAGATGCGTCCCGGGCTATCCTCTCCCGACGAATGGAAGCAGACAATCGACATCATCAACACGATGCCCCTCAGCCGGCTTACCATCCATCCACGCATCGCCACACAGCAATATGGCGGCCCGCTGCTTATGGAGGTGTTTGCCGCCATGACAGCAGCATCGTCTCATCCCGTGGTCTATAACGGCGACATCGCCACCCCCGCCGATATCGACCGCATAGCCTCGGCATATCCCACAATCGAGGGTATAATGGCCGGGCGAGGGCTGCTCGCACGTCCGTCGCTATTTGCCGAATGGCAGTCGGGACGCGAATGGGATGCCGATGAACGCCTCGAGCATATCCTGCGTCTGCACGCGGGAGTCTACCGCCACTATGCCGGCACACTGTGTGGCGACACACAGATATTGTCAAAGATAAAGCCATTCTGGGAATATCTTGAGGGGGAAATCGGACACAAGCCCGCAAAGGCAATACGCAAGGCCGGCTCTCTGGCAAAATATGAGGCGGCAGTGGCATCAATCGGATAAGATTGCGTATCTTTGCACCCCGGATAATTGACCGCAATCGCGGCATGACGAATGAAAAACAAGACGACACCGGCAACCACGCCACAAAAGGAGCGGCTGTGGAACACCAACTACCTGAAGGTGATGGGGAGCAACTTTCTGCTGTTCTTCGCCTTCTACATTCTCACCCCGCTCCTTCCGGTCTACCTCAACGAGCAATTCAAGGCCGACAAGGATATGATAGGCCTCGTGCTGTCGGGATATGTCGTCGCCACCCTGCTCATCCGACCTTTCAGCGGGTTTATCGTCGATAGCTTCAACCGCAAGAAGGTGCTGATGCTCTGCTTCTTTGTATTCTTCATATGTTTTGCAGGGTATATCGGGGCTGGGACTCTGCTGATGTTCGCCATAGTGCGCACAATGCACGGCATTCCATTCGGCGCGGCCACCGTGGCCAACAGCACGGTAGCCATCGACGTGCTCCCCTCATCCAGACGCAACGAGGGCATCGGCTTCTACGGTCTCAGCAACAATCTCGCTATGGCTATCGCCCCGTCGGCGGGAATCTACATCTACTCGGCGACAGGCAACTTTGGGCTGCTCTTCTGGATAGCGCTCGCATTGGCGCTCGCGGGATTCTTCTGCGCCTCCTCGGTCAAGCTCCCCCGCCGTGAAAAGGTCAAGGACAAGCCCGCGCTGAGCCTCGACCATTTCTTCCTCGGCCGCGCATGGCTCATGGCGATAAACATAAGCCTTTTCGGCCTCTGCTGGGGCGTGATGAGCAACTATGTCGCCATATACGGGCAGGAGATGCTCGGCATCACCGACGGCACCGGAATATTCTTCATGATACTGTCGGGCGGCCTTGTCGCTGCCCGTCTGTTCGGTGCGCGTGCTCTGCGCGAGGGACGCATCACCCGCAACTGCACGACGGGGGTGCTATGCTCGCTTGTCGGTTACGTGCTGTTTGCCCTCTCCTCGCGGTTCGGCGAGTGGAGCTACTATGGGGCAGCACTGTTCGTGGGTCTCGGCAACGGGCAGATGTACCCGGCGTTCCTCAACATGTTTGTGAAAGTGGCGCGGCATGACCAGCGCGGCACCGCCAACTCGTCGATACTCATATCATGGGACCTCGGCATGGGCATTGGCATCCTCATGGGAGGATTCATAGTGGAATATATCAGCTATCCCGCCGCATTCTGGACCACCGCCGCCATGCAGGCGTCGGGAGCGTTGCTTTTCATCGCCGCCACACGCCGGTTCTACCTCAGCCGCAAGCTCCACGATTGAAATAAGCCCGTTCCGCCATACGGCGAAGCGGGCTTATCATCAAGTCATATACACTAATCAGTGCACAAGCACCTTTGACACGTTACCGTCCACGTTGACAATGTAGACACCGGGACGCAATCCCGAGACGCCCACCTGCATTCCATCGATGGTATATACCTCCACTGTATCATAATCGTCCTCGACGACTATCCCACCTTCCGTCCCGTAGACCTTGGCGGCATCAACGGGAATTATGATATTGTCAACGGCACTCAAGTCGGTAGTACCCACTACCGCATAAGCCCCTGCGGGAATGGATATGCTCTTGTTTCCTATCACGGGCTTCACACCATAGCTTGCCGAGAGCACCTTGTAGGAAGAAGCGGCCTTTGTCATCGGCACCGAGACACTCAGCTCGCCGGTGAGGTTAGGATTGACCACGCAATACAGCTCGGAGGCCCCGTCGGCAAGCACTATGCTGCGGCCATTGGCCCAGTTGGTTGCGGCACACATCATCGTGGTTTTGCCCCCTTGACGGAACAGGGCCGGATTGTCGGTGCGGATAGCGCACAGCTCGCGGTAACTTTGTGCAAGACCTGCTCGGTACTCGTTGTCGAGATAGCTCCATATGACTTTTTTGGGCGATGTGTTGTTGCCGCCGTTGGAATCCTTGGTCGTCTGGTCGGCTCCAAACTCCTGGAACTGCCATATCATGTGGGCACCGGGGGACATCAGCATCTGCGCTGCCACCGAACCGAGACGCCTCATCGACATCTCAAGGTCGCCTTTCACCCCCCTTTGCCCCAAACTTGGACTGCTTGTAGGCCATGCGCTCCTCGTCGGGGCGCACTTTGCGCATGGCGTCATGCAACGCTTTCATGCGGGCGACACGTGTGGCGTTATAAGCGTTGGTCTTGGCATCGGTGACGCCTGTCCACGTGTTGCTTGCCGGATTGTAGGTGGCCTTGTAGCTGTCGTTGTTGCCGAGACCCTTCACGAGGTCAAAGCGGAATCCGTCGACCTTGTAGGCCGTCATCCAGTAGGCGAGGGCATCGTGCCACTGCTGCTGCACGAGAGGATTGTCCTGGTTCCAGTCGTTAAGCACGCTGTAGGCATGAGGTGCGGTGCCGTTGTAGAAAGGATTCTTGGCCACACGGTACATCTGATACCAGGGATGCAGCCCGTCACTCTGGTTGAACACGATGTCGAGTATCACAGCCAGTCCGCGCTTGTGGCATTCGTCCACGAGGCGCCGGTAATCGTCGGGCGTACCGTATGCCTTGTCGGGGGCAATCCACGTCATCTCATATAGGCACAGATATTCAGTCATCATGGTGATGATGATGCTTGTCATGCTTTTTATGTTTCTTATGCTTCTTGTGTTTTTTATGGTGACAGTCATCATGATGGTGGGGACGGTTAGGCCCGTACCCGTGATGATGGTAATAGTCGGAGTCATATCTCCCGTCCACTCCCCAATAGGCACGCGTGGATGTACACGAGGTGACGCCTGTCGCTCCAAGGGCGACAATAAGCGCGAGAAGCCAAACGATATATCTCTTTCTCATAGCGGAACGTTTTATCTGTTAAACGTCCCGCCATGAGTATAAGTTCAGACATGTATATATCAGGGAGCCTGTATCGTCACGGTGTCTGTCGCCACGTCGCCGGGGAGAGTGTCGGCAGGCGTTACAGGCACGGCATGGATGGAGTCGGCGGCAACATGTGCCGGCATCACCGTGTCGGACTCTACCGCAGGTTTGGGCTCAACCTTTGGCGCGGCATAACGCGGGTCGTGGGATGAGCTTATCCAGGGTATATCGTATCCCTCTTCCATATTGACCCGAGTGTCACGACGGCCAGGATTGACGATAACCGGCATCCCTTTCTCCACAAGCGTGACCAACTCAAGGATGTTCTCGTTGGCGATGCGTATGCACCCGTGGCTCACCCGGCCTCCGAGCGACCACGGCGCGCATGTGCCGTGAATACCTATCTGCGATGTATTGGGGATGCGCAGACGTATGAACCGAGGGCCAAACTGTCCTTTCTTGTCGGACGTCACACCGTCGTCATCGGTAAAGAGCCAGTCGGTGCTGTCGTATATCCCCTCCACAGAGAAAAATCCCTCGGGTGTGCGCGAGTCAGCCTTCTTATGCTTGGTGCCGAAATTCTTGGCACACGCCATCTTGTATTCCCGCTCCATACGCCCGTATCGGTCAAACAGCCGCACTTTCATCGCCCACTTGTCAACGATGATAAAGCGTCCGTAACGGCTGTTTATGAGCTTCTCGGCATACGGGAGGCAGTCTTTTGCCATCTGCGTCAAAATTCCCGCCGCATACTTTGAGGAGTCAGCCGACGAAGCCATATAGTCACGGGCCTCACGGGCATTGGCAAAACGGCGGTAAACCCACGCCGTATCCATCGGCACGGCAGCTTCCATCTCCGGCAATCCCACAATCGAATCCGTCTCCACGCAGACCGCGTCAGCCACCCCGGCCTCCCCCGAATCACGGGCTTGACGGCCACCGCATGATGTCGCGATGAGAGCCATCGTCAACAGCAACGTGGCGGCCACCGTAAGGCGGACATGTCGTGACATGTCGCCGCTACAGCCCTTGTCTATATTATTCAATTCTTTCATCTTGCAAAGATACATATTTTTAGGTGAGCGACCACGACCTATTCAACCGTCGGGGGCATTATCGTGTTATATATGACAAAACAAACAGTATATAAAAAGTCTACAACTATGAGTTTTCTTTGGTACATCATCATCGGCATCATCTCGGGATTTGCGGCAGGCAAACTGATGCGCGGAGGCGGCTTCGGCCTTGTTGTCAACCTCATTGTCGGCATTGTGGGAGGAGTGCTCGGAGGCTGGCTTTTCAGCCTCATCGGCATCTCTACAAGCGGCGGCATCATAGGCAGCCTCATCACCTCGGTGGTCGGGGCCATCGTCCTGCTGTGGCTTGTATCCCTCCTCAGTCCCCGACGGTAGGGCATATCCACGTATAGGGAAGCTCCGTGGCGCGTTTACAATGGCCTGCTACAATGAATGGCCGCATTGTAGACGCGCCACGGAGCGTCCCTACATCTTTTTGGCATCATCCATATTCAGCCGGCGATGGCGATGTGAGCCACGAAACAGATAAAAGTCCTTGCGGTCGAGCGCACGAACAACCACATATGACACTACGGCACACACCACAAGCGGGAAAAACAACGAAAAGCATCCCGTCATCTCGACAGTGATGAATATCGCCATCAACGGGGCTCGTATCGCTCCCGCCATAACCCCGGCCATCGCTATATATGCGAAGTCGGAAACAGCAATCCCGAAGCCGAAAACGTGATTGCCAACCGTGGCAAACAAAAGCCCGGCCATACAGCCGGCAAACAGTGTCGGGGCGAAATCTCCGGCCACACCACCGCCACTATTGGTAGCCGAACACGCAAAGCACTTGGCGAGCAACACCCCTGCCGCCACAAGCGCTACGGCGCGCCAGTCGTCGGCAAACCCGTAAAACAGGCCGTAGTCCATTATCGAGCCGACATTTCCACCCAGTATCTTGGTTATGGAGTCATATCCTTCCCCATAGAGACTGGGGAAAAGGAATATGAGCACGGCAAGTAACGACCCGGCAAGCAGGTTGCGCAGCCACGGATTGCGCATACGCCCATAGACGCCTGTCATCATAGCCATAACCTTGGAATAATAGAATGAATAAAGCCCGCAAAACAGCCCGAGCAACAGCACCATCGGCAACTCCCCAGCGGCAAATGTTCCCGAGGCGGCATAATGGAGGTCCATCGTAAACCCCATGCAACTATACACCACCATCCATGATGTGAGGGACGACACAATCAAGGCGAGCACCGACAGGGTGGTCATAGGTATACTCAACACCTCAAGCGTAAACATCACTCCGCCAATCGGAGCCTTGAATATGCCGGCGATACCCGCACCGGCACCACACCCTATCATTATCATCAGCATACGCGACGACAGCCCGAAGGCCTGACCGACGTTGCTGCCTATAGCGGCCCCCGTATATGCTATCGGGCCCTCAGCTCCCGCCGAGCCTCCAAATCCAAGCGTGATGGTGCTCGCCAGCATCGGGGCATAGGTCAAGCGGCGTTTGAGGCGGTACATCTTCTGCGACAGGTCATGCAGCAGGTGGGCAGTGCCATGGGATATATCCTGACGGAGAACATAACGCACATAAATGCCGGTGAGCATGATTCCGGCAACCGGCAACAGCAGCAGAATCCAACCGGGCCGATACATTTCAAGGCCAGACGTGAGAGCCAACGACAACCACCGTATGGAGGTTTTAAATATGAACGCCCCAAAACCGGTCAATGCTCCCACGGCCACGGCAAGCACAAACAAGAACACGTTGTCGGGCAGATGCTCCCGACACCAGCAAACCAGACGTCTGAACCACCCGCTCCGATTATTGCTACACCTCTTTTTACCTTCCATTGTTGAAGCATTATCGACACATTTCCCTGCAAAAGAAACGTATACTGTCATGAGAAAAACGGTTGCGCGGCCAAAATAGTTTTCTTTATCACCCTCCAACTGTCAAAGCACCGCCTGCATCATTAGCATCCCTGAATACACAGATTCGACAGTTTGTTAAAAACAACTAAATAATGCGTCATACTATATTTTCCCCGCCAATTAAATATGTGGATTGAAATAAAACCCGTACATTTGCATTCAGATTCAAATCTTTTCAGACAGCAAACACAAGACACAATCCTAATAGAATCCTACACGATAAAAGATTCTTTTAATTTTTGCCGGGACTTTTCCCCATCTGCTCAAGATTTGAAGCATCGGGCCATGAGCCGTCAGGATGTGCATCCAATGTGCCGTTTGACAGTCTGCCCGCTGTCGATATTACGTGTATACACGTGACATCGTCTATGAGAAGGAAAAAATCTCAAATAAAATAAGTGAATCATAGGTTAGGAATCCGGTTGCCCGTGAGGGTAGGCCGGATTTCGTTTTTTTTGTACCACTCTCAAAATCCACCGTCTCCAAGTCGCACGCCACGATGGAAAGGCCATATTTTTAATGAGGGTGTTTCAGAACTGTCAAATTGTAGGGCTGCAACGTGGTGCAGCCGAAACACGCGCGCTGATTATCAGCCTATTGGTGGATGCATCAGGATGCATCCCTACTATTTTCGGCGCGTTTTCATAGCTTTGCAACGCCCTTATTAACAGATATTTAGGCAGGCCAATTGCAGGCGCGCCCCTACTTCATGCAAAGCCTCCGAGGGGTCAATTGCCGAAAGTTAGGGTCGTGAAATAGCGGAGCTGGCCGCCGGTGGTGTAGTTGGGTCCGAAGTGGAGGGAGATATAGCCGTTTCCGTTGCCAAACCACGTGGCGGTAAAACCGTTGCCATTGTTCACATAGTTGACGGGAGAGCCATATTGCAGCACAAGGTTATTGTACACGCCATTATAGCGCGACATGTCGTATCCGCCGGTGGAGTAGACAAACTGCGAGCGGTCAAACCCTCCCGTGCCGTAATAGAGCGTCGCATCAGGCCAGATATATGACAACTGGCTCACGTTGCGTAGATACACGACATCAGGCCCATATCCGTCGACCGTATAACCGCCTCCGTACAGGTAGTCAAGGGACACGCCGATAGCCGTGCCGAAAGTTATACCGAGTATGCCGCCTATGACAGGGCAACCGCGATATGGACGCCACGATGGCGGGGGGACAGGACGCACCCATGGACGTACCACCGGACGATACGGACGCCTTGGCGGCGCCATATACGGAGGACGCGGCCCGGGACGATGTACCCCGCCTACAGGAGGCTTCGGACGTGACGGGTTGTGCGACGGGCCGGGATGTGGCCGCCCCGGGTTGTGGCTGTTGCCCGGCCATCCCGGACGGTTGTCGCCGGGTCGACCGGGGCGGTTGGCATTGTTGCCCGGAGGATTGGGACTGACAGGACGACTTGGGCGGCCGCCGTGATTGCCGTGATTGCTGCCGTTGCCGCCAGGGCGGGAGGGGCGTCCGTTGTCGGGACGAGACGGACGGGCCCCCCCGGCAGGGGCTGATGGACGTGAGCCATGTGCCCCCCCGGCAGGGCGCCCATGGCTGCCCGACTGTTCGCGCGAGGGAGCGCGACGATTCTGGGCCTCGACAGGCGGGACAACAAGTATCCCGCACATAAACGCGATGGAAAGTATTCTTATAAATCGTTTCATTGTCACACTTTGTTGCATATATAATAAGATAGGACAACCGACAAAAAGTTTAAGGGAGACACCAAATAAATGGCATCTCCCCTGATATCGGTATTACCACCAGCTACTTTACCCTAAAATCGATACCTCCGCCATCAACATTGGTATCTTGGGCGAGGGTGATTTCCACGTCACTACGGCTGACGACATTCATACGGTCAGTCTCCTCTCCCGAAGCAGAGATATTGCACCTGACGACCTCTATACGGTATTTTCCTACGGGAAGAGCCAATGCGGCCGAGCTGACGGCAGTCGATGATGACGCCTGGCTACTGGCAATGGTCTGACCTATAGTATAGTCAGGCGTTGCAAAATGGTTTGCGCTCTTCCATATCTTCACATCATGCAGATACTGATGACTCTTGGACGTGTTGACCATCACGAGCCGGCCGTGAGGCACACGGTTAGGCTCAAGAAAGCGCACCGTGAAGGCGCGGTTATCCTCGGGGAGGGCGTTGCCGAATGTGCGGACTGAAAAATCGGCGGCGGAAGAATACCAATGATAGCCTTTATACTCGACGTTAGACCATACTTTCATGCCGAAACAGTCACGGCTATTGTCGCGTGTCGACGGCACATGCCATACCCATGTCTGATACATCGTAAAATCCGACTTGGCGATCTGAGGAATATCGGTGTATTTCGACGCGCCCGACGTATGGGGAAGATTGTTGACGCTGAACGTATAGCCCACCTTATTGCGCGGGGCGTTCTTCTCAATGGTGAGGTCGGAGATTGTGCGGCTCTCGGAGTTGCTCCATCCCACGTTACCTCCGATAGAGAGCTGCCCTGTAGGCGTCGAGCCCTGTGCGCCACCCGACACCGACGCATTAAGTCCCCAGCTGAAGCCGCTCTGATAGGTGGTGGCTCCCACAGACGACTCCGGTACCGGGGTAGCCCCCGCAGGATAGCTTACATCGTCAAAGTCGGCAAACTCGTTGCTTCCGTCAGAAGATATTGTCACTTTCTGGAATGTCGCGTCAATCATGAAACGGCTCATATAGAAGCCTCCGAGACGCGCGTACACGCCCCCATGCCTCTTGGTCCATTGCCCCTGAAACATGTTGCCGTTGTGGACAGTGACCGACGCCTGCACGATATAGAAGTCTCCCGAGGTAGTGTTGGCCTCAAACGAGTACAGCGGATATATACTATAGGCGACATCAATCGTGCCGCTCTTGGTGAGACAGTCGGCCTTTGACCATGTCACATGCGCCAGCTCGCCATTCTTTATGCCTATGGAGTAGGTGTGTGTCACGGTCTGTGCCGCAAAAGTCTTGGCTATGTCAATGTCGCCGCCACGCGAGCCAAACGCGCGCATGGCCGCCATGGCCGGTCTAACGGCATCGCGTGAATGGTTGTTGACCCACGCTGTGAAACTGTTGAGGGCCACGTCGTGGTCAGGGTCGGGGAAATCATCGACAAAGTCATCGAGGAAATAAAAATCATGCCTGTTGTTGAAACAATAGAGTATATGGTCGTCGCCATTGCCGTTATCGCTATCGCCTATATAGGGGATACCTGCCGCATGGCACCACGAGGATAGCCGCTCGTCATCAGGATTGGTCACCACTATAATGGCTCCATTGCCATATGCCGCGACTATCGCGTCCGTGTTGGTCTCCAGGTCATCGTTCCCGACTATCACGACGCCTGTCATGTCCGACGACAGCTCACCGCGCAAGGTGCAGCGTCTCGACAATGCGGCATCGAGCGGGGTGACGCCGCCTCCGACTATGGCGACAGGGACCGCTATACGCTCCTCCGACGCCACGGCTGCGCCCCCGGATTCCACAATCTCAACAACTCCGTCATCCGCTCCTGCCTCAGGCTCCTCACTACAGGACACGGCGACAACGCCTGCAATAAAGGCGGCGAAAAGAGACATATAGCCGCGCCGCCAATCAAATACACTATGATTTTTCATATAACCGTAATTGTTTTATAGGTGACCTCCGGCAAAAGCCACTGTGATTAATTATCGTTTAATTTTTGAATATACACTTTTCATCCGCAAAGATATCAATCAACCTCTGTACGGGCAAGCCGAAACGCCGGAATTTTGTCCTATATCGCGGATTACACGTCTTTTCAGGACAACCGTAAGCCCCTCCGGCTCCCACCCTACTGCAACCTATTCCTGTCAAAGCGAAATAAAATATCGCGACATCATGTCACTTTCAGATATTTTTTGTACTTTTGCATTGACAAACGCAACTGACATAGCGAAAAATGAGAATAATACGTCATCATCACCGCCATCACCACCACTTCTCCACGAAAGGAGCGGAGTGAGGACGTTGTGCCGACCTGACATCTCAGCTTATATTTTGCTGCCGCCTTCCTTTCATGAACCATGAGGATGACGGCATTTTGCTTTTATGACAATCACAAACAAAAAAATAGATATATTGACTATGGAATCAAGACTTAGAATCGCCGTACAGAGCAAGGGTCGCCTCTATGAGGAGACGATGGAGCTGCTCTCTGAGGCCGGAATCAAACTCACAGCCGTAAAGCGCACACTGCTCGTGCCGGCAAGGAATTTCCCTGTCGAGCTGTTGTTTCTCCGCGACGACGACATCCCCGAATCCGTGGCCTCCGGCACTGCCGACATAGGCATTGTGGGCCTGAACGAGGTGCTTGAAAAGGAGAAGGCAACCGTCGTGCTGCGCGAACTCGGGTTCAGCAAATGCCGCCTCTCTCTTGCCATTCCCCAGCATATCGACTACAACGGGCTGGCATGGTTCAACAACCGCAAGATTGCCACCTCCTACCCCGCGATACTGTCCAACTTCCTTGCCGAAAAAGGCATCAAGGCTGACATCCATGTCATCACCGGCTCGGTGGAGATAGCCCCGGGCATCGGACTTGCCGACGCCATCTTCGATATCGTATCGAGCGGCAGCACCCTCGTGAGCAACAACCTTGAGGAGGTCGAGACCGTCCTGCAGTCACAGGCCGTGCTCATCGGCGCGGCCGACCGTCGGCTCCCCGCAGCCAAGCAGGCGACACTCGACGAGCTGCTTTTCCGCATCCAGGCAGTGCAGGCAGCCGACTCCAAGAAGTATATACTGATGAACGTCCCCCGTGAAAAGCTCGACGAGGTGCTCGACGTGCTTCCTGGCATAAAAAGTCCGACCGTACTCCCCCTGGCCAACGCCGACTGGTGCTCGGTGCACACTGTCCTTGACGAGAAACGCTTCTGGGAAATCATCGGCAAGCTCAAGAGTGCCGGAGCCGAGGGCATACTCGTGCTCGACATCGAGAAAATGATACTCTAATCCCCCACCCGACAACCTATGGAAACCATCAAATATCCCACTCGCGACCAATGGCCGTCCCTATGCCGCCGCGCCCTTGCCGACAAGGCAGGCGAGGTGAAGGCCACCGTCGCCGAGATAATAGCGGCCGTGCGGCGCGACGGCGACAAGGCGTTGCGGGCCTATGAGCAACGCTTCACGGGCGCGACACTCGACTCCCTCGCCGTCTCCGAGGCCGAACTCCATGAGGCCGAGAGCCTCGTGTCCCCCGAATTGCGCGAGGCAATCGAGAGCGCGGCGTCCAACATCGCCTGCTTCCACACCGCCCAAAAGATGCATCCCGTCACCGTCGAGACAATGCCCGGCGTACACTGCACCCAACGTGCGGTGCCAATCGGCCGCGTGGGGCTGTATATCCCCGGAGGCAACTCCCCGCTATTCTCCACGGTGCTGATGCTCGCCATCCCCGCACGCATCGCGGGATGTGAGAAAATCGTGCTCTGCACCCCTGCCGGAGCCGACGGCAAGGTTCACCCCGCCATCCTGTATGCCGCCCGTGTGGCCGGCGTCCACAACATATTCAAGACCGGGGGCGCACAGGCCATCGCCGCGATGGCCTACGGCACCGAAAGCATTCCCGCCGTGTCAAAGATATTCGGCCCGGGCAACCGCTTTGTCATGGAGGCCAAGCAACAGGTCAGCGAGAGTGCCGTGGCCATCGACATGCCCGCCGGACCGTCAGAAGTGCTTGTCATAGCCGATGACGAGGCCGCCCCGTCATTCGTGGCCGCCGACTTTCTCTCACAGGCTGAGCACGGGCCCGACAGCCAGTCGATACTGCTCACCACTTCAGAGACGCTTGTCGAGAAGATTGCGCCCGAGATTGAACGTCAGCTCGCCATGATGCCGCGCCGCGATATGATGGGACATTCCCTTAGCCACAGCCGCATCATACTGCTCCGCGACCTTGACGAGGTGATGGATTTTTCCAACGCCTACGCTCCCGAGCACCTTATCATCAACCACGCCGACTACCGCGAGCTGAGCGGACGTGTCTCCAACGCGGGTTCGGTGTTTCTCGGCCCGCTGTCGCCCGAAAGCGCCGGCGACTACGCATCGGGCACCAACCACACGCTCCCTACCTCGGGATATGCCAAGGCATTCAGCGGCGTCAATCTCGACAGCTTCACCAAGAAAATCACATTCCAGGAGCTTACTCCCGAGGGCATCCGCTCCATCGGCCGCGTGGTCGAGCGTATGGCCGAGGCTGAGGATCTCCACGCCCACCGTCTCGCCATGACCCTGCGCATCGAGGCTATATCAACCCAAAACGATATAAAGCAATGACACTGCAACAGCTTGTAAGACCAAACATATGGAGCCTGAAGCCCTACACCTGTGCCCGCAACGAGTACACGGGCGAGGCCCGGGCATGGCTCGACGCTAACGAGAACTCCCGCATCGACGGCTACAATCGCTATCCCGACCCCCTGCAGATGGAGGTCAAGGAGCGTCTTGCCGCGCTGCGTGGCGTAGAGGCCGACCGCATATTTCTCGGTGTAGGCTCTGACGAGTGCATAGACATCGCCTACCGTGTGTTCTGCCGCCCAGGGGTCGACAATGTGGTGGCCATCGACCCGACTTACGGCATGTATGAGGTGTGTGCCGACATAAACGATGTGGAATATCGTCCCGTATCACTCGGCGACCGCTACTCGCTCGATGTGGATGCCCTGCTTGCCGCCACCGACGCCAACACCCGAATCATATGGATATGCTCGCCCAACAACCCTACCGGCAACGCTTTCCCGTTGGAACAGCTGAAAGAAATATGCCGCCGCTTTGACGGCATAACGGTGATTGACGAGGCATATATCGACTTTTCCGACAAGGGGTCTATGGTCGGTATGCTCGACGAGTTTCCACGTCTCATCGTGATGCAGACATTCTCAAAGGCATGGGCCTCGGCGGCGATACGCCTTGGCATAGCCTATGCATCCCGCGAGATTATCGACATCTACAACAAGGTAAAATATCCCTACAACATCAACGAGCTGACCCAACGGCAAGCCCTTGCGATACTCGACAGCCGACAGCTGGTCGAGGCAACGGCGGCGGAACTTGTGACAGCCCGCGACCGTCTTGCCACCGAACTGGCGGCGATACCCGCAGTAAAGGAGATTTACCCATCAGATGCCAATTTCCTGCTCTTCAAAGTCAACGATGCAGACGCGCTTTACGCCTACCTGCGCGACGAGGGAGTCATCGTGCGCAACCGCAACCGCGTGCACATGTGCGCCGGATGCATCCGTGTGACTGTCGGGAATGACGAGGAAGACCGCATTTTCATCCAAAAACTACGCGACTATGCCGACAGATAACCCTGCTCCACAAGGGCAGCGCGCCCTCTTTATCGACCGCGACGGGACGCTCATCGTCGAGCCGCCCGCAGATTATCAGGTAGACTCGCTGGAGAAGCTCGAACTGATACCGGGAGCGACACGTGCAATGCGCTTTATCGCGCGGAGATTGCCGTTTGAGCTTGTGATGGTGACCAACCAGGATGGCCTCGGCACCGACTCATTCCCCGAGGAGACATTCTGGCCGGCGCACAACAAGATGCTGCGGGCGTTTGAAAACGAGGGCGTGACATTCGACGACATCATCATCGACCGCACCTTTGAGCACGAGAACGCGCCGACACGCAAGCCCGGCACGGCACTTCTCGGCCGCTACACCTCGGGCGACTATGACCTTGCCGGCTCCTACGTCATCGGCGACCGCATGACCGACGCGATGCTTGCCCGCAATCTCGGGGCACAGGCCATCATGCTGCGCCAACCCTCCGAGGAGCTGACAGCCGAAATTGCAGACAAGGGATTGACCGACACCGTGGCGCTCGTGACCGACTCATGGGACCGCATCGCCGACTTCCTGCAGGGGGGCGCACGCCGTGCCCGCGTGACACGCAACACCTCCGAGACGCGGATTGACATCACGGTCGACATTGACGGCACGGGACGATGCGACATATCGACCGGACTCGGTTTCTTTGACCACATGCTTGAACAGATAGGACGCCACGCGGGTATTGACCTCACCATACATGTCGAGGGCGACCTGCATGTCGACGAACACCACACGATAGAGGACACGGCCATCGCGCTTGGCGATGCGCTGCGGCAGGCCCTGGGAGACAAGCGCGGCATCGAGCGGTACGGCTACGTGCTCCCGATGGATGACTGCCTCTGCACGGTGGCCATCGACTTCGGCGGACGCCCGTGGCTCGTGTGGGACGCGGAGTTTCACCGCGAGCATGTCGGCGACATGCCCACCGAGATGTTCCTCCACTTCTTCAAGAGCCTGAGCGACAGCGCGAGGATGAACCTGTTTATCCGTGCCGAGGGGCAGAACGAACACCACAAAATCGAGGGCATATTCAAGGGGCTCGCCCGCGCCATCAAGATGGCCGTGCGCCGCGACCCGATGCGGTTTACCCTCCCCTCCACCAAAGGCGTCCTTTAAGTTTTTAGAGGCTACGCAGTAAGTTTTTTAGACACAAGAACAGACGGACATAGGGCTACGCAGTAAGACCGAATTAAAGTCAACGCTGCGTAGCCCTATGTTCGTCTGTTCTTATGTCTAAGATTTTACGTATGTCTAAAATTTCAGGTTAAACCATCTTCAAGGCCATGTCGGTAATCCATATCCACAACGGGCAGAACCCGATAAACAGGATGACCGAGAGGGTCAGTGACGAGGTGCCGGTAGCGACATAGGTGTTGTACTCATCGGCAATAATGATACCTGAGAATGCCGGGGGAAGGGCACATGCCACAACGAGCATCTTGAGGTTGAGCGGATCCATGTGGAACACAAGACCGAGGATAAGCACAACGGCGGGCATCATGACCATCTTCAGTATCGAGCCAAGGACAGCCTGCCAGTTGATGGTGAACTTGATGGCGGCAAGAGTGATGCCGGCAGAGAACACGGCCATGGATGCATTGGCCTTGGCGATAAGGTCAAACGACGGGCTTGCCCAATCAGGCCAAGGTATCCCGACGACCACCCACACCACCGCGAGGATAGGTGCCCATGCGACGGGTTGCTCCAAGGCGTGGATTACAGGTTTCCATGCGCTCTCCTTCTTGGTCGAGCCGGGATTTTGCTTCTCAAGCGAGGAGTTCATCAACGACAGCCCCACGGGAATACCGATAGCGTTTACAACGATTCCGACGATAGCGACCACCAGGGCGACCGAGGGATTGGTGCCGAATATCGGCTCCAAAACGGCAAACCCGAGGAAGCCGATGGTCGGCGAACCGCTAATCAAGGCCGACACCGCCGCGTCAGCTCCGGTGTTCTTCTTGAAGCAGTACCTGAACACAAAATAGACAATCATGAAGCACGCCATGATGCCGACTGTCGAAATAATAGTCAGCTTTATATCCCTGACGAGCATCTCACGGCTTGCCTGGACGATGGACACAAACAACGCGGCCGGCAATGCGTAGTCGAGCACGACCTTGTTGAATTTCTTTGAGTCCTCGCCTGTAAAAATGCCTTTCTTGCCCGAGATATATCCGGCAAGCATCACGACGATAATCGGGACGATGGCATACAGAATGACATGAGAAATATTCATATGCTTGTTAATTAAATAGTTGATAATCCATTAAAGCCACATACCCGCTATACTATACCGTATAGTCAATGAGAGGCGCGGGGTTGAGGTAGCCGATGTGGCCGCTCTCCTTGCCAGCATCGGCAGCAAGCTGCACGTCGATGATGGCCGGAGCCTTTAAGGCTATAGCCTCGGTCAGGGCCTTTGACAGCTCCTCGGGGGTCTTCACGTAGTAGTTGGCAGCGCCAAACACCTCGCCCATCTTGTCGTAGCGGGCAGCAAGATCGAGGGTCGTGGGAGCCGGGTCATGCTCGATGGCGGGATCGGTGCTCGGGTTGACACCGACATTGTTGTAGATGCCGCCATTGTTGAAGATAACCACGGTCACCGGCAACTTGAAGCGGCAGATAGTGGCAAAATCCATTCCCGAGAAACCGAATGCGGAGTCACCCTCGATAGCGACAACCGACTTGCCCGTGGCGACAGCAGCCCCGACGGTCGAGCCCATGCCCATGCCCATGATGGCCCATGTGGCACAATCGACACGATGGCGCGGCAACGACATATCGATAGCATCGCGGGTATCGTCAAGCGTATTTGCGCCCTCGTTGATGAGTATGATGTCGGGGTTGGCCTCGATAATGGGCTTCACTGCGCTGAGGGCTGTCCAATGGTCCATAGGCGACTTCACTGTCTTCAGACGCTCGGCAAACTTGGCGTTCTTGACCTTGGTCTCGGCCTGGATGGAGGCAAGCCATGCGGGGTCGGCCTGCATCGCCTTCCCTTCAAGGCCGGCAAGGATGGCATCGAGTGACAGCCCCATATCCCCTACCACAGGCGCGGCAATGGGGACGTTGACATCCATCTCCTGAGGCTCGACGTCAAGCTGAATGAATTTGATGGCGGGATTCCATTTGCCGCGTCCGAATGACAGCATCCAATTGAGGCGTGCGCCTATTATCATCACCACGTCCGACTTCTCCATGATGTCGGAGCGGCAGGACAACGCGCTCATCGGGCCGTTGTCGGGCATAAGACCCTTTGCCATCGACATCGGCAGGTAGGGTATCTTGTATGTCTCGATAAGCTTCTTGATCTTGTCATCGACCTGCGCGTAAGCGGCGCCCTTGCCAAGCAGGATGGCGGGACGCTTGGCCGAGGCAAGCAGCTCGACGGCGCGGTCTACGGCAGCCTGATTGGGGGCGACGGGCGAATAAAGGTCGACAGGCTGGTAGAACAGCTTCTCGGCATCCTCGCGATTCATAATCTCGGCGAGCGCCGGGGTAGTCATGTCGATATACACGCCGCCCGGACGGCCCGAGACGGCAGCACGGTAGGCACGCGCTACAGCCGAGGGGATATCCTTGGCATGGCTGCACCGGAAAGCGGCCTTGACAAGGGGCTTGGCGGTGTTAAACTGGTCGAGCTGCTCGTATGTGCCCATATTCATGTCGACCATCGTCGGGTCAGATGCGCCCGAAATCTGTATCATCGGGTAGCAATTGACCGTGGCGTTGGCCGTTGCCGTAAGTCCGTTCATAAAACCGAGTGACGATACGGTGAGCAATACGCCCGGGGTCTTGGTGAGATAGCCATGGGTGGCGGCGGCCATGCCGGCCTGTTGCTCGAAACGGAATCCGACAAACTTCACGCCGACCTTCTGCATGGCGTATGCGGCCTCGGTCACGGGAATGCCCACGAGGCCATATACAGTGTCGAGGCTAAGACGCTTCAGGGCCTCGGCCAATATATACATGCCTGTCACCTGCTCGGGAAAATGAGGAGCTGTGGGCGCGGGATTGGATGTCTGTGTACTCATATGTGTAATTTTTATTACTTACTGTGATTGAAAAAGGCTTGCGGAGCGCACCGCATAGCGCATCCCCGCAAGCCAGTGTTGAAATACTTTATACGACCGGTCTGTGCCTTCTTACTTTGCTGCGTCCTTGGGCATCGGCGCGGTAGTACCGTTGGCCTTGAACTGGGCTATCTGCTCGGCAGTGTATCCAAGTCCTGCGAGCACCTCGTCGGTGTTGCCGCCGAGTTCGGGACACGGGCCGTAGGTAGGCTGGTAGTTGGAGATGGTGAACGGGCAGCCCACCGTGACAAATTCGCCAATCTCGCCACCCTGGTTGATTTTCACGAGCGTATTGCCGTCATACAGGTTGGGATCTGACATCATCTCCTTGGTGGAGAGCACAGGGGCACAGGGGACACCATAAGGTGCAAGCAACTTGACTATCTCGTACTTGTCCTTGTCGATGGTCCAGGCCTCGACACGCTTGATGATTTCCTGTTTGTGGCGGTCGCGTGCATCGGCGGTATTGAAGTCAGGATTGGTGAGCCAATCCTCAAAGCCGAATGCCTGACAAGCTTTCTCGAAGTCCTTTGCTCCACGCTGGAAGATGATATATGCATAGGCGTTGTCGTCGGTTTCCCAGCCTTTGCACTTGTAGGTCCATCCGAGCACGCCGCTACCCTCGGTGTTGCCCGAGCGGGGCACGTAGTCGGGGAATTTTTGGTTTGGGTACTGGGGATACTGCGTGAGGTAGCCTATCTTGTCGAGAGTCAGCTGGTCACGGGTCTTGATGCGGCACAGGTTGAGGCACGCGTTGTGCATGGACTGGTAGACGAAGCTCCCCTCGCCTGTGCGCTCGCGCTGCTGCAGTGCGGCCAAAAGGCCGATAAGCATGTGCATACCCGTGTTGGAGTCGCCAAGCGCGGCTCCCGACTGGGTCGGAATATTGTATTCTCCCTCATACCATCCTGTCGTTGTAGCGGCACAGGCGGTCACTTGGGCGATAGGCTCGTAGGCTTTGAGGTCCTTGAAGCGTGACGACTCGGGAAAACCCTTGATTGTACCGTAGATACAACGCGGATTGAGCTTGTGGACCACTTCCCAGCTGAATCCAAGCTTGTCCATTGCTCCCGGATGGAGGTTCTCAACAAATATATCCGCGCCCTGGATGAGCTTGGTGAGTATCTCCTTTCCGTCGGGGGTTGCCGCGTCAAGGGCGAGTGACTTCTTGTCGGAGTTGAGCTGTAGGAAGTAATAGCTGGGCAGATTGGGGTCAAACTGCAGTTCCTTACGGGTTGCGTCACCGACTCCGGGACGCTCGATTTTTATAACTTCGGCCCCGAGCCATGCAAGCATCTGCGTACACGAGGGACCCGACTGGACACTGGTGAAGTCTACCACCTTAATGCCTTGAAGAGGTGCTGTATTCATAACTTGATATTTTGGTTATTGATTGCTTTATCCTATACATGTCCCGGAATGATGGTTCGCGTCCATCAGGGATTATTATTATAACACGCCTTGAGGATTAAAGTTGCTGAACCAGCTCAATTTGTCGCAGGCTGCATTCGCTATCGTTAAAATGCAATCACGCGAAAACCAGCCAACCTGTAACCGTGTTGTAACAATACCTATCCTATAATGTACACACGTTAAAGACAACCAAAATTCAATACGATATGAAAAAGCTTTACCTATTTATGCTCTGCCTTCTAACGGCAACAATCAGTGCCCTGGCGCAGACGGGAGAAAAATACTATCTCGACATCGCGCAGGACAATACGCGATATTATTTTGAATGGGACGCCGATGCCGGATGCTATGTCCTTGAGATTCCCGAGCTATGGGGCGACTTCAAGATCTACGACGACAGATATGTCGGAGGCAGCAGTAATCAGGACCAATATATATTTGGAGCCTCGGATGTCGGCCAAGGTGCCGGCGTGGAACCCGACAGCAACAAAAAGCTTGCCCATCCGGGACAAAACATGAGCATTGAGGGAGGCGGCATACTCTATGGGGCCAGGCTGGAGTTTAACCCCACAACGATGGAACTGAAGATTGTCGACGGCTCACACACTCCTCCCGCCCCGACCAAACCGACCATCAGCATTGAGGCGACACGCAGCGAAGCCACATCACCCGAGAGCGGTAAGATTGACTTCAAGATTTCCACTGTGCTTATCGACAATCCCGAGACGCTCTCCTATGACGTATATGCGATATACACCTCCGCCGAAGCCTCAGGCTACCTTGACAAGGAGACAAATATCACCGGCAAGCTGACAGGCACATTCGAGTTTGACGACCTCAAGATAGATACCAAGACCCCGGTGTGGCTCGTCGTGCGCACGACACTGCCCGACGGCACCACGCAACTCATATCCCATACCGAGACATACATCACTACCCCACCTATCCCCTGGCTTGTCGGGCAGATACAAGGCAGAGTGTGGGATCCCGAGCAGGCGATAGAGGGCAAGAAGTATGATAATATACGCACTCCCGAATGCTACTATTGGACTGTCACACTCGTGGACAATGGTGAATTCAGCTTCATCTCGAAACCGGGCAGCTGGGACACCGTGAACGCACATCCGCGATATGCCCCGTCAGAGAAACGCGTGTCGGCACCCCTCACCGCATGGGTACCCTACACCCGCTTTAACGGAGCCACCAACAACGCGTGGATTCCAGAACCCTTCGAACCGGGGGTCTACACAATAGAATTCAGCTTCCACAGGCAATCCGTCGCAGTAGTCCATATGAACCACCCCACCGGCGTTGAGGAGATAGACACCGACACCGCCGACCACCCCGTCGACGTCTACAACATGCAAGGCATCCTTCTGCGCCATGACGTAGCCGCGACCCAAGCCACCGAAGGCCTCCCCGCCGGCCTCTACATCGTCGGCAGCAAAAAGGTCCTCGTCCACTGACCCCCAACCTTAATCCCCACATATCCCCCGTGCCCGGACAGCCAAACGGCCATCCGGGCACATCCCGTCTCCACCCTCCCCACAGACGAGGGTTCCCACCGACAAAAGACGGGCTGTCAGCAAATTGCTGACAGCCCGTCTTTTGTCGGTGGTCCCACTAGGGCTTGAACCTAGGACTCCCTGATTATGAGTCACGCTGCCCTCTGCGGCTTCCGAAAGTTCGCTGACGCTCACTTTTGGAAGCAACCAACTGAGCTATCGGAACTTATGAATATCAAGTAGCGGTTATTTTTACCCAGACTTTTGAAATCGTTTTTTACGGTTTACACCTCAGTTTACACAAACTGTAATTGTTAATAAATGTTTTTAACTCTCTCAGGGCAATATAGGCGCATATAATGGATAGGTTAATCATCAATCCAATCTCCGCCATTCTGCCGTATATAGTCTAATTCATCTTGTAAATCTCTCTCATAAGCACCGTCATCTTGGAAGCCCCAATCCTCTTCTTCTTCCTCTTCCTTACGAGGCAAGAATAAATCTTCCTTTTCTTTATATTTGTTCCTTTTGGTTTCAAGAACCTTGTTTAAGAATTTTTCAAATTTTGATATATCTGAAGAAAATCCGAAATCTGTAGGATGCGAAAGTATTGCATTAAATGCCCATATCTGAGCTATTAAGGTATATTCACGAATAATTTTGCAGTCTATTTCTAAATTGTCTTCCAATGCCACCATAACCCATATTGATTTCTTCTTACCAAACTTATTTACCCCCTCTCTTGAACGAATTATAAAGAACGAATGGTCAATTAAACGACATTCAACGCCTTTTCCTCTCAAGACTTCGTTATAATCCCATAAAGGTCTATTTCGTGGGTATAAGATTGTGTTATAGTATTCTTTGTTATTGGAGATAACAGTGAATGAAAAGTCCTTAAGACTTTTAGAACCCGTTTTACCAGCGTAAAATATGGGAATTCGCCTATGAGCTGGATAATCATATTTTGCTTCTACTTCATATGGTGCCCCAAAACGGACTATCATGCAGTGGATATTGTGAGCTGTGCTAAATTCACGTTTACTAACTTTCTTCCATAAGGTCTCGTCATTAAATCTAAATGGGTCAAAGAGTAACAAATAGTCCCTTAGAATGTCTTTGAGCCTATCTAAATCTTTTTTATATGTATCATTGGGATTGTTTGCCATTCGTTATTGCATCTTGCGAGGTGTAACCATGATGTTATTGCAAAATTAGCTAAAATCCCTGACATAGAGGGTCTGACATGGCTCAAATATTGCAACAGTCAACGTACTTTTTCTGATTATGCCTTATAAAATGGATTATTTCTGAAAAATGTACGTTGCTATTCCTGATTTGGGATAGAGTATGGGGCAATTGGTATCAGAGTGTCAACTATGCAGAAACCATCATTGCGAATGTCGCTGAATCGTACTGTTACATAGCCTGACTGATTGGCTCTTTCAACAACATCTTTTCCTTTGTTCAGGTCAGTATAGAAATGGTCGGTGTAAGTCCATATCGGTTCTATGAGATATTTCCACTCGCCTTTGTCATAAGTATAAATGCAGTAGTTATCCCACGTTCCGGCATCAGTTTCTCTCCTTACTCCAAATTCATCTGTCCCGTCTCCGTCTAAATCTCCCTCTTGAATCAGCCTGACAATAAAGCGTTGCGACAGAATCAGCGTATCAACTGTATTGCTCTTGCCGTAAATTCTCCAAGACCATAAACTGCGGTCAATGGTCGTATCAATAGGCTCTGCAATAAGTGTGTCAATGTTGTTGCCGTCAAATTTTCCGATTATAGAATCTCTATATTGTGCCAATGTGTCAATATTGGTTTTGTTCTGCTTATTGCATCCAACAAGACATAGCACCATAAAAGCATAGGAAATAATTGGCAAACTTCTCATAGATGGCAGAACATATAAAACGTACCTTTTCACACAAATAGTCTATATAATTAGATTGTCTGAGAAAGGTACGTTGTTTGTCAGTGTTAGTTATTTGATAGGTCGGAGGTCGTAAACGATTTTATATCGGTATAATTAACCGATGTGAAAGGACCGCCCATGCTTTCAAAGGTGTAGTAGAAAGCGACATAATAATATGTTGTACTGGGTGCTAACTGCTGAATGTATAGTTTGCGTGTAGTGTCGTAAGAAGCATGAGCTTCCTTTATGTTCAACGATTCAAATTTTTGCCAATCAGTCCTTTCTATTTGATTGATTTGTTTGAAATTAGAAAGTGCTTCCTGATTTGTTGAGTAATAAACACCCCATTCGCTTCTATAAATGCCGCATTGGAGAGTTACGCGGTCGCTGAATGTCTCTATCGTCTCAATATTCCAATCAGAGGCTTTTAGGTACTCCATTTCAGGTTCATCATCATCTCCGCAAGAAGTCAGCAGAGGAATCGTTACTATGGCACAGATTGCCATAATTAGCAGTTTGATTTCTTTTTTCATTTATTGTCGATTTTGCGAGTGTATATTTCTGTTTCGTTTCCGGCTGTATTCAGAGTATCGTCATTCAGCACTACTGTTGATTTGTGAACATAGACAGTCAGTGAATCAGTTGTGAGTTTACGGATAGTCCATCGCTCATTTTTGGATTCAGGTGTATAGGCTTGTGGATAGAAGTCATAGAGCATTACAGAATCTTTATCGGCAAAGTATTTTCCGGATTGCTTATTGCTGAAACCATCTTCTTTATAAAGATAATAGTAGTGCCCGTTTGCTTTGAGGTCTAACGTAACATTAGGCTGTTCCCATGTCCCAATCAATAAGGAATTATTGACGGTCATATTGCGATGTGTTGAGCAAGCCGACAATAAGACCGTCAGCACTGATAGAGCGACTGCAATTCGTTTCATATTGTATCTGTTATCCATTCTGTTACTTTCATCTTTGTACCACATTGAGGACACGTTTTATCCCATTCTGACATCCTGACATTGCAATCAGGGCATAGAGGATAATCCTTTGTCTTGGTAGCGTTCTCTGTCAACAAGATTGAACTTACCTTTTTGCATTGCGGACATTGTAGAGTTGTGTAGCTCTTATCTGAAAACAGATAGATGCCCTCACATTGATTCTCCGTGTGTCCGCAATGGTCACAATGATATTTGTAATTGTCAACTGGCATAATTAACGGTCTTTATCTGTAATTTTGTCAAAGATGTATTCTTTTGAGTCTTGCGTTCCATGTGCCATTATCCGATTGAGAGAATCAATCAGGAACATCATTTTATAAAGTTCGGCAGTCGGACTTGATGATTCTCCATTATGGGTGTAGCTTTCTCCATTTAGAAGATGATATAATGCACCTTTCAGAGATTCTATGTCAATCGGATTCAGATTACTCTCACCGTCTTTAATAAGATTATATCGGCAAGCGTCAAGGTCTGCATTGAGATTGTGCAGATAGTAGGTAAGGTTATCCATAGTCTGTCTAACCTGACTATGAATGTTCATCGGCTGATTCGGATTATTGGCTTGTTGGCATAGGTCAGAACCAAGTTTGCCAAGAATAGAGCCTATTTCGTATATGTGTTGTCGTAATGGTGTTTCCATGTCATTTCTTTTTGTTACTATCCCTCATAACTACTCCAAGGACTATGAAGAATCCTATAAATAGAATCCATCCAATAGCCAATCCTCCTAATTGCTCTAAAATCGATTTAATCATGTCAGCTCACTTTTTCTTTATTGCTGAACGAATCCATTTGATTGAAGTCGAACCGAGTTGATAAAGCCCCATTAAAAGTAAGATACCGATAATGCCGCTTAGAACAATCAGCGTAATCTCCCATGCGTACCACCAAAAGCCTTTCTTTAAATCAAAGACTTCGTTAAAATGACTGTCGTAATCATTGTTGGAAGTAGAGTATTGTCGGGTCATTATCCAAACATCTTCATTTGACACATTCCTTAATGTCATGGTATTCATTGACATTTGTTCTATCTTGAACATTCTCACTCCCTCTGCTTTGAAGTCTTGATGATAAAGGCTCAATGTGTCATTATGCAAAGACCACGTTCCCGTTCTATTGACTAATGTTGAATCATTGTGGATTGTCCTATGTGACATTCCATTGTCTGATAGTTTTAGTATCAGGTACTGATTTTTATAGGAGTCAGACTTCCATTCTCCTTTTACGGTTGTAACTTCAACTCCGAGCTGTTCACAAGAAGTTACTGTGATAGAGAACAATAAAATTAATATTGTATAGAGGATTTTTTTCATTGGTTTATCATACGTGTCTCTCATCCTCCATTGAAACGGCTTGGTTATAAACGACAAAAGCGTGAGGACTGTATTTTGCTTATCTTTCAGTCAGGCTTCTCGCATTGCCTATGGGACAGATAAGCAACAGTCGCCCACGCTTGGAGGTTATATAGTGTCCGACTTGCGGAACATATATAGCCGAAGCGTGAGCGTTGTTGCTACCCTCTTTGTCCCATTTCAAACTTTGCGAGAATTTGACTGAACAAGAAAGTTTCAATAACGCTCTTGTATAATATGTCTGACTTCCCTTCGGAAATCAAGTGCAAATTTACTAAAAAGCGTTGATATATTGGCATGGAGCAATGCGAAATTAAACGGATTATGCTCTACAACATAAGATTATAGCCGTCCCTCATCGCAGTAGGAAAAGAAACTGTCGTAAGGCGTTACTATGATATGGTCGAGCAAGCGAATATCCATCAGCTCACATGCCGATTTGATTTTCTTTGTAAGGTTATCATCATGTACGCTTGGGCGTGGATTGCCTGACGGGTGATTGTGAGTAAGAATGATTGACGTAGCGTTGCTGACTAATGCGGTCTGCATAATCATCCGCACATCAACAATGGTAGAAGTCAAACCGCCCTCCGATATAGTGGTGTAACCGATTATCTTGTTTGAGTTGTTCAGGAGAAGAACTTTGAATGTCTCTCTGTAACCGATTGTTTCTTCATCGTAAACTCGCTTTATCAGGAGTTGATGAATGTCTTTCGCTCCGTTTATTGTCTCTGTGAGCGGTTGAGGTTGATATTTGAGCTGAATTTCTGAAACGATGCAATCTGTTGTCATGTCCGAAAAATTGAATGTTTTTACTCTCTATTAAAGGTGTCAGGAGAGAAAATCGGACACTCCCCACAGATTGAGGAATGTCCGATTATTCAGGGAATCAATAAGCACTTAGCCCAAGAACCAAGCGTATTTTGAATCTCCGTGCAGGGCGTTGTTGATGCCTACTGCGACTTCGGTAGCATTGACGGCTCTTTGCAGATAGCTGTCAATGTAACTGCTCTTGTTGGCTTCCGTCAGGAGATTGTGGAAGTCGAACATCGAAATCGTGTTGTCTTTGACACCGAAATTCGGATCTGCGTAGAAATCTCGGCAGACATTGTTAATCTGACTGTCGGTGATGAGCAGTTTGGGTACGCTCCGCTGATAGCGATTTGGCAGAGCCTGATAGAGCCTCATGCGCCCTACGATTTGGGCGAACTGCGTTTCTGTCAGGCGAGTTTGCGAAAGCGTCTGCAACAGATGGATGTCTTGTGCCGGACGGAACGTATAGAACAAGTCAAGCACTTGCTTGTAGAGGTCGTGGAGCGACATCACTTCAAGCTGAATCTTTGCGCCTTGTCCTGTCAGCACCTGATTGGAGCAGACATTCATTCTCCAGCCTATAAAGACAGAGAACTTCTCTGCGCCACGGTTGGCACGGTAGAGATTCAGGTCGTTGTAATTGCGCACACCGCCTATGCAGAGTTCAAGGCGTTGCCCGTCTATCGATTCATGGATAGATGGAATGGTGAACGCAAAAGCAAGTCGCTGATAGAACTGCGTCTTTTCCGATTCAAGGAGTTCAGACGCACGTTTGCCGAGTGCGGAGGGGATTCTGCCCCTTACGATGTGCGACACGCGGATTTCAGGCTTGTTGATGAGTTCTCCGCTGAACACGTTGCAGGCGGCATCATGCACGGTGTTGATGAAGTCCTGATGAGAGATTGTAAGCTCCTGATTCGCCCATGTCGGAACAACACAGTTTACTGTGAGTTCTTCAATGCTGATTTCCGAAGTGTTGGCTTCAAGGAAGTTTACGGAGGGAGCGGTGGGTACGTTGATGTCCTCAAACTGCAAATCTTCTGTTACGGTGTTGAGTTCTGAGGTAGTGATGGCTGTTGTAGCCAATGCGGTTGCGGTGGTTGTTTCCATTATGGAGTAAGTGTTATTGATTGCAAGGACGATAACTATTACCGTCAAATAAGAATAGTCGGTTTTATTTTGGATAGGTTAATTCTCCGCTATGTTTTTACGACTTACTTTTCACTTTCCTTTTGGATATGGGAGGGGGAGATTAAACGTGGGTGAACACAGATATAGACGGCTCTCCAAAAATTTTAAGTGGTATATCAACTTATGGGAGGGGGATAGTTTTAAGGTGGTCGTACCTTTTTGCTTTGAATGTCTTATTTATAGAATGGCTGAAAAAGGTACGTTTTGACTTGGCAGATTTTATAAGTTTGAGACAGCCGAATAGAGAACAAATTTGCAGAGGGCTATTTATTTGTCATTATCCGATATTATTTTCTGATTTTCAATGGTGGAAAACATAGTCGAATATAGGTGTGCCGATTTATGAACATGCTCCAACAAAAGGATTCTGACTTTATAGCTATGTGTAGTATGGTTTTCAGGGTTGGCGGTGTATTTATTTGGGAGTCAGTAGGAAGTTGTCTATATTTGCATATATCAAAAAAGGAATCGGGAACTTTACTGTCTGACCTAATAAATTCTTGAAAATCAATATATCCGCTCATGCAAATGGAAATATTACCGGAATCTTTACGTTCCGGTTGTATTTCTTGGTCGGTGTCTAATTTTCGTTCCGATTCCCCTTTAGAAAATATTAGGATTCTGAGATTTTAGGACTGTCAGATTTTTAGTCCTGATGCACTTAATGAGATAGGAAAATCTGTTGAGAAACAGACAGAGCATGAAGATGGATATTTATTGATTATAAACTTCATTGAATTATGGCAGAAATAAAAGTGCCTGAAAATGTAGAGTTCCTGACTGATTGGAACGGATTTGAATTGCCAAAAGGCATATTAAACAAAGGAGTAACGGGGTGTGGAGCTACTTCCGTTGCTATTGAAGATGAACACAAGACAATTATTTGTAGTCCACGTATCAATCTTATAAAGAATAAGGTAGGTCAGCACAAGGGACTATTCGGTGTGTTTGGAGATGTGAAAAATGATGAGATAATGGCGTATTTAGAAAAGGCTGAAACGCCTAAAATTATGGTAACGTATGATTCCATGCCACGGTTGGCGAAACTGATTAATGATAAATATGATTGGCGTGTTGTGGTTGATGAATATCAGTATCTCCTTATAGATAGTGGATTCCGTTCTGATAAGGCAATTGCATTATTAGATGTCGTGAATGAGTTTGACTATGTTACCTATCTGTCGGCAACTCCAATAGCTGATAAGTATATTCAGGGAATGGAACAATTCAAAGATGTACCTTACACGGAATTGATATGGGGAGATAGAGTTGAGAGAATATATGTTGCGCGTGAAATTTCTACCAAGCCAATAGATAATGCTATTAAGATTGTCAGGAATTATCAGAACGGCAACTTTCCAAAAGAGGGTGACGCTGTTTCTAAAGAATGTGTGATATTCCTGAATAGCGTTACTAATATCGCTAACATTATCCATCAGACTAAAATTCCCCCTGAAGATGTGAATATTATTGTAGCGGACACAGAGGAAAACCGAAAGTTAGTAAGACAAATTGGCAAAGGGTACGACATTGGTATTATCCCATTGGAGGGAGAACCACACAAAATGTTTACGTTCTGTACTTCTACTGCATTTGCCGGATGTGATTTCTATTCACCGTGTGCTTCGACATTCGTAATAAGCGACAATAAGAAAGTCCACACTTCGATTGATATTGCAACTGAGTTAGCTCAAATTGCCGGACGGCAGAGATTGGCTTGTAATCCATTTAGAAAGACTATGGTATTCATTTATAATGTGGATATTGGCGAGAGTAATGCAGACATATATAAAAATGCCATAGAGCAAAAGTTGGAGAAATCTATAAAAATGGCTGAATGGAAAAATGGTGCGCCTGATTATTTTAAGAAGGACGTGATAAAGGAAACATCTGAAATGCAGAATATCAAGAAGTATAGCGAAAGCTATGTGCGATATGATGAGAAGTCCGATAGTTTTACCGTCAATCGTTGGGCGTATCTGAATGAACTGTTTGCCTATGATGTTCAGCATGAAAATTATCAGGACAGTATTATAGTGAAAAAGCAGTTGGAGGAAAGCGGATTTGGAATAAAAGGCGAAGAAAAGAGGTCAGATTATAAGGAGCAACTGAAATGTATTCTTGTAAAAGAGGGATTTGCAGATAGAATGAAGCGGTATTGTGAATTGCGCCAACTTAAAGAGACCAATCCATATTATCTTGCTGATGAAATTATGGAAAGGCAATATGAGGATTTAAGGCTGTATTATGATAGACTGGGTTACTATAGAATTAAGGCGTTAGGCTATAAGGAAAAAGACCTGAAGAATGAATTGGAACGTAGCTATTATGAAAATGATATTAAGCAGAAATTCAGGGAAGTATTTGTAGTTGGAGAAAGAATGTCAACGGAAGATATAAAGCGAACAATGACTGAAATCTATGCGAATTATGGCATTAGAAAGAATGGGGTAGCCAAGCAATTAGAAAGAGATTACGGCATAAGGCTGAAATCTGTAAAGGTTAAAATGCCTGGCGGAATCCGCAAAGGAGGATATGAGTTTATATAAAACGACAAAGGGCAAGCCGATTTATTTCGGTTTGCCCTTTATTGGTTTGAAGTGGCGTATTAGATTGCTATGCGCGATTTTATTATTTCTATCTGAGCATTCACGTTATCTTCTGTGAGATTCCCCTTATCATTGTACATCGCTTGTTTATCGTTTGGCGTAATCGCCTCAAACACCTTAAAGGCGTAATCTTCGTTATGTCCATTACGGAGTTTTTCGAACCTCTCAATCAGGTATCTCTTGGCAATATCCTTGTTCCTGAATCCAAGTCGGATGCACAAGTTTATAAAGCGATTTCCTCTCCCTATGTTCTCTCCGTCAATGATTTTCTTTTTGGTCTTTATCCCTTTCTCTGTCTTACCTTGACAGAGTAATGAAAGGTCTGATTTATTCAGTTCTTTAGAGTTTCCAAAGAATATAAGATTGAGAGTGCTTAAAGGAAAACCATTAGGATTTTCTTCGCTTTTGATTAACTCTTTATAACGAAGTAGCAAAGCTGTCTGCTGTACGTTTGCGGCACCTCTGACATAATCAAGAGGTTTCCACTCCGCTTTGGTTACATTGATTGCAGATATATATTCTGCCACTGTCTCATCGTTTGACAAATTCACGATTATTGCCGGAACTTGGATAGCGACAGCATCTTTTTCTCCATTATGGAGCGACGTGGCGAAGATTCTGTGCTGACCGTCAAGCACAAGGTAGTAGTGCTGAGCATTTTCAGATGTGATGATGTTGTCGTTGATGTCAACGAGGGTCAAATCCCCTTTTACGACAGCTTGCTCTGCCGGAAGAACTTGGATAAGTTCTGCCTGACGGTAGCCGTGTGCCTTGATGTCGGCACAGATTTTCTTGGCGTTGGCGAGGTTTACATCTCGGTTGATGCCCTTTGCGAAAGCGGCGTTGCGTACTTCGCTGTTAGCTACTGCGATGATTTCTACGTTGGTGTAAGTTTTTGTTGCCATGATTTTGTTAGTTATCAGGGGATAAGACAGCCACAACGTGTGGTCTCCTTTCCTGATTTCGGTGGCAAAATTATATCAACCCGCAGAGCTGTGTAAGCGTAGAATTTTCGCGTTTTTCTTACTCTAAAAGAGTGGGGAGATTATAGGGAGTAGCATATCTTTGTAATCTCTCATAAGTTTGTCAAAGGTGGCGTTGTTGTCTTTTGTACAATAGTCCGTAGGGTCGTCGCCTTTCTTATGGTTGAGTTCGCCCGTAAGCCACAAGACACATAGACCTAAATTCCTTTCGGCTTGTGTGAACGTACCTTTTTTCTGTTTTTTATGCTTTATAGGGAGGAATTGTAAAATGGTACGCACAAGAATATAATCTATCTCACGTTTTGCCGGATATATGGTTTCAACCTGATTGCCTGATTCAAGGCGAGAATTTATAAACAATGCGATGATAGACTTGATAAACTGCTGATTGGCAAACTTAAAATGCTTACTGCCAATCTTTATATCAAGTTCCATGCTGTCATTAGGTCGCTCATCTATTCGTTCCACAAGTCTATTGATTCTATCCTCCATTCTCTCAATAGTACCACGATAGAGCCACTTGGATAGCTCATGCCATATAAAGACAATGAAATCGAAAGTGGCTTTTGGTGACAGACCTAAATCAGAGATAGATTCTTGCAGTATCTCAAATTCGTTAAATTCATCTTCTGACAATCCGCAGTTTTTTATCCGTTGCTCTCTGGTGTCATAATAAGACATAGCGTCTTGTGACGGTTGCCATTGTTCTCCGTCAAATTCAGGAAACAACAATGTATATGAGCGAATATATTTCAGTCGCTCAATAATTTCTTCATGTTTGCATTCAGGATATTTCTTTATCCACACATTAAAATATTGGCTTTCCTCCCATTCTGCTGATTCTTTATAATCGTCAGGAAGTGAGGGGTACGGTTTGCGTGTATTTAGAAATTCAGATAGCTCCATAAATTAATAGATTACGATTGCATATCATCTAAATGTGCCACATCCATAAATCTTATTGTATTATGCTGTCGGAAAGCGGCAAGACTGAAGTTTGTGAGATAGTCAATCTGTTGCATAAGGCTATCGTAACCAGTCTCTTTATAATAGAAAATTTGGAACTCCTTATTGATTTCTTTTTCACCATATTTTTCCATACAGCAATCTCTAAATAAGTTGTGGAAATAGGTGTGGTCCGTTTCGCCTAATGAATGCCCAAAAATGATTATTCTATCGGATTGTTCAAAGATTTTAGGCAGGTTTAATCCTTTATAATAAAGAGGGTAGGCTTTTCTCAAGAAAACATGTTCTTTTTTAATTTGTAAACCGTCTTCAATGCCAAATATTATGTCATTATTAGAAGCCTCTCCATGAACTTTAACTAAGCAGCTATCTATTGTTTCTTCATCAATATATTTACTACGGAGAATGTATTCAATAGATTTTGTATAGTTAAAATCTAAAATGATATAATTATGGCAATTTTTAGCAATTTCGGATAGTAAATTATATGCAGACCCATGTGTTTTTAAATTACGATAGTCAAGATTGTTTAAATAATTTATCAATTGGAAACGCAATGTCTCAAAATTGATTTTGAAATCAGGGTCATCTTCTGTATCAGAATATGCTTTTAATTCGTTCTCTATATCAATCCAATTTTGTAGGTCATATTTATCTTTAAGATGTACCGCTAATTTATTTCCTCGTTGTAATAAGTCATTGAACTGTTTGCTATCCACAAAGCTATTGTAACTTGTAGGTAATCCCAAGTTAATATCAAAACCGTTGCCAATGACAACACATGTTTTATTTGATGCGTTTATTTCTTTTGCCATAATGCAAATTTACGAAAATAATCCCACCTATCAATGTGATAGGCAGGACTATTTAAGTATTAGAGGGATTTCAAGGCGTTATCCACCTGCTCGTTATCGAAGCTGTCAAGATATATCTGTGTTACTCTTTCAGAGCTATGCCCCATGATTTCACGGATTACTGCAGTGGAAACTCCGGCACGTTTCATTACTGTTGCCTGACTGTGGCGTGCCACATAGGTTGTCAATGTGATAGGAATGCCTAACTCCTTACCAATTATTTTCAGGCGTTTGTTTACTTTTGCCATTACCTTATGGATTCTGAACTTCTTTTGTGCTTCTGTCTTGTGAAGTGTGGAAAAGATTGGGAATAGATAAGGATTGTCAGATGTGCGGTATCTCTCTATGAGCTGTTTCGCCTTATCTTGCAAGGGTATCTTTATAAGTTTACCCGTTTTCTGACGCTTATAGATAAGTTTGTCAGCGATGATGTTGCTTTCGGTTAGGTTGGCAATATCAGTAAGATTGATTCCTCCTGAATAGTAAGTGAACGCAAAGATGTCGATAGCAAAGCGCATATAATCATCAGTCGGTGGAAAGCTGATAATTCTCTCTACATTCTCTTTAGACAAGGCACGTTTGGCTGTTTCCTCATGGAGCTTGGAAACTTTGAACGACTTGAACGGATATAGTTCTTCCTTGACTGCCTTTTCCTCAATGGCGAGATTATAAAGGACTCTCAGAGTGCGGAAGTGGATTCCGATTGTGTTCTGTGAAACCTCTCTGCTTCTTAGCCACGATTCGTAACGCTTCAACCAAGAGACATCTATTTCCGCAAATGGAATGTTGAGGTGCTTGTTGAAGTTGATTAACGAGTTATAGACGTAACGGACTGACAGCATATAGCCACGTCTTTTCTCGTTTTCAAGTCTCTGTAGATGTTCTACAAATAGGTCGTTTACTGTCTTTCTAACAAGAGAATTTCCACCATCTACCTTATCAACGAGTGATGAAGATGTGAAATCCTGATTGGTCGCCCTTAACTCTATAATGGTAGAATTGTAGGCTTTCAGCTTTTCAGCAATCATCAACTCTATAAATTCTCTGTTGGGGCAGTCGGATTTCGGCTGATTCTTTGAGAAGTCCCAATGCTCAGGATTTACGGATATGCCAAGGCTGACATATTTACGCTTCCTGTCTTTTGTCACTCTCAGCATTAGAGGTGATTCGTTGTTACTCAGCACTTTCGACTTGTAACAAACTACGTTTACTGTAGTTGACACGGTTTACACGTTGGTTTACACAGTCTGTGTAAACTGAGGTGTTCAGACATAAAAAAAGTAGTCAGCGATTAACTAACTACTTGATTATCAGTGGTCCCACTTGGGCTTGAACCAAGGACTCCCTGATTATGAGTCAGGTGCTCTAACCAACTGAGCTATGGGACCTGCTGGATTTTCTTCCAAAGCGAGGGCAAAGGTAAGGACTATTATTGGAATATACAAATTTTTGGCGTTTTTTGTGCGCTATAGAAGTAAAGTTTTGTGGGAACTCCCCTGAAATCGCCATGGGATGATGCAAGAAACAATATTTTAAGAAGCTATTTAACATCCAATTGTGTTTATTCCCGCAATTTATATATCTTTGTATCGTTATTTACATGACTCCAAACCCGACACACTACAACCATAATAATAAGAAAACAGGAATTAATACGTAAAAACATATGTGCGGAATAGTAGGATACATCGGCTCCCAGCAGGCCTATCCAATATTGATAAAGGGGCTGCACCGCCTTGAATACCGTGGCTACGACAGCGCCGGAGTGGCGTTGCTCAACGACCGCGACGAGCTTAACGTCTACAAGTCGCGGGGCAAGGTCAATGACCTTGAACGCTTTTGCCAGTCAAAGGACACAAGCGGCACCCTCGGAATAGCCCACACACGATGGGCAACCCACGGAGAGCCTAATGATGTCAACGCCCACCCGCAGTTCAGCTCAAACCATCGTCTCGCTATCGTGCACAACGGCACGATAGAAAACTACAGCGTCCTTAAAGAAGCACTCATACAGCAGGGCTGCTCCTTCTGCAGCGAGACCGACACGGAAGTGCTCGTGCAGCTGATAGACTACATCAAGCGCACCAACAATTGCTCCACAGTCGAGGCCACCCGTCAGGCCCTGAAAGAGGTTATCGGCGCCTACGCCATCGCGGTTGTCGACAAGGAGGATCCCGACCAACTGATTGCCGCCCGCAAAAGCTCCCCCCTCGTCATTGGCATAGGCGACGGTGAGATGTTCCTCGGCTCGGATGCCACCCCCATCATCGAATACACCAACCATGTCGTATATCTCAAGGATGACGAGATTGCCATCATATGCCGTGGCGAACCGCTGAAAGTCATCAACAACGACAACGAGCCGTCGGACATCGACATACAGACACTGCAACTCAGCGTGTCGCAGCTCGAGAAAGGCGGTTACCCCCATTTCATGCTCAAGGAGATATACGAGCAACCCAAAACCCTCCGCGACTGCATACGCGGACGCGTCATCAACAACGACACGGAGATAAAGCTGTCGGGGGTGATGGACAATTGCGAGCGATTTGTCAACGCCAACCGCATCATCATCGTGGCGTGCGGCACGTCATGGCACGCCGCCCTGATAGGCAAACGCCTCCTGCAGGACATAGCCCGCATCCCGGTAGAAGTCGAGTATGCCTCAGAATTCCGCTACAGCAACCCCGTGCTCACCGAGCGCGACATCGTAATCGCCATATCACAGTCGGGTGAGACAGCCGACACTCTGGCGGCCATAAAGCTCGCCAAGGAGCGGGGGGCATTTGTATATGGCGTATGCAACGTCGTCGGCTCGTCAATCGCCCGAGAGACCAATACCGGCACCTACATACATGTAGGCCCGGAGATAGGCGTCGCCTCCACCAAAGCGTTCACCGGGCAGGTCACCGTCCTTGCTATGCTTGCCATCGCCATGGGCCAGCTGCGCGGCACGATTGACGCCGACCGCACTGCCGCCATCAGCTCGGCCATCGAGCGTCTACCCGAGCTCATAACCGAGACCCTCAAACTCGACGATGATATAAAGCGCCTGTCGAGCACCTACACCTATGTACACAACTTCCTCTATCTCGGACGCGGCTACAACTTCCCGACAGCCCTCGAGGGAGCGTTGAAGCTCAAGGAAATATCCTATATACATGCCGAAGGCTATCCCGCTGCCGAGATGAAGCACGGCCCGATAGCCCTCATCGACCACGAGCTGCCGACAATATTCATAGCCCCCACCGACGAGCTGCACGAGAAAATCATCAGCAATATCCAGCAGGTCAAGGCGCGCGGAGGCTCGGTGATAGCCATCGTCACCAAGGGCGACACTACTATCGCCAACATCGCCGACCACGTGCTCGAGATACCCAAGGTGCCCGAATGCCTCTCCCCCATCGTCGCCGCCATCCCGCTGCAACTCCTGGCTTACCACATCGCTGTCATGAAAGGCCGCGACGTCGATATGCCCCGCAACCTCGCCAAAAGCGTCACCGTAGAATAACCACTATACGACAATACAATTACACTACTATCGCCCGCAAGACTCCATCGCTCTTGCGGGCGACTTTTTTAATACTATGCAACACCGGCAGCGAGGGGGACGTATTTTTCCGGGGGACATTTAGGGTACACACATAACTAACACTGTCATTGCCATTTGAAATCATATAAAAAAGCTACATCTTTGCCGTCCGAAGAATATCATGTCAGTGCTTAATACAAATAATAAACCATACTTATCTGCTTAAATTTTAACTTATACTCAAAATGTCTTTCAACATCAGAGATGCGCTGGCTTACCTCGCTATCGGGCTACCCACCGCATTAGTTTTAACATTTGCCTCTCCGACAAATGCGAAGTCTGTCACACAGCCAAAGGCCGCGACACGCTCAATGACAACCTCGGTTCCTTCAGGCTACACACGTGTCGGCAATACCAAGCTATATTACCGTTCAGGCGCAAACGGATATTTAGATTTCCTCGGACACTACAACGGTTCATATTACGGATTAACGAATGGAGGGATTCGCGTTGCAATGGTATCAAAAGGTTACGGACCTCGGATAATATATCCACAGGGCACTAAGATAGGGAATTTATATTGCAGTGCTGCAAAAGTTGAGCAACAAGGAGAATATGCCAAGGTGACATATAGAATAGTCAACCAAGGTCGTCTTGATGAAGATGGTGTTCGCCTTGGTATCTATATGGATACACAGGTTGGTGACAACAATTATGCTCAGATACAAAAACATCTCAATTGTTTTGGAGAGACGGATGCTCTATCTGTAGGAAACGGAAACATTAAGTTCAATATACTATTTGGTTCCCAGATAGATAGTAACTATAAAGGCTATGGTTGGTTTGGTTGCACACCCAAAACAATAAACGAATATGTTATAGTGGGATGGGAACATATTGACAACTACATGGAGGAAAACGGCAGTTACGATAGCGGCATGGGTATATGGTGGGATTGTTCGATTCCGGAAATAGACTCTATCGAAATCTCCTTCTTGGTCGGATTCGGAGATTCCAGTTTAGAACCAGAATCCCCATTTACTGCCAAATTGGAATCTGACATCTCCTATTATGATTATTGGAATAGCCTAAACTCTTGCCGCATAACTATAAGCGGCACATACCAAAGCCTATCAGGATTAGATGGACATATTCAATATCAAGGCGAAAATTGGGGGATCTGGGAGAAAGCCACCGATAACCTTTCTCCTAATACCCCATTTTCCTCAACGTTCAATATGACTTTTAACACCTCACGCACTACCAACCATGTAATACGGTTTCGCATTGTCGATAACGCAGGAAATATCACCCTACTCAATCCAATGATAATTAAGGATATACGCGATTATGCGCCAACTATTCCTGATTTGACATACAATTATGGAGAGCCAGTCACGCATGAAAATCTCCAAATTGGTCTCCCCGACGGTCAATACGCCTTAGAATATACCAACAATACCGATGTCGGTACAGCCCAAGTCTATATAAAGGGAGTATTCCCCTACTCCATCGGCGTTGGAGATGTACATACTTTCAAGATTATCAACAGGACACCGCAGGTTGTGGATTGCTCCATATCCGAGAACATAAGCGTAACATACGATGGATTGCCACACGGCCTAACGTGTTCAGTGCCATATGGATATGAGAAGCCTGTAATTTACTACGACCGTGACGGAATACGTTCCACGGATGAGCCAGTCGAAGCCGGAGAATATACGGCACTTATCTCAATAAGAGACGGCTACGGCATTGAAGTCATGGAACCGATTGAAATTGGTAAAGTATCTATATACGACATCAACAATGATGACTATAATGCCTTTATGGCTTTGACCACTGAATTGATAGCTCGCGGCGCAACAATACCATGGGATACCACAATTGATCGGTCTGAGATATCGCACGTAGGCTATCCGGGAGGAAATGAATACATGGGGGTGTATATCCAAGAGGGTAAAATATGCGGATTGAATCTTAGAGATTATAATATCACAGGGGAAATTCCTTCAGAGCTACTCTCATTCAGCAATCTTAGATTTCTTGTTTTGAAAGGCAATCAACTTACAGGAAATGTAGGCATTATCCCGCCATTAATGCCTAATTTGGAATGTCTCGACGTACGATATAATCGCTTCTCAGATTTCTATCCGGCACCCCCTGAAAACATCAAAGACCTATCATTGAGCGGGCAGGAAATCGACAAGACAATTGAAGTTGACCTCGCCAATCTTGACTTCCAGCAGGTAGTATCGCTGATTCCATCCATAATACTGTATGACCGGGAGGCTTACGACTATGACGGCAATATCAAATTTGAATTATATGATCCGTCACACCAAAACGATTACTCAGATTGCTTTCATGCATACCTGACAATAAATCCGGCAACAGGAAGCCCTACATTTGAGGTGCGCAATCCTCTCTTCATGGGTTCGCGAGATGGTCTGCTTGCACTACAAGGGGCATCATCACTATCGGTGAAGCTCAAATTCCCGATGGGTGACGCAAATTTCAACGGTAAGGTCGAAATCACCGACCTACAGGCGACTGTCAACTACATATTCACCCCTTATGGATGGAACGCGCTGTTCAACTATACTGCAGCCAATATGTGGGAAGATGACTGCATTAACGTGCAAGACCTGGTAACCATAGCCAATGTGCTGACCGACTATCATCCCGATGATGACGAGGCTGCCTCACCCGAGACTCGCTCACGCCTGCGATCAATCGGTGGAGAATCCGGGGATGAGGCCCACATATATTGTGCCGATGGCCAGCTCATCATCGACTCACCCGTGCCTGTAGCCGCGTTTGACGCCATCGTGTCGGGCGCATCGGCCATGACACTCGCCGACAACCTTACGGAGGCCGGATTTATCGCATCAATTGTCAACCGTGACAGCGAGAGCCATATCGTGGCCTACTCGCTTACTGGCGCGGAAATTCCTGCCGGCCGACAGACCGTCGCAACCGTCACAGGCAACGAGTGCCGCGTGGCATATGCGATGCTCTCCGACATCGCGGCAAACGCCATCCCGTGCATAGCCGGCCGCCGGACCGGCATTGACGACAATATCGCCGAAACCTCCCCGACAGTGACAATCTCGGGCAACGAGATTTCCCTCTATACCCCTACGGCACTCAACGGATGCAGATGGAGCATATACACCACCTCCGGGACGCTCCTCGCCTCGGGCGACTGCAACACATTGCCGGGCTATACCACTCTCTGCCGCGTCCCCGCCACGATGACAGTGGCAGTGGCTGTAGTGGAAACCCCGACCGAGACTATCACAACCAAACTCGCAGTAACAAAATAAACCAACAATAATGAACCGACAATTTCAAAAAATCACGACCATGACCCACAGGACGCTTCTGATCTTGTGTGCCATGCTCTGCTCCGCCACTGCGTCAGTGGCAGGCTCGGCGCGTCTACACACGCCCCCTGTCACCGTAGGCTCGGGGACAACGGTCACCCTGCCTGTGGAGCTGACCAACTCCTCGCCGGCAGTGGCCGTGCAGTTTAACATCGCCCTTCCCCAAGGATGGACATTCAACAACGCCGCCCTCGCGCCCGCACGCAAGGCCGACCATCAGATTGTCTACAGGTCCTCACAAGGGAGTGCCACGACACTTCAAGACAAGATGCTCGTCATGGTCTACTCCCCCACCAACAGCGAAATCGCCGGAAACGACGGCACGCTGCTCAACCTCAGCGTCAACGTCCCCGACGGGCTTGAACAAGGTTCGGAGTACGCCGTGGAGATAACCGATGCCGTCGTGGCCGAGCGTTCCGGGGCCAATATACTCACCGATGTCGCCGGCGGCACCATCACTATCTCACGCGCTCCCGACTTTGCCGTGGGCGTGGTGAGTGTCTCCCAAGAGCGCATAGTGCCCGGCGAGCCGCTCGATATCTCCTGGACTGTCGAAAATCTCGGTGACCTGCTGCCCCGTGCCGGCTGGAAAGAGACCATCTACCTGACCGACGCCGATGGCAACGAGACAGCCATCGCCACGACACGCAATGACGAGATACTCGGCGCACACGCTACCGCTATCCGTGCCACCACAGTGACGCTCCCCTCCATCCTCGGCGTGGACGAGACGGCATCGGTGCGGGTCAAGCTGACACCATTTGCCGACTCAGGTGAAAGCCCGTCGGCTACAGCCAACAATGTCGGCATATCATCGCCGCTGCCCGTGGCACAGACCCTCTCGCTCACCCTGACCCCTGATGTCATCTACGAGAACCGCACAGCAGCCGTCACCGGCAAGCTCACCCGCAGCGGCTCCTATCGCGAAGCCCAGACGTTTGACCTGTCGGCAGCCGGCTTTCCCCGACTGTCGCTTCCATCATCGGTCACACTTCCCGCCGGGGCTTCCCAAGCCACTTTCCAGCTCAACGCCATCGACAACCAGCAGCTCGACGCCGACTCTATAGCCTCAATCACAGCCTCGGGTAACGGGTATGTCGCAGCTATAGCCACACTCACAGTCCTTGACGATGACAATGCCCAACTTTCCGCTGTCCTCGACCGCGACGAGCTGACAGAGGGGGAAAGCACGACGCTCACCATATCGACCAACCGTGTCAGCGACAGCCCGGTGACCGTCTATATCACCTGTAGCGACAAACGTCACTTCGATTTCCCCGCCCAGGTGATTATCCCCGAGGGAGAAAATTCAGTCAGCGTCACTGTCAGGTCGATTGACGATGACGTACCCTCGACAGTTATCCTCGCGACGCTCAAGGCCTCGGCAGCGCGTCACGACAGCGACACCGCCGACCTGACCGTTGACGACAACGACACGCCGCAGATTGACCTGCTGCTGTCGACCGACAAAGTGAGCGAGGCAGCCGGATACAATGCCATTCGTGCCCGACTGACACGCACCACGCTCACCGACAGCCGAGTCACCGTCAACCTTACGCCCGATACACCAGGCATCCTCATCCTCAACCCCTCCTCCATCATCCTTGAAAAGGGTGTTAAAGACGTGGAGTTTACCATCGGAGTAGTCGATAATGCCACCGTCGACGGAGACCGTGACGTCACTCTCACCGCTGCGGTGTATGTAAGCTCTTGCTCATGCTCGGTAGGCGCGGAATCGGCCGGCAGTGTCACCCACACTATAACCGTCATCGACAATGACGGGCCGGCACTCTCCGTCTCCTCCTCGGCTTCGACCGTAAAGGAGGGTCAGAAGTTCACTATCACCGTGTCGCGCAATACCCCGAAGTCCGACACCGCATTATATGTGTCGCTCGCCGTCGAGGGGGGTAATGCCTCAGCCATAAGCCTCCCGGCCTCTGTCACAATCCCGGCAGGGGAAACACGTGCCACGGTCGAGGCGACAGCACTCAACAACGACTCTACGGGCGATACCAGCACACTGACCGTCACGGCCCAGGCCGACGGTCACGCCCTCGGCGTATGCCACATCGGGATAACCGACCAGACACTCCCCGACGCGACTGTCACCGGCATAGCTTTCAACCCTGACCAGCCCGAGGCCGGGACTACAGCACGCATATCGGTGACGGTAGCCAACGAGGGCGTCGCCCCGATGTCACGCCCGACAGTAAAGGTAACGGGCAATAACACCACACTGGCGATACTCACCGCCGACGGCGATATGGCACCCGGCACGAGCACCGTTATCAGCGGAAACATAATGCTTCCAGCCATCGCCGGCAAACTGACTGTTACAGCACAGGTTAACCCCGATAACTCTGTCCACGAGCTGACAACCGCCAACAACACCCTATCAGTCAGCCTCGACCTCGTCCCCTCATTCACTGCGACGATCACCCCCTCCAAGGCAGTCTATGCCCAGGGCGAGGAGGTCGTGCTAACAGGCAAGGCCACAGGCTCGACAGCGGCCAATCGAGATGTCGAGATATACACCATCGTCAACGGCACCCGCACCGCCGCCACAGTCACAACCGACAACGAGGGCAAATTCAGCCACAAGTTCACCCCAGGCAGTGGAATGGGTGGCCACTATATGGCCGGTGCCTGCTATCCGGGCGAGAAATCCTCGTCCTCGCAGTGTGAGTTTGATGTGCGCAACCTGCGCCTCACCACCTCCAGCCAACGCAATATCGAGATGACAGTAGGCTCATCCGTCGAAATACCCATGCTCCTCAGCGCTCCCGGCAACCTCACTGAGAGCGGCCTACAGACTGAGGTAATACAAGCTCCCGCCTGCATTGACGTGACTATGGACGCTCCGACAAGCGTCGCAAATTCTGATACTCCGATGACCGTGCGCCTGTCGGCCAACGCCCCCTCGGCGACCAATTATGACGACCTGATAAAGGTGCGCGTCACCTCTGCGGCGGGAACAACGGCGGAATATTCGTTCTACGTCTACTCGACCGTGCCCTCAGGACGCCTTGTCTCCGACATCCAGGCCATCAACTCGACAATGACCCCCGGACAGGTGCGTGAATATCCCATCACCATCACCAACACGGGCGGCGGGGAGACCGGGGCTATCACCGTGAGCCTCCCCGACAACGGGTGGATGAAACTCGCCACCCCCAAAACCATGGCATCACTTGCCTCCGGCGAGTCGGCAACAGCAATGCTCACCTTTGTACCCAGCAACGACGTGCAGCTCAACGTGCCCCAGACAGGACGCATAGCCATCAACGCCACCAATGCCTCAGGCATCAGCATCCCCTACACGGTCGAGCCGGTGAGCGATACGACGGGACGCCTTGGCATCGAAGTGTGCGATGAATACACCTATTATACCGCCGAAGGCCCCAAGGTGAAAGGAGCGACAATCAGCGTCCTACACCCCACCCGCAAGACCGTCATCGCCACCACCGAGACAGGCGAGGACGGACGCGCCATGCTTGAGCTTCCTGCCGGCTACTACACCGTCAACATCACCGAGCCAAACCACGAGTCATTCTCGGGCAACATGATTGTAGACCCCGGCAAAACGACCACCAAGACCGTCAACCTCAGCTTCCAGGCCATCTCCATTGACTGGAAAGTCGAGGAAACCGAGGTCGAGGATGAGTACCGCATCGTCTCAACGATGAAATACGAGACCAACGTCCCGATGCCCGTAGTCGTCACCTCGCTGCCCGACATGAAGCCGGCAGCCGGCCTCGCACCCGGAGAATCTGCCGTCTACTACTTCACGCTCACCAATGAAGGTCTCATCACAGCCAAAGATGTCGACCTGATGTTTGATTCCACCGACGGCGTGCTCACATTTGAGTCACTCACCCCCGGACCTCGCGACTTAGCCGCCAAGCAGTCGATAGTGATACCCGTCAGGGTAAGCCGTGAGATGAAATCGGAGTTCAACACGCGTCGCACCAAAGAAAACAAAGGCACAATCTTCAATCCCGAATACGGGGACACGATAGGAGACTGCACCTACGGTCCTATTACAATATACGCGTGGGACTGCGGTCTTGACAAGAAGTATAACCGATATAAGAAAGAAGTCGGAATATGGACCTGCGAAGCCAAGAATTTCACCCCATGGGATATACCCCTTCCCGACCCCAAATTGTACACCTATCACGTGTGCGCAACTTGTGGTGGTGACTGGGGACCTGTCTCCGACAGCAAGCCTCTCGGCGAATATGTCGAGCGAGAGTGCGTGCCCTGTAGCAACTCCTTCCTGACTCGCGCCGCCCTTCCATGCGGCAAGACCCTGCTACGCCTCATCCCGGGTGGCGCCGAGGTCGTTGGAGCCTATGATGCGATTACCAACGTAACCGGATTTGTCGATGACATGCTCGGTGACGACATAACAGACATACGTGATAAAGTCAATGGCTTCAAGGATGCCGTCGAAAAGGAACAGGAGATGTTCGACCGCACATCTGCGCTCCTACAGTATTGCGAGGAAAATGGACTCGATATTAACGATATGGCCAATTGGGATACTCATCAGGTAGAGGACTATCAAATGTATCTGTACAACCAAATGTATGAACTCGGTACTGACCTTCTGAACACTACCCTAACCCCCATTTGGGATGATATGAAGGAGAAAATCGAAGACCGAATCCCCGGTTTCAGCGATGGTCTCGATTGTCTAAAGGCTCTGTTTACAAAATGTTCTGAGGAAAATGTCGGATGGGGATGGGAAGAGGATAACCCCAAGGGCACAAAATCCGTCATGACCTCTGACCCGACCAGCCCATCAGCCGAGATGCCCCTTGCTAAATATATGAAAGATTCTGGGAGCACAGTAAAATCTTCAATGATTCCCTCTGTGCTCAGTAATATCGACTTCAATGAGATAGACCGCCTTATATCCGAGAGCGTTTTCCCTGACATTGACAAGGAACTTTACCTTATGCTGAACAACATCGCCAAACTCTACGCCATGCCCTACCGCATGACCGATTGGCTATATCAGAGCGATGATTGGCTAACGCTTACCCCTGAACAGGCAGAATCTTTCCAAAAGGGCCTCACCCAATGGAACGCCGGCGATAAGGACGCCACCGACAATTTCCGGCAGGCCACCATGGATTTCATGCCTGAGTCCCAATTCAACGCCATGATTGACCGTCTCAATATCCTGTCTCGTCACAGTGCATCCAGTTTTAATCCCGATGTTCCATCAGACGAACCCTCTATGGAGGATAAGATTATTGTGGCACGGCTCATAGGTGATTATGCAACATGGCTACAGGCATACGGCACTATGACCGACAACGGCAATCGCACTCTCACCGAGTACTACAACCGTATATTGGAACTTGACAGACGTATTGAGGCCGATGCCAAATCCGACAACTCGGTCTGCGCCTCCATCACCCTGCAGCTCTCGCAGTCAATGGTGATGACGCGACAGGCGTTCCGTGGCACGCTGACCGTCTATAACGGCAACGAGACCAAGAGCATGACCGAGGCCAAGCTCAATCTTGAAGTGACCTACAATCTCGGCAATGTCGCTACCGCCCATGAGATGCAGACTTCGATGGAGAGCCTCGACGGCTTCACCGGCCCGCTCACCCTTGACGGCGGATGGGAACTCGCGCCCAAGCAGTCGGGTGTAGCCAAGGTACTGTTTATTCCTACACGCTACGCGGCGCCCGATACTGCCGTGGTCTACAGCTTTGCAGGGTCGTTGAGCTATCTCGACCCGTTCACCGCAACTACCGTGACACGCACACTCGCCCCGGTATCGCTCACCGTAAAACCATCGCCCGTACTCGACATGACCTACTTCATGCAGCGCGACATACTTGCTGACGACCCCTTGACTACCGACGTGGTTGAACGGCAGATGCCGTCGGAGTTCTCGCTGATTATCTCCAATGTGGGTCGCGGCGAGGCCACCGACATCAACATTGTCACCGAGCAGCCCAAGATTGTCGAGAACGAGAAGGGGCTGATGATTGACTTTGAGCTGCTGTCGAGCCAGCTGAACGGCGGAGACCACACACTCGCCCTCGGCTCAAACGTGGCCACCGAAGTGGGCGACATAGCACCCGGCTCGACCGCCTATGCACAATGGTGGCTACAGTCGTCGCTCCTCGGCCACTTCGTCGATTATGATATCAAGGCAACCCACGTCACGAGTTATGGCAATCCCGACCTCTCGCTCCTCGGCGATGTCACCATCCATGAGCTTATCCGCTCCCTCAACCTCGGCACCGACCCCGAAACGGGCATCATGTCAAAGGGATTCCTTGTCAACGACGTGATCGATGCCGATGATACCCCCGATATGCTGTATCTCACCGACGGCACCAATCTCCCCGTGGCGTCAGCGACACAGGTAAATATGGAGCAACCGTCATCGACGACAATCAAAGTGACTGTCAACGCCGAGACAGGCGGCTGGGTCTACGGATCGACCCGCGACATCACCGGCGGACGTGCCGAAATCGTGTCGATCACCCGCGACAGCGACTCCAAGCCGATTGACCCGCGCAACTTCTGGATGACTTATGTCACCCTGCGTGACGGCCGCGACCCGCTATATGAGTACCGTATGCACGTGGCCGACATGCTCCCATCCGCAAGCGAGACCTACACTGTCTCCATCGAACCTCGCGCCGAGACCGACCTCTCTGTCGCCTCTATCGAGGGATTGCCCGAAAATGACGCCGTGGCAACTGTCCCAGTGACCTCTGTTACCGTCAAATTCAACAAGCCGGTCATCCCCGAGACATTCACGGCAGCTGACCTCTCGCTCACCCGTCAGGGCGAAGCAATCGATATCGCCGCCGCCTCGGTCGAGCCGGTTGATGACACGACATTTATCGTAAATCTCGGCGAACTGACATCGGGTAACGGCTATTACAGCCTGACCGTGGCAACATCTGGCATCTACGGACGCGACAACTTCGCGGGACGTGACGGCCGACAGGCCGGCTGGATACAGTTCCGTGACGGCATCGTGAACTATAAGGTCTCTCCGACCCCCGCAGTCGGCGGCACAGTGATTCCGGCAGCCGGCGGTGCGCCCCACGGCACACCGATGGCATTCGAGGCTACTCCGGCCGATGGATATGAATTTGCCGGATGGTGGAAGGATGGTCTCAATGAGGCCGTCTCAACCAATCCCCGCCTTGACATGACACTTGCCGACGAGATTGAGATGGAAGCCCGTTTCAACCTCGCCAACCACCTCGTCTCGACCGACTGGGACAGCACGAAGGGTAGCGTCACCGGTGCCGTAAACGGCACAGTAGCCCACGGCAGTGTCATCACCATGACCGCCGAGACCAACGATGCCGACGAGTATACCTTTGACGGCTGGGTGGTCAACGGCTCTCAGATATCGACCGATAAGACCGTCGAACTCACCGTGAACGGACATATGGAGATAAGGGCCATGTTCTCAGAGAAGCCCTATGCCTACAGCCGCTACGTATTGCCGAGAGGCTGGAACTGGATAACCCTCGCACACGAGGCCCACGACAAGGACATCAAGGGCTATCTCCCCGAACTGAGCAGCCGATTCGCAACCATCACCGGCAAGGGCGGCACAGCTGTCAAGGGTGATGACGGAGAGTTTTCCGGCACTCTTGAGACCCTGACCCCGGGTAGCGTATACCGCGTGTACCTCAACGAGGGCGGTGTCGCCACAATCAAGGGACTGCCCCTGGAGGAACGGATGACACAGTTGTCAGAGGGATGGAACCACCTGCCGTTTATACCGGTAGTGAATATGACACCCGACAACTTTATTGCCGATGCCCGGGAAGGGGAGGTAATCAAGAGCCTCGACGAGTTTGCCGTGTTTGACGGTGCAAAATGGCATGGCACACTCTCTACCCTGACTCCCGCGACAGGCTATATGTACAAGGCTGTCAAGCCACATGCCATCACCCAAGGCACATTCATGAGCGGCATGTCGCAGTCGGCCGGTGGCGTGGAATCTCTTTCCGACACCGCCACTCCCTGGCGATACAACTCCCACGACTATGCCGACAATATGCCGATAATCGCACGTGCGACCGGCAAATCAGGGTCTACGATTGACAGCGGACGCATAATACTTGCCGCGTTTGTCGGCGACAAATGCCGTGGCATAGCCACTGTCAATGACTCCGACAGCTCGATACAGTATCTCCTCGTCCATGGCGAGCAGGGGGACGACATCAAGTTCATAGGATTTGACCAGACGTCCAACAACGAGATACTATCCTCGACTTCAGCGACATTCAACGGTGACATCTTAGGCACTCTCGGCACGCCGTTTGAAGTGTCATTCGGAGACTTCACACGTCTCGGAAATGCATCTACAGCTGCGATAGGCATCTACCCCAACCCGGCTGTGGAGCGGTTCTATGTCTCGGTCGAGGGTGACGGCGCGGCACATGTCACTGTCTACAGTGAGAGCGGGGCCGTAGTGGCCGACACCGATGATATAGCCGATGGCGTGGATGTGAGCCAGCTCCCCTCGGGGGCATACATCGTGACGGTCAAGACCGCCGACGGCACATGCTCCCACAAGTTGCTAAAGGTCAACCGCTGATAGCTTAACGGCACCTATATACCAATTTATGGCGGGATGCGTCCACAAGGCGCATCCCGTTTTTTTTCAGGATTCAAAAAATTAACATTTGAAATATGTTGGCGGTCAACAGGTTTTTGCGTATCTTTGTACGATTTTTTATACTACGCAGAATAAGTATTTTATGGTAAATCCAATTAAGAAAACCATCGAGCTGGGTGACGGGCGCACCATCACCTTAGAGACAGGCAAACTTGCCAAGCAAGCCGATGGAGCGGTTGAGTTGCGCATGGGAGGCACAATGCTCCTCGCAACTGTAGTGTCGGCCACTGAGGTCGGCGAGGATGTGGACTTCATGCCACTTTCAGTGGACTATAAGGAAAAATTTTCCTCTTTCGGGCGTTTTCCGGGTGGATTCCTCAAGCGTGAGGGACGCGCCTCCGATTACGAGATTCTCACGTCGCGTCTCGTCGACCGAGTGTTGCGCCCGCTGTTTCCCGACAATTATCATGCAGACACGTTTGTAAACATCACACTGTTCTCTACCGACGGCGTGGAGATTCCCGACGCGCTTGCAGGACTTGCCGCCTCGGCCGCCCTGATGGTGTCCGACGTGCCCTTCCACGGCCCCATCTCGGAGGTGCGTGTGGCGCGTATCGACGGCAAATTTGTCATCGACCCCACATTTGAGCAGCTTGAGAAGGCCGATATGGAGCTGATGGTGGGTGCCACCTACGACAACATCATGATGGTCGAGGGTGAGATGGACGAGGTGTCGGAACTTGACCTCATCAACGCCCTCAAGGCAGCCCACGACGCCATCAAGGTGCAGTGCAAGGCCCAGATCGAGCTTGCCGAGGCTGTCAAGAACGCCAAGCGCGAATATTGCCACGAGACAAACGACGAGGAGCTGCGCAAGGATATCCACGACAAGTGCTATGACAAGGTATATGCCATCGCCAAGGCCGGCAGCGCCGACAAGCACTGGCGTCAGGACTCGTTCAAGGCCGTGCGCGAGGAATATATCGCCTCTCTCCCCGAGGAGGAGGCCGAGGCAAAGATGGGCATGATCAAGCGCTACTACCATGATGTTGAGCGCGAGGCCGTGCGCCGTTGCATCCTTGACGAGGGCATCCGTCTCGACGGACGCAAGACCACAGAGATACGTCCCATATGGTGCGAGGTAGACTATATCCCCGGCCCTCACGGCTCGGCTGTGTTCACCCGTGGTGAGACACAGGCTCTCGCCACCGCCACCCTCGGCACCAAGCTCGACGAGAAGATACTTGATGACGTGCTCAACCAGGGTCGCGAGCGATTCCTGCTCCACTACAACTTCCCCCCCTTCTCCACTGGCGAGGCAAAGCCCCAGCGTGGCGTAGGGCGTCGCGAGGTGGGACACGGCAACCTTGCCCACCGCGCCCTGAAGCGGATGTTCCCCAAGGACTTCCCCTATGTGTGCCGCATCGTCAGCGACATCCTCGAGTCTAACGGCTCGTCGTCGATGGCCACAGTGTGTGCCGGCACTCTCGCCCTCCTCGATGCAGGCGTGAAGATGAAGAAACCAGTAGCCGGTATCGCCATGGGTCTTATCTCCGACTCCGACACCCACCAGTATGCCATACTCTCCGACATCCTCGGCGATGAGGACCACCTCGGCGACATGGACTTCAAGGTGACAGGCACAAAGGACGGTATCACCGCGACACAGATGGACATCAAGTGCGACGGCCTCAGCTACGAGGTGCTTGAAAAGGCCCTCATGCAGGCTCGCGACGGACGTCTCCACATACTCAACATCATCAACGAGACCATCCCTGCACCCCGCGAGGACTACAAGCCTCACGTTCCCCGCATCGTCACCATGACGATACCCAAGGAGCTTATAGGCGCTGTCATCGGCCCGGGCGGAAAGATTATCCAAGGCATTCAGGAAGCCAGCGGCGCCACAGTCTCCATCGACGAAATCGACGAGGGCGGCTACATCGAGGTTGCCGCGGCCAACAAGGCATCCATCGACAAGGCTCTGGAGATGATCAACGCCATAGTCGAGCTGCCTGAGGAGGGTAAGGTCTACACCGGCAAAGTGCGCTCGATACTTGAGTTTGGCGCATTTGTAGAGTTCATGCCCAACCGCGACGGTCTGCTCCACATCTCCGAGATAAGCTGGGAGCGTCTCGACTCAATGGACGCTTCAGGACTCAAGGAGGGTGACACAGTAGAGGTGAAACTCATCGAGATAGACAAGAAGACGGGCAAGTACCGCCTCTCGATGCGTGCCCTCCAGCCCAAGCCCGAGGGATACGTTGAGCGCGAGCGTGCGCCCCGTGCACCGCGTCGCGATGGCGACCGTCCCCGCCGTGAAGGTGGCGACCGTGGCCCACGCCGCGACAATCGCGGTCCTCGTCGCGACAACAACCACCGCAACGAGGAGTAATCCAAAGCCATAAAATCATATTCAATATCGCCTGACTGCGCTGCCCGTCCCGGCAGCGCAGTCTTTGTTTTGTGCTTATGGGAATAGAGTGTCTATAACTTGCCAATATAAGGCAGTCCCTACAAGTCGAGAATTTAGCGCACCTGCAACATCTTCCACAAAAGACTAAAACAGAAAACATCAACAAAAGATAGCGTACCAAAATTGCATAATACGAAACAAACCGTTATCTTTGTCGCGGTTTTCCACCACAAGGCTGCTCGAATGGTGGAATGGTAGACACGAGGGACTTAAAATCCCTTGGCCATTGCGGCTGTGCGGGTTCGAGTCCCGCTTCGAGCACTACACTTGTGGACGACTGAGAAAATCTCAGTCGTCCACTAATATAATTTTATATGTCAGACATAAAGACAGATTGTCGAACAATATGGATAGACGAATTACGCGCTATCCTTTTTGTCATTATATGCCTTTCCCACCTACTACAATCCAGTATCCCTACATCCGTTTTCTCCCATTTAGCTACAGACCTTACAGCCTATGCCGTTGGAGGATTCTTTCTTATCTCAGGCTATCTTAGCCGTTTAAGGACACAGGATTTCCGTTCATTCCTTCTCCGCAAAACCAAGTCATTGCTCATACCCTATTTTGTTCTCTCTCTCTTAACCGCAATTTTATCACCATATATCCTATCGCCATCATCGCTAACAGCCCTTAACTATCCGAGATGGGACTTATTAAGCCATAACACACCTCCCCACCTACAAGCTGTCTGCGAGTGGTTTGCGGGAGATATTATTTGCACCCTCATAGGAGCCGGAAGCCGACAGACGCAGCCTCTATGGTTTGTGTTTGACCTGTTCGTTGTGCAATTGGCCTATTTTATTCTTAGGAATAAATTAAAAATCAGCAATACGGCAATTCTAATATTCTCTTTCCTCGTGGCCACTATACTCGATATGTATGCCCTGAATATTCCATTCATAAGATTGGGGGCAAAATTCATGGGCATTGCCTTTGTTTCGGCTGGAGCATTATTACGCATAAACATAAAAGGAGGCCTTTCAACATTTACCATATCTTTAGCTATTGCAATTGTATCGTATATTACATTCGACCGAACATGCCATTTCGTCCATAACAGTTTCGGAGGCAAACTTTCACTACTTTATTTCATAACTGTCGTAACGGTCATGTATAGTTGTTTTTATATCTTTCCAATACTTTCTACATCAAGAATACGCATACAAGCAATTTCTAATTGCCTCCGGTTTATAAGTATAAATTCAATATATATCCTTGGACTCCATTTCTATTTTATGACTATATTTAATACATTATTATACAATAACTTACATATGGAGGAGGGCATTCTATTCTTAACTATAGTCACTTTTACCATATTAGGCACTCTGCTGACTCTCCCCATTATAAAAAAAATCACAACCCTTTTTCAAGGCTTATCAATGCCGCACGCGTCCTTAATCCTACGCTAGCATAGACGATAACAACAAATGGTAAGCAATGGTATATTCGGAAAAAATGAAACCTCATCACTTTCCTTAAGATATGTCATTTGCAATGGCATCAGGTCAGGCGGGCGAGGGCGAGAGTCAGGAGGCTGATGCGCGTTGTCGGGGAGGCACGGTGGATGGCCTCGATGCAGGCAAGGATGGTGGCTCCCGTGGTCATCACGTCGTCGATGACGAGGACGTGACGGCCGACGAGGGAGGCGGGGTCGTCGACATCATAGACATCGCGGGTGTTTATCCAACGTGCGTAGGCCCCACGGGCGGTCTGGGAGCCGTGGCTACGGATGCCGACAAGATTGTCCCCTACAGGCAGTCCAACGATATCGGCAATCCCCTCGGCTATTGCCTCGGACTGGTTGTAGCCGCGCCTGACGAGCTTACGCCAATGGAGAGGCACAGGAAGCAGCAGGTCTATACCGTCAAAAAATCCGTCGGGGAGTATCTCGCGGGCAAACATAGCCGCGACACGACGCGCCACAACCGGACGCGAGGCATACTTGGCCTGATGTATTATCGCCCGATAGGGACTACCGTGATAATAGTAGAAATAGCTTGCGGCACGCTCGACCGGCACAGGCCCGGCGACGCGCTCATGCATGGTATTGAACGGCTCGCGGTGAACCGTCGTGCGCGGCAATCCCGCAAGGCAATGCATGCACATCACCTCCTCGCCGTGACGCAGCGTCTCGCCGCACACTTCGCACACATGCGGGAACAGCAATCCCGCCACATCACCGAGAAACTGCCCTAATAGCCCTCGTCGCGCCACAACGCCTCCCCTTTCAACACCTTAACCACCTCGGCACTCTCATATCCTCGGGATATGCCGTAACGAAACAGGCGCGTCTTGCCCTCATAGCTGTCGGCATCCTCGACCGTACGCCTCTTAGCACGCATGACCTCCAGCAGGTTATCACGGTATTCGCGCTCATCTATCTCCTCCTCCATCGCCTCGTCGATGATGTCGCGGTCTATGCGCTTGGCCAACAGCCCGACGCGCACTTTCACACGCCCCCACCTGGAACACCTGACCTTCTCAAGAACATATGCGTGGGCAAACCGTGCATCATCCACAAACCGATTGCGCTCCAGCGATGCGACTATGCGGTCGGCATCCCTTTGTCCGACACCCCACCGATAAAGCTTGCGGCGCAAGTCGAATGTACACTGCTCCGACCGTGCACAAAGCGTCTCCAGTCGGTCAAGGGCCTTTGCCGCGGAGATAGGCGTCCTATTCATCGCCTGACGGTTTACGGGCCTTTGCAAAGCGCTCACGCCCTGTCATATCCCTTATCACATCAATCTCCTCCAATCCCGCATCGGCCAAAAGCCTCCTTATGGCATTGGCCTCCATGGGATTAATTTCGAGATAAAGCCGTCCTCCCGCCACAAGCGCGTCGTCAGCATATGCCACAATCGCCCTATAGAATCTCAAGGGGTCACTATCGGGCACAAACAGAGCCATCGCCGGCTCATGGTCAAGCACACGCTGTGACATCTGCCCACGCTCGCTATCAAGCACATATGGAGGGTTGGAGACAATTATGTCATACCGCGAGCCGTCATCCCGCATCGACAGCACATCCTCCTGACGGAAATCGACCTTGACACGCAATCGCTTGCCGTTCTCACGAGCCACCGAGAGAGCGGCGGCAGACAGATCGACCGCTGTCACCACCGGGAAACGCAACGCCCTGGCCAACGACACGGCTATGCATCCCGAGCCGGTGCAGAGATCAAGCACACGCAAGTCCTCGCCGGTGTTATCTGACACAATCATGTCCACAAGCTCCTCTGTCTCCGGGCGCGGGATTAGCACGGCAGGAGTCACGGCAAGCGTGTTGCCGTAAAACCGCGTTTCACCGAGTACATACTGCAACGGCTCACCCGCAACCACACGCTCCACCGCCTCCATGGCCTTGCGGGTCATAAAGTCGCTCACAGTCGAGTCGCGCTTCAACGCGATATCGACGGGTGTCCAGCCCTTAAACGCCCCGAATATAGTGCGCACCATAGCCTGCGCCTCCTCGGGAGACACGACAGAAGCCAGACGCTCCTTCATCCTCCCGGTCAAAGCCTGTAGCGTAATCTCATTCTCCATACAGCTTATTATTTAGAATAAATCTAAAAATCGAATTTAGAACAAGTCTAAAAAATCACACGATGACACTTTGCCAAAAATAGCAGCCAATCACGGACCATAAGCAACCGTCGGCAACCGACAGCCGTAAAATCAGCAAACGCATGCACACTTTCAACAAACATTTGACATACGCGATTTTATCAGCCATACATTTTTTAGACCTATTTTTAACTATCAATATTACGCAAATATAAATAATATACTTATCTTTGCCAAATCAATCATTAAGCCGAAAGCCGGCGGTCGGCCTCTACAACACAAGCACATTCCCGCCTGCTTCTCGTTAATACTGCTCGACATTATGGAAATAAGTATAACTGCTATGTCCATCACTACCCGTCTATTATTGCGCGTGCTGCTTGTATGCAGCCTCTTTATTGCCGCGTTGCCAATGTCGGCCGCCCCCACCGGCAATCTCTCCATCTCGGGTAACGTCACCGACGCCGAGAGCGGCGAGCCACTCGACTTCGTGCTCGTCACGCTACCCGACCAAAACCTGTGGGCTGAAACCGATATCAAAGGCAACTTCAAAATCCAGGGTCTGCGCCCCGGCTCCTATAGGGTAGAAGTGAAGTCTACAGGTTATCAGTCCTGCAGTGAGGTTGTAAACCTCACTGCGGCTTCGAAGCCGCTCAAAATCAAGCTCCGGCAACTTAGCCTGGCGCTTGACGAAGTGGTCGTCACCGCCGAGGCCCAGAAGATGGGTTCAGGCTCAAAAATCGACCGCGCTGCCGTGCAGCATATCCAGCCCAAGAGCCTGGAGGACATGATGCAGCTTGTGCCGGGCAACGTCACCAAGAATCCTGACCTCAACAGTGTAGGACAGGCCTATATCCGCGAGCTTGACGAGAACGCCAACAACGCCATGGGGACACTCGTGGTCGTCGATGGCGCACCGATGTCCAACGATGCCAACATGCAGTCGCTCAGCGTGAGCAAAGGCGGCACGACACCCGAGCACTCCACCGCAGGCAAGGGCGTTGACCTGCGTCTTGTGTCGCCTGACAATATCGAGTCGGTGGAGGTCGTGCGCGGCATCCCCTCGGTAGAGTATGGCAACCTCACCTCCGGTGCCGTTATCGTCAAGTCACGAGCCGGGGCCACTCCCCTTGAGATAAAGATGAAAGCCGATCCCTACTCCAAGATGGTCTATGCGGGCAAAGGCTTCAGCCTCAACACAGGCGGCTCAGTCAACATCTCGGCCGACTATTCGCAATCCTACGCCGACATACGCAAGAAATATATCGGCTACGACCGCGTGACATTCTCCACCGGCTACAGCAACGTGTTCATGAAGTCGTCACGCCCGCTGTCGTTCAACGCCCGCTTCTCATTTTTCAGCTCCCTCAACAACGAGAAAACCGACCCCGAGCTGCAATATGACGAGCGCATCAACAACAAGACCATAGGCGGCCGCCTAAGCCTCGAAGGCAACTGGAGCCTAAACCTCCCGTGGATTTCAGGACTTTCCTACAGCGCGTCGGCCAACTATCTATATGAGAAAGACTTCTCCAACCGTCAGGTGATACTCCAGTCGGGCATCACCCCGATAGGCAATGCCGTTGTCGACAGCGAGTACAAGACATTTTTCCTCACCTCCACCTACTACTCCTGGAGCAAAATCGTGGGAAAGCCCCTTGACCTTTATGCACAGATTAAGGCCAACAAGCTGTTCCTGATGAACCACGGAGCCTACATGAACCTCAAGCTCGGTGTCGAGTGGCGATACAACAAGAATTTCGGCGAGGGGATGAGCTTTGACGAGCAGCGTCCGCCGCAGGTGACCAACAACCAGTCAATCCGCCCGCGTCCTTACAGGGATATACCGGCAATGAACGTGCTGTCATGGTTTGTCGAAGACAAGCTGACGCTTCCCATCGCCAGCACGACACTCAACCTGCAGGCCGGTGTGCGCCTCTCGACCATATTCATCGACAAGGAGCTTGCCCATCGCGGCAACATGACTACAGTCGAGCCGCGTGTCAACCTCGACTACAACATCCTCAACTCGGGGAACAACCGCATATTCGACGACCTTAGCGTGGTCGGCGGATACGGTGTCGGCATGAAGACCCCCACCCTGCTGCAATTCTACCCCGACAACGCCTACTTTGACGTGGCGTCCTACACGATGCTCTTCCGCGACGACGTATCGGGAGAAAAGGGAAAATCCATCGCTGTTATGACCACCAAGGTCATTGATGACACCACCAACCCCGAGCTTAAACCGGCTTACAGCTACAAGACCGAAGCCGGTCTCGCTTTCCGCATAAAGAAAGTCAAGGGTATGGTAAACTTCTTCTACGAGCGACACAAAAACGAGTTTGGCTACGTGGCGCAGCCCGTCATCATGAATGCCAACCGCTACACGACCCCCGACGGCATAGACAACGTGCGCTACGAGAATGGAAGCCTGCAATATCTCAAGGACGGTGTATGGAGTAATGCGACCGCAACCCAACACTCCTATTTTTACACCTACGTGACCCCGTCCAACAGCATCAAGACTGACAAATGGGGCATCGAATATCAGGTGTCGCTCGCCTCGATTCCCGCTATCCGCACATCACTCACAGTCGACGGCGCCTATATCCACATCAAGCGCCGCTCCACCGAGAACTACCACTCGTCAATCACAACGTCCTATCAGGGGGACACCTATCCCCTGATGCCGATATACCCCGGCGGCAGCGGGAAAGTGTCATCGCGATTCAACACCAACTTCCGCTTCATCACCCACATTCCGCAGCTGAAGATGATATTCACCACCACCCTGCAGATGATATGGGCAGAGTCCTACCGCTCCATCTACGAGGATATAGACGGCAACGCGCTCTACTACCGCATGGACGACCCCTTCTCGCCCGGCACGCAGAAATATTTTGTCAACCCCGTTGGATTCATTGACGCCACAGGCAAGTACACCGAGTGGCAGCCGGGATTTGAGCGCGACGAGCGTTACCGCCATATGCTCATCGGCTACTCCCACGAGAACACATTCGGCACTGAAAAACTGCCTATGTCGGCGATACTCAACTTCCGTCTGAGCAAGGAGTTTGGCAAGATACTTGAAATCGCGTTCATGGCCAACAACTTCCTCAAGCTCACCAAGTCCTACAAACTTCAGACGGCAGTAGGCTGGAAAGATATAACGATACCGATGTACTTCGGCGCCGAGGTCAAGCTCAAATTCTGACATAACCGAGTGTAACCAATCGCACAACAACAATCAATCATATTTTATTAATCAAAAACTTCATTACCACAATGAAAAAGTTTCTCTATCTCCTGCCCATCGTGGCACTGCTGCTCGGCGTAACGTCGTGCAGCGACGACAAGGACGATGATGTCATCAAGCACACCGTCACTGTCAAGACAATCCTTCCCACTGAAGTTACGGCAGCAGACGTGCAGTCAATCGCAATCACCGCGACCAACACCGCGACCAACGAGGCATCGGTAGCCAACACCGACGGCTCGGGCACCGCCACTTTCAGCCTCACCCCCGGCACCTACAACTTCGTCGCATCGGGCACAAGCACAAAATTCAACCTCAACGGCGTCAAGACCGGCGTAGAGGTATTCGCCAACGCCGAGGTGTCAATCGACCTTATCGCCACCGTGGGCAGCTCCATCATCTTCAAGGAGGTGTACTTCTCCGGCGTCAAGGATTTCTACTTCCAGGACCAGTTCTATGAGCTGTACAACAACACCGACGAGGTGCAGTATCTCGACGGCATCATCCTCGGTGTGGTAGACTTCGGTCTCGCACCCCAGACATGGACCAAGGACCAGCCCTCAGTATGGATGACCGACGGCAAATACACCGGGAATGCCTATCCCCTGACATCCCACGTGCAGTGCTTCCCCGGTAACGGTACCGACTATCCCCTGCAGCCCCGTACAAGCGTAGTCATCGCAGCCAACCCCATCAACCACAGCGCACGCGTGCTCGCGGAGGGTGACGAGAAATCTCCCGTAGACCTATCCAATGCCGGATGGCAGCTCTACACTGACAATGCAATGCCTGCCGACACCAAGATTGACGGCATACCCGCAATGCAGTTCCTCTGGAAGACATGGGGTCGCGAGATGATGCCCGCTACCGACGGCCAGCCCATTATCCTTGCCCGTCTCAAGGACGGCAAGAAGCCTGTAGACTATGTAGCAGAGGCATCAAGCCTCGCCACCATTCCCGGCGGCACAAACCAATGCCTTATCATCCCCTCAGACTGCATCCTCGACGCTATCGACATCGTTGCAGCCGACCCCGCCTGCCGCCAGTACAAGCGCATCGAAGCTAAGGATGACGCCGGCGTTGCATGGTTCACCGGCGATGACGGCGTTTCCAACGGCGATTACTCGGGCAAGAGCCTCCGCCGCAAGGTGGCCGGTTTCACCGCCGCAGGCAAGGCCATCCTCAAGGACACCAACAACTCGTCCAACGACTTCATCATCGGCGGCAGCACTCCTACCCCCGGTGTAATCCCCACCGTAGCCGACTAATCCCCGGCCATCGGATATAACCCCACACCGAAACGCGGGCCGCGATGGCCTCGCGGCCCGCGTTTCATTTTACATCCCCTCTCCTACCCCATACTGCCGCATGAAAGCGGCAGACACCGACAAACAGACAAATCATGAGCTTACGATTTCACAGCATATCACTTATTCTCGCAGCCACGGTGTTAACCTCCAGTGCGCAGACCGACGCCAAAGTCGCCTATCAGGAGCGGCAGTATCTCGGCAATGTCTCCTTGGGTAGCGACAATCCCGTGTCAATATACTATATGCCGATAACGGACATAGCCGACATACGAGTCGACTATACCCATCACAGCGGCGATCTGCACCTCATTGACGAGGCAGGGCGTGCCAACGACTGGGCCGTGTCGTTCACGGGCTTGAAATCGGTAGGCAAGGTCGTGTTCCAGGGCGGATTGACCTACAATAACCGCTCACTTGACGACCGGCGGTGGAACAATACCCTGTTTGTCTCCCACTACAATCCCTTTATCATCGGCGACTCGATACGCAGCAAGTTCAACTGCGAGACATTCGCCCTCGACGGAGGCGCGGTATACACACCCTCACGTCATCTGAAACTTGCCTTGCGAGCCTACTACAACGTCGGCAGCTCGGCCACACAGAAAGACCCTCGCCCAGACATCAAGGGTATGCGCTTCGCACTCAACCCGGGTGTGGAGTACTCATTCGGCAACCACGCCGCAGGATTGTCGGGCAACGTCGGATGGCTCTCCGAAGAGTCATCGACCACAGTGGTACGCACCACCACAAAGCAATACCTGTTCCTGTTCCAGGGTCTCGGAGTATACGAGGCCAAGGACGCCATGGGCTACAAGCGCAAATATAACGGGATGCGCTACAGCGTCAACCTGCAATTCACACTCAACCGCGACAACTCCGCGACAGTGTCGGACTTTATCGAACTTGGCTATCACGGCGAGTACGAGAACGCCACCGACGGCTCGTCAGCGACAAAATACAAGGGAGGACGCTACTCCGGCAGCGGATTCTCGCTCTACAACCGCCTGCGCATAAGTCAGGGCGACCGCATCATGCACAACATCACCCTCTCCGGGCTGATGCACAAGACGACAGGGCGATGGTACACGCAGAAGCAGTCGACCGATGCCCAGGGCAACCTCATCTATGAGGTAATCAACGAGTCAGACAACCTCGAGGGACACGACTACAGCGGTAACATCGGCTACCGCTTTGACCTGCTCGACGGCACGTTGCCCACCCTATCGGCCTCGGCCAATGGCACCATTGACCGCTCGGAGACCAAAAACCGCCTCTACGGCGCACGTGAGGAGTACACCAACATGACCGTATCGGCCGATGTCACCAAGCGATTCCCTATCAAAGGCTCGTGGCTCTCGGCTACACTCGGCGGCCTGTACCACAGTTCGCTCGACAGCAAGCTCAACATCGCCAACATGCCTCCGACCTACTCGCTCATCATGCAGCGATACACACGCCCGGCCTTTGATGACGCCACGGCCTCATATTGGGGCATAAACGGCAACATCACCTACTCGCTACCTCTGCGGCTGCTCAAATATGACTCCACTCTCAACATCGCCGTCAACGCCGACTACCGCAGCCAGACTGGCAGCACCCCGACACTCAGCGGAGCCGACCGCTACTACGTAGGCGGCTCGGTGGGATTTGTGTTCTGACCCTCCACAGCCATATGCCCGCTACAGAGACTACCTGACCTCTACAAACAATCAAACATATTTTACTGCTAACCATCCAAACAGGAACTGTATCATGAACATAAGGAGATACACCATCATCGCAGGGCTTGCCGTAGCGGCACTCTGCCCCGCCGGCATGGACGCGGCGGCACGCCGTGCGTTTGCCATCGTGGTTGATGCCGAGAGCTACCGACAGGCATCCAAGGAGATTGACGCCTACGCCAAGTCGGTGGAGAAAGACGGCCTCAAGCCAATCATAATCAAGGATGCCGTCGACAATCCCGACCGGATACGCCAACAGCTCATCACGCTCTACAACGACAAGAAAACGCCCATCGAGGGGGCTGTATTCATAGGCGACGTGCCCATCCCTATGATACGCGACGCGCAACACCTCACCTCGGCCTTCAAGATGAACCAGACCGCCTTCCCATGGGATGAGTCGTCCGTGCCGTCGGATCGCTTCTATGACGACTTCGACCTGAAGTTTGACTACATCAAGCAGGACTCCGTGCAGCCGCTCTACCACTATTACTCACTGCGTGCCGACTCTCCCCAATATCTGTCGCCCGACATCTACACCGGGCGCATAAAGCCGGTCGATGACGGAAGCGGCGACAAGTATGGGCTACTGCGCCGCTATCTCGACAAAATCGTGCGCCTCAAGGGGGAGAACAATATTGTCGACCAGCTGCTGTTTTTCAGCGGACACGGATATGTCTCCGAGTCAATCATGGCACGCATGGACGAGAAGGGGGCACACCTGCAGAGCTTCCCGTGGATGCATACCCGCCGACAGGGCATAGAGTATATCGACCACAAGCGAGACCGCTCGGTGAAAAAGCGCCTTATGTCGGAACTGCAACGCCGCAACCTTGACATCGCCCTGCTGCACCATCACGGGAACGTGGAGATAGAGTACCTCAACAGCGAGCCTGACCCCGAGACCCCGACAGAGATGGTGGAGACTATAAAGGATTACGCCAACTATGCCTACCGCCGCCACCGTGGCAAGGGCGCACCTGACGACAGCGTGCGCGCCCGTATATCCCGCAACCTCGGAGGACTTCCCCTCGAGTGGTTCAGCGACGAGGACAGCCCCGAGCGCAAACAGCAGGACTCAATCAACGAGCGCAAGCTCAACCTCTATGTGGAGGACTTTGCCGACTTCACGCCCAACTGCCGCCTCGTGATACTCGACGCCTGCTTCAACGGGTCATTCCACAAGGACAAGTATATCGCCGGGTCCTATATCTTTGACGAGGGGGAGACCGCCGCTACCATCGGCAACAGCGTCAACGTGCTGCAGGACAAGTGGAGCGACCGTTACCTCGGGCTTGCAGGACTCGGGATGCGCCTTGGGAACCTCGTGAAGTACAACACCTACCTCGAAAGTCACTTCATGGGCGACCCCACATTCCACTTCACAGGGGCCGTTGACGGCATCGACGTCAACGAGATGCTGCAGCAGCCCGCCTCGTGGTGGAAATCGCAGCTCGACAGCCGGTATCCCGCTCTGCGCACGATGGCCATGAGGCAGCTCACCGACGCCGACATGATGACCTCCGACCAGCTGCTCGACATATACAAGAACGACGATTCAGAAATCGTGCGCATGGAGGCCATGATGCTGCTGTCGCTCTTTGACGACGCCAACTTTGTCGCGTGCCTCGACATGGCTGTCGACGACAGCTACGAGATGATACAGCGTTACGGTCTCAACTTCATCGCCAAGCGCGGCGACAAGGAACTTATACCGGCCATCGTGAGGCTGGCGACGCGCAACAACACCGGCAAGCGCATCGAGTTTGGCATCAGCCAGGCGGCAGCCCTCTACCCCGCCGACCTGCTCGTGGCCGAGGTAGACCGCAGTTTCGACCCCCGCGACTATGCGGAGGGGGATGCCGTACGGGGCTATGTGTCGGACGCATTGCGCAAATATGCCGACTCCTACCGTCTGCAGGATGTCGACAACATCTGCCACAACGACACGCTGCCCGTCAAGACCAAGCTGCGGGATATACGCACCTTGCGCAACTCGACCATGCACTACAAGGTGGATGACCTGCTGGAATATGTGCAGAAGTGCGATGACGAGCAGGTGTGCATCGACCTGCTTGAGGCATTAGGATGGTTCAGGCCCTCGTTCCGTCATGCCGACATAAGCGCGGTGGCACTGGCTATGAGCCGCGACAGCTCGCGTCCCGAAGCCGTGAGGAATATGGCATTGAAGACCTATAACCGTATTGAAGACAACCGCAAAAACAATGCGAAACAATAGACTACAGCAGATAGCGGCGGCAATCGCGCTGACGGCGATTGCCACGCCGCTTGCCGGCGCACAGCCCTTTACCCGCGTGCCGCTCACGGCAGCGCAGCGTGCCGTCAAGGCGTCTGTGGCTGAATGGCGTCCGAAGACGGCATCGCGTGGCGACATGCTGCCCGCGTCGGTCGACAACTCGCGCCAGAAATACTTTGTGCCCGTTTTCAACCAGGGGTCCAACAATTCCTGCTCGCAGGCATCGGGCGTGAGGTACGTGTTCTCCTACGAGGTCAACCGTATGCTCGACCGGGACGCCTCGGACCCTGCCAACGTGTTCTGCTATCACTTCACGTGGAACTTCCTCAACGAGGGGGAGAACCAGGGGTCGCACAGCTTCCTCGGCTATGACCTTATGAAGGAGTGCGGGACGCTTGACATGACACAATTTGAGGACAAGGAATATTCATATCCCCAGCAGACCCAATGGGTGTCGGGCTACGACATCTACACCAAGGCGATGAACTACCGCGTGGGGAGCTACTCCAAGTTCAACCTCAAGACCCGCGAGGGCATCGACCTGCTGCGCCGCTACATATATGACCACGGCGACGGCAGCGAGGCCGGCGGTATAGCCTCCATATCCTACGACACCGACGACTGGGGCCTTAAACGCTATGAAGGCCCGTCGCAGACCTCGGTGGGATATGTCGTGACCAAGGAGGGGAAGGACGGCCCGCACGCCATCACGGTCGTGGGGTATGACGACACGGTGGAGTATGACTTTGACGGGAACGGCAGTATCTCCGAAGATGAGCGCGGGGCGTTTATCTTCGTCAACAGCTGGGGCACGATATGGGGCACGGAAGGAAAATGCTATATCCCCTACAGCGTACTGCTCGCCGACCCCGCAGCGGGAGGGCTTACCGAGGGGGATGCCGACGCCTACATGGTGACGCCCCTCATCAGAGAGCCTCAGATGGTGTTCAGGGTGAAGCTCGCCTACTCCCGGCGCAATGAGCTGTCGTTCATGCTCGGGGCGGCCGACGGCGACGCCAAGATGCCGTCGGTGGAGTTTACATACCCCATAATGAACCGCCAGGGTGGCAGCGTGCCGATGCAGGGCTACAACGCGCCCGAGGAGATGGAGGTGGCGATGAACTTTGACCGCTACTATGAGAGGGTCAAAGGGTATGCCGCGCCAAGGTTTTTCCTCACTGTGCGCCGCACTGCGGCCCAGGGAACCGGCAAAATACTGGAGTTCTCGGTGCTCGACCGTGTGACCGGCACGCAATATGTGTGTCCCGAGCGTGACATCGCGCTGACGGGGGGACAGATTGTCGTCGCCACCGGGGCGTCGATGTCGGTGTATCCCTCATGCAGCAAGTGGCGTTGGCTGCTTGCCGGGACATATGCGCCGGTGTCGTCACCGTTTGTCGTGAGAACGGCCAAGGGTAACTCAATGAAGATGTCGGTCAACGGATATGACCGCTCATCGGGAACAATAACCATCAAATACCACCGACTGTGAAAAGAATATTCTTATTGACTATAGCCACCGTGGCGACCGTAGCCATGCTCTCCTCCTGTGCCGACGACAAGGAGGAGGGCGGGAAAGGCGCACCCGACAATGACACCGAGCTGACCGTCTCGGGCATATCGGACACCGAATGGACCTATATCTCGCTTGAGTCAAACAGCGTTGTCGGACGGTCGGCAAAGGATGACCCCGGAGCCGATGCCGAGTGGGCAAAACGCGCTGACTGGGATATCGCCATATGCGGTGACATGCTGCGCAGCAACAGCGGCACGTCGGGCAACGCCAACGGGGGCATACGCCGTATTGACAGCAAGCGTTACGGCGACGTGACCGCCGCCGATGCGGCCACGGTCGACGCCGACCGGCCAAATGCCCCGGACGCGGAGCGGGAGTAGCGCACCGGCGAAGTACGGGTCAAATGGAGAGTGGCAAGGAGTATATCCTCTCCGAGGAAACGCAGAAGTTTAAGATTTGAAACCCCACACAACGCAAAAGCGAGGTAATCTGACGATTTTCCTCGCTTTTTGCTTAGTGTGGGGTTAACGGAATATAAAGTCTTCGACTTATCTTGGTTTTGACATACCTCCATTTCTTTTTCAACATTTCAAAGTGCTCTTGCTGTCTTTTTCGCTTTTGGCGGCGGGGACAGCTCCCGCTTATGCGACTTTTTGGAGGAGAGTAAGGTCTTTAAGGGGGGAAGGGGCTTGAGGGGCTTGAGGGGGATAGGGCCAATAGGGCTAATAGGGCAGATAGGGCTAATAGGGCTAATAGGGCTGATAAGCCTTTTAATTATTGGGACGTGGCAGGAGGCAGGGGCGAGGAGGGTATAGGGGGTGGTGGCAGCGCGGGCCCGCAGCCGGAGAGACTGGAAGCCGGTGACGCGGCGATTGGGCTTGCCGTGGATGATGAGTATGCTCTCGGGATGTGTCGGGAGCATGGGAAGTATAACACGGAGGCTGTCGTTGAAGTAGTCGACACCATACAGATAGAAATCGTGACCTCGGGAGGCAAACGGGCCTTTGCGGGGGTAGGCGTGGCAGTTGAGCATCAGGGCGATGTCGCAAGACTGTCCGCGCATGAGGTTGGGTCGACGGCCTGATGCAAACGCGGCTTGCTTACTGAAGTCAGCTTTGAGCATTGCAGGCACCGTAGTATCAAGCTGTTGAAAATGGCGTTTGGCGGCCGAGGCGGTTATGTCGGAAATAAGCGGACGCCGATTGGTGAGGACACGGGTACTGAGCCAAAAGATGTAAAATGAAAGCATGTCGGCTATACCACTGTTATCGGAATCGGAATCCTCTATTATGACCCTCATACCCATATCGACCCGAGAAGCCGCCCCAATGGCAAGACGCCCACAACCTGTAGCGGCAAGGCGTAACCGCTCAAGCTCCCCTATCATATGGCGATACCGCCCGGGAAGCGGGAATCCCATCGTACGACTGTACCATGACGCGAAGCCGTAGACGTAATTAGGGAGAACTACGGGACGGGCATGGCGGGATGTCGGGGCGAGTGTAATCATCAAATTGCAAATGTAGCGCACACGGGGGCTGAGGAGGGAACGGTCTTGTCGTTTTCTTTTGAGGGGGGGTAAGGGCTTTAAGGGGGTAGGGCTAATAGGGCTAATAAGCCAAATAGGGCTAATAGGGCGGATAAGCCTTTTAATTATTGGGAGGGGGGTAAGGGGGATAGGAAAATTTAACGGGAGGAGGATGGGGAATCGGGGATGTTTCGCTATTTTTGCGGCATTATGGTATCAGAGGAAGATGAGAGGTATATGCGGCGGGCGTTGGAGCTGGCCCGCGCGGGACGGTATGACACGTCGCCCAACCCGATGGTAGGGGCTGTGGTGGTGTGCGACGGCATGATTGTCGGCGAGGGGTTTCACCGGCGGTTTGGCAAGGGCCATGCTGAAGTGAATGCGATTGAGTCGGTGAGGGAGAAGGGTCTGCTCTCGCGGTCGACTATATATGTCACCCTTGAGCCGTGCTCCCACTACGGGAAGACACCGCCATGCGCCAAACTTATCATCGACAGCGGCATACCCCGCGTTGTCGTGGGAATGAATGACCCCAACGAGAGGGTGGCGGGCCGTGGCGTCGCCATGCTTCGCGATGCCGGGGTGGAGGTGGTGACGGGAGTATTGGAGGATGAGTGCCGTGAGCTTAACCGCAAGTTTGTCACGGCCCACACGCTCCATCGCCCCTATATCACGCTCAAATGGGCCCAAAGCTCTGACGGGTATATCGACAGCGACCGCCCCGATGAGGGGGAGGCGGTGAAATTCTCCACCCCGGTCACGTCGATGCTGTCCCATCGCCTGCGGGCCACCAACGACATGATAATCGTAGGCGCAAACACCATGCGCCGCGACCGACCGTCACTCACGACGCGCCTGTGGCCGGGGCGCGACCCCTACCCCGCCGTGTTCACGCGCACACTCGATATACCGCGCAGCACCGGGTCGCGCTATGTGCCATTATGTCTCCCCGGAATAGGGGACGGCACTCCCGAGGCTTTTGAGACAACAGTGTCAAACCTGTTCAAGAACGGGCTAATGACCTGCGGGGCAATCTCGGTGCTGGTGGAGGGGGGCGCGAACCTGCTGCAACAGTTTATCGACCACGGGCTTTGGGACGAGGCGAGGGTGGAGACCGCGCCGCTGATGCTCGGGGGAGGGGTGAAAGCCCCGCGCCTTGACGCGGCCCCGACATCGAGCGTCACCATCGACGGGCGGATTATCGAGACTTATCGGAGGGGGGAGGGATAGGGCTAATAGGGCTAATAGGTCAAATAAACCTTATATTGGGGTGGGGAGATGACTTTTTGGGGAGTGGGGTGTTAGATTGTAAAAGGTTTTGACTAATTTTGTAGATTAAAGTACCCGAGAGGCATGGAAGAATCGCTCAGACAGTCACAGGAGTTGCGTCTGCAACAGCGTCTCACCCCCATGCAGGTCCAGTTTGTCAAGATGCTTGAGATGACGGGACCTGAGATAGAGGATGAGGTGCGTCGTGCGGTTGACGAAAATCCGGCGCTCGAGGTGACTGACCGTCCCGAGAGCGACCCCGATGAGGGGGAGCAGTATAACGAGAGCGCTGAAGAGATGCGCCTTGCCGACTATCCCAACGAGGACGAGACGCCCTCTTACCGTCTGGAGGCGCACAACCACAGTGCTGACGACAGCTACTACGAGCCTGTGGCGGTAGCTGCCGGAGAGAATCTCATCGAAAGTCTCGGCGCACAGTTAGCGGAACAGGATATCCCCGAGAAGGAACAGTCGATAGCTGAATATATAATAGGCAGTCTCGATGACAACGGCTATCTGACGCGAAGCGTGTCGTCCATAGCCGACGACCTGGCATTCAGGGAGGGGATAGACGCCACGACGGAGGAGGTGAAGGAGGCACTGGAGACGGTGCGCTCGCTTGAGCCGGCCGGCATCGGGGCGGTGGATCTGCGTGACTGCCTGCTGCTGCAACTGCGCCGCCGTCCCGCCACAGTGGAGACACGGACGGCCACGGAAATCGTGGCGCACTACTTTGACCTGTTCTCGAAGAAGCATTACGACCGCCTCGCCGCCACCCTCGGCATCACTCCGCAGGCACTGCGCGACGCGATAGAGGAGATACGCACCCTCAACCCCAAGCCGGGAGGGGTGCTCGCGGGGGGGGGTGAGGATGACCGCACACGCCATATCATACCCGACTTCAATGTCGAGACCGACGGTGACACCATCACCCTGTCGCTGCTGAACAATATCCCCGAACTGCAAATCGAGGAGAGCTTTGCCCCCGACCCACGCAACAGCGGCACGCAGAGCCGCGCACAGCGTGAGGCCCAAGCATTTATCAGGCAGAAGCATGACGAGGCCGCCTCGTTTATCAAAGTGCTGAAAATGAGGCAAGAGACTCTCTACCGGGTGATGAGGGCCATCGTGGAGCTGCAGCGGGACTTCTTCCTCACCGACGACGAGACACGGCTGCGGCCGATGATACTGAAGGACGTGGCCGCCCTGACGGGATATGACCTGTCGGTCATCTCACGGGCCACGGCGGGAAAATATGTCACCACGGCGCGTGGCGTCTACCCGCTGAAATATTTCTTCAACGAGCGTCCCAAGGAGGATGACGACACCTCATCCCACGAGATAATGGCCGCCATAAAGGAGATTATCGGGTCAGAGCCGAAAGACCGCCCCTTGAGCGACGAGGCCATAACGTCCATACTCGCGGGGCGGAGCTACGACATAGCGCGCCGCACCGTCGCCAAATACCGCGAGAAAGCCGGGCTGCCCGTGGCACGGCTGCGGAAAGAATTATAGGAACGTCAATATACGATACACCATGTATAGCATCGCACGATTTTTCTCACACCTGCTCAGCCCGATATTTGTGCCGACCTACTCGGTGATTGTCGCGCTGTGGTATACGGTACTGTTTTTCCTGCCCGCATCCACTCGGTGGACCGTAGTAGGGGTGACAGCCATCATCACCTGCGTCATCCCCTGCGCCATCATATTTGCCCTCTACCGCCTGGGCAAAGTCACCGACCCGGGGCTGAACAACCGCAACGAGCGGTATGTGCCCTACGTGGTGACGGCACTGTGCTACCTCGCGTGCGGGTTCTACATGTGGCGCATCCACGCCCCCCTGTGGCTCGACATGTTCTTTGTGGGCGGGGCCGCGGCAGCCGTCATATCGTGCATCGTCAACATATGGTGGAAGATAAGCGCGCACGCCGCCGCTATGGGGGGGCTTACAGCCCTTACGATACGCATCATGCTCGACCACCTGAACGTGTCTGACATCATGCCGATGGTGTACATCTCCATACTGCTGACCGGCATCCTGGGGACATCGCGCATCATCCTCGGGCGGCACACCTTCTGGCAGGTTATGGCCGGCACGGCCAACGGGCTGGCGTGCGTGATACTGTTCACGATGATACATTGAAAAAATAGCCACTTAATAAACCGATAATATATGACACCTCTTGTAAGCATTATCATGGGCAGCACATCAGACCTGCCCATCCTCGAGAAGGCCGCCAAGCTGCTTGACGACTTCGAGATACCGTTTGAGATGAACGCCCTTTCGGCCCACCGCACACCGCGCGAGGTCGAGGAGTTTGCCAGCAACGCCGAGGGGCGCGGCATCAAGGTGATAATCGCCGCCGCCGGGATGGCCGCCGCGCTGCCCGGGGTGATAGCCTCGATGACGACCCTGCCGGTGATAGGCGTGCCTATCGCGTCGACACTCGACGGCATGGACGCCCTGCTGGCCATCGTGCAGATGCCTCCGGGCATCCCCGTAGCGACTGTCGGCATCAACGGCGGCCTGAACGCCGCCATCCTCGCCGTGCAGACCCTCGCCCTGACAGACAAGGGGATAGCCGAAAAACTCGCCGTCTACAAGAGCGGACTGTCGCAGAAGATAGTCAAGGCGAACAATGACCTCAAGGAGGTGAAATACAAATTCAAGACCAACTGATGGGAGCATTTGACTACCGCCGCCGCCCCTCGCGCGAGGTCAACATAGGCGGCATCCCCTTAGGGGGAGACAACCCCATACGGCTACAGTCGATGACCTCGACCTCGACCCTCGACACGGAGGGGTCGGTGGAGCAGTGCAAGCGCATCGCCGACGCGGGCGCCGCCTACGTGCGCCTCACGGCGCAGGGGGTGCGCGAGGCCGAGAACCTGGGCGTCATCCGCGAGCGGTTGCGCAGCGAGGGGTACACGGTGCCGCTCGTGGCCGACATACACTTCAATCCCCGCGCGGCGTTTGCCGCAGCCGAGAGGGTGGAGAAAGTGCGCATCAATCCTGGCAACTTCGTAGACCCCGGACGCACGTTCCGCGCCCTGAGCTACACCGATGATGAGTATGCCGCCGAGATAAAGAAGATAGAGGAGACGCTCGTGCCGTTTCTCGACCTGTGCCGGAAACATGGCACGGCGATACGCATCGGGGTTAACCACGGGTCGCTGAGCGACCGCATCATGAGCCGCTACGGGGACACCCCGGCGGGGATGGTGGAGAGCGCGATGGAGTTTCTGCGCGTGTGCGTGGCCCACGACTTCATGGATGTCGTCATCTCGATAAAGGCCTCCAACACCGTCATCATGGTGGAAACCGTGCGGAGGCTCGTGCGTGCCATGGAGGCAGAGGGGATGGACTTCCCGCTGCACCTCGGCGTCACCGAGGCCGGGGACGGCGAGGACGGGCGCGTGAAGTCGGCGGTGGGCATCGGCACCCTGCTCGCCGAGGGCATCGGAGACACGATACGCGTGTCGCTGAGCGAGGAGCCGGAGCGGGAAGTGCCGGTGGCGGCAACGCTTGCCGAATATATAGCGTCACGGGCCGACGCACCCGCAATCCATGGCGAGACAGCCCCCGGATATGACCCCATCACCCCTGCCCGGCGACGCTCGACGGCAGTGGGAAATGTCGGCGGGGATAATCTGCCCGTAGTGGTGGTGGACGGCAGGTCGTCGGAGTATGACAACGGCTGCACCCCCGACTTTGAGGATGGCGAGACTCCCGACGGGGTGGCAATCGTGGAGACCACCCACCCCAACGTCACCGGCGACATACAGGCACAGCTGCACAAGATGATGGCAGAGGGGGACACCCGCCCCGCCATCGTGCGCATCGACTACGGCGACATGCCGGCCGAGGAGGTGATGATAAAGGCGGCAGCCGACATGGGCACGCTGCTGATGAACGGATTCCGCGACGGCATATGGATACGCTCGGCGAAGATGTCGCCTCGAGAGACGGCACGCCTGTCGCTGGGCATACTCCAGGCCGCGAGACTGCGCGTGACGCGCACGGAATATATCTCATGCCCGAGCTGCGGACGGACGCTGTTTGACCTACAGGCGGCAGTGCGCGACATCAAGGCCGCGACGTCGCACCTGAAGGGGCTGAAGATAGGCGTGATGGGCTGCATCGTCAACGGCCCGGGCGAGATGGCCGACGCGGACTACGGATATGTAGGCGCGGCGGCGGGAAAGGTGAGCCTTTACAAGGGGAAGGAGTGTGTGGAGAAGAACATCCCCGCGCCGGAGGCGATAGGGAAGCTCATCGAGCTTATCAAGTCGCACGGCGACTGGCGGGAACCGTGATATAAAATTATTATATTTGCATTATAATATGAAATTTAGATACATGCGACTATCCCTATTGGCGGCAATCGGCATCTCGGCGACGCTGAATATGTCGGCCGCCTACCCGATAAACTATGAAGCCTCGCTGACGGCCAACGCCGGGAGCGGGGACTTCGCGCCCTACTACATGGCGTCGAACACCCACGGGGTGCTCACGCAGCCCTTTGACGCGCTGCTGCGAGCCAAGGCGTGGAGACCGATGTCGACCGACACACGGTTCAGCTACGGATTTGGCGTGGACCTCATCGGGGGGTATTCGTCGAAGACGGCGTATGAGCGGTTTCACCCCACACCCGGAGGCCAGACGGGACACGGCTCGTGGGGGAGCCACAAGCAGGGGCCTCCGGCGTTCTGGATACAGCAGCTCTATGGCGAGGTGAAGTTTCGCGGCGTGTTCCTGACGCTCGGGATGAAGGAATACCAGTCGACCATAGTCGACAACCGCCTGTCGAGCGGCGACGTCACCGAGAGCGGCAACACGCGCCCCATGCCTGGAGGACGGATAGGGTTTATCGACTTCCAGAATATCCCGTTTACCAACGGGTGGGTGCAGATACAGGGGGAGATAGGCTATTACCGCTCGACCGACGGAGACTGGCAGCGCGACAGGTTTAACTTCTACAACGGACACTACACGACGGGATGGTGGTACAACTACAAGCGTTGCTACTTCCGCACCAAGCCGACAGAGCCATTCTCGGTGACCTTAGGCATGCAGGCGGCCGCACAGTTCTCGGGCAACCGGATGTCGTATGTCAACGGCAAGTATACGGGCATGAGAGAGTCGAAACTGAAAGTCGGCGACTTCTTCGACATGCTCATTCCCCGAGGGGGCGAGGAATACTGGAAGGGGAACCACGTCGGGTCGTGGGACCTGAAGGCCCGCTACCGTCTGAGGAACGGCGACGAGCTGGCCGGCTACTTCGAGTGGCTGTGGGAAGACGGCTCGGGCATCGGCAAGCTCAACGGCCTCGACGGGCTGTGGGGCATCTCCTACCGCAAAGCCGGGCGCGGCATCGTGTCGGGCGCGGTGGTGGAGTATCTCGACTTCACCAACCAGTCGGGGCCTATGCACTGGGACCCCTATGACAACAAGGGCACGACCATCACCGACCAGGCGACGGGATTTGACAACTACTACAACAACTTCATGTATGCCGGATACAGCCACTACGGGATGTCGATAGGCTCTCCGTTCCTGCGCTCCCCGCTCTACAACCAGGGGGGACAGATGATGTACCTGTGCAACCGCGTGCGTGGCTTCCACCTGGGCGTGGAGGGCAATATAAGCGAGGCGGTGGACTACCGCGTGCTTCTCTCCTACCGCAAGGGGTGGGGCACGGGGACGCAGCCCCTGCTGCACCCGTGGGAGGACACGTCGATGCTCGCCGAGTGTGACTACCGCGTGCCGAGCGTCGAGGGTCTACGGCTGAAAGCACAGGTGGCATGGGACGCAGGAAAGATGTATGGCGACAACTTCGGCGCGCTCGTGAGCGTATCATACAGCGGAATCTTTAACATAGGGAAGAAATGAGAAAGGCATTAAGGATAATCGCGGCAGTCGTGATGACGGCGATATCAGGGTCATGCACCCACAACAACGGCGACATAGGACCATGGTTCGGGGAGTGGAAACTGACCTCCATCGAGATTGACGGCAGCCCCGACGCAGCCTACAAGGGCAACATCTTCTGGGCGTTCCAGACATCGGTGATAGAGATGATACAGGTTGAACCGGTGACTCCCGACGTGAGCGACTACGGGCAACGGTGGGGCACATGGTCGCAGGAGGAGAACACGCTGACACTCAACTTCACCCACCACGACGACAACGCGGCCGAGGGGTCGGGGAAATATACCCCCTACCCTGCCACGCACCTGCCCGGAGGGGTGTCAAAGCTCGGCATCATCAAGCTGTCGGGCAGCGAGATAAAGCTGTCGTACACCGCCAATGACGGCAAAACATACACATACTCACTAAAAAAATGGGGCTGACCCACGTAATGATATGTCAAAAAAAGTACTCGTCACGGGAGCTGACGGATTTATAGGCTCCCATCTCGTGGAACTGCTGCTCGCCGAGGGATACCAGGTGAGGGCGTTGAGCGTCTACAACTCCTTCAACTACTGGGGCTGGCTCGAGGGGATGAAACATGCCGGGCTGGAGGTTGTCAACGGCGACGTGCGCGACGCCGCTTTCTGCCGTCACATCACCAAGGGGTGTGATATCGTGCTCCACCTTGCCGCGCTCATAGCTATCCCCTACAGCTATGTCGCCCCCGAGAGCTATGTGGACACCAACATCAAGGGGACGCTCAACATATGCCAGGCCGCGGCCGACTGCGGGGTGGAGCGCGTGGTGGTGACCTCGACAAGCGAGGTCTACGGCACGGCACAGTATGTGCCCATCGACGAGAAGCACCCGAGGCAGCCGCAGTCGCCCTACTCGGCGACAAAAATCGGGGCGGACGCCATCGCCAAGAGCTTCTATAACGCATTCTCGCTGCCGGTGGTCATCGCGCGTCCTTTCAACACCTACGGCCCGAGGCAGAGCGCACGCGCCATCATCCCCACCATCATCACCCAGATAGCCAACGGCGCGAGGGAGATAAAGGTGGGGGACCTGTCGCCTACCCGCGACTTCAACTATGTGAAGGACACGTGCCGTGGATTTCTCGCCCTTGCCACCGCCCCCGGCATCGAGGGTGAGGAGATAAACATAGCGACCGGGACGGAGGTGTCGATGGAGGAGACGCTGCACACGATAGCGCGGCTGATGGGCGCGGATGTCAACTGGGTGCGCGACCCCGAGCGCATACGCCCCGCCAAGAGCGAGGTGTTCAGGCTGTGCGGCGACAACACAAAGATAACCACCCTCACCGACTGGCGTCCACGCTACACGCTTGAGGAGGGACTGAAGGAGACAATCGAGTGGTTCTCTGACAAGGGGAACCTGTCGAAGTATAAATCAGATATCTACAACCGATGAGCGGCGAGACTGTCAATATACTGATGCTCGGAGGCGCCAAGCGCGTGTCGATGGGCAGGATGATTATCGAGGCCGGACGACGCATCGGCAAGGAGGTGAAACTATTCAGCTATGAGCTTGAGGAGCGGGTGCCTCTGTCGGCCATAGCGACAATCATCAAGGGACTGCGGTGGAGCGACCCACAGCTGATGGAGAATCTGCATGAGGTCGTGGAGCAGCATGACATTGACATAATGATACCGTTTGTCGACGGGGCGGTAGGCGTCGTGGCCGAGTATCGCGACCTCCGGCCCGGGAGGGTGTGGGCGCCTGTGGGCGACCGGAAGACGGTGGAGACGATGTTTGACAAGGCCAAGGCCGCGAAAGCGTTTAGCGACGCCGGGCTGCCGATTCCGCAGTCGTATGTCAAGGGACGCCCCATGTTCCCGCTGATAGCCAAGCCACGGTTTGGCTCGGCATCACGCGGCATCGAGATAATCACCGGGCCCCGCCAGTTCAAGAATATCGTGTCGGGAGAGGAACTTTATGTCCTGCAGGAGTATATCGCCAACCGACGCGAGTATACCGTAGACTGCTTCATATCGGATGGCGGGGGGATACTCTGCGCCGTGCCGCGCCTGCGCAGCGAGGTGATCGGCGGGGAAGTGTCGCGCACGATAACCGTGCGCAACGAGGAGCTTGAAAGCCTCGCCCGCAAGACCATATCGCGCCTGGGGCTACTAGGCGCGGTGACGCTACAGTTTATCGAGGACCTCGACAAGGGACGGCTGCTGCTGATGGAGATAAACCCGCGTCTCGGCGGGGGCGCGGTATGCGCCGTCCATGCCGGGGCCGACATACCGGGCTACATCCTGCGGTCGGCATTGGGGATGCCCCTTGACCCGTGCACGACATGGCGTGCGGGGACTGAAATCGTGCGCTACCAGCAGGAGGTGGTGTTCTATCCTGAAAACGAGAACTAAGCAAAAATGAATAAGAGAGTCATAATCATTGCCGAGGCGGGCGTCAACCACAACGGGCGTCTCGAGCTGGCGCGCCAAATGGTGTATGCCGCCAAGGAGGCGGGGGCCGACTACGTGAAGTTTCAGACCGCCGTGCCCGAGCTTGTCATCTCCACGATAGCCCCCAAGGCCGAGTACCAGAAGGAGACGACCGGAGCGGAGGAGAGCCAGCTCGACATGTGCCGGGCGATACACCTGCCGCTGTCGGACTACGAGGGGCTTGCGGCGTTGTGCCGCGAGGCGGGAATAGGATTCATGAGCACGCCGTTTGACCTTGTGTCAATCGACGCTCTCTCAAGCCTCGGGATGGATTACTGGAAGATACCGTCGGGGGAGATAACCAATCTCCCTTACCTGCGCAAGATAGCCTCCACGGGGGGCCGGGTCATACTGTCGACAGGGATGTGCGAGCTTGAGGAGGTGGAGGCTGCGGTTAGCGTGCTCGAAGCGGGAGGGATACCTCGCCGCGACATCACGCTGCTGCACTGCAACACGCAGTATCCAACCCCGATGGGAGACGTCAACCTGAGGGCTATGGAGGCACTGAGGAGGCTCGGCTGCGGGGGCGTGGGCTACAGCGACCACAGTGTCGGCATCGAGGTGCCGATAGCCGCCACCGCGCTTGGAGCGGTGGTGATAGAGAAGCATTTCACCCTCGACAAGAATATGGAGGGCCCCGACCACAAGGCGTCGCTTGAGCCGTCGGAACTGGCGGCGATGGTGGCGGCAATACGCAACGTCGAGCAGGCTCTCGGCTCGGCAGAAAAGCATGTCAGCCCGTCGGAACGCCCGAATATAGAGGTAGCGCGCAAGAGCATCGTGGCCGCCCGCGACATACGCTGCGGGGAGCTGCTGACGGAGGAGAACATCACGGTCAAGCGGCCCGGCAACGGTATCTCGCCGATGATGTGGGACAGCGTCATCGGCACGAGGGCCGCACGCGACTTTCCGTATGACAGCCTGATTGAGCTTGAATAGCCTGCAATCTTATAATAAGGCCGTTAAGGTCATTAAGGGGTTTAAGGGGCTTTATTTTGGAGGAATTTTGTTAAATTTGCGGGAAAATAGTCTGGATGGGCAGAAAAGTGTGCATAGTGACCGGAACCCGCGCCGACTGGGGACTTCTCAGTCCGTTGGCGCGTGCGCTCAATGGGCGTGACGACATCGAGTTGCAGATTGTCGCCACCAACATGCACCTGCTGGAGGAGTATGGTGGGACATGGCGTGAGATAGAGGCCGACGGGCTGACAATCGACCGTCGTGTGCCGATGGAGTCGCCCGATGACAGCCCTCGCGGGACGGTCAAGGCGATGGCGGCGTGCATGGGAGGAATGGCTGACGCCCTTGCCGACCTGCAGCCCGACATGATGGTGATACTCGGCGACCGCTACGAGATGCTCGCGGCGGCATCAGCCGCGCTGATATTCCGCATCCCGGTGGCGCATATCGCCGGAGGGGCGGTGAGCCTGGGGGCTTTTGACGACAGCATACGCCACGCCATCACCAAGATGAGCCATATCCACCTGGTGGAGACCGAGGAATACCGCCGCCGGGTGATACAGCTCGGGGAGAATCCCGCCCGGGTAATCAACACCGGGGCCATAGGGCTGCACAACATCAAGTCGATACCGCTGATGAGCCGCGAGGAGCTGGAGTCGTCCCTGGCTACCTCCATCCCCGAGAAATCGCTGCTCGTGACATTCCATCCGGCGACACTCGACAGCGGACGGCCCGCAGAACAGTGCCGCAACCTGCTCGACGCGCTCGACCGGCATCCCGACTACAAGACGATATTCACCTACCCCAACAACGACACTCACGGGCGTGAGATAATAACGCTGCTGAAGGAGTATGCCGCGTCACATCCCGACAGGACGGCAGTGTTCCCGTCGCTGGGCATGAGACGCTACCTGTCGGCACTGCACTGTGTGGCGGCGGCCGTCGGAAACTCGTCGAGCGGCATTGTCGAGGTGCCGTCGGCAGGCATCCCGACCCTCGACATAGGGATAAGGCAGCAGGGACGTCTCGCCGCCAAGTCGGTGATACACTGCGGCGTATCGGCCAATGAGATAGCCCACGGGATTGACACCGTGCTCTCTCCCGAGATGAGGGAACTGGCACGGCGCGCCGACAACCCGTATTACCGCCCCGACACGCTGAGGCTGATGGTTGATGCCATAACCGGCACGCCGCTGGAGGGGATAACGATAAAACCGTTCCATGACCTACGATATTGAGACGATGCAGCACAATCCACTGTTCATAATACCGGCCCGAGGAGGCAGCAAGGGTATACCCCGCAAGAACATCAAGGAATTTTGCGGACGGCCACTCATCGCCTATTCCATCGACGTGGCCCTCGCCCTGGCGCCAAAGAGCCATATATGCCTGTCGACCGACGACGAGGAGATAGCCTCCACGGGGAGGTCGCTGGGGCTTGACGTGCCGTACATGCGCCCCGACACGCTCGCCACCGACACGGCAGGGTCACGGGAGGTAATCATCGACGCGATGGACTTTTACGGGAGCCTCGGATGCCGGTTTGACTGTGTGGTGCTGCTACAGCCCACCTCCCCGCTGCGCACCGTCGAGGACACACGCCGCGCCATCGGCCTCTACACCCCCGACATAGACATGGTGGTGACGGTGAAAGAGGCCGCGTGCAACCCTTACTACAACTGCTTTGAGACCGACGGCAACGGATTTCTCCAGATATCCAAGGGGGACGGGTCCCTGACCCGGCGGCAGGACGCGCCCCCGGCGTGGGAATATAACGGCGCGGTCTATGTCATCAACCCCGAGTCGATACGCCGTCTCCCCCTCGGACTTTTCCCCCGCCGCCTCCCCTCCCCGATGCCGCCGGAACGGAGCGTCGACCTCGACACGCCCCTTGACTGGGTAGTGGCCGAGACCATATACAACCATACCCACAGAGAATGAACCCATCAGAGCGACATATCATATCGACCGGGGCAACCCTCATCGAGGCCCTCGACCGCCTCAACCGCCTGTCGGGCGGCGTGATGACACTCATGGCCGTTGACCCCGACGGCATAATGAGGGGCACCCTCACCGACGGCGACATACGTCGCGCCCTGCTGAGAGGCGTGTCCACGTCAGCAGCCGTGACCGACGTGATGCACCGCGAGTTCAAACGCATCAGCGAGGGGGACGACATACCGACCCGGCTGCGGGAGATGAGACAGCTCGGCATCAAGCTGATACCGAGCCTTGACAACGCCGGGCGCATCACGCGCCTCTACGACCTTACCCTGCGCCACTCCTATCTCCCCATCCGCGCCATCCTCATGGCCGGAGGACGCGGCGAGCGGCTGCGCCCCCTCACCCTTTCGACCCCCAAGCCGCTGCTTGAGATAGGGGGCAAGCCGATAATCGACTACAACGTGGAGGCACTGGCCGACTGCGGCGTGGAGGATATCCACGTCACCACCAACTATCTCGCCGAACAGCTCGACGAACACTTCTCACAGGCTGTCGGCGGGGTCATGGTCAACTGCGTGCGCGAGCCGTCGCCGCTCGGCACGCTCGGTGCGGCCGCCCTCGTGCCCGAGGGGGAGGGGACAGTGACACTGGTGATGAACTCCGACCTGCTCACCAACATATCATTTGAGGACCTCTATCTCCACCACGTATCCCACAGGGCCGACATCACCATCGCGACCTTCCCCTATCATGTCTCCGTGCCGTTTGCAGTGATGGCACTCGACGGCGAGAATGTCAAGGGGCTGACCGAGAAGCCTACCTACACCTACCAGGCCAACGCCGGCATATACCTGTTTTCCAACGACATCCTGCGGCAAATCAAGGCGGGGGAGCATATCGACGCCCCCGACCTCATAGAGCGGGCCATCGCCGACAGACGCCGGGTGACCTGCTTTCCAATCACAGGCACATGGATTGACATAGGCTCGCCCGAGGATTTCCGTCAGGCCCAGCAGATGATGACGCAGGGGATGACACTGAAAAAATGACAGCCGCGACAGACCACATCACCCGATATTTTGTTATAACGAGAAAAAGATTGACCGCATATGGCAGACTCCAACTTCATCGACTACGTAAAAATCCTTTGCCGCTCAGGAAAAGGCGGCGCCGGCTCGCGCCACTTCTACCGCGCCAAGTATGTCCCCAAGGGGGGGCCTGACGGCGGCGACGGAGGGCGCGGCGGACATATCATACTCCGTGGCAACAAGAACATGTGGACCCTGTTGCCGCTCAAATACCGCCGGCACATATTTGCAGGCAACGGCGAGAGCGGTTCGGGAGGCCGCAGTTTCGGCAAGGACGGCGAGGACCAGGTGATAGAGGTGCCCTGCGGCTCGGTTGTCTTTGACGCCGAGAGCGGGGAATTCCTGTGTGAGGTCACCGAGGACGGCGAGGAGGTGAAACTGCTGCGCGGAGGGCGTGGAGGGCTTGGCAACTGGCACTTCAAGAGCGCGACCAACCGCACCCCCCGCTATGCGCAACCCGGAGAACCGGCCATAGAGAAACAGGTCATCATAGAGCTTAAACTGCTTGCCGATGTGGGTCTCGTGGGATTTCCCAACGCCGGTAAATCGACCCTGCTGTCGGCTCTGTCGGCGGCACGCCCCAAGATAGCCGACTACCCGTTCACCACCATGGAGCCGAACCTCGGCATAGTCTCCTACAGGGACAACCGCTCGTTTGTCATGGCTGACATCCCCGGCATCATCGAGGGCGCAAGCGAGGGGAAGGGTCTCGGGCTACGCTTCCTGCGCCATATCGAGCGCAACGCCGTGCTGCTGTTCATGGTTCCCGCCGATGCCGCCGACATACGCCGCGAGTACGAGATACTGCTTGAGGAGCTATCGCGGTTTAACCCCGAGCTTATGGACAAGGAGCGCGTGCTCGCCATCTCCAAGAGCGACATGCTCGACGACGAGCTTATAGCCGAGATAGAGCCTACCCTGCCCGACGACATACCCCACGTGTTTATCTCCGCCGTCACCGGACAGGGGATAACGATGCTCAAGGATATACTGTGGAGCGCCATCACGTCGGAGAGCAACCGCGCCGAGGCGACCACCATCACCCACCGCCCCCTTGACGGGCATCACCGTGTGCGCGAGGAGGATGAGTTCATCTTCGAGAACGTGCCGTTGCCGACGCCTGAAATCCCAGAGGACGAGGATGATGACAATTGGGACGACACGATAGACTATGACTGGGACGACGAGGAGGAATCATACGACTTCGGCAACTGACCCGTGGCAACTACAGACTTTTTCCAGCCACTCCACAACACCGACGGCATAATAGCCTTCACGACAACACGCGGCGGCGAGAGCACAGACCCGTACGGGCGGTTCTCGCTGTGCCACTACACCGGCGACACCGCAGAGCATGTCGCCGCCTGCCGCCGCACGCTCGCCGACCGGCTGTCAATCGCGCCTGAACGGCTTGTCGTACCACGCCAGACCCACTCGTCAAATGTAGCCGTCATCACACACGGCACGCCGCTGCCAATGGAACTGGAAGATACAGACGCCGTCGTGACCGACGTGCGACGGCTCGCGATAGGCGTCAACACCGCCGACTGCGTGCCACTGCTGCTCCTTGACCCCACGGCCCGGGTGATAGCGGCAGTACATGCGGGATGGCGCGGGACTGTGGCACGGATAGCCGCCAAGGCAGTCTCGGCGATGGAGAGAATCGGAGCCTCCCCACAGCGCATACGCGTCATAACCGGGCCATGCATATGCCCCGACTGCTTTGAGGTCGGGGACGAGGTAGTGGAGCAGTTTGCCGATGCGGGATTCCCCACCGGCAGCATCACATCCCGCAATCCAATCACGGGTAAACAGCATGTCGACCTGCGCGAGGCCAACCGCATCGTCCTCACCGACAGCGGTATACCCCGGGGGAATATCGGCGTGGCCGTCGGCTGTCCGCGATGCAATCCCGGCCGCTATTTCTCGGCACGCCGTCTTGGCATCGCCTCGGGGAGGACATTCACGGGGCTGATGATGGAGTGACGGTGAGACGGAAAGGTTGACAGAGAGGCGTTAAAAAGAGATAAAAGGGTGAGGGAGGAGATGTTATATCGGCGTTTTGGGGGTGAAAGCGTGGCGTCGGGCGGGGTTTGGGCGGTTTTAGGGGGGATATTAGCTTTTTTAGCATCTCGGCGGGTTTAATTAATGAAATTGTTGCTAAATTTGCAGTTTGAAATAATGTAGGGAATATCTTCTACACCACTTTACGCTCACAATGATAAAGAAAACGACAATCTGCCTTGGCCTGCTCGCGGCACTCGCGGCATCCTCATGCAACGAGAAAAGCACCCCTTATGAGGAGGTGATTTCATCGAGCGCACAAGTCAAGAGCTTTTCCATAAAGGCCAACACAAAAGTGCTGGCAAACCTTGACAAGGTGTTTTTCACCGTTGACCTCGTCAACTACCGCATCTTCAACGCCGACTCGCTGCCCTACGGCACAGACGTGCGCAAGCTCGTGCCGGCCATCAACGTGGCCAGCAGCTCGTCGATAGAGCTTATCGTCTCGGGCGCCAAGCTACAGAGGGACACCACCTTCAACTACCTTGCCCACCCGACCGACACCATCGACTTCTCGGGCAACGTGATACTGCGCGTCGTCTCAGCCGACCAGAAGACCACACGCGACTACCGTGTGGACCTCAACGTGCACAAGATGAAGGCCGACTCACTCTACTGGAACAAGACCGCGCGCCGCCCGCTGCCCACCACCATCGCCACGCCGACAGCCCAAAAGACCGTGTCGTACAAGGGTGAGGCCACATGCCTGACGGCCGGCAGCGGCAAATACACCATCGCCCGCAGCTCCGACCCAGGGAACGGCGACTGGGATATCGCAGAAGTGACATTCCCCTTCACGCCCGACGTAAACTCGCTCACGGCGACCACATCGTCGCTATATATCCTCGACAGTGACGGCAACCTCCACAGCTCGACCGACGGGGAGGGATGGAGCGCGTGTGGCGTACGCTGGCACTCCATCATCGGAGGCTACACCGGCTCGGTGCTCGGGATAGAGCGGCGCGCCGACGGCTACTATCACGCGCAATACCCGGCCGGCGGCAACACGACAAGGATTCCCGACAATTTCCCCGTTAACGGATACAGCGCACTTGTCATCTACACGACCGAATGGAGCAACGAGTCCCAGGCCATCATGGCGGGAGGCTACACCGCCGACGGGACGCCGACCGGCGCGACATGGGGATATGACGGCAGGAAATGGCAGGAAATCAACCGTGCCGGCTTGCCCGCACGCGGGGGGATGACCCTCGTGCCCTACTTCGGCTACCACACCGACCAAAGCGCATGGATTGTGATAAAAGCCTCCATGTGGCTTGCAATGGGAGGGCGCGACGGCGAGGGGAAGGTGCACCGGGATGTCTACATGTCGTATGACTGCGGCATCAACTGGCACCGAGCCGACGAGCTGATGCAGCTGCCCGACTATATCCCCTCGTTTGCCGACGCGCAGGGGCTGGTGTTTGACGAGACGCTTCATCCCCGCTCATCGGGCAGCGGATGGCTTGAGATGCCGTCGCGCGAGCTGCCCGTGTGGTGGCGTATCGCCACTCCCTCATCACGCGCCGTCACCCCCATCACCGAATGGGAGTGCCCCTACATCTACCTGTTTGGCGGCACTGACGACAACGGGGCGACCTATCCCACCGTGTGGCGCGGCGTCATCAACCGACTGACATTCCAGCCGCTACAGTAAACGCCTCCTGCCAATCCGTAATAAACCATAACATAAGTGTCTATTCAAAACCGAGATACAATTTAGACCCGCAACGCCGCGTTTTCATAAATAAACCGCATGATGAAGAAAACCATAGCAGCGATTGTCACAGCACTCACCGCCGTAATGGCCGCCGTACTCCCCGCCCAGGCGCAGGATGACTCCTACAAGTGGGACATCGGCGCCGGGGTCGGCATGAGCGGGTATCTCGGTGACGCCAACACCTCCAACATGTTCAAAAGCCCGGGGTTTGCCGTGTCGGCCTCGATGCGCTACCTCATCAATTCCCGCTGGGCACTGCGAGGCGTGTTCACCACGCTGTCGCTCAGCGGCAACAGCGCGGACATGGAGAACGTGTGGCCCGGCGGGGAGACCTACGAGTTCAAGTCGCAGGTGTATGACCTGTCGGTGAGGGGCGAGGCCAACTTCTTCAACTACGGCATAGGCGAGACCTACAAGAAGCTGCGCCGCTGGACTCCCTATGCCGCGCTCGGCATAGGGGCCACGCTGTCATCATGCGACGGCGAGACGGCTGTTGGACTTAGCCTCCCTATGAGCGTCGGGGTGAAGTACAAGCTGATGCCGAGGCTCAACCTCGCGCTGGAGTTCACGATGACCAAGGTGTTTGGCGACAAGATGGACGGTAAGGACCTCGACGACCTGTATCAGATAAAAAGCTCATTTCTGAAGAATACCGACTGGCATTCCTCAATAATGGTCTCAATAACATACGAATTTGGCAAACGCTGCGTCACCTGCCACTATGTGGACTGACGACGCGGCAGACTAACTATAACAAACAGACAAACAAGCAACAACAGATGTCGCAAACCGACAACATAGACCGCAACCGCCTCCCGCGCCATGTCGCCATCATCATGGACGGCAACGGACGCTGGGCCAAGGCCCGCGGACTCGACCGCTCCCAGGGACATGTGGAGGGGGTCAACACAGTGCGCCGCATCACCGAGGCAGCGTCGGAACTGGGGGTGAAATATCTCACCCTCTACGCATTCTCGACCGAGAACTGGAACCGGCCCAAGGCCGAGGTGGACGCCCTGATGCACCTCATCGTCGTGGCCATCGAGCGCGAGACCCCCGACCTGATACGCAACAACGTGCGCCTGACGATGATAGGCGACTTCAGGCGTATGCCCGCCGAGAGCTACGACCGCCTGTGCCGCTGCATGGAGGACACGTCCCACTGCAACGGGCTGACCCTGTGCCTGGCACTCAGCTACTCCTCGCGGTGGGAACTGACCGAAGCGGCACGGCGTCTTGCCGAGGATGCCGCCGCAGGGCGCATCTCGCCGTCGGACATCGACGACGAGGCCCTCGCGTCGCGTCTCGCCACCGCCGGGATGCCCGACCCCGACCTGCTGATACGCACCGGGGGGGACGAGCGCGTCTCCAACTTCCTGCTGTGGCAGATAGCCTACTCCGAGATATACTTCACCAAGGTATTCTGGCCCGACTTCTCGAAAGAGGAGTTTTGCGCCGCCATCCTCGAGTACCAGTCACGCGAGCGCCGATTCGGACTCACGAGCGAACAAATAAAATAGACATCCATTACCATCATGCGAAAGCTCATCACTCTCATCGCCATCATCACCATCATATCGCTGCAGTCGGCGGCGCAGAACACCACCGACACCATCTACAACCCCGACATAGCCCAGTCGGCGGTGCCGCGCACCTACGAGATAGCCGGCATCGAGGTCACCGGGGCGACTGGCTATGACACCGGCATCGTCATCGGCTACTCGGGACTCAACGTCGGCGACCATATCGACATCCCCGGGGATGCCCTGCGCAACGTCGCCAAGCGATTCTGGCGGCAGGGTCTGTTCTCCAAGATACAGATCAAGATAACCAAGATGGTGGGCAACAAGATATGGCTTGAATTTGCCCTGCGTCCCCAGCCGCGCATCTCGGAAATCAACTACTATGGCGTCAAGAAGGGTGAGCGCGACGACCTGGACGAGCGCCTGCAGCTCATGAAGGGGAACCAGATAACGCAGAATATCGTCAACCGCGCCAAGGATATCATCAAGAAATACTATTCGGCAAAGGGATTCGGCAACGCGGTGGTCGACATCGACCTGCATGACGACCTGTCGCACGAGAACGAGCAGATAGTCAACATACGCGTCAACCGCCACGACAAGGTGAAGGTGCACAAGATATACATCAACGGCAACGAGGCGTTGAGCGACCGCACCATCAAGAACGCGATGAAGAAGACCAACGAGAACGGCAACCTGCTCAACCTGTTCAAGCAGAAGAAGTTTGTCGAGAGCGACTACGAGGATGACCTGAACCGCATCATCGAGAAATACAACGAGAAGGGCTACCGCGACGCCAAGATAGTGAAGGACAGCGTAGTCCAGTATGACGACAAAAAAGTGGACGTGTACATCGACCTCCAGGAGGGGCACAAGTACTATATCAGCGGCATCAACTGGGTGGGCAACACCATCTACCCCTCGGAATGGCTCGGCGAGGTGCTCGGCATCTCCCCCGGGGAGGTCTACAACCAGAAGCTGCTGAACAAGCGCACGACCGAGGATGACGACGCCGTTGCCAACGTCTACATGGACAACGGCTACCTCTTCTTCCAGCTCGTGCCCATCGAGCGCAACATCAAGGGGGACTCCATCGACCTTGAGATGCGCATATTCGAGGGTCCGCAGGCCCGCATCAACAACGTCATCATCAACGGCAACGACCGCCTGTATGAAAAGGTGATACGCCGCGAGCTGCGCGTCAAGCCGGGACAGCTGTTCTCCAAGAGCGACCTGATGCGCTCGGCACGCGAGATAGCCCAGACGGGGCATTTCAACCCGGAGAACATGGATATACGCCCCGAGCCTGACGAGGAGAACGGCACGGTCGACATCATCTTCGGCCTGGAGTCAAAAGCCAACGACCAGATAGAGCTGTCATTCGGCTGGGGCCAGACGGGCATCATCGGCAAGGCCGCGCTGAAATTCACCAACTTCTCCATCAAGAACCTCTTCAACCCGGGGTCCTACAAGGGCATACTGCCGCAGGGCGAGGGCCAGACGTTCACCATCTCGGCACAGACCAACGCCAAATACTACCAGGCTTACTCGATATCGTTCCTCGACCCGTGGTTTGGCGGCAAACGTCCCAACTCGCTGTCGGTGTCGGCCTACTACAGCCGACAGACGGGCATCAACTCCTCCTACTACAACACCAACTGGACCAATCCCTACCTCTACGGAGGATATGGATACGGCTATGGCTACAACTCGTCGAGCGACTATTATCAGACGAGCATCGAGAACGCCTACGACCCCAACAAGGTGCTGCAGATGGCGGGTGTGACCGTGGGATTCGGCAAGCGTCTGAGCTGGCCCGACGACTACTTCACGTTCCAGGCCGAACTGTCGTACCAATGGTATTACCTGAAAAACTGGGAATACCTCTACTACATGAACAACGGCGTTTCAAACTCGGTGGTGCTCGGGTTGACGCTGTCGCGCAGCTCCATCGACAACCCGCTCTACACGCGCCGGGGGTCGATGTTCTCGCTCAACCTGCAGCTGACGCCGCCGATGTCGCTGTTCCAGCACAAGGACTGGGAGAAGCTGTACAAGGAGAACACCACCGACTCGAAGAAGGAGCTGTACAAGTGGATCGAGTACTGGAAGCTGCGCTTCAAGTCGCGCACCTACACACCGCTCAACAACTCGGAGCAGTGGACACTCGTGCTGATGACCCGCGCCGACATCGGACTGCTCGGCAGCTACAACAAGTGGCGCCGGTCGCCGTTTGAGACATTCTATGTGGGCGGCGACGGCATGTCGGGGTCATACACCTACGCCACTGAGACCATCGGCCTGCGCGGATACGACAACGGCCAGTTCACCCCGTGGGGCAAGGAGGGCTATGCCTACACCCGCTTTGGGGTCGAGCTTCACTTCCCGTTCATGCTGCAGCCGACATCGACCATCTACGGACTCGTGTTTGCCGAGGGTGGCAACGCATGGAGCGATGTCAAGAGCTTTGCGCCGTTTGACATCAAGCGGTCGGCCGGCGCCGGCGTGCGCATCTTCCTGCCGATGGTGGGCATGATGGGTATCGACTGGGCCTACGGTTTCGACAAGGTGTTCGGCACCAAGGGTGGAAGCCACTTCCACTTCATCCTCGGACAGGAGTTCTGATGTTAAACCTTTTGCCCGACCGCTTGTCTTAACATAAGAAACAAATATTCAAAACATCCACGACATGAAAAAAATCTTTTTTACGCTGGCCTTTATAATGGCATCCGTGCTCGGCGCGTCGGCACAGAAATTTGCCCTCGTCGATATGGAGTATATACTGAAGAATATCCCGTCCTATGAGATGGCCAACGAGCAGCTCAACCAGATATCGCAGCGTTGGCAGAAGGAGGTGGAGACCAAGGCCAAGGAGGCAGAGACACTGTACAAGAACTTCCAGGCCGACATGGTGTTCCTCACCGACGAGCAGAAGAAGAAAAAGGAGGAGGAAATCGTAGCCAAGGAAAAGGAGGCGACCGAGCTGCGCTACAAGTACTTCGGACCCGAGGGGGAGCTGTACAAGAAGCGTCAGAGCCTGATGAAGCCTATACAGGATGAGGTCTACAACGCCGTCAAGAAGGTGTCGGAGGAGCGAGGCTACCAGGCTATCTTTGACCGCGCCTCGGCCGGGGACATCATCTTCGCGTCGCCACGTATCGACGTGAGCAATGAAGTGCTCGCCAAGTTAGGATATTCAAAATAAAAGATATATCTTTGCACGCGAATCATGTGAGGGTGTATATGCAATTTCCACCCCGCCTTTTTAGCTAACAATAAAATAACAATTCAGATATGATCAAAAAAATCTTGCTCGCAATCGCCATTGCGCTACCCACATTTGCCTCGGCACAGAAGTTTGGCACAGTAAACACCCAGACACTCCTCGAGGCGATGCCCGAGACCACAGCCGCCAACACCCAGCTTGAGGCTGCCGCCAAGAAGTATGAGGATGAGTTCAAGAAGCTCCAGGATGAGTTTCAGAAGAAATATACCGAGTTCCAGCAGCTTGAGGAGACCACTCCCCAGTCGATAAAGGACCGCCGTATGCAGGAACTTCAGGAGCAGAGCCAGCGTATGGAGCAGTTCCGCTCCACCGCTGCCCAGGATATCGACCGCCAGCAGCAGACGCTGATGCAGCCCATCACCGAGAAGCTCCAGAAGGCCATCCAGGCAGTCGGCGCGGCCAATAACTTCACGATGATATTCCCCGCCGGGATGTCGCTCTACAACGGCTCGGACGTGCAGGATATCACCGCCCTGGTGAAGACCGAGCTTGGCATCAAGTAAGAGGCATCTATTAACCATTTATCCCCAAAAATAGCGTGGAGGCTTTTATCCAAAGCCTCCACGCTATTTTGCGTATCCTTATAGTCCTCTACCAATCCGAGACAGGAATCTGATTGGTCTTTGACACATTTACCCTGACAATTTCCCATGTATCAAAAATGCAGGAGGGCGGCTTTAATTTTGGATGTACCATTATATTGTATGATTAGAAATAATGAGCTATATTTGTACCAAGCCTGATTGATTAACACTCGCAGACACAAGCACAAAGTTTCAGCGGAAACGCAGCGACACATGCGAAAACGAACAAATAAAGCTAAAACAAATAGCGACTGAAACATGAACACTATTCCTCATATGGAAAATAAATCGGAGAGGCAGAGCGGAGCCATAGGGGTCTTTGACTCGGGGTATGGCGGGTTGACGATACTGTCGGAGATGAGGCGCAGGCTGCCGCAGTATGACTATATCTATCTCGGGGACAACGCACGCGCGCCTTACGGGAGCCGGTCGTTTGACATCGTGTACCAGTTTACGCTTGAGGCTGTGAGATATCTGTTTGACTGCGGATGCCCGCTCGTCGTGCTGGCGTGCAACACGGCGTCGGCAAAGGCCCTGCGCTCCATCCAACAGAATGACCTGCCGTCAATAGACCCGACACGCCGCGTGCTCGGGGTCATACGCCCGACTGTGGAGAAGATAGGCGAGCTTACCGCCAACGGCAATATAGGCATAGTGGGGACGCCGGGTACTGTGCGCTCCCACAGCTATGACATGGAGATAGAGAAGCTGTATCCCGATTTCCACACCTACTCGCAGGCGTGCCCGATGTGGGTGCCGCTGGTGGAAAATCGCGAGTCATCGTCGGAGGGGGCGGACTATTTTGTCAAGCAGGAGGTCGACAGGCTGTTTGCCCAGCAGCCCGGCATCGACACCGTGATACTCGGGTGCACCCATTATCCGCTGCTTTACGACAAGATACGCCGCTATGTACCGCAGTCGGCAAAGGTGGTGAGACAGGGGGATATCGTTGCCGACTCGCTGGCCGACTACCTGCGCCGCCATCCCGAGATGGACGCCCGCTGCTCCAAGGGGGGGACGTGCCACTATCTGACGACCGAAAGCCCCGAGAAGTTTTCGGAAATGGCGACAATATTCCTAAGCAAGCCGATAGAGGCAAGCCATATCTCGCTGTAGACTATTGCACAACGATATATGGCTTACTTTGGGGGTCACCGTACCACGCGGCACACACGGCTTCCATGTCTCACGATATATATGCCTCTGCCGGGATGCAGGATACGCCGTCCGTGCAAGTCGTAATATTCTGCCGTTGCTCGTCGGGCATCCGCCAGTCGGCAAAATCCTGTGATGTCGCCGCAAAACAAGCAGTGATGAGAGCGGCGACCAGGGCTGATAGCCTGTGTCTTACAATCATGGTTATTGGGATGTCAGGGGTTATTGGGATGTCAGGATATGGATATCATGGGTATCAAATGGTCAGGCGTGGTATGTGCCGATGTGGCGCTGCTTCTTCTCCTCGAAAATCTCGGATATGGCAAAGAAGATGCCGCTTTCCTCGACGTCGCCAAACTCGTCGTTTATGGCCGTGCCAAACATCCTCATCGTCGGCGACAGGCTCATGTAGGCGTTGACCAGTGGCGGGATGTTGTAGCCGTGGTCACGGATGGCCTTGTTGAGTATCTTATAGTCCTCCTTGAAAGTGCCGCCCGTGAACAGTGCCTCCATCGCGGGGATGTCCATGCCCGTGTCGAGGGCGGTGATGGGCGTGACAAGACGGTCGGGGTCGGGAAAGTGCTTTGACAGGAAATAGAGTATCATGTTGCGGCACTCGGCGGAGTAGCTTGGGTACATCGTCACCTTGCCGAAGAGGTATTTTATCTCGGGATGCACGACCGTGAGCGCGCCGAGACCGTCCCACAGGTTGTCGAGGGCATAGATGGCGCGTGCGCCCTTGCGGGTCGACTGGTACTCGAGGCGCACGAATGAGCGTCCCAGCTCGATTGTCAACGGGAGGTATTCATTGATGAAACGCGGGGAGAAGTCAAACATGTGGCTCGTGGCTATGCGCGGACGGCCTTTGTCGTCGAGGCGTATGTCGCGGCCGGTGATGTAGCGGTAGCCGCCTATTATCTCGCGTTCCTCGGGGTTCCACACGATGAGCTGGCGGCAGGGAGGGGTCATGGTGTCGAACTCGTCAATGTCGCACGCCTTGCCCGTGCCGCCTCCGGCGGTGCGGAACGCTATCTCGCGCAGGCGTCCTATCTCCCTCATCACGGCTGGCGCCGTGTGGGCATCCACTATGTATATCTCATTGTTTCCCTTATTGGTGGGGCGCAGGAGCCGGTCGGGGGTAAGCTCGGCCAACAGTTCCTCGTCGCTTACGGGGTCAATAATTTTCTCTGCCATCATTCATTTTTTAAGATAAGTGTCTAACACGAAACACGCGGGACAGCCGGGGGCGTCACACGGTCTCGCCGACAAGGGAGTAGACCACCTTGCGTATCGCGGCCGCCTCGGCGCGCGCGTCGCGCCCCCCTTTCAGCTTCTGCCAGGGAATGGGCTTGCCGATGGTGACGGTGAACTCCGCATTCTCGTTATTAAACACTTCGCGGGGCAAATATATCATTTCAATGTTGAATTTCAGCCCCACTCGCTGTCTATTTTTTGCAAATTTATAAAAAAACGGGGAATTATGGCCTCCAAAATGCACAGGTATGATATCGCGGCGAGACTCCACTGCCCGCTGTACGAATGATTTCTGCCATTCAAGGTCGCGTATCGTTCCGTCGGGACGCAGACGCGACACGAGACCGGCAGGGAAAACGATTATCGGGTCGTCTCCGGCAAACACCTCGCGCGTCAGCTCAAGGGCCCGACGCGACTGACGCCCATGCTTGTTGACTGGGACAAACTCCCCCGCAAGCGGCTTGACAGCCATGAGCAGATCATTGACAACGAACTTGACCCCCTTGCCGTAACGGCGGGTGAAGTATTCTATCAACACCATGCCGTCGAGACCGCCGAGAGGATGATTGGACATTATCACCACACGGCGGTCGGAAACGGGGGGAAGATTCTCTTCCCCCATGATGCGATAGGATATATTGAGGTCGTCAAACACCCCCCGGCAGAAATCGGCGCCCTGACGTCCGCGATTGTGCTCCAGCAGCCAGTTGAGGCGGTCCTGACAGACGATGTCCTCAAGCCGCCTCACCAATGATGACGGGATAAATCGCCATAGCCTGGGAAGGCGCGAGCGAAGCACCGCGCCGACGTCTATCCTGATGACCTCATCACCCGGAAGCGCCTTATCGTGCAGGCGTGAACCATCCTGTTGTGAATCGACTGACATTCCCATTTCATTTTTATTGTGCAAACTTAGTGAAAAATAACGAGACACGGAAACTCCACGGGGACTTGCACGGGTTGACGATATGCAGTATCTTTGCACTACCTATCACTATTCCACACCACGCGATGAGTTTCAATGACCGTTCATTTGGCTGGGCCCAGCTTGCCTACATGCTGTTGGTGACAGTCGCCGCGCTCATATGGCCCGGAGCTGGATTCTGGACCACGGTATCGAGCCTCATGGGGGTATGGATTGTGGTGTCGCTGCTCTACCAATACACACGCTACCGCAATTCGGCGGGATGGTGGACGCTGCTTGCCGCCACCACGGCGCTATCTATCGGCGTGATTGTCAACGTGTGGTATTTCACGACCGCCTCGGGGGTTACAGTCAGTGACCCGGTGCTCAACAACTATGACGCACGCGACTATTTTGACAGTTCTATGGCGGTCTTTTCAGACGCGGAGGCGCAGCCCACCCATCATCGTATGGCCATAGCGCGGTTCATCGCGCAGATATGGGACATTACAGGCGTGTCGATATTTTCCCCGATTGTCGTCAACATGACGATGGTGCTCGCGGCAGTCATCGTCAGCGGGCTTATCTCCGAGCGTATGCTGCGTGGCGTGACGGGACGCTCGCCGCAATGGGTGACAACGTGCGCCATGATAATGACCGCCGGCGTGTGCTATTACCTCAATTCCGGCACGGTGCTGCTGAAGGACGCGGCCGTGGCGATGGCGATGGCGTTGTGCGTCTTCGGGCTGACGGGAATCCCCCATCCGTTTGCCGACCGATGCAACCGAGGGCTTGCCGTGGGATGCTTCTGCGTGGGGATACTGCTCCTGGCTATGGCGCGGTTCCAGTATATCTGGATTGTCGTCGCCGGCATTTTCGTGCTCACCCTTTTTGCCGGAGGGCGCCGATGGAGTTTCCCGGCGGTGTTGCTCGCCCTATGCGGCGTGGCGTGGCTTCTGGTCGAGAGGAATGTAGCGACAGCCGTTGACGCCGGGACGATAATGTCTGACGCCCTCGAGGGGCCCATCATGCGCTCCGCATGGTTTTTCGGCGATATCCCGGGGCATGAGTTCTATGAACGGTATGTCAACAACTCCTACTTCTACTGGCCCGTATGGAAGAAACTGCTGTGGCTGCCCGTAAGCGCGGTGACACAATATCTTATACCGTTTCCGTGGAACTATATCCGCGACACCAACTTCGGGCCAACCCTGGCCTACGCGCATTTTGCCTACCCATGGTATGCCGTCGGCTCGCTCGTGCTGTACTTTATCGGAGGATGCATCAGGCGCGCCCCGCGTGAGCTGACGGCATGGACAGCGTGGGCAGTCATGGCGTGGCTGTTGCCTGCCTATATGGTGGCCGGGACAGTGTCGCGTTACGGGCTACCGTTCCTGCCGATGCTCGTGCCGGCGGCAGTCTATGTCGCGGCGCAGTGCACGCGCCTCAAGTCGTGGCGCGCATGGACGGCCATATACGCGGTCGCGCTTGCCGTGACGCTCATCGTGAGCCACCACCTGCAGTCATCGGCCATATGAAGATAACCGTCATCACCGTCACGCTCAACAACGCCGCCACCATCGGCGACACCATATCCTCGGTGATGGGGCAGACCCACCGCGACATCGAGCATATCGTCATCGACGGCATGAGCGGCGACAGCTCGATGGAGACCATCATGGCGTGGCAGCGGCGCGAGGCTCAACGCATCCGCGTCGTGCAGGAACGTGACACGGGGATATACAATGCCATCAACAAGGGGATGCGCCTCGCCACCGGCGACATAATAGGGCTGCTGCACGGCAACGACCGCTTCACGTCGCGCGACGTGCTGGCTCGCGTAGCCGAGACATTCGAGCATGACCCCCGCCAATATCTCTACGGCGACATCCATTACCGGCACCCAGGGAGCGACAGGGCGGTGCGCCGATACCGGTCGCGGGAGTTCACCCCCGCAATGCTATGCTACGGTATAGCCCCGCCCCACCCCACGCTCTATATGCGACGTGGAGTGCTTGACGTCACCGGGCCATACAAGGAGGACTACCTCATAGCCGCTGACTTTGATATGTTCGTGAGGCTGATGCTCGTGCACCGGCTCGACGGCATCTACCTGCCGATGGACATGGTGACGATGACCACCGGGGGTCTCAGCACCCGCCTGTATCACCGCATCGTTACCAACAACCGGGAAAAAATGCGTGCCCTCCGCGAAAATTCCATTCCCGTCAATCCCTTTTCCATATTAAAACGGTATCTTTACAGGCGAAAAATATAAAGGCTCATCACAACGGAACCAGCTGTACTCATAACCGGCGCAAACGGATTTCTCGGGCGATATCTCGCCGAGGAGTTCTCGTCAAGCGAAGTCGTCACCCTCGGGCTATCGGAGGATGACATGATACGCTGTGACCTCACCCGCGAGACGCCACGGCTGACGCGGCAATATGACACGGTGGTACACGCGGCCGGCACGGCTGACGGGTCACTCGCCATGGAGCTTAACCATGGGGGAACCACGCGGCTATGCTCGGCGTTGGGAAAGATACCGCCGCGACATATGGTGTACATCTCCTCGGTGGCCGTCTACGGGGCCAGAGAGGGGACGCTGCTCGACGAGGACACCCCCCTGCGCCCGACCACACCCTACGGGAAGTCAAAAGCCGAAGCAGAGAAATATCTTGCAGGATGGTGTGCCGGCCACGACGTGACGCTCTCGATACTGCGCCCGGCCCTCATCATCGGGACACGGATGAACGGCAATGCCGCAGCAATGGCACGTGGCATCGACAACGGCTACTACTTCCACATCAAGGGGAACGAGGCCCGACGCTCGGTGATACACGCCGCAGATGTCGCGCTCGCCGCAAGGCTCATCGCCCCTGCGGGCGGAATATACAACCTTGCAGACGACAGGCATCCCCGAGTTCATGACCTTGCCGAAGCCATAGCCCACCGTCTCGGCGACAAGCGCATATTCACCCTGCCTGGGCGGGTGTTCAGCATCGCGGCACGCATAGGCGACACCATCGGCGCCATACCGTTTTCGACAGACAGGCTGCGGCACCTCACAGAGACGCTGACTTTCAGCAACGAGGCGATAAAGAGCGTCATCCCGTTTGAGCCACGCGACGTAACCGACTATCTACTACATCACGACTATGGGCAAGAAACTCTCTGACAGCATATCGTCGAGCCTCTCCATGCTCGGCTCAACGCTCAAGAGCACGGTGAAGATAGCCCTGCAGTCGCGCCGCCCCACCATGGGAGGCGTCACGGCACAGGGCGACACCGTCATCGTGATGGGCAACGGCCCGTCACTGCGGCAGACCATCACCGAATATGGCGACACGCTGCGCCGTTATCCAAGCATGGCAGTCAACTTTGCCGCATGCGCCCCCGAGTTTGCGACACTGCGCCCCGAATACTATATCATGGCCGACCCCCACTTTTTCTCGGGTTCACGAGAGGGCAACATGGGTCGTCTACACGAGGCGCTCACCACCGGGGTCGACTGGCCGATGACGCTTTTCGTGCCTGTCGGTCGGCAACAGGAGGCGACAGCACTTGTCGACGGCAACCCCAATATCACGATTGTCACCTTCAACCCGGTGGGGGCAGAGGGATTCGGATGGTTCACCCGCCTTGTCTACCGTCTCAACCTCGCGATGCCGCGCCCACGCAACGTGCTCATCCCCGCCTTGATGACAGCCATCGGTATTGGATACCAAAACGTCTATATCGTGGGAGCCGACCATTCGTGGATGAAAACCATCGACGTCAACTCCGACAATGAGGTTGTGTCGGTGCAACCACATTTCTACAAGGAACGGGAGGAAGAGAAAGCCCGCGTCACCAACGAGTATCGCGGCTACCGCCTGCATGATATCATCGCCAGCTTCTACGTGGCGTTCAAGGCCTACCATGACATACGCCGCTATGCCGACTCGCGTGGCGTGACTGTCTACAACTCGACACCATCCAGCTTTATCGACGCATTTCCCCGCAGAGGTCTGCCGGAGGCGTGACCCAACCACATAAAAATATCAATGCCGCTCTTCACAGAGTGGCATTGATATTTCCTAATAAGAATTCAAATCAAACAAACCTAACACAAAACACATTAGTAATCTCTTTCAGTGCATGATTCAATTCAAGACTTTAATACTAACCCTAATTGTTTTAATATATCTTTCTTACTTATGAATAATCTATTTTCCACAATGAGCAAAGCAGTAATCTCCGTGCTCATTACAAAGTTACCCCAACTTGCAACAAAATAAAACCCAACCTCAACTAAATATAAATATTATATAAAAATTACAAGGTATAACTCCATCTATAGCAGCATTATAACTATACAGCCAATCAAGTGATATATAAATAACGATATAAATACATCAGAACGATACATGTATTTATCGCATCCCTATAAGCAAGATATACGCGTGGCAACGGCAAGGACAGCGTATCGACAACCGGTCTACCCGCGGCAGCCGCAGACCCCGGCACGACCTTGCTCAAACCGAAAGCACCGCCCCCCCCTGAAAAGCACAGCGCAGCCACGGGACGGCCATCAGGCCGATATCATCCTATGGGACACACACTCCATTTATCGCACGATGGAGGGGTATAAAGCAACGGTGGAGGTGTCTCACGACATCTCCACCTAAAAATGATTAAAGTGATAATCCTAACCTAACATGAATCTTTTTTACCTTAAAAACTGCAACATTTAATCTCTTAATTATTCAAACCTTTTTACTAACTCTCAAACTATATATGCTTTTACAAACCTTTTATCCATCGTTGGTACTGCAAAGTTACGGACGATATCACCCCTAAGCAACAGCACGTAGATGCAATATAAACAAATATGGGCTATTAAAAACGGCTATTCAGCTTATTATAAACAGAATAGCCGTCATACATATAGCAAATAAATATAAAGAGAAATTTAGCATATACGCCCAATATTCACAACGTCGGACTCAAATGTATCGCGGTTTATGGCACGGCTCTTGAGCTTGTTGCGATAGGTGTACACGGTGTTGAGCGACAGATTGAGGAACCTCGCTATCTGGTTGCTGTCCTCCAGGCCGAGTTTCATGAAAGCGATGATGCGCAGCTCGGTGTTGAGCCTTCCCGGCTCTGTAAGCTCAAGACGCTTGTCGGGCTGGAGCAGGTTGTTGAAATCCTGTACAAATGTGGGATACGTATGCAGGAACGCGTCGTCGAATATCTCATAGAACACCTTGCTATGCTCCTCAAGCATCTTGCCGGAACGCACGAGAGAGTACAGGTCGTCAATCTGCTTGGCAGCAATCTTGCGTGCGGCAAGACGGTTAAACTCCTCCAGCCTGTTCATGCTGACCGAACTAAGTTTAAGGAACTGGCCTATATATGCGTCCTTGGTCGTATTGGAGTCGCTAAGCCGCTGCCGCAGGGCGTGCAGGCGGCCCATGTCGCGTCTCAGCTTACCAAGCACGATGACGAGCGACACGATGGCAAGCGCGAGTACGATTATAAGCACAAACGACCAGACAATCCACCGCCGGTCCTTCTCCTTGGCACTCTTGGCGATGTAAGGGAGCATTATGGTAGAGTCCAACGCCCTCATCCTCGCCCCGCTGTCGGCGGCATTGTCAATCGAAGCGAGGAGGTAGCGATAGGCACGCTCCGTGTCGCCCTTGTCGTACAAGGTCATGCCAAGCTCCATGAGGGAGGTGCCTTCAAGGTTGGCGCCCATTATGTCTGAAATCGCCGACAGCGCAAGGTAATACTCCCTGTCACGCTCGCGCCCACGGGCGCCATAGGCCGCGGCGAGCATATTGGCGGCGCGCCCAAAATAGTTTTCCTCCATCGGGAGGCTCTCCACGAGGTCGTTCAGAGTGGCGATGGCGAGCGTGCGCTCGCCTTTGACATAATGGGACTGGGCCTGCAATACCGCCCACGTCGGAGTCCCCTGGGTGACGTGGCCCATCGCGCTGTCGTTGTAGACGAGCGCGCGACGGGCATAGCGGTTCTGCAGCTCGACATTAGGCTTGTAGAGCGGCGCAATGGCAAAGAACAGGCGGCTTCCATGGAGATAATAGTCGGATAGCAACTGACGCGGCAGCTGCACATGGTCGATACTGTCGTAGAAATCCACCTCCTCCTTTATGACACCCGACACGGGCATCAATGCCGCCCCGGCGAGCCTGAAGCGCATCTGCCATATCGAGTCGCCACGAGCGCGCGCGCATTCGCGGCCGACGGCATAGTAATGGAGGGCAGAGTCGACATTGAATGTGCGATAGGCCGACGCGACGTCAAACAGGGCCTGCAGTTTCCTGTCGGGAGTAGCCACGGCCGCGACCGACGAGAGTGAATCGACTTCGGCCTGACGCAGGCCAATAAACTCCTGACGCCGCTCTATCGTACGGTCGAGCATGACAAGGGCTTCATCGAGCGTCTCAGGCAACGAGTTTCTCGCCGCCAATACATTAAAAGCCGATGCCATAAGCACAGCAAATGTTACAAAAAATCTAATCATCAAACAAAAAGGCGAATAATAGTTACGTGTCTGTTCGGACAATAGCAAATGTGTTGATGACGCAAAAATAAGCAAAATTATTGAAATAGCCACTTATCGCAACAAAAAGGGCCTCTCCTCTCGGAGCGGCCTTTGATGATTTCCGGAATTAACCGGACATACAAACCTAACATAAAACACATTTACTATTATTCGCAATCCAAGAATACGGTGGCAATCAATTCTGTTAACCTTGAAATTGTTCCTGAATATCTTGATTCCTTTTTTCGTCTGATATCGCAAAGTTACACCGCGAAGACAGCTATTGCAATCCTCTCTAAGCGACATACAATCGATTATTGGCCTTATATAAAAAATATCCCTTGATAATCAAGGGATAACGTATATAGCATACAAATCGGAAACAAGACGGACATATATCCAGACAGAGTATTGCTATAAATGCCACGCCACCCCCGGGCTACTCGACAAACGAGCCGGGAAGAGGTGCGGCGACATTAAGGATGTCTATAAGGTCGCGACGCGAGTTGATGCGTATCTCGGACTGGTCGTAGTCTATGATGCCACGGTTTTTGAGCGACTCCAACGTGGCGAGAAATGAGGTGCGCTGCACTCCAAAGAGGGCATATAGGTCGCGCTGCCGACATGCGAGGGTGATGTCGCGGCCACCACGCTGGGTGAGCGAGACAATCCAAAATGCGATGCGCTCCTCAAGGCTGCCGGTGGTGATGGCGAGGATACCCTCGACCGATTTCTGGGCGTTGACCGACAGGATGTTGAGGAAATTGTAAAGGAATATGTCGTCGCTGTTGAGTATGCGCATGTAGTCGGTCTTGGAAATCTGCAGCACCCCCGTCGGCTCCAGGGCAACACCCGTGCAGGGATAGGTAGTCACCTTTCCGAACAGGAATTCGGGAGAAACCACCTCGGGGGCGCACAAAGTCTCGGAAACGCGGAAACGTCCGTCGGCATTGACGACACTAAACCGCGCGCTGCCCGAGATAATGAACTTTATGTGGGTGCAGGGGTCTCCGGCAGTGACCACCGTCTCACCCTCAAGATATTTGAGGAAGTGGAACTTGGTCGTGCCCACAATCTCCGAGATGCGCTCACGACTCACCCCCTTGAAAAGGGGGAGAGTCAACAATATATCGTACATGCTACTCATAATCTATCCTTTCTATAAATCTTAACATTAAGGGCAAAATAATGTTTAGCCGCAAGGCTCTTTTCTCTTCCTCAACGCGCCTCACGGGCCTCATGCCTTATCTTGTAGTACAACTGCGCGGAGTTGATGGTATTCTGCCACGCCACGTATGCCGCCGGGCCGACGGATGCCACGGGGTGGAGATAGGTGAGAGCCATCCACACGGCGAGCACCGTGTTTTTCTGCCCGAGCCCCTGCGCGCCGGCTATCCTGTCGCCATAGCGTGCTCCGAGACGGCGTCCGATGAAGAACTGCAGGCAGCACACCGCGCCCGAGCACAGCGCGATGACTATCATCTCGGGCACGGCGGAGGGTGGTTCCTGCATCACGAAGCTGACAGCGCGGCCGACAACGATAAACAGCGACACGGCCCATATGTAGAACGATAGGGACTGATGGTCGCCAATCTTGTGATGGAGGCGCGGCGATGCCTTCCGCAGGAGGAGGGCAAGCAGAAGCGGGGCCACGATAAGCGGCACGACCTTGGCGCATATCATGCCGACCGACGACATGAAGGGGATATCGGCCCCGGAGTCCATCATCGAGAAGAGCAACGGCGCAAGCACCGCCACCGACACGTTGCTCAACAGCGAATAGGTGATGAGCGTCGGCACCGAGCCGCCAAGCATCCCGGTAATCACCGGGGCGGCCGTGGCCGTGGGGCAGAACACGCATATAAACGTGCCCTGGGCGACATCGGCACTCGCCGGAAGGATAAGGAAATATAGCCCCAACGCACCGAGTATCTGCACGGCCAGCAGGCACCACTGGAAGCGCGTCACCCTGAACTCGCGCGGGGAGACGCGGCAGAAGGTGATGAACAGCATCGCGAAAATCAGATACGGCGCAAGCACCGCAATCCTGTCGATGAAATTGTGAAACAACACGCCTCCAGCCATCGATATGGGAAGCATCCAGGGCTTGAGCCTTTGTCGTAATAACGCTACTTTCATAATATGGGGTGCAAAGTTACTTTAATCAGTGCACAGTTCAAAGTGCAAAATGCAAAGTGGAACCGTGAACTTCTCATTTTTTACTGTTAACAATTCTACCTCCTCCCCATTTATGATAGGTTAACTATTCAAAATACATTTTTTAACATCCGCCCAAACCGCTATCTTTGTAGACTGAAAGTCGTGTGCCATAAAAACACCTATTGCCATGTGACACAACGACCCTCTCCTCAAGTATAGCCTTTGACAATTCACTTACTCAACTATTATACCTATTGATTTGATGAAAAAGTTACTTTTGCTACTGCTGCTATGCCTATGTGCCATCCCGCGCACAATGGCATACACTGTCTATTTTGACGCTTCAGGAACCGATGTCGCACAACCATATGTCTACATGTGGCTTAATAACACCGTTAACACCGGCATTGTAACGATGAACCCAGTGGACGGTATAGACAATCTGTTTTCCTATACCTGGGACAAAACCCCTATAGGGCTTATCTTCCTGAAGGACAGCGACTGGGGCAATAACGGCTCCAATAAACTCACCGGTGATGTAACCACTAATATCAATGACGGATGTGTATATTCCGGTGGCAATTACAAAGGAATGTATGAAGATCTGTACGGGGGACAGAATGACAGCAAGCTTGTGTGGTACACCCCTGCCGATGCGGAGATGACCGACGAGATAACGCTGTACTATAATGCCAACAACGGCAACGCGCCCTTCAAGGACAACAAGGGAGCGAAGCAGCTTTACATCTACCCGGGAGCGGATACAAACGCAAAGAATGAAGCGGTGACAGGCTGGGAATTTACCAAGTGGAGCAACACATCGGAATATCCCGAGGACTGCAAGATGACCTATGATGCTGAAAAGGACCTCTACAGCATAAAATTCACGCCAAAACCGTTTTTCAAGGTTGAGGTCGCCAACGCCAATGTCTTTATCAACAAGCTGTATGCGTCGTTCCGCCTACAGGAGAGCGATGCCGTAGGGGGCGACGACGGGGGAAACGCCATAGAGATGGAGTTTGGACCCGAAATCATCGTGCCGAGTGCCGACCGCGTGGTATATTTCAAAAGCCCGCAGGAGTGGGGCGACAAGCCTGTCCGCGCATATGTATTTATAGGTGCGGGAGCCACTTCCGAAGAACAAATACTTGGCGCATGGCCTGGCGCAACGATGACGTTTATACAGGACAGCTGGTATACCGTAACTGTCCCCGGCGCAAAGATTCCAAATGATGTAGTGCCCCAAATCATCATCAGTGCAGACAACAACCGCTACCCTGCCGAAGGGAATGGTGGCGTGGCGATGAATTTCGAGAACGTGGGATGGGCTACATTTAATGACTTCAAAGCCGGCACATGGCATGCCGAGAAGCCCGACGGGCCGTTCCAGAACGATTATGACGGGTATGTGTTTGACGGCGTGACCGTGACTGTGAAGACTTCCAACAAACATATCTTTATCACCCCCTACTCCGATGAGATTGTGAAGGTGTTCAGCCTCCCCGCCTCCCCCTCCGACGACTATGTGAAGGAGGAGCGCGAGTCGATTTCAGTTGTGGACGGACTTCTCCCCGCCGCCAACAGCGTGCTCACCGAGAGCGACATTGACGACACCGACGAGGCAGACCTCGTCATCTCGCTTGGCGCAACCACTGTCTATGTATCAAAAATCACGGGCGCAATAAGATATAAGGATCAATACGGCACCGAGATGCTTCGCGAGTCGGGAGGACTGAACAACAACGCATCGACCGTGAGAAGCCTGTCATTTGCCGGAATGCGTGAGGACGCGCTGTATGGCGGCGGCTATTTCGGGCAGACTAACCAGGACGGCAAGTCAATAACAATGACAAATACCCAGACGGGCAATTGGCCCAGCTCGGGAGGCTATAACCACAACATCTGCATACCGTTCTATGTCTCCACCAACGGATATGGCGTATATGTCGACGACCATTATATCGGGGCTACGCTGTCGCTGAGCAGCGCGGGAGGCTCGTCATACTCGACCGGCAGCCGCAACCCTATAGCATACTATTATATAGGCGGCGGCTCGATGGAGCGCGTGCTTGAAAACTACACCTATCTCACCGGGCGCCAGCCGATGCCGCCATACTGGGCATTGGGCTACATAACGTCACGATACGGATATGTGTCAAAGAAGCAGGCCACCAATGTCATAAACCGCCTCAAGGATGATTGCAAACTGCCTCTCGACGCCATCGTGCTCGACATATACTGGCAGGGACGCGCTGGCTCCACTCCAAAATATATGGGTAAACTCGACTGGGATTACAACGCTTTTCCACAGCCCGAGGAGATGATGAAAGAGTGGAAAGAGAAGAACATTAACACAATCCTTATCACCGAGCCTTATTTTACAAGCAATGTCGAGGGAAGCAATTATAATACACTTAAGGCCAATGGTTATCTCAGCGACGAACATGTATCGTCAAATGACAATATGTCATGGGTCGGTGGAGGCAATAGTGTCGGGCTGCTCGATGTCACCAAGCAGGGCGCCATCGACTGGATGAGCGAGTATTACAAAAAGCACACCAAGAGCGGTGTGGCAAGCTGGTGGCTTGACCTTGGCGAGCCCGAAGCTCACGATGACGATTCAAGATATGAAAAGGGTGACAAGAGCCAGGTGCACAACGAGTATGGGCAGCGATGGCTTGCTTTCGCCTATGAGGCAACCCGCAAGGCTTTTGAGGAAAAGACTGCGGGAGGCGAGCGTTTCATCATGATGCCGCGCTCGGCAACAGCCGGTATGCAACGTTATGCCGCTTGCCCGTGGACGGGAGACATAGCCCGCTCGTGGGACGGTCTGCAAGTACAGATACCGGCACTACTGAGCTCGGGCATGTCGGGCGTAGCCTACATGGGAAGCGATGTGGGCGGATTTATACACAATAGCTACAGAAACCCTCAATTGTACCAGCGTTGGGTACAGTTTGCGGTATTCTCGCCCGCGATGCGCACCCACAGCCAGACACCTGAAAACCTTACAGCCGAGGATGGCAGCAGCAACAGCGGTGCAGAGCCATTCAACTATACGGAAGTACTGGACAACGTGCGCGACATGATCAACAAGCGGTACAAGTTCCTGCCCTATACGTATACGCTGGCGTATGAGAATGCGACCAAGGGGTGGCCGCTGGCGCGTCCGACCAACTTCTACACTCCGCTGGAGGGGGATCTGGCAAGCTGTGACAGCCAGTATCTGTGGGGCAAGGATCTGCTTGTGGCTCCGGTGACCGACAGCGGCACAAGCAAGACGGTCATCTTCCCCGAGGGAAAGTGGATGGATCTCAACGACTATTCCAAGGTATATGGCAATCAAGGCATGACCGCCAGCGAGAACGTTGCGGCTCCGGCCGATGTGCTGCCCCACTTCGCGCGACTCGGCTCGGTGATACCCTGCTATACGCAAGACACGTTCACAAGCACCGAGGAAATCGACCGCTCGAAGATGACGCTGATGTATTTCCACGATCCGGAGAATGTAGCCGTATCGTCGTACTACTATGACGATGACCACAAGTCGCCCACCTCGATTGCCGACGGCAACTATTGCATCACCCGCATGGAGGCTGACGAGGCAAGCACCTCACGCTGGCTCACCATCTCATATGAGGGCAAGCCCGACAAGATACTCCCCGAGGAGATGACCTACACTATAATGATACCGAAATACGGAAATCATGTCGGCGCGGAGGGGCTGTGTGTCATACGCAAGTCTGACAGCCAGCAGCCGGCACGCGGCATACGCGCCAGCCATCCCCAAGAGAAGGTGACAATGGCCGGCAGCAAGAATGAGTTTGACAACACGGCCGAGAATGTCGCCTACCGCGACGGCACCGACCTGTATATAAAGGTGAAGCGTCGCCGTGGCGACACGATGGTGCAGCCCCACTTCAACGAGACCACGACATCCATCGACGACATCGAGGCTATGGCCGACCGCCTGAGCATCTGCGCCATAGGCACCGCCGACGACCTGACGCTGCGCTACTATGTGCCTGTCGACGGCATAAGCGCGGAGGTGTCGCTCGTGGCGGCATCGGGCATGACAGTGGCATCAGTGGCTGACGCCGAGGCCGACAAGGGGGCGCACACTCTCAACGTCGGCGGCGTGACCCCGGGCATATATGTGGCCCACGTCAAGGTGGCGACCGCCAACGGCTCGTCAATCGGCACCTCGGAGAAAATCATAGTACGATAACCTTTATCAACACATGATGGGATGCCGGGTATGAGCGGCATCCCACAAAAAAATCCCCCGCACGGTTGTGCGGGGGATTTTTCTATATCGGAGCAACAATTACTTGGAGTAGCGTGCCCAATCGGTGTTGCGCATGTCGCCGGTCTCATTGAATGCCACGTGGAAGGCCATGGCTGCATGGAGCGAGTGGGGCGTCTGGCCACCCTTGCCGAGGCGCAGGTAGTCCCACAGCAGCTCGCGGTACATGGGGTTGGCGCAATTCTCGATGATGGTCTCGGCACGCTGTACGGGGTCCTTGCCTCGAAGGTCGGCGATGCCTTGCTCGGTGATGAGGATATCGACCGAGTGCTCGGAGTGGTCGACGTGGGACACCATCGGGACGATGTTGCTTATCAGGCCCTCCTTGGTGATGGAGGGGCAGCTGAAGATGGAGATGGAGCCGTTGCGGGTGAAGTCGCCCGAGCCGCCGATGCCGTTCATCATCTTTGTACCCACGACGTGGGTGGAGTTGATGTTGCCGAATATGTCGGCCTCAAGGGCGGTGTTCATGGCGATGACGCCGAGTCGGCGTATCACCTCGGGGCTGTTGGAAATCTCGGCGGGACGGAGCAGCAGTTTGTCGCGGAAGAAGTCGAGATTGCCGTAGACTTCGGCCTCCATGTCGTTGGAGAGGGTGAGGGAGCATGTGCTGCCAAACTTGCAGCGGCCCTTCTTCATAAGCTCTATCACGGCGTCCTGTATCACCTCGGTGTACATCTCGATGGCGGGTATCTCGGCGTTCTCGCCAAGGCCGTAGAGCACGGCGTTGGCGACATTGCCCACGCCCGACTGGAGGGGAAGGAACGACTTGGGGATGCGCCCGGCACGCAGCTCGGCCACGAGGAAGTCGCAGACGTTGGCGCCAATCTGCATCGTGGTGTCGTCGAGGGCGGTGAAGCTGTGGATACCGTCATACTCGTTGCTGTGCACGATGCCGACAATCTTTGCAGGGTCAATCTTCACGACTGGCGAGCCGATGCGGTCGCTGGGCCTGTAGACAGGTATCTCGCGGCGGTTGGGGGGGTCGAGCGGCATGTAGATGTCGTGCATGCCGAGTATCTCGGCGGGCACCTTGTCGTTAAGCTCGATGAATATCTTCTTGGCATACTTCACGTAGGTGGGCACGTTGCCTACGCCCGAGGTGAGCACGGCTGTGCCGTCATCGTCGATGGCCGCCACCTCAATGATTGCAAAGTCGAGGTCGCCATAGAAGCCGTAGCGGAACTTCTGGGCCAACTCGGAGAGGTGAAGGTCAAAGTAGTGGGCATCGTGGGAGTTGATGCGCTTGCGCAGGTCGGGGGTGTTCTGGTAGGGCGTGCGGCGACCGATGGCGTTGGCACGCGACAGGGCGCCATCAGCGTGCTGATTGGTGGACGCGCCGGTGAAAATGTCGACTTTGTAAGGGCGACCGGCCTCATGTTCCTTGACCGCCTTCTCGGCGATAGCCTCGGTTACGACTTTAGGCGAACCGGAGGCAGTAAAGCCCGACAGGCCGATAGTGGCACCGTTGGGGATTAACTCTGCGGCCTCTTGAGCCGTGATGAAAGGGAATGCCATTGATGTGATAATTAAAAAGTTAAAACTTTGTTTTTAGAATTTCGCTGTATATGACCGCATCGCGCCAGTCGGGCTGCGCTGTCACGGGGCTTTCGCCGGAATCGGTGTCGTCCTCCACGACGAGCGACGGCGGGGTGACGCGTATCCCCTCCTCGGTGACATGGCGCGGCTGCTTGCGGCGTTGCTGCCCGGGAGCGGGCACAGGCGGGGGCGTGGTGGCCTTGGCCTCAGGAATGCGCGATGGGCCAGGAGCCGGAACGGACACATGCTTGCGCAGCCGTTGCTTCACCATATCGATGGCAAGCACGGCGACAATCACTGCTATTGCTCCTATGATTTCCATATCAGTCCTATACGTGACATAACCCTATACGCAGGGGAATGTAAACCGTGGCAAAATTAAGGATTTATTCTGGCACAGCCAAGAAAACAATGCACACTTTTGCGTCGCCTGTGCAATTTTAACGGCGGGATATCCCGGGAAGCAGGGGCGAACTGCCGCTAAAGCAGTAGGGTCGCGACCTGTCGCGACCGCGAATAGGCTGATTGTCAATTCTCCATCCGTGCGGTCGCGACAGGTCGCGACCCTACATATGGGACGGGAATTCTTTGAGTTTTGCAACACCCTCGCTCGACTTATTGGTATCTTTGGCTGACGCCTTAGATACTTCCGCTCGGCAAAAATCAAATAAATTTGCTTTTTGCTCTCGACTTATTCGTATCTTTGTCCCTAACTTTCAAACAGACACGACATGTCAGGACAAGATACCATCCCCACGCAGGGCGACAAGCGGCTCTGCATCGAGACCTACGGCTGCCAGATGAACGTGGCCGACAGCGAGGTCGTGGCCTCGGTGATGAAGACCGTGGGATACACGCCGGTCGACACGCCCGAGGAGGCCGACGCCATATTGCTCAACACCTGCTCGATACGCGACAACGCCGAGCAAAAAATCCTCTCGCGGCTACAATATCTCGCGTCGCTGCGCCGCAAGCGTCACGGCTCGCGGCTCATCATCGGCGTGATAGGGTGCATGGCCGAGCGCGTCAAGGAGGAACTTATCGCCAACCACGGGGTGGATCTCGTTGCCGGCCCCGACTCCTACATGGACCTGCCCAATCTCATCAGCGCGGTAGAGGCGGGCGAAAAGGCTATCAATATCCAACTCAGCACCACCGAGACCTATCGCGATATCATCCCCACGCGTCTGTCGGGCAACCGCGTGTCGGGATTTATCAGCATCATGCGCGGGTGCAACAACTTCTGCTCCTACTGCATCGTGCCCTACACCCGCGGACGCGAGCGTTCACGCGAGCCGCAGAGCATCCTCGCCGAGCTTGCCGACCTGCGCTCGCGGGGATTCAAGGAGGCTACGCTGCTGGGGCAGAATGTCAACTCCTACCGCTACCGCGCTGACGATGGCGGCGAAGTCGGGTTTGCCGGCCTGCTGGGGATGGTGGCCGAGGCGGCTCCCGACATGCGCATACGCTTCACGACCTCCCACCCCAAGGATATGGATGATGATATAATCGCGACGATAGCCCGGCATCCCAACGTGTGCAACCACATCCACCTGCCTGTGCAGTCGGGCTCTGACACGGTGCTCAAGGCGATGAACCGCCACTATGACCGCGCACGCTACCTCGACCGCATACGGGCCATCCGCGAGGCGATACCCGACTGCGGCATCTCGACCGACCTGTTCACGGGCTTCCATGACGAGACCGAGGAGGATTTCCAACAGACGCTCGACTTGATGCGCGAGGTGGGGTTTGACTCGGCGTTCATGTTCAAGTACTCGGAGCGTCCGGGCACGCTGGCATCGAAGCATATGCCCGACAATGTGCCGGAGGAGGTGAAAATCGACCGCCTCAACCGCATGATTGCGTTGCAGAACGAGCTGTCGCTCGCCTCCAACCGCCGCGACGTGGGCAAGACGTTTGACGTGCTCGTGGAGGGCATCTCCAAGCGTTCACGCGACCAGTTTGTCGGGCGCACGCAGCAGAACAAGACTGTGGTCTTCCCCCGTGGCGACTACCGCGTAGGCGACACCATAGCCGTCACCATCACCGACGCCTCCTCGGCGACCCTCATCGGCCGCCTCGCCTGTCCCTAAGACAGAAAGCTGACGCGACAAGTAGCTTTAGACATAGGGACATAAGGGCATAAGGCTACGCGCCGATTTATCGCGTAGCCTTATGCCCTTATGTTCTTATGTCTAAAACTCGGGGGGTTCTTGTGGTCGGGGGACAAAAAAACGGGTAAAGACTTGACAAAGGGGGTCGCGAAGTGTTATCTTTGCACATTCAATTTATTATGGCAACAAAACATCGGTCGGGAATATCCACCTTCAGCGCACAGCTCACCGCCACCGTGTCGGTGGCTCTCGTGCTACTCTTGTTGGGCATCATCGCCCTGCTCGGCATCGCCGCACACTCGGTCACAAACTCCATCAGGGAGAACATGGGATTTGATGTAGTACTTTCCGAGGACACCCCCGCAGAGACCATCAACACGCTCAAACAGGGGTGGATATCAGCACCCTATGTCTCAAATGTCAAATACTACTCGGCCGAGGATGCCCTCGCCAAGTGGCAGGACGAGACTGGGGAAGACCTCATGGCATTGCTCGGGGTGAACCCTTTCCGTCCTGAATTTGAGGTAAAGGTAAAGGCGGCATACGCCGATGTCGACTCCATCGACAAGATTGTGGCCCCGCTACGCTCCATCCCGCAGGTGAGCGAAATCAACGTGCACACCGAAATGGTGGAGTCAATCAACGACAACATCCGCTCCATCGCCCTGGTGCTCACCATAGTGGCGGCGGCACTGCTGCTCATCTCCTTTGTGCTCATCAACAACACCGTGCGCCTCACGGTCTATGCGCGCCGCTTTATCATCCACACGATGAAGCTCGTCGGCGCGACCCCGGGATTCATACGGCGACCGTTTGTGACACGCAACATCCTCAACGGCATCGTGGCCTCCTTAGTGGCCATCGCGCTGCTGGCGGTCACGCTCTACTACTGCAGCACGCTCGACACCTCGGTGATGCGTGCCGTCACGTGGATTGACGCCGCATGGGTATTTGGCGGCATGATTGTAGCCGGCATCCTCATCTGCGCCCTCGCGGCCCTCTTTGCCGCCAACAAGTACATACGCCTTGACTACGACAGCATGTTCAAGTGACTCTCTCTGCCGAAACCGCTATAAAACAACATCAAATGACATCAGACAAGACATCTCAAGACCAGATTGAGCGTGAAAGCCGCGCCGACTTCCCGCTGCTGAAAAGCAACTTCATATTCATGGCGATAGCCGGGGCGGTCATCGTCGCCGGATTCCTGCTCATGCTCGGCGGCAGCTCGACCGAGACAGCGTTTAACCCCGACATATTCAGCACCCGCCGTGTCGTCGTCGGCCCCTCGATAGCCTTTGTCGGTTTCATACTGATGGCACTCGCCATCATCTACAGGCCCAAAAACAAGTAAAACCGGCATATCGATGCCAAAGCAGTGTCGCAACACTACTCAAACGGATAACCGACCTCAAAAATTCAACAAAATCATTGAACCGAATAAATAATGGAATGGATTGACGCCCTCATCCTCGGCATTGTACAAGGGCTTGCCGAATACCTGCCAATAAGCAGCAGCGGACACCTGGAGATTTTCCGCGAGATACTCCACATCAACCTCCCGAGCGAGGATATACTCGAATTTGACGTGATGCTCCATGCCGCTACGGTGCTGAGCACGCTCGTGGTGCTGTGGAAAGAATTTTATCCCCTGTGCAAGAGCTTTTTCACGTTCAAGCGCGATGACAAGTTCTACTACGTGTGCAAGATACTCGTGTCGTGCATCCCTGTCGCCATCGTGGGATTCTGCTTCAAGGACTTTGTGGAGTCATTTTTCGGCGGCTCGCTGCTGACGGTGGGGATATGCCTGTGCATCACCGCCGCGTTGCTGGCGTTTGCCTACTTCTTCCGCACCAAGCCGCAGCAGAAACTGATGGGACGCGCATATACACCGCGCGACATCACGTGGCTCGACGCCTTCATCATCGGCTGTGCACAGGCCATCGCCGTGCTCCCCGGCCTTAGCCGCTCGGGCACGACAATCGCCACGGGCATACTCATCGGCGACAAGCGCGAGAAGGTCGCATCGTTCTCATTCCTGATGGTGATAATCCCGATACTGGGCGAGGCGATGCTGAGTGTCAAGGATATGCTCGCCGCCCCGTCGTCAACCTCCGGAGTGGGCCTGATGCCCCTCACCATCGGATTCATAGCCTCCTTTGTCGTGGGCTGCATCGCGTGCAAGTGGATGCTTGAGCTGGTGAAGAAAGGCAAGCTCGTATGGTTTGCCCTCTACTGTGTCGTGATGGGTATTCTGTGCATATTGTGGTAGGCCGATGGATTTCCTGACAGGAGAGATACTGTATGTGGACAAGCCCCTGCGCTGGACGTCGTTTGACGTCGTGAAGCGCGTGCGCGGCACGCTGTTGCGGCGCATGAAGCTGCGCAAGATGAAAGTGGGACATGCCGGTACCCTCGATCCGCTCGCGACAGGGGTGATGGTCGTGTGCACCGGGCGGGCGACCAAGCGCATCGACGAGCTGCAGGCCGGCGTCAAGGAGTATGTCGCCACGATAGCGCTCGGCGCCACCACACCGTCGTTTGACCTGGAGACTGAGATTGACGCCACCTATCCCACCGCCCATATCACCCGTCAGCTCGTCGAGGAGACATTGCAGCGTTTCACGGGCGCCATCGAGCAGGTGCCACCGGCATTCTCGGCCTGCAAGGTCGACGGCAAGCGGGCCTACAAGATGGCCCGGAAGGGGCACGAGGTGGAGCTGAAGCCCAAGACGCTCGTCATAGACGAGATAGAGCTGCTCGAATTTTCGCCTGAAAGCATCACGATACGCGTCGTCTGCAGCAAAGGCACCTATATCCGCGCCCTCGCCCGCGACATCGGCGAGGCCCTCGGCAGCGGCGGCCACCTGACCGCCCTGCGGCGCACCCGCGTCGGCACGGTGGGCCTCGACCGCTGCATGGATGTAGACAGCCTCATCGCCATGCTATCGGAAGTGGAGATAACGATGCCCGAGGAAACCTCCGATTCACAACAATGTTAATACTATAATAAGCCATTCATATGGCAACTAAAGTAATACAAGGATTATAAAGATTACACGATTATACGATTATGAAATTATCTCAGTTCAAATTCAAACTCCCCGAGGAGCTTATCGCCCAGCATCCGTCACCCTCACGCGACGAGTCGCGCCTGATGGTCGTGAACCGCAAGACAGGCGAAATAGAGAACCACGTTTTCAAGGAGATAATCAACTATTTCAACGACGGCGACGTGTTTGTGTTCAACGACACGATGGTGTTTCCCGCACGCCTCTACGGCAACAAGGAGAAGACCGGCGCCAAAATCGAGGTGTTCCTGCTGCGTGAGCTTAACGAGGAGCACAAGCTGTGGGACGTGCTTGTGGAGCCGGCACGCAAGATACGCATCGGCAACAAGCTCTACTTTGGCGACGACGAGTCGATGGTCGCCGAGGTGATAGACAACACGACTTCACGCGGCCGCACGTTGCGATTTCTCTACGACGGCAGCCACGAGGAGTTTAAGGAGGCGTTGTTCAAGCTCGGCCAGACTCCGCTGCCCGACTATATCAAGCGCGAGCCTGACGAGGATGACGCCGCCCGCTACCAGTGTATCTTTGCCGCCAAGGAGGGTGCCGTGGTAGCCCCAGCCGCCGGAATGCACTTCTCACGCGAGCTGCTCAAGCGCATGGAGATAAAGGGCATCAAGTCGGCCTACCTCACTGTCCACTCGGGGCTTGGCAACTTCCGCGAGATAGACGTGGAGGACCTCACCAAACACCGCATGGACTCCGAGCAGATGGACGCTTCGCCCGAGCTGGTCGAGACCGTGAACCACGCCAAGGACACCGACCATCAGGTGTGTGCCGTAGGCACGTCGGTGTTGCGCGGCATGGCAAGCGCCGTGTCGATGGGAGGCCACATGAAGACCTATACCGGCTGGACCAACAAATTTATCTTCCCCCCCTATGACTTCACTGTCGCGACGGCCTTTGTCTCCAACTTCCACCTCCCCTACTCCACCATGCTGATGATGGTGGCCGCTTTCGGAGGATATGACCTCGTGATGCGCGCCTATGATGAGGCCGTAAAGGAGAAATATCGCTTTGGCGCCTACGGCGACGCGATGCTTATCATCTGATTCCCCCTTTTACACGGGAACCCGGCGTGTCAGTCGCGCAGCGTCACCCCGTCGATATCACCAATCCGTGCCCTCAGCGCATCAGCGCGGTCGGCACGGATTTCCACTTCCATATTGCAGGAGTTGTCAAACACCTGACTGCAAATCCTCACATCGGGGTCTTTCACGGCCCTCATCACGTCGTTCATCGACAGATAGGGGAACGTGAACGCAATGTGCCGCGTCTCGTGGCACTCGATGACGCGCCCCGCCTCTATCGCCTCACGGGCCGCCTCGCGGTAGGCCACGATGAGTCCGCTCGTGCCGAGCTTTATGCCGCCGAAGTAACGCACCACCCCGATGACGACATTGGTGATGCCTGCCGAGTTGATCTGCCCGAGAATGGGCTTGCCGGCGGTGCCCGACGGCTCGCCGTCATCATTGCTCTGGAATGTCAGGCGGTCGGCACCGAGCATATAGGCCCAGCAGACATGCCGGGCGTCAAAATATTTCTTCTTCAACGCCGCCACATATCCCTTGGCCTCCTCGACTGTCGACACGGGACAGGCAAACGCCATAAACTTGCTCATCTTCTCCCGGTAGACTCCCTCGGATGCCTCCGACAATGTGTAGTAAGTGTCACTCATCGCCCGCAAAAATACAAAATCCCCGCCAATAATTTGAAATTTAGACATAAGAACATAAGTACATAGGGCTACGCAGTATCAACCTTTATGTACTTATGTTCTTATGTCTAAAATTTTTTGTCCTTATGTCGGAGGGGCTAATATTTGTGGCCGGGGCCTTCCATCTCGGAAGGGGTGATGGGGCGGCGGTCCATCGAGTGCCACACGTAGGCGATGTAGGCCACCACAAACGGGATGATGAGCGACACCCAGCTCATGGTCTGCAGCGTGAAGTGGCTCGACGAGCTGTTGTAGATGGTCAGCGAACTTGCCGGGTCAGCTACCGAGGGATAGTAGGGTGTGTTGTTGTAGCCCGCCACCCAGAACAGCGTCAACACCACGAGGATGGTGCCCACGCCGGAGAACCATATCCCCTTGGTGAAATGGCGTCCGAAGGCGGAGCGGATTATGGCATATAGCACCAACGCCACGCCGACAGCCCACACGACGGCACACCACCACATGTCGACATAGTTGTGGAAGTACTTGAACGGCACGACCTTGAACGAGCCGTCGGCCTCGGTCTGCAGCCCGGCGGCGGTCAGCAGCCAATAGTAGAACACGAGGAAGCACACCACGAAGACCACACCGTTGAGCCGAACCCAGCCCTTGCAGCGGGCAAGAAAGGCGTCGTCCTGTGCCGTATTGTTCATGAAATACATCGCCGCCTGAGTGCGTGCGAGGAACAGCACCGTCACTCCGAGCAGCAGACACCGCCAATCGGCCACCGCCTCCAGGCCACGCGTGGCGACAGTCCACCGGGAGATGACGGGCGACGCCGTGTCGAGCAGGTTGCCCTTGGTGACGGTGAAGTCGGCCCCGAAGAAGAACATGCCGACCGCCACACCGAGCAACACGCAGCCCACGCAGCCGTTTATCAGCAGAAACGTGTCATAAGTGCGTGTCCCGTAGAGATTGCCCGGCTTGCGGCGGAACTCGTAGCTGACGGCCTGCAATATGAAGCTGAACAGGATTATCATCCACAGCCAGTAGGCCCCGCCGAAGCTCGTGGAGTAGAACAGCGGGAATGAGGCGAAGAATGCGCCGCCAAACACGACAAGAGTCGTGAACGTCAGCTCCCACTTGCGCCCCAGCGAATTGACCATCATCGTGCGCGACAGCGTGTCGCGGGCACTGAACAGCATCGTCTGGCCGCCCTGCACAAACAGCATGAACACCAGCACGGCGCCGAGCACCGAGATGAGCAGCCACCAATATTCCTGAAGATATTCCATCTGTATCATGACACTTTATTTTTAGCATTAGCGTTACCATTATCGTTGTCCTCATCCCTGAAACGCCCTATCTCGCGTATCATGATGCTCATCTCGGCCACGAGGAGCACCGTCGCTATCGCGGCAAAGAGCCAGAATGTCGTTTGCACCGTGCCCACCGAGATGGCGGAGATGGCGGCTCGCGTGGGCATGATGCTCTCGATGACCCACGGCTGACGCCCGACCTCGGCGACAACCCACCCGGCCTCGGAGCATATCCACATGAGCGGTATCGACAGGATGCCGATCCAGCATATCCACCTGGCCTCCATCACCGACGGGCGACGGTAGGCAAGCCACAGGGCTATGATGAAAAACAGCACGAAGTAGCCGCCGAGCGTCACCATGATGTGGAACGCGTAGAATGTCACGGCGACCGGGGGCACAGCCTCCGACGGAGTGTCGAGATAGCCGTAGCCGAAGTAGCGGTAATTGTCACTGATGACCTGCCGGCAACTGTCCATGGCGGCCTTGTCGCCACGGGCCATGGCCGCGTCAAATCCGCGCAGCCCCTCGTGGGCCTCGCGCCCTACCGCTATGCGCTCAGCGTAGGAGTCACGGTAGAGCGTGTCGCCACGCGCCGTTATCTCCCGGCCCTCTATCAGGTCGGCGATGCCCGGCACATAGGCGTCGGGGTCGTGCTTGGCGAGCAGCGACAGCCCCTTGGGTATCGAGAGGTGAAACAGGAACTCCTCCTCGCCATTGTCCCACCGCTTGTCGGGATTGAGGATACCGAAAGCCACTATCGACTGCCCGCGACTGCCGTTGTAAAGCCCCTCCATCGCGGCAAGCTTCATCGGCTGATGGCGCGACACCTCCACGGCCGAGCCGTCACCGGTATAGGCCGTCAGCAGGATGCCGACAAGTCCGACCCATCCGCCCACCTTGATGGAGCTGACGGCAAACTCGCGGTTGCGCCGGCGCAGCAGCATCCAGCAGCTCACCCCGATGACAAACACTCCGGCCAACGCCCATCCGCTCATCACGGCATGGAAAAACTTGTTGACAGCCACCGGCGACAGCACCAGCGCCCAGAAGTCGTCCATCACATTGCGCATCTGAGCCGGGTCAAACTCCATCCCGACAGGATACTGCATCCACGCGTTGGCAATCAATATCCATGCCGCCGAGATGGTCGCCCCAATGGCCGTGAGCCACGTGGCGGCGAGATGAAAGCGGGGCGAAACCTTTTTCCAGCCAAAGAACATGACCGCCACAAAGGTGGACTCCATGAAAAATGCCAACAGCCCCTCGATAGCCAACGGCGCACCGAAGATGTCGCCGACAAACCAGCTGTAGTTGGACCAGTTGGTGCCAAACTCAAACTCCAGCGTGATGCCGGTGGCTACGCCGATGGCGAAGTTGATGCCAAACAGCAACATCCAGAACTTGGTCATACGCAGCCACCGCTCCGTCCTGCGCCTGAAATAGATTGTCTCCATCACCCCGACTATCACCGACAGCCCGAGGGTCAGAGGCACAAAAAGCCAATGGTAGATAGCCGTCAGTGCAAACTGCCACCGCGACCAGTCGACCACACTCATCAAATCATCCATACCATATCATTTTGTGATTAATAAACAGTCAAAACGTCCTCGCCTCATACGCGCCCTAAGGAGCCTGCATCAGTGAGTGTCTCACGGCATCGGCCCGTTGGAGATCCGTATCGTAATTCTCCTCAAGAAGGTCGGGAAAAAAGAACAGCTTCAGCACAAAAAACAGCAAAAACAACTTTACCAATATCAGCAGCCACAGCTCCCGCCCGACAGTCATCGAGCGAAACCCGTCGCGGTAAAAGCGGTAAATCCTCACAGGCAGCGACACGCGCCGCCCCTCTCGGTCAGTTTCCATCGGCATATCATCAAGGCAGTTTCATAATCTATCCAACATCCCGCCAAAACGGAATGTTCTGTCTACCCACAAATATAACACAATCCCCCGCAAAAACAAAAAAAACGTCACATTTAGGGGCACATTTAGGGTCCCTCCAATAACATGAAGGCCGGGCGCAGTGGAGCGTCCGGCCTTTGTGTTGGAGGGGTATGGTGTGGGATTAGGGATTCTGCTGGCTCGACGGGATGGCGTCGTTGTTCTGCAGCTCCTTAAGAGGTATCTGATAGATCATGCGGTAGTCGCGGGCCGAGTAGGTGAGGGCGTTCATCACGGCGAGGTCAGCGGCATGGTTGGTGCTGAGGGTGCGGTCGATGGTCTCGTTGCGGCGCTTTGCGTCGAGATAGCGGCAACCCTCGCCCCATGTGTCGATGCGCTTCTGGAGACATATCTCGTCATAGAGGGCCTGCCCGCTCTTGTCGCAGGTGTAGCCGTCGATGCGCGTAGCCATCACCTTCTCAAGCATACGCTTGGCCTCGACGGGCTTGTTGGCGAGGTAATAAGCCTCGGCAGCGACAAAGCACATCGTGCCCGAGCGCATGTAGATATCATCGGACTCCAGCGTACCGCCGCCAAAAATCGACACATCGACAAACTTGGTCTCCACAAAATCCGTAAAGCCAAGATCCTCTTCATAGGAGAAGTCTACGCCGCCAATCTCGGCATACTCCTCGTTGAGGCCGAACCACTTCTTGCGGACGTCATTGTCGGCAATCTGGTCGTAGAGCTGGGAGGCAATCAGCTTGCGATAGCCCGACTTGCCGCCGTACCCTACCTGGTATGAGCCTAAATGGGAGAAGTATGAGGCATAGAACATGGTGGTCTCGTTGTTGACCGAGTAACCCCACAGCACTTCCGACATATCCAACGAGTTGAAGCCACTGAGCGACTCGTCGTGGGTGTTGAGCGGCGTACCGGAAGCGGCAATCTCGGCATATTTGGCTGCCTCGGCATACTCGCCTGTGTACATGAGCACGTCGGCATAGATTCCGGCTGCCGAAAATTCCGAGATGGAGGTCTTGCTGCTCAGGCCCTCACCTTTGAGCAGCTTGTACCCTTTGTCAATGTCAGACTTTATCTGGGTGTATATCTGTCCCACAGGCACACGCTCGGGACGGTACTCCTCCTCTGTCTTCAAGGGCACGCCAAGCTGGTCGGCGCCCATGCTGAGGGGCTGCTGAAAGAGGTTGACAAGCCAGAAATAGGCATATGCACGCATCGCGTATGCCTCGCCGAGCATACCCTTGTTGAGCTTGTTGTCGGGGGCGCTCCCGTCCTCGGTCTTCAACATGCCGATGACGGTATTGGCATTGTCGATGACGTTGTAGAGCTGATTCCAGGTCGAGCTGGGACGCCGATAGTTGGCCTGACGGTTGTCCATCTGATAGTCGTAGCAGAACCAGTTGGCGTCACGTGGATAGGCCATATCCTCACACATGAGGTCGGTGGCAAGGAATATACCCGGCAGACCTATGTCATCGTGGCTCTGACGGTAATCGCCGCCGCTATAGAGATTGGAGTACATGCCGGTTATGTATGCCTGCACACGCGTGGGGTCGTTCTCCATGGTCTCCTTGACCCCGTCCTCGCCGATAAACTCCCCATTGTCGGCATCGAGATAGTCCGAGCCGCACGACACGGTCAGGAGTGCCGTGCCGAGAGCCATACCTTTGAATATTATATTTTTAAGTTTCATGACTATGCTTGTTTTAGAAAGTTAATGAAAGACCGAATGACATCGAGCGGATAGTCGAGTAGTTGGACTGAGACTGTCCGTAGATATACTGGCGCGGGTCAAGACCCTTGCGCTTTGAGGCCAAGGCCACGTTCTCGGCTGTGAAGTAGAGGCGTGCTTTCTCTATAAATGCCTTGCGGGTCCACTTGGCGGGGAAAGTGTAGCCTACGGTCACATTGCGCAGGTTGAAGTAGTCGGCGCCAATCAGGAATCGGTCGGATACGTTGTTGGCGTTCTGGCTGCCGTCGAGGACCGGTATCTGACTGCCTGTATTCGAGGGAGTCCAGGCGCCAAGGATATCCTTGTGCCAGTTGGTGCCGGCGTCGTTGCCTGCATGCATGAGGTTCATGTACATACGGTCGAGAATCTGGCCGCCAAGGGAGTAGTTCATGTCGATAGAGAGGTCGAGCCCCTTCCATGAGAAGGCGGTGTTGATGCCGCCCTGGAAGTCGGGAAGCGCGGTGCCTACGTGGTAGTAGGTGGCGGCACTGTTGTTGGCGGTGGTCTCCACGCCTGTCACGTTGCCGTTCTCGTCTTTCACGTCGACATACCACAGCGACTGTCCGTCCTCGTTAAGTCCGGCGAACTTGGGGATATAGAAGTCCCACACGCTGTTGCCCTCGCGGAAGTTGTAGTAGGAGTCGTGGGTGATGCCCTCTTTACGCTTCTCGGCCGGGATACCGGTAATCTTGTTCTTGTAGTGAGTGCCTGTGAAAGTCACGTTCCAGGTGAAGTCCTTGGGCAGGGGGATATTGACACCGAGGGTAAATTCCACGCCCTGGTTGGTCATCGTGAGAGCGTTCTCCGAGATGTAGGCCACGCCGCTCGACATTGCCTGAGGCACGTTGTAGAGCATATCCTTGGTGCGCTTGTGGAAGTATTCGATATCAAAATTGATAAGGTTGTCGAGCAACAGCGCGCTCAAGCCTACGTTGGCATTGTAGGAGGTCTCCCATGTGAGATTCTCGTTGCCCTGATATACCTTTGTCACGGCAAACGACCCGTCGGAGTTGCTCACCGAGTAGAGCGACTTATAGGGCTGATAGTTGTTGTAGTACTCGGAGACGACACTTATCGGATAGTAGATGTCATCATTACCTACGCTACCGTAGCTTGCGCGGAGCGAAAGATTGTCGACCCATGTCACATCCTGCATGAACAGTTCCTTGGAGATGCGCCACGACGCGCCTACCGACCAGAAGGCGCCCCAACGGTGACCGGGGGCAAAGCGCGACGAGCCGTCGCCACGAACCGATGCCGACAGATAATAGCGGTCGTCATAGCCATAGTTTACACGGCCAAACACCGACTCGATCGCATATTTCTGCTCAAAGGAGTTCATCTCGTCCATGGTGATGGCGTTGTTGTATTCAGGGATGGTGGGATCAAAGAAGCCGCTCTTGGCATTGTACAGGAAGCTGTTGAGGAACTTGTAGTTCTCATGTCCGACAAGCACATCCACGCTATGCTTTTGGGCAAACGTGCGATTGTAGGTCAACAACTCGTTGATGGTGTAGGTCTGCGTGCGGACACGGGTCTTGTAACCACGTCCGTTGACACTCTGGGCATCGCCGAAGTCGGGGGTCATGAACTGGTCGCGGGATAGGTTGGTGACCTCGTAGCCACCGTTGACAGACAGCTTGAAACCGTCAAGGAACGACACCGACGCGCCGAAACGCCCGTTGAAGTTGTCGCGTATACGGCGGTTCATGTTGGCGTCGTCAGTGGCCACGACATTCTGGTTGCCGCCATATGCGCGGGCACCGTAGGTGCCGTCGCCGAAGTCATATGCGCGTGTGCCGTCCTCGTTGTAGACGGGCTTGCCGTCGCGATAGCCGTATACGGGGTATATAGGGGCCACGTTCTGTATGAAGGCAAACGTGTTGCTGAAGTTGCTCAACAAGGAGATGTTCATCGCATTCTGCTCGCCGCGAGAGTAGGCCAGCATACCATTGATGTTGACATACTTGTTGAACGAGTAGTCGCCGCTTGCACGTGCCGAGAAGCGGGAGAAATCGGAGTTTGACACAATACCCTCATCCTTGAGGTAGCCGAGCGAGAGGAAGTGGTTGGACTTTTCGCTGCCGCCCGAGACGGTCATGTTGTACTCCTGACGCATACCTGTGCGCAGAGCCTCGTCGGTCCAGTTGTCGGTCCAGAGCAGGCGTGCCGAAGTGAGCTGACCGTTGGCGTTGACCATCTCGTTGTTGGGACAGTCGTAAGGGTTGTAGCCGAGCTTCCCGAAAAGGGCGTCAGACGCGGCCTGGCCGTCACCGAGCATGTTTTTCTGAACAGTCCAGAAAGTTTTCAGATATTGGCCGGGGTCGGTCATTATGTCATAGTTGGAGATACCGCGCTCGTTCCAGCCGAGACGGGCCTCGAGGGTGACCTTGGTCTTCTGGGCGTTGCCTTTCTTGGTGGTGATGACCACCACGCCATTGGCGGCACGGCTACCGTAAAGGGCGGTGGAAGCGGCGTCCTTCAACACGGTCATCGACTCGATATCGACGGGGTTGATGGAGGAAAGATCTCCTTCATATGGCATACCGTCCACGACAAACAGCGGGTTGGAGCTGGAGTTGATGGAGCCGATACCGCGTATGCGTATAGTGGCGGCCTCGCCGGGCTGGCCCGACGTTACGGCAGTCTGCACACCCGGGATACCACCCTCAAGGGCCTTGCTGACGTTGGAGATGGAGAGTTTCTCAATATTGGCGCCCGACACCGTAGTGGCAGCACCGGTAAACGACGACTTCTTGGCCGTACCGTAGGCCACGACCATAACCTCGTCAAGCGAGTTGTCGGTCGACTTCATCCATACAATCATGTCGGGAGCGATATCGACGGTCTGAGTCTCCATGCCGACATATGACACCTTGATTTTCTGCACACTTTGAGGCACATTTAGCGTGAAACGTCCCGACAGGTCGGTCGATGTGCCGTTGCCGCCCCCCACGGGGAGCACTGTAGCTCCGATCAGGGGCTCGTCGTCCCCTGCGGTCAGCACGACGCCCTTCACAATCTTATTCTGCGCCATGGCGCAGAGCGTGAATGACATCACTGCCAGAAGAATTAAAAACAGCTTTTTCATACTTTGGTTAAAAAATTAGACATATAGTTATATAGTTTCAGTCTCATTGTAGGATAGCACGCTGCAATTCAGCGTGTTATACCCCTAATCGGCGGTGTGTCTCTCGGCAGGAGACGCATCCGGCCCCAACAGGCTGTCCCGCAGCCCGTTGGAGTTCTGCATTTCGGTGAAATGCAGAACTCCAACGGAGAAGTATCGCATAGCTCGTAAGCCTCGCAAATCACGGTTTGCAGGAAACTGTTTTTGGTTAATTTTAACCTCTGTCCGGCTCTTGTTGTCAGTTGCGGAACGTGCCGCTGAAAACACGGAAAATAGACTAAAGCCAAGGGGCATAGCACAATGTCAAGTGTTTTACATGTTTTACGGGAAAGTGTTAAAAATCGAAGAAAAAAGTTCGCATTTGTTTATAATTCAAAATTTTATATTACTTTTGCAATTGGCAGTGTTTCTCCTGCCGAGAGACACACCGCGATAATGCGGGGTAAACCTGTGCAAGTAAGGCTCTTGCCTATAGGAAACTGAATATTTAAGTAACTATATGTCTAATTTTTTAACCAAAGTATGAAAAAGCTGTTTTTAATCTTTTTGGCAGTGACGTCATTCACGCTGTGCGCCATGGCGCAGAATAAGATTGTGAAGGGCGTCGTGCTGACCGCAGGGGACGACGAGCCCCTGATCGGAGCGACAGTGCTCCCCGTCGGGGGAGGCAACGGCACCTCGACCGACCTGTCGGGGCGTTTCACCCTCAATATCCCCGAGAGCGTACAGAAAGTCAAGGTATCATATGTCGGCATGGAGACGCAGACCGTTGACATCACCCCCGACATGATAGTTTGGCTCAAGGCCAATGATACAACTCTTGATGAAGTTGTGGTGACAGGTTATGGAGCTACACGCAAGGCGGCCTTCACAGGTGCGGCGTCAGTGGTGAGCGGCGAGGTGGTCGACCGTAAGCCCGATGTCAACTTTGTGAAGTCATTGGAAGGTCAGGTAACAGGATTCCAATACAACAACTCGACCAGTATGCCGGGTCAGTGGGGTTCGGTGTATGTGCGTGGCATGGGTTCAATCTCGTCAAGCTCACAGCCCCTTTATGTGGTGGACGGGATGCCTGTCAACAGCGACTATGACTCCATGGGCAGTGACGATAACAACTATTTCGACCCCATGTCGGCCTTCAATCCCAATGACATTGAAAGCGTCACGGTGCTTAAGGATGCTGCGGCAACCGCTATCTACGGTTCACGTGCCGCCAATGGCGTTATCGTAATAACCACTAAAAAGGGAGGCGAGAGCAAATTCAACATCAACCTTGATGTAAAGCAAGGTCTCACCAAGGTGGCTAACAACAATATGAAGTACGCCAACGCGCAGCAGACGATGAACCTGTTTGCACAGGGTTGGGTAGCCGCCGGACGCGCGGACTCATATCAGGACGCGGTGTCGCAATTGACTGACCGTTTCGATTGGGATGGGGTCTCCTCCTATGACTGGATGGATGCCATCACCCGCACCGGTTACTATCAGGACTATAACCTCAGCTTTGCAGGTTCGACGGGAAGCACCAACTATTATGGTAGCATCGGGTATATCGATACAAAGGGGGTTGTTATCGGCTCAGACAACAAGCGATATTCAGGCCGTGTCAATGTAGACACCAAGTATAAGTGGTTTTCTGCAGGCGTAAACGCGTCATACAGCTATTCGGAGAATAACGCTTTCTCCCAGGCGACTTCAGGCTCCATGTCCTCGCCTACGACAGGGGCCGTATCATCGATGCTCCCATTCTATCCTTTCTATACCGCCGATGGCGAGGACTACAACCCTGTAAACTACAATCCTCTCGCTGTAATGGATCCCGATAGGGGCGACTTGAACAAAGTAACCAACCAGACCATCAATGCAAACCCATGGCTCAGAATAGACTTCGGCAAAGGCATCTGGGCTAAGACAAACTTCGGAGCCAATATAATGGACCAACGCCAATACCAGTATTGGAGCGCGGTATACAATCCCCAAGGCGCTGATTACAATGGCCTCGGACAGCAATACAACAGCCGCACCAGCATACTTACATGGACCAATACAATAGGGTGGGACTACACATTCAACGGCCTGCATAATATCAACCTCTTGCTGGGCCAGGAAATGCAGAGACGCTCATACTGGTATGAGTATTACTGCGGATATGACTTCCCGTTTGCCGACGCCGGAATGCGTGACCTCGCCACGGCAGGGGCATGGATGGACAGCGAGTACGACAAGGCAGAGTCACGTCTTGCCTCCTACTTTATCGACGCGCACTACAACTTTGACAACAAATACTACCTGTCGGCCTCCTATCGCCGTGATGGCTCGTCGGTGTTCGGGGCAAACAAGCGTTGGGGTAACTTCTGGTCAGTGGGCGCCAAGTGGCGTCTGTCGCAGGAGAACTTCCTGAGAGACAACACGATTGTCACCAATGCCGCTATCCGTGTTTCATACGGTACAGTCGGAAACCAGTCTCTGCCCAATGAATATGCATCCCGAGGATATTTCTCTACAGGCTATAATTACCATAGCCGTCCCGGTATGGTCCCCTACAATATATCCAATCCCGACCTCACTTGGGAGACATCAAATAAATTTGACGTAGGATTTGACCTTTCACTTATCAACCGCGTGCATGTCACCTTTGATTTCTATAACGACAACACGACAGATGCCCTTTTCCGTGTACCTGTATCAATGACCACGGGCTTCCCCGACTCCTACCGCAATGTCGGCAAGATGCGCAACACCGGCGTAGAGCTCGGAATCAACGCTACGGCATTCCAGAACAAGGATATAACCGTAAATGTATTTGCCAATCTTACCCACAACAAGAATAAGGTCGTCAAACTGGCCACAGGCTCCATCGAGTACACATACCAGATTGTTGAGGAAGGACGTCCTTACCGCCAGTTCTACATGAAGGAATATGCGGGCGTGGAACGTGAGACCGGAAAGCCTTTGTTCTATCTCAATGCCGAGGGCAATGAGACCACTACCGACTACACCGCTGCCGCAAAACGCTATGTGGGAAGTGCCGAACCTAAGGTCTATGGCGCGTTTGGCGCAAGCGCTTCAGGATACGGGGTAGACTTGAGCATACAGTTCAACTACCGCCTTGGCGGCAAGGTCTATGACTCGGGACACTCTTTCACAGGATGGGGCATGTCCCAGCGCACTCCCCTTGAAGATATGGCGCTAAACTCATGGACTCCCGAGAATAAGGATGCCAAATATCCCCAGTATATTTTCGGAGACCCCAATTACGCGACCCAACATTCATCGCGCTTCCTCATGAACGGAAATTTCCTGCGTCTCAGCAACATTACCCTCGGCTATACCTTCCCCGCCAAATGGACACGTAAGGCAATGATACAAAAGCTGAGAGTATACACGACTTTTGACAACGTACATACGTGGACTGCATCTGACTTTGTGGGCTACAATCCCGAGACCTATGCCAACGGCGTGATTGCATGGCAATATCCGGCAGTGTTCACTTTCACAGGCGGTGTACAGCTCACATTCTAAATCTACAATTTCAAAAAAGAATGAAATTAAATATGAAAAATTTATATATCAAAGCCATTGCGGCTCTCCTTATCGGGGGCAGTATGGCAAGCTGTGGAGACAAGTTCCTTGAAACGGACATGTATAAGAATGTAGACCTTGACACGGGTCTCAGTACAGTCTCCAGCATCGGAAATGCGCTAAATGGCACTTATTACCGGCTGTTCCAATATTATTTTGCAGGTAACTTTGCGACAATGGCCGGAGACCTCGCATCGGATATCGCATATTGGAACGGACGTACAAGCCATCAGGATGCAATATATCGTTTTGCCTATACAGATACCGACATATCATTGAAATATATCTGGGAATATGGTTACAAAGTCGCCGACCATAGTTCACGTGTCATTGAGGCCGCAGACCACATATATGCAGCAGCCTCTGACGAGGAAAAGGCTGAATTATCGCTATATAAGGCCGAGGCGTTTGCTCTCCGCGCTTATTCACATTTTGTACTGGTCAACATCTTCGGACATCAGGTGAAAGTCAATGGCAACGACTTTTCTTCAAAGCCCGGCATTGTCATAATAGACGCCCCAATTGCGGCATTCACCCAGGTCCAGCGTTCAACCGTCGGAGAGACTTATACCGCTATACTTGCCGACCTGAAAAATGCCCTGACCGAGTTTGATAAAGCCGGTGGTGACCAGGGTGACCTGTTCTATTTTAATAAAGCATCCGTATATGGTCTCATGGCTCGCGTAAACCTCTATCTGGAGAATTACGGTGATGCGATAAATTGCGCACAGGATGCCATAGACGAGAGCGGTATAACAGCTCTCACATATGAAGCGGATGCCTATAAGGCTCTCTATAACGGAGGTGCAAGCAATAAGGAGAGCATTTTTGCCCTTGCCATAGATGCCACCAACAACTGGAGCGCCAATTCATGCGGTACATTATGGAGCACATATGACTACAGCCCCAGTCCATACCTGTTGTCACTCTATTCACCTAACGATGTGCGCCTTTCCATCATGGGATTCAATGATGAGGAATCGACTCCGGCTGTCCCGGTATTTACCGGAGGCAAGTTTGCCTCTTATGGCAGCGGCAATCCCGCTGATGCGACAAACTACCTGATAAATGCCCCCGAGATGTACCTCATCAAGGCTGAGTCATACCTCAAAAAAGATAACGACATCACCAATGCCAAGGACGCATTGCTCGTAGTGGCCAAGCGCAATAAGGACATAACATCAGTGAACGATCTCCCGGCTGACAAGAATGGCCTGATGAAATTTATAAAGGAGGAACGTGCCCGTGAGCTGTTCCAGGAGGGGCAACGCCTGTACGACCTGCGTCGTTGGGACGAGCGAGCCAATGTATATGCCATTGGAGCGCCCGCTATAAAATACACATACACAGGATATAAGATTTCCGATATGGTATTCCCAATTCCCGTTGATGAGATCAACACCGGATTTGGCGTAAGTCAGAATTCCGATTGGAGAGCAGGTCGCCCCACCAAATAAACGGTAGTCAGCGACACTATCCCAAGCACATAAAATACACCGGGATGCACCATTATAATGGCGCATCCCGGCGCTTTTATATCCCATATCTCAGCAGGTCGCCGACACCGTCCTGTACTTGCGCGACAAGCTCGCGGCAGCGACGCTCGGCAAGCCTTATCTTGCGGCCTACGGCGATGAAGTCAGCGAGCGTCGGGTGCCCCTTGCCGTTGACTGAGGTTGCGTGCTCCCCGTTGTAGCCCTCGGTGCAGAGTGTGAGGTCATAGGCGGGCGCGAGATGCCATCGCCATTTCCCGTCGGGATGACGCCGCGCGATGAAACTGAAATTCTTGCAGTGGTCGTCCTTGTTGTCGGTGAGATAGTTGAACACCATGCGGCGAAACATCTCCTCGACATACGTTTCACTCTGGGTCACAAATCCAGTAAGGGCAAGCAGGTTCTCGTAGTCGAGGACAGGTTGCCCGAGCGAGATGCCCAGCAGTGCCCCGGCGGTAGCCGTGTGGACGCGTTCACCGCTGTCGGAGATGTCAAATCTCCGCGAGGCGAAATACCGGCCGTCAATCAGCCTGAAATCGGGCACATCAATCCCGCAACACCGCGCGACCTCATTGTAGCGGTATTCCCGCGCCCCCATATCCTGAGGGTCGTAGGTGTGTCTGAATTTAACGAGCCAGTGGCCATCTTTGTCCGAAAACACTGCCTTGGGGCGCGCGCCGCCGCTGTTGCCGCTGTTGTACAGCAGCAGTCCCGCGTCACTATCCTGCCGCTCCTTCAGCACCTCAAGAGCCTTGGCCTGCAACAGGTCGAAGTCGACCGACGATTCTCCGACGGCGTAAGGAGTCACAGGGGAGTAGGTCAATGCCCCCATCCCCCCGTCGCCGACTATACTGAGGCGGTCGAGAGCCGACAAGTCAGCATCATTGATACCTTCACGCATCAATACCTTATGGAGCAGGTAGCGTCCATAGCCGTCAGGCAGACTGTCCTCGAAGATACCGAAATTGCCGTGAAACGGCGTCGGCTTGGCAATGAAGACACCCGTTTTCAACGGCAGCTCCAACGGCGAGATGCTGAATCCCGTGGCAAGCCAATGCCTGTCATACTCAAACACACACAGCCTGTTGTCGGGCGACAACGAGATTGTCCCGACAGGCTCACCATGATATGAGACCTGCAATCTGTCAACCCTTTTCATCTTCCTGTGGCCTTTTTCTTGTTCATGTTACGGCGTATCTGATCCAATTCCTCAATGGTGTCATACTTGGGCTGCGAGAACACCGACTTAATCTCCGACACATACCCGAGCGCCATAGCCAGGCGTATGAGGCCGTCAAAGGAAATCTTCCCCTCACGTTCAAACCGTGCGATGCTGGCGAGCGGCACGCCGCTTTGGGCTGCAAGCTGCCGGCGCGTGATGTCCTTCTCCACGCGTCGCCGCCTGAGGTCCTGCGCCACCGCCATGGCAATGTCTCCGGCATTGTCGAGCACAAAACCGTCCAATACAGCCAACATATTATCACTATCTATCATATTCTGTATTATATCGCTAAAATATTATTACTACGTAAAGGTATCATTTTAATTCCACACCGCCAAATTTCCCCGTCGCTAAACCACAACATTCATCCCGTCCAATACGCTGTAAACGGCGTTTGGGATTATCGTGTATGCAAAACGGCAACGCGCTGGCGGCCAGGGGGTTGAGGGGCAGTGTTTCTCCTGCCGAGAGATACATCGCGCCGAGGGGGCGTAAGCCCGTGGCAACAAGGCATTTACCCAGCTAAGACTGATTATTTAAGTAACTATATGTCTAATTTTTTAACCAAAGTATGAAAAAGCTGTTTTTAATTCTTCTGGCAGTGACGTCACTGGCCGTCTGTGCGGTAGCGCAGACGCGCACCGTCAAGGGCGTCGTGCTCTACCAGGGCGACGATGACCCCCTGGTAGGGGCAACAATCATGCCGGTAGGCGGAGGCACACCTACGGCAACAGACCTTGAGGGTCGTTTTACTCTAAACATTCCCCAATCGGTAAAGAAACTCACCGTATCATATGTCGGAATGAAGCCAAAGCAAGTCGATATCACCTCTGACGACATGATCATATGGATGAGCAATAGCGACAATGCCCTCGATGAGGTAGTAGTGACCGCTTTCGGTATGAAGAAAGAGCGCAAGGGCCTTGGCTATGCCGTTCAGGACCTGAAAGCCGAAGACCTCAACACCGACGGCACCACGTCGCTTGCAAGCGCGATGCAGGGCAAACTGTCGGGCGTCGACATACGTCCGTCATCTGGTGCCCCGGGCGCATCAAGCAATATCACCATCCGTGGCGTCCGCTCGTTTGACGGCAACAATGCCCCGTTGTATGTGGTCGACGGTATGCCGATCGCATCTACTCCTGACTTTGTAAACACCGCAAACGACGTGGTGACTGGAGCAAACGTTGCCGACCGCTCTATCGATATAAACCCCGATGACATAGAGTCAATCAACGTGCTTAAGGGACAGGCGGCCGCCGCCCTCTATGGTATCCGTGCCACCAATGGCGTGATTGTCATCACGACCAAGCGCGGAGCACTCAACTCCTCCAAGCCGGTCATCACATTGTCGACCAATCTCAGCGCAGAACGTATCTCTCGCAAATTCAAGCATCAGGATATATATTCACAGGGTGTTGGCGGCAAGTACAACCCCAACGCCGGAGGCTCAGCATGGGGATGCAAAATCACCGATCTCCCCGACGATCCTACCTATGGCGGCAATGCCAACGGCCATCCCGGGATGTATTACAATCCTGTACGCGAGAAGGCCGGCCTTGACGGGTGGACAACCCCGCAGATATATGACAACGTGGGTGACTTTTTCCAAACCGGATTTACCGAAAACTCCAACTTCAACATCACCCAGAAGACCGACCGCGTAAACTATTCATTCGGCCTCACCAACTCATATCAAAAAGGCATCGTACCTTCAACCGGAATGACCCGTTGGGGCGCACGCGGACTCGTAGACTGGACTATCGACGACCAGTGGAAGACCGGCTTCTCAATCAATTACAGCAAAACGACCATCAAATCGGCACCGACGGCCAATTCGGGTATCACAAACGTCGTGTTCAGCGCTCCTGCCGAATATGACCTCAAGGGGATTCCCTCAAGCGTTCCGGGTGATCCGTCACAACAGACATCCTACCGCAGCCTGACGTTCAACAACCCATATTGGTGGGCCGACAACAACGAATACGGCCAGCGCACACAGCGCATGTTTGGCAACGCATACGTCGAATACCGCCCGCGTATCAACTGGGGAGACAACTATAATCTCGTCATCCGCGAGCAGCTCGGTATAGACATGTACACCTCGCGCTACAACACGACAATGGAGGTAGGTTCAGCCCAGTATGAGAGCGGCTATGTCCGCAACTATGGTGTCACCCGAAACATATTCAACCACCTCGCTACCGCCAACTTCACGGCCCTATGGGGCGAGGAGCAGGAATGGGATTTCGGATTCATGATAGGTAACGAAATCAACCAGGACAACTACACCCAGTATGACTATGAGGCATCGGGACTCGCCTTCTACGGCCAACCCACGATAGGCAACTGCAACTCAATCTCCTACCACGTAGAGTATCCGGGACAGGATCGCACCGTCGGCCTGTTTGCCAACGCGTCATTGTCGTGGAAAAGCATGTTGTTCCTCAATGTGACAGGCCGCAACGACTGGGTGTCGACGATGCCGCGCGGCAACCGTTCGTTCTTCTATCCCTCCGTGTCGTTGGCATGGGTATTTACCGAGCTTGAAGCGCTGAAAGGCAATCGCATCCTGTCATTCGGAAAACTGCGCACATCCTTTGCCGAGGTAGGTCAGGCCGGAAGCTATTATAAGAACTTCGCCTATACCCCGGCATATGGCGGCGGCTTCTACTCGGGTACTCCCTTGAGCTATCCTATATCGGGCGTAAACTCGTTTATCCCCTATTGGAAAGAGTATGACCCCGAACTTCAACCCCAGACCACCAAAAACTTTGAAGTCGGCGTCGACTTGAGATTTTTCAACGACCGCCTGCGTGCCGACTACACCTACAGCTATCAGGACGTGCACAACCAGATATTTCCCGTCCCGATGGCAGGGTCGACCGGCTACCAACAGAATATCACCAACGGTGGACGCATAACCACCAACACCCACGAGTTTAACATCAACGGCGCGATACTCCAGATGCGCGACCTCACCCTTGACCTTGGCGTCAATTTCACAAAATACGACAGTAAGGTCAAGGAACTTGCCCCCGGTGTCGACAACATCATGCTCGGTGGATTTGTCGAACCCCAGGTACGAGCCTATGCCGGCTACAGCTACCCTGTGATATTCGGCACGGCGTTTGCCCGCGACGAGGCGACCGGCAAACTTTATCTTGATGCCGACGGACTCCCCATCGGGACAGGAGACAGCCAGGTTATCGGCGATTGCACCCCCGACTTCACAATGGGTTTCAATCTCAACCTGCGCTACAAGCGCGTGTCGCTCGCCACGACATGGTCGTGGCAGTGTGGAGGTCAGATGTACTCGGGTACCAATCTGGTGATGAACAATTTCGGTGCCACCGAGGAGACTGCCAAAGACCGCGAGAAGCCCATCCACATGTCGGGAATCAATGTCAACACGGGTGAGCCGATGGAGGCCGACGTCACCAAGGAAGCCTACTATAACTGTGTCGGCAATATCTCCGAGGCAGCAGTATATGACACCGATTTCCTCAAGATACGCGACATCACCCTCACATATCAACTGCCGAAACTCGGCATATTTGACATATCGGTATTTGCCTTTGCACGCAACATCCTCGTATGGGCCAAGATGCCAAATCTCGACCCTGAGTCGTCAATCGGCAACAGCAATGTCGGCGGCTATTTCGAGAGATTCTCGATACCCAACACCTCAAGCTATGGCGGCGGTGTGAAAGTCGTTTTCTAATTATCAATCAACACAATATGACATATACCACAATGAAAAAATATCTTCTTTTCTCTGTAGCGGCTCTTGCGCTGACAAGCTGCACGGAGGATGTGATGGACGATATAAACAAGGATAACGGCAATCCATCTATCGAGGTTATCGATGGAAAACTGATGATAACCGACGCCATCACTTCAACAGCCTATACAACGTCATCGGGCGACTACTCGTTCTATCTGTCGGTCCTCAACGAGCAGCTTTTCGGATGTGGCAACAACCAGTTCAAGGAACTTGAAATGCGCAACACCTCCGAGACTGCCGCCAGTGCGACCTTCAACAATACGTGGAACGGCACTTATGCCAATCTGCTTAATCTTCAGAATATAATTGACAAGTGTGCCGACGGCGGCCTTAACTCGGGACAACATGACCTTCTCGGTATGGCACAACTCCTGTCGGCCCTTAACTGGGGCATATTGACCGACATGCACGGCGATATCCCCTGCTCCGAGGCTCTGCATGGAGCGGCACTGAAACAGCCGGCTCTCGATAAGCAGGAAGTCATCTACACCAAGATAATCTCCCTTATCGACAACGCTATCGCCAACTTTGAGACAGCTATCGCCGACGGAGAGTCGCATGTCGGAGCGCAGGACCTGTTGTTTGGTGGCGACTGCTCCAAATGGATGGCCACGGCCTATGCCGTAAAGGCACGCTACAAGCTCCACCTGTCGTTCCGCAATCCCTCGGCGCTTGACGAGGCGGCGACAGCGGCACAAAAGGCTATCGACCTCGGATTTGCCGGAGCTGAATTTGCCAACTTTACCGGCGACTCCAATTCAATGAATCCCTGGGCGGCTTTCCAATACTCTCGTGACTACATAGGCAACTCGGCGTCCCTACACAACAAGATGGCCGAGCGCAACGACCCGCGCTGTGACGTCTACTTCTGCCACTATGATGCATCGGAGGATGGCCCGGTCACCTATGGAATCAACGGCAATCTGGCCGATGCACAGACCACCTATGAGATAGGCGCACCCGGATGGCTCGAATATCAGGCAAACGGCGCACCCAAAGGAATAGCCGCATCGGTACATATCCTCTCATTGAGCGAGGTCTACTTTATCCTCGCCGAGGTCAAGGCACGCAAGGGGACTGACTTTACAGCCGACCTCACCGACGCAATCGATGCCTCGCTTGACGACACGCGCTCATTCGGAAACGTGTCAGGGACTGCCGCCGACTATGTTGCGACACTTGCCACACGTCTCGCCGCCAATCCTGTCAAAGAGGTTATGATACAAAAATATATCGCGCAGGTACGCGACGAAAATGTCGAAGCCTACAACGACATACGCCGTTGCAAAGCTATGGGCGAGACTTTTGTAACCTTTGAGAATCCTCGCAACACTCAGCAAGGCATCAATTACTGGCCCCTGCGACTCCCCTACGGCAACAGCGACGTCTCGGCCAACCCCAATGTCGCCAAAGCCTATGGAGACGGGAAATATGTGTTTACCGAAAATATCTGGCTATACGGCGGCAGCCGATAACGGCCACACTGTCACATAAACCCACATCCATGCCGGGGTGTCTTCGCGGAGAGCGATGGCATCCCGGCAATTTTTTTGGGAGTGTACCGTTTTTTCCACTATCTTTGTAGGGCGCAACGGGCGCACAGTATCACGACAGAAAAATAAACACATAAAACACTACGCACCGATGGCTAATTGGTTTGAATGTAAAGTGGCCTATACCAAGATGATGGAAAATGGCCTGCAAAAAAAAGTAAACGAGCCTTACCTTGTCGATGCCTTGTCCTTTACCGAGGCCGAGGCTCGCATCATTGACGAGGTGACGCCTTTCATATCTGGCGACTTCTCCGTGTCGGCGGTGAAGCGCACCAAGATATCAGAAATATTCTGGGACGACTCGGCCGACAAGTGGTATCTCGTGAAGGTGGCGTTCATCACCATCGACGAGAAGACCGCCGTCGAGAAGAAGACCACGACCCTCATCCTCGTGGCCGCCCCCGACTTCAAGGGCGCGCTCGACGCGTTCATGGAGGGCATGAAGGGCACGATGGCCGACTTTGAGATAGTGTCAATCACCGAGACCCCGATAATGGATGTCTACAAGGTGAAACTCGAGGCCCCGAAACCCAACGAGCAGTAACGCCATGTCGACAATAGGCGACCACATCGCGGCCATACGCGCCACTCTCCCCGAGGGTGTGGCGTTGGTGGCCGTGTCAAAGTTTCACCCCGTGGAGGCCCTGCGGGAGGCCTACGACGCGGGACAGCGCATATTTGGCGAGAGCCGCGCCCAGGAGCTTACGGCCAAGGCTCCGCAGCTTCCCGACGACATCGAGTGGCACTTTATCGGCCACCTGCAGACCAACAAGGTGCGCCAGATACTGCCCCACGTGACGCTCATCCACAGCATCGACTCCGAGCGGCTGCTGAGGGCGGTCGATGCCGAGGCCACAAAGACGGGGCGCAAGGTCGGCGTGCTGCTGCAGGTGCATGTGGCGCGGGAGGAGACCAAATTCGGCTTCACGCCCGACGAACTGATGGAGCTTGCCGACAGCGGCATGCTCGCGACGTTGCAGGGAGTGGAGGTGCGTGGCGTGATGGGGATGGCGTCAAACACCGACGACGAGACCCGCATCGCCGAGGACTTTGCCGCGATAAGCCGCGTCTTTGAGCGGCTGCGTGACGGAGCGATGGCGGCAAACCCGCGATTTGACATCGTGTCGACCGGCATGAGCCATGACTATCCGCTGGCCGTCGCCAACGGGTCGACGATGGTGAGAGTCGGCACGTCGATATTCGGCGAGCGCGAGTATTAGATGATGTTTATTTGACAAAAAGCCGTATCTTTGCACCTGACCTAAAATAAATCAGAGTATACAGACATTTAATCACTTAATTTTAGACCTAACAATGGAAACTACCAAAAAGACCAATGGCAATCTCGTCGCCATCATAGCGATGTTCTTCCTGTTTGCCATGATTTCGTTTGTCACAAACCTTGCCGCCCCTATCGGCACGATATGGAAAAACCAGTATGAGTGGTCGGGGATGATGGGCAACCTTATGAACTTCCTCGCATACCTGTTCATGGGCATACCGGCCGGCAACCTGCTTGTGAAAATCGGCTACAAGAAGACCGCGCTGCTCGCCATGGCGGTGGGCTTTGCCGGCTTGCTGCTGCAATACCTGTCGAGCCTCTTCGGCGGCGACACGGCAGTGTTCAGCGTCGGCGGCCAGCCCGTGATGCTCAACTTCATCATCTACCTGCTCGGCGCGTTTGTGGGCGGCTTCTGCGTGTGTATGCTCAACACCGTGGTCAACCCGATGCTCAACCTCCTCGGCGGCGGCGGCAACAAGGGCAACCAGCTGCTGCAGGCCGGCGGCTCGCTCAACTCCCTCGCCGGGACACTGACCCCGCTCTTTGTCGGGATGCTCATCGGCGCGGTGACCGACCGCACGGCAATGAGCGACGTCACCCCGCTGCTCTTCATCGCCATGGCCGTCTTCGCGGTGGCATTTGTGGTCATCTCGTTTGTCGCCATTCCGGAGCCTCATATGGGCAAGAAAGGCGCGACCAAGGTCAAGCATCCCCACAGCCCGTGGAGCTTCCGTCACACCGTGCTCGGTGTCATAGGCATATTCTTCTATGTCGGCATCGAGGTCGGCATCCCGGGCATGCTCATCTTCTACCTCTCCGACAGCAGCGTGTCGGGCATCACCGAGAATGCCACAGCCGTGGCAGGCGCCGTAGCGGCAGTCTACTGGCTGCTGATGCTCGTGGGACGCATCTGCTCCAGCTTCATCTCGGGAGCGGTGTCGAGCCGCGCCCAGCTCATATTCATGTCGACGGTAGCCATACTGCTCGTCATAGCCGGCATATTCCTCCCATCCGACATACGCATGTCAATGCCGGCATATAGCGTCGAGGAGGGCTTCACGACGGCCCTCGTGCCGATGAAGGCCCTGTTCTTCGTGCTCTGCGGCCTCTGCACCTCGGTGATGTGGGGCGGCATCTTCAACCTCGCCGTCGAGGGTCTCGGCAAGTACACCGCCCAGGCTTCGGGCATCTTCATGATGATGGTCGTCGGCGGAGGTATCATGCCGCTGATACAGAACGCTATCGCCGGTGCGGCCGGCTACATGGCCTCCTACTGGCTGGTCGTGGCGATGCTCGCCTACCTCCTGTTCTACGGCACTGTCGGCTCCAAGAACGTCAACACCGACATTCCCACCGAGGATGACGAAATACGCGTCCCCGACTCAATCTGACGAGTATAGGGCCGTTCCCGCCTTGCCATGTCGGAGACGTGACGTAAGCGAAACCCCGGGGTAAGCGTAGAGCGCGTGCCCGGGGCGGATTCCACCATATTAAATTACGCACATCGGAGATGTGCCGTAACATGCTGACGCAAAATACAGCAGTCAAGCGGTTTATGAGGCCGCGTTTTACGGCACATCTCCGATGTGCGTTAATTGTGTATAGCACTCTTTACCCCGGGCACGCGCTCTACGCTTACCCCGGGGTTTCGCTTACGTCACGTCTCCGACGTGTACAGTGTATACGCTGATAAAAATTGTATAATTTTACACTTTGCCAACTTTTCAAAGGTCAAATTTGTGGAAACGGAACATAAATTGTAATTTTGCCGCTAATCTTAAATTACACTAAACATATACATCACCCACGATGGATACAAAAGTACTTGATAGAGCAGCCGACAACATCCGTGTTCTCGCTGCCGCAATGGTCGAAAAGGCCAAGTCAGGACATCCCGGCGGCGCTATGGGCGGAGCCGACTTTGTCAACGTACTATACTCCAAATATCTCATTTCCGACCCCGAAGACCCCACTTGGATAGCCCGCGACAGGTTTTTCCTCGACCCCGGGCATATGTCGCCCATGCTCTACAGCGTCCTCGCGCTCACGGGAAAATTCTCCCTCGCCGAGCTGCGCGACTTCCGCCAGTGGGGCAGCGTGACTCCAGGTCACCCCGAGCTTAATGTGGAGCGCGGCATCGAGAACACATCAGGTCCTCTCGGGCAAGGCCACGCCATGGCCGTCGGCGCAGCCATAGCCGAGCGATTTTTCGCGGCCCGCTTCGGCAAGTGGATCGAGCACAAGACCTACGCTTTCATCTCCGACGGAGGCATCCAGGAGGAGATTTCACAGGGCGCGGGACGCATCGCCGGCTATCTCGGTCTCAGCAACCTCATAATGTTCTTTGACAGCAACAAGGTGCAGCTTTCGACCGACGTGGACGCCGTGACCGACGAGGACACAGCGGCAAAATATCGCGCATGGCACTGGAACGTGATAGAAATCAACGGCAATGACCCCACCGAGATATGCGCCGCCCTCGACAGCGCGATAGCCGAAAAGGAGCGTCCGACGCTCATCATCGGCAACACCGTCATGGGACGCGGCGTGGTTAAGGCCGACGGCTCCAACTTCGAGGGGCAGTGCTCCACCCACGGGCAGCCTCTGTCAAAGAGCGGGGCAAGCTACGAGAAGACCATCGAGAACCTTGGCGCAGACCCGGCCGACCCGTGGCATATCCGCGAAGATGTCGCCAAACTCTATGCCGACCGCCGCGCCGAGCTGCTTGAGACAGTGCACCGCCGTCGCGCCGAGGAGGCCGAGTGGCGTCAGAGCCACCCTGCGGAAGCCGCCCAGCTCGACGACTTCCTTGCCGGACGTCTCCCGGTCATCAACTACGCATCCATCGTGCACAAGGCCAATATCGCCACCCGCACGGCCTCGGCCAACGTGCTCTCCGAGCTGGCCGTGTACATAAAGAATATGATTGTATCGAGCGCCGACCTCGCCAACTCCGACAAGACCGACGCATTCCTGAAGAAGACCCACGCCCTCACCCACGGCGACTTCACCGGGGCATTCCTCCATGCCGGCGTGGCCGAGCTGACGATGGCCTCCATCATGAACGGCATCGTGCTCCATGGCGGCATGATAGCTGCGTGCGGCACATTCTTCGTATTCTCCGACTATATGAAACCCGCCATACGCATGGCCGCGCTCATGGAGCTACCCGTAAAGTATGTGTGGACCCACGACGCATTCCGCGTCGGCGAGGACGGCCCGACCCACGAGCCGGTCGAGCAGGAGGCGCAGATACGCCTGCTTGAGGAGCTGCGCAACCTCAGCGGACGCCCCTCGATGCTCGTGTTGCGTCCCGCCGACAGCGCGGAGACCACCGTGGCATGGGAGATGGCGATGAACAACGACAAGACTCCCACAGGACTCATCCTGTCGCGACAGGATGTGACCGACATACCAACCACAACCGGCGACCGCTATGCCGACGCACAGGGTACCCGTCAGGGAGGATACACAGTCATCGACACGCCCAATCCCGCCGTCATTCTCGTAGGCAACGGCTCGGAGGTGTCGCTGCTCTGTGATGTCGCAATGCGCCTCAAGGAGGAGGGAATCGGGGCACGCGTCGTCTCCGTGCCCTCAATAGGACTGTTCAACATGCAGCCGGCCGCCTACCGTGAGAGCATCCTCACCCCGGGGGTGAAAACATTTGGACTTACGGCAGGCCTCCCCTCGACACTACGCAGCGTCATAGGCTCTGACGGCTATATCTACGGTCTCGACCACTTCGGTGCATCCGCGCCCTACAAGGTGCTCGACGAGAAATTTGGCTTCACTGCCGACAACATACTCGCCCAAGTCAAGGCCCTTATCAACTCATAGCTGACAGCCGTGATATCCGCTTCAAGACTGTTAAAATTGAATTTATGAAATAAAAATTCTCAACATTTAACGCAAGATTAAAAATTTTGCATTAACTTAGCGGCAAATTATGTCATAGTAAGAATAAATTGAACAAACAGTTATTATAATTTATCTATGAAAAAGATTACATTTTTCACCTTGCTGTTCACTCTCCTTTGGGCCAACAGCGCAGTAGCGCAGACCACTCAGGAGGTGACTTATGTTGAGGATCCCTCACAGGGCTATCTCTTCAACCGTTTCAAAGACAATTGGTTTATCACCGGTGAAGGCGGCGTAGGCTACTTCTTCGGCCCGGAAGCCGTCCACCGCAATGCCGGCGACCGCTTCTCGCCTGCCGCCAGCCTCTATGTCGGCAAGTGGTTCTCGCCCATCATCGGCCTTCGTGCCGGCGTCAACTGGCTCCAGACCAAGACCTTGGCTACCTCCAATACAGGATTTGGCATCGAGCTTGACCAGCCTATGGTCGATGGCCGCTACAAGGCCAAGTTCTCTCATCTTGGTCCCGTAGTTGACGTCATGCTCAACCTCACCAACTGGTGGTGTGGCTACAAGCCCGGTCGTGTCTACAACTGCATCATCTACGGTGGAGGCGGCGGCTATTGGGCATTCACCAAGAAATACAAGATGGAAAACGGTGCTTACAAATGCGACGGATGGTCCGACATTCATGACCGTATCCTGACAGTTCGCGCCGGTATCATCAACCAGTTCAACGTATCAAAGCACGTGGCGCTCTCACTCGACATCCGCTACTCGGCTCTCGACAACCATCCCAACCGCGCAGGCTACAACTGGAATATGACTGCCCATGACGTGCAGGCATATCTTGGCGTGACCTACCTCTTCAACAAGACCGGCTGGAGTCCCGCTGTCGTTCCCGTATGCCCCGAGCCCGAGAACTGCGACGCACTCCGTGCACGCCTCCAGGCTGCCGACGCCAAGATTGCCGAACTCGAGCAGCAGCTCAAGGCTTGCCTCGAGCGCCCCGTCGAGAAGGAAGTGGAAAAGGCTCCCCTTGCCACCATCTACTACCCCATCAACGTGTCCAAGCTCACCCGCGAGGATATCAACGTGCTCGGTGCCGTGGCTGAGGTCATGAAGACCACCCCCGACCAGAAGTATGTGCTCACCGGCTGGGCCGACAACTACACCGGTAATGACCAGATCAACACCCGCCTCCGCAAGAACCGTGCCGCCGGCGTCGAGAAGCAGCTCATCAAGAACGGTGTACCCGCCGAGCAGCTTATAACCACCATCAACAACGGCAACCTCTGCGACCTCGGCGAGAAGTACGTGGCACTCGACCGTGCCGTGACTATCGAGGAGGCTGAATAATCCCGTCCCCGAAGGAAGCCCGGCTTCCCACAACCATAAAGGCGTCCCCATCCGGGACGCCTTTACTTATTATATTTCTATAATAGCTATAATAGGTGTAATGCCAACAATAGCCATTAAACCCTCTGCCGGCTACAAATTCCCGTTTAAGATGCCATATTATGATACAATTATTTGCTAATTCGGGAAAAATAGTATAATTTTGCAACATCGGAAATTGATTATGAACGTCAGACACGCACATATACCACCTTGCCCGACAGCAGCCGCCCTGCTATCGCTCGTGGTCGTCGTCGTCTCCGTCCTTGCATAAGGGAGGGTCGATAGGTTGTGCCTGTCATTACAAAATCTGAACACGATACTTCGATGCCTCCCTGCAACGTAACAGCGTTTAAGGGAGGCATCCTCTATTTGTCACGACAGAAATTAAAGTGAAGAAACAATAACAACATAATAAAGATACACAATCATGAGCAAACCGTTGAGAAGTGCTGCAAGCACACAAGGACGCCGCATGGCCGGGGCACGCGCACTATGGCGTGCCAATGGCATGAAAGAGGAGCAGATTGGCAAACCAATCATCGCGATAGTCAACTCCTTCACACAATTTGTCCCCGGGCACACCCATCTGCACGAAATCGGACAGGTGGTCAAGCAGGAGATTGAACGCCTCGGATGCTTTGCCGCAGAGTTCAACACCATCGCCATCGACGACGGCATCGCCATGGGACACGACGGAATGCTCTACTCGCTGCCCTCACGCGACCTCATCGCCGACTCGGTGGAGTATATGATCAACGCCCACAAGGCCGACGCTATGGTGTGCATCTCCAACTGCGACAAGGTCACCCCCGGCATGCTGATGGCCGCCATGCGCCTCAATATCCCCGCCATCTTTGTTTCCGGCGGCCCGATGGAGGCCGGACGCCTCGGCGACCGTCCGCTTGACCTCATCGACATAATGATTGACGCCGCCGACGAGACAATATCGGACGAGACGGTGACAAAGCTCGAGCAGCGCGGGTGTCCCACTTGCGGCTCGTGCTCGGGAATGTTCACCGCCAACTCGATGAACTCACTCAACGAGGCCATCGGCCTGGCGCTCCCCGGCAACGGCACTATCGTCGCCACACACTCCAACCGCACCGCCCTGTTCAAGAAAGCCGCACAGAAGATTGTCGAGAACACCTACCGCTACTACGATAAGGACGATGACAGCGTGCTGCCCCGCAATATCGCGACACGCCAGGCCATGCTCAACGCCATGACCCTTGACATCGCCATGGGAGGCTCGACCAACACCGTGCTTCATTTGCTTGCCGTGGCCAACGAGGCAGGAGCCGACTTCACCATGGCCGACATCGACGCCCTGTCGCGCAAGACGCCAGTCCTCTGCAAGGTAGCCCCCAACTCCAAGTACCATATCCAGGATGTGAACCGCGCAGGCGGCATCCTGTCAATCATGAAAATACTCGCCGACAACGGCCTTATAGACACGACAGTCAACCGCGCCGACGGCCTTACCCTGCAACAGGCCATCGACCGCTACGCAATCGGCGGCAAGGATTTCTGCGACGAGGCCGAGGTGTTGTGGCTCAGCGCTCCCGGCGAGCGCAAGAACCTCACGCTCGGTTCACAGACCACCTATTACGAGAATCTCGACACCGACCGCGCCAACGGATGCATACGCGACTTTGAGCACGCCTACGTCAAGGATGGCGGCCTCGCCGTGCTACGCGGCAACATAGCCCTCGACGGATGTGTCGTCAAGACCGCCGGCGTCGACGAGAGCATATTCCATTTCCGTGGTCCCGCCAAGGTATTCCAGTCTCAGGAAGAGGCCGTTGAGGGCATCCTGCGCGACAAGGTGGTGTCGGGCGATGTGGTCGTCATCACCCACGAAGGCCCCAAGGGTGGCCCCGGTATGCAGGAGATGCTATACCCCACGAGCTATATCAAGTCAAAGCACCTCGGCAAGGAGTGCGCGCTCATCACCGACGGACGTTTCTCGGGTGGCACATCGGGCCTGTCAATCGGCCACATATCCCCCGAGGCCGCCGCAGGAGGCAACATCGGGCTGGTGCGTGACGGCGACATCATCGACATCAACATCCCCGAGCGCACCATCTCGGTCGAGCTGACCGACGAGGAACTTTCGGCACGACGCGCCGAGGAAGAGGCCCGCGGCAAGGATGCCTTCACACCGCGCGACCGCGACCGTGTCGTCTCCAAGGCCCTGCGGGCATATGCCGCTATGGTGACATCGGCCGACAAGGGCGGCGTACGCGAGATCAAGTAACCTCATCCCCTCACACGACATTACAACAATAAACATGAGCGAAAAAATCACAGGAGCGGAAGCCCTCTTCCGTTCCCTCCTCGAAGAGGGTGTAGACCTCATCTTCGGATATCCCGGCGGCTCCATCATGCCCGTCTATGACAAGCTCTACGACTACCAGGACCGCATCAAGCACATACTCGTGCGCCACGAGCAGGGCGCGACACATGCCGCGCAGGGCTATGCCCGAGTCACAGGACGCCCGGGCGTCGTCATCGTCACATCAGGCCCGGCTGCCACCAATGCCATCACGGGACTGAGCGACGCGATGATGGACAGCACCCCGATGGTCGTCATCACAGGCCAGGTCGCCACATCGGCCCTCGGCTCCGACGCATTCCAGGAGACTGACGTGATGGGCATCACACAGCCTATCGCCAAGTGGAGTTATCAGATACGCCGCGCCGAGGATGTGCCATGGGCCGTCGCCCGCGCATTCTACATCGCCAGCACAGGCCGTCCCGGCCCCGTCGTGCTCGACTTTGCCAAGAACGCGCAAGTCGGCCTGATGGACTGGAATTATGAGAAATGCCGCTTCATACGCAGCTATATCCCCTACCCCGAGATACCGCAGGAGGATGTCGAGCGTGTGGCCGCGATGATAAACGCCGCCGAGCGTCCTATGATACTCTCGGGGCACGGCATCATGATTTCAGGCGCCGAAAAAGAGCTTGCCACGCTGGCCGAGAAAGCCGACATCCCCGTGACCGCCACCCTACTCGGCCTGTCGACCATCCCGTCCGACCATCCGCTCTACAAGGGTATGCTCGGGATGCACGGCAACATCGGCCCGAATGTCAACACCAACCGCGCAGACCTCATCATCGCCATAGGCATGAGATTTGACGACCGCGTGACCGGCGACACAGCCAAATATGCCCCGCAGGCCAAAATCGTGCATATCGACATAGACGCGTCGGAATTTGACAAGAACATCAAGACCGCTGCGACCATCCACGGCGATGCCCGCGAGGTGCTTGAACGTCTCATCCCACTTGTCAAGGAGACCAAACATGCCGAATGGGTCAAATCATTTGACGACGCCAACGCCGTTGAGCACGAGAAGGTCGTCAAGCGCGAGGTATTCCCCGACAACCCCACCGGACCGATGCGCATGGGGGAGGTCGCCTACAAGGTATCCAAAGCCACCGGCGACCGTGCCATATGCGTCACCGATGTCGGGCAGAACCAGATGTTCTCGTCGCGCTATTTCCGCTACACCGAGCCGCGCTCCATCATAACCTCCGGCGGCCTCGGCACGATGGGATTCGGCCTACCGGCCGCCATCGGCGCAAAGATGGCGGCTCCCGACCGCACAGTCTGCTTCTTCACCGGCGACGGCGGCCTGCAGATGACAATACAGGAACTTGGCACGATACTCGAGTACAAGACCGACGTAAAGATCATACTGCTCAACAACAACTTCCTCGGCAACGTGCGCCAATGGCAGGAGATGTTCTTCAACCGCCGCTTCTCACAGACCCCGCTTGTCAACCCCGACTTCGTCGCCATCGCCAAAGCCTATGGCATCGAGGCCGAGAATGTCGACTCACGCGAGCAGCTCGACGCGGCGATTGAGCGCATGGTCAGCCACAAGGGGGCCTACCTGCTCAACGTCAACATCGAGGAGGACGACAAGATATTCCCCATGACCCCTCCGGGAGCGTCAGTCGACACCATCCTCCTGACTCCCGACGAGAAATATCCACTCAACTGAGCCTCCCCCCATCCAAAAACAGACACAATCATGGAAAAGCAACTTTTCACGGTAGCCGTCTTCTCCGAAAACCAGGTGGGACTGCTCAATCAGATATCAATAATCTACACTCGCCGCAGCCTCAACATCGAGAGCCTGTCAGTGAGCCCCTCGTCCATCAAGGGGGTGCACAAGTTCACCATCACCACGTGGAGCGACCGCGAGACGATGGAGAAAGTCATCAAGCAGATAGAGAAGCGCATCGAGGTGCTCAAGGCATTCCTCTACACCGACGACGACATCGTGTATCAGGAAATCGCTCTCTACAAGGTGCCCACAAGCCGCCTGCTTGAGGAGGAGAACCTTGAGTCAATCATACGCAGCAACAACGCTCGCATCCTTGAGATAACCCAGGAATACACCGTCATCGAGAAGGCGGGCCACTCCGACGAGACCGAGTCGCTGTTTGAGCAACTTAAACGCTACGATATCAAGCAGTTTGTGCGCTCGGGACGCGTTGCCGTCACCAAGTCTCCCATCGAGTTTGTCAACCTGTTTCTCGAAGGGCAGGAGCTGCGTCGCCAGAAGATTGAGTCATGACACCCGATGCCTGCGACAACGGAACCGGGATGACGATGAAGGAATACCGCAAGGATTACTTCATCACCGCCGGGCAGTGTGACGCCCAGCAGCAGATACCGCTCACGGTGACGACACGCCGTGTCATCGAGGTAGCGACGCTCCACGCCAATGCCCTCGGGGTCGGCTACGACCGACTGATAAAGGATGACGCCGCATGGGTGCTCACCCGCCTTGTCATCGAGATGGCAAGCTATCCCGGCATCAACAGCGACTATTCGCTGACGACATGGATTGAGGGTTTCAACCGCCGCTTCTCCGAGCGCGACTTCGTGTTTGCCGATGCCGTGGGACAACCATTGGGCTACGTGCGCTCCACATGGATGGCTATCAACATCAAGACCCGTCAGGCCGCATCGCTCGACGGTCTCGACGCCCTTGCCGACAACGTGTCCGACCGTCCATGTCCCATAGCCAAGGCCACGCGCCTACCGGCTGTGACAACGCCCGACCGCACGTCGGCCTACCGTTTCCGCTACTGCGACATAGATTTCAACCGCCACGTCAATACCGTACGCTACATCGAACTGCTGCTCGACCAATGGACGATGGAGTGGCACGACCGATATGCCATAGAGCGGTTTGAGATTGCGTTCATGCACGAGACGCGCTACGATGCCGAGGTGACGGTGGCCATTGCCGCCGAAGAGTCGCTGACGTTCATTGCCGAGATTTCCACGGCCGAAGCCTGCTCATGCCGCGCCCGCGTCAAGTTTCGCCCACGTGATGGCAAAATCGTAGCAAATTGAGCGAATTATCGTTATTTTATTAACCACCAAATAAGAAAAAGCTGTAAATTTGCACAAAATTTCAGACAACAAATAACTTTAATAATACACTATTATGGCAAAAATGAATTTTGGCGGTGTCGAAGAGACAGTAGTCATCCGCGACGAGTTCCCCTTGGAGAAAGCAAGGGAAGTGTTGAAAGACGAGACCATTGCCGTCATCGGTTATGGCGTTCAGGGTCCCGGCCAGAGCCTCAACCTCCGCGACAACGGCTTCAACGTCATCGTAGGACAGCGTCAGGGCAAGACCTATGACAAGGCTGTCGCCGACGGATGGGTACCTGGCGAGACACTGTTCTCAATCGAGGAAGCCTGCCAGAAGGCCACTATCGTGATGTGCCTCCTCTCCGACGCCGCAGTGATGTCGGTATGGCCCACCATCAAGCAATATCTCACCCCAGGCAAAGCCCTCTACTTCTCCCATGGATTTGCCATCACATGGAATGACCGCACCGGTGTCGTCCCTCCCAAGGATATCGACGTAATCATGGTTGCCCCCAAGGGTTCGGGCACATCGCTCCGCACCATGTTCCTTGAAGGCCGTGGCCTCAACTCCTCTTACGCCATCTATCAGGACTACACCGGCCGTGCACTTGAGCGCACACTCGCCATCGGTATCGGCATCGGCTCAGGCTATCTCTTTGAGACAACATTCGTACGCGAGGCAACCAGCGACCTCACCGGCGAGCGCGGCTCACTGATGGGCGCAATCCAGGGTCTGCTCCTCGCCCAGTACGAGGTGCTCCGCGAGAACGGCCACACCCCCTCCGAGGCGTTCAACGAGACTGTTGAGGAACTCACCCAGTCGCTCATGCCCCTCTTTGCAAAGAACGGCATGGACTGGATGTACGCCAACTGCTCGACCACCGCACAGCGCGGCGCGCTCGACTGGATGGGCCCGTTCCACGACGCCATCAAGCCCGTGGTAGAGAAACTTTACGCCAACGTCAAGTGCGGCAATGAGGCTCAGATATCAATCGACTCCAACTCCAAGCCCGACTACCGCGAGAAACTCGAGAAAGAGCTTAAAGACCTACGGGAAAGCGAGATGTGGCAGACAGCCGTAACCGTCCGCCAACTCCGCCCCGAAAACAACTAATCCCCGATTAGGATAATTCGACCAAAAGGCTACACAAGCACGCTTGTGTAGCCTTTTTTACTGTATTCTATTTTGCGGTGACGGGGCGTTGCACTATCTTTGCAGCGAAATTTGGAGAAATCTATCTTGAGACGCTCTCAACTTTATATAATCATAACAGTCATTATTTGTGCAATCTCGGCGAGTGCCACACGTGGCGTTCCCGACATTGACATGCCCGAGGCTCAAAAAGGGACGACAGACTCCATTACTTCCACGGCAGACAGTGTGGCAACGATTGCGGCAGACACCGTCACAACCGCCACCGACACAATCCCCATTGACAGCATTCCTCCGCAGGACAATGACGGTATCACCGCCGCCCTGTCTGACACCGTCAGGCGAAGCAATCGCATACGCCGCGAGAAAGTCGATCTCGACAATGTGGTGACATTCTCGGCAAAGGACTCGATGGTGGTAATAGGGCAAAACCGGGCCTACATGTATGGCGACGGCGACATCACCTATGGCGATATCAACCTCAAGGCCGACAACATCGACATGGATATGAGCACCTCGACGGTCTATGCCGTAGGGACGACCGACACCCTTGGAGAAGTCAAGGGCTCGCCCGTATTCACCGACAAGAGCGGGGAGTACAACCCCGAGACGATGCAGTACAACTTCAAGACCGAGCGCGGATACATCACCAACGTCGTCACCCAGCAGGGTGAAGGCTATCTCACCGGCGGCGTCACAAAGAAGATGGAAAACGGCGAGTTTTACCTACAGAACGGCCGTTACACCACATGTGACGACCATGAGCATCCCCACTTCTACCTTCAGCTCACCAAGGCCAAGGTGCGCCCCAAGAAGAATATTGTCACAGGCCCCGCCTACATGGTGCTCGCCGGACTTCCACTGCCTCTTGCCGTGCCATTCGGCTACTTCCCGTTCTCCGACAAATATTCGTCGGGCATAATATTCCCCACATTCGGCGACGACTACCAGCGCGGCTTCTATCTGAGCGACGGAGGCTACTACTTTGCCATCAACGACAACATCGACCTGGCGCTCACCGGCGAGATATACACCAAAGGCTCATGGGGACTGCGTGCCCAGTCCAACTATGTCAAGCGCTACAAGTATAACGGGGCGTTCAACATAAGCTACATCAAGACAATCACCGGCGACAAGGGCTCGCCCGACTACGCGTCGCAGACCAACTTCCAAGTGCTGTGGAACCACTCGCAGGACGCCAAGTTCAACCCCAACATGAGCCTTTCGGCAAGCGTCAACTTCACCACATCGGGCTACACCCGCAACGACATAAACTCCTACTATTCGAGCGCATTTACCGAGAACACCAAAAGCTCGACCATCAACATGACCTACCGCTTCCCCAACTCCAAGTGGTCGCTGTCGACGACAGCCAACATCGCCCAGCGCACCCAGGACTCCACGCTCTCGGTCTCGTTCCCCAATGTCACCGTCACGCTGTCGCAGGTCTACCCGTTCAAGCGCAAGCGTGCCATGGGCGACGAGCGGTGGTATGAGAAAATACGCCTGTCCTACACCGGGCAGCTGCAAAACTCGCTAACTGCCCGTCAGGACCAGTTTTTCAAAAAAAGCCTCGTCAAGGACTGGCGCAACGGTATGCGCCACGAGCTGCCCATCTCGGCGACATTCAACATCTTCAAGTATCTCAACCTCACTCCCTCGATACGCCTCACCGACCGCATGTACACCAACAAGGTGCGCCGCCACTGGAATCCCGAGCTTGGCATCGAGGAGTGTGACACCTCCTACAGCTTCTACAACGTGTGGGACTTCACCGCCTCGGTCTCCCTCGACACCAAGATATACGGCTTCTACCAGCCTCTGCCGTTCCTGGGCAACAAGGTCAAGATGATACGCCATGTGCTCACCCCCACTGTCTCCTTCTCGGCCAACCCCGACTTCTCCTCGCCATTTTTCGGCTACTACGGCACGTATGACTACACGACCCCCGACGGCATACCGCAGACCCGCAAATACTCCTACTACCCCAACAGCCTTTTCGGCGTGCCGGGCGAGGGCAAATCGGGCATGGTCACCGTGTCGCTCGCCAACAACCTTGAGATGAAAGTGAGGAGCGACGCCGACTCAACCGGCGAGAAAAAAATCTCGCTCATCGAGAACTTCACCGTGTCGGAGAGCTACAACTTTGCCGCCGACTCCCTCAACTGGAGCGACATCAACACCTCCATACTGCTGCGCTTAACCAAAAACTTCAACCTCAACCTCTCGGCGCGCTGGGACGTGTACACCTACAAGCTCAACGAGGCCGGCAACCCGGTGCGCGTCAACATCCCCCGATGGAAGTGCGGCAAAGGACTCGGACGCCTGCGCTCGACCGGCACATCGTTCTCCTACACGTTCAACAACAACACTTTCCGCCGCAAGAAGGACGGTGACAGCGACAAGTCAAAGAAAAAGCCGCCGACATCCACAGGCCCGACACCCGGCACAACGGACGACCCGACCTCATTAAAGGACAAAGACAAGAAAAAAGACGACATACAGCTCGATGACAACGGATACATGAAATGGGAGGTGCCATGGAACCTCTCAATCAACTATTCCATCGGCTACAGCTACGGAGCGTTCAATAAGGAGAAACTGGAGTATGACGGCAAAATCACCCAAAACCTCAGTTTCAGCGGCAACATACAGCCCACCAAAAACTGGAACTTCGGCTTCACGGCAAGCTACAACTTCGACACCCACAAGCTCGCCTACATGAACTGCAACATCTCCCGCGACCTCCACTGCTTCACCATGCGAGCCAGCTTTGTCCCCGTAGGCCCTTACAAGAGCTACAATTTCCACATCTCGGTCAAGTCATCGCTGCTGAGCGACCTCAAGTATGACAAGCGGTCGTCCTCCCGCAACGGCGTGACGTGGTATTGACGGGATTACTCGTAGTATGCCGGCTCAATCGCAAAGACAAACCGCCGCCTTTGCCACAGGGCCACCATCATCACCACCGCTACGGCTATAAGCACCGACACAAACGGAAACATCTCACCCTTGCATCCCAACAGGCCTGCAAGCCCGTCGTTGATTTCAGGCAATAGTGACAATGCCAGATAGTTGGCAGCAAGCACTACCGACATAGCCAGCGTCGCCCTTTGCGGCGAATTTACTATAGAGGTCGCCTTGTCATAAATCACCGGCTGCACGATGCCGCCTCCGGCACCGATGAGCAACGCGCACACGCAATATAGCGTCATGGAGTGGAACACAATGAACCCAGCCACACCCGCAACCATCAGCCCACATGCCACTACATAGCTGAACTGGCGGCAACGACGCAATATCCACGACAGGGACATACCCGAGAGGAACATACCGAGATACAGCACAGCTATAACCGCACCGATTTCAGTCGTGTCGAGCCGGTCGGCGGTCATTAGGTACGGGCCATAATAGGGAACGACCCCCACCACGTACATGAAAAAGAAATAGCTCAACACCAGCCCCGAGGCACGCCCGAGATAAAAGCCCTCGACCGTACGTGCCCCTTCGGGCGGTGTCACCCCGTCGGCAAATGTCTTGTCGTCGGGCGTCGGAAGCACGGTCGCCTTCTTGATCCACGGCATTAGAGCCAACGAGACAACCGGCAACAGATAGACAAGGAAAGGCAGATGCCAGTCAATCGTCGCGAGGACGCCGACCACAAACGTGGCCACCACAAGCGCCCCGTTGCCGATTCCCGATATTATGCCCATCTGCCTTACGCGGGCACTCCCTGAAAACACGTCGGCCACAAGCCCCGTCGAGAACGGCAGCACCAGACCACAGCCACAGCCAAGAAGCACGCTCAATATTATAAGCTCGTCCATCGTGGTAGAAAACAGGTATAGCACACCGGCAAGGAGATACATCGACAGACCGGCAATGATGACAGCCGTCTTGTGGCGCGACATCGAGAGCCGTCCCGACAGCAACACAAACGGGATTATCAACAGATTGGGCAGCACCGACAGCATCTGCACTTTAAGCTGCGTGGCATCGGGAAACAACGTATCGAGCCGGTCGAGCATAGGCGTAACAGCCAGTCCCGGCAAATCGACTCCAAGCGAAAGCGACCACAACGCCGCCACGATGATAAACGGGATTGTTGTCCCGTTGCCGGTATTTATTTTCATATCTCTCTAAATTTTAACGGACGTGACCCGCAGTGTATACTTATGTAAAGTGGATATGGGGCAAAATGTTCAACCTACTATCGCCAAAATCGCCAAAAGTCCTGAAATTATGGTGTTTCAGGATTGGATTTCATGAAAAAATATGTTTATTTTGCAATATAAACCAATCGTAATGCACACCTGCATAAAACAAGACCTAAAAATTCTGTCATGAAAGCACCGTCACTTATTGCACTTCTCCTGATATTACTCAATGTCCCGATGACAGCCGACGCGACAGACATATCCATCATATGCGAAGACTATGATTCGGAGACACCCCTCTCGGCCTATGAACCCCATACGCTCTACGTCCAGACCGATATCCCCCATGCAGTGGTGGAGGGAGAGTGGACACTGCTGCTGCCGCTGAAAGGCACCGGCGGCATGATGGAGTCAAAAGGCTCGGGAAATGCATTTGACATTCCTGTCATAGACGACGGCTACCTCTATGACATAAACGACAACGGAGAGATTGCCGCCACTGTCACATTCGATGGCAACGCCGACGGCAAGCCGGTGTCGGCCTCTATGACCGCGCTCCTCGACTTCAAGCCCCGGATAAGCTCGGTCAACATCCTGCGCAAGGTGCGCGACGATTCCTACGACACCTATAGCCTCATATATGACGTGGAATATCTTGGGGCAAGCCGCGTACTCTCCATACTTGAACAGGAATACGGCATCGCACATAGTTCCTCGTATACAAACGAAGCCCCCGTGGCCCACATCACTACCCCATACATATACTCAAACTTCTCTGCATGGATAGACCTCACCGTCGAAAACAAGTATGGCGAGGCAACCTACACCATAGAACTTGAACCGATTGACGAGGTGCCGTGCGGCATATCCCTCTCCTCGGCCGACACCACACTCGACTATCCCCTGTCGGCCCATGAGAGCTACTACCTGACAATGACCGACAAGGATGGCAAGCCGCTCACCGTAGAACAATGGAGTGTCACGCTCCCGACCCTTACCGGAGGCAAGCGCACTGTCGCGACAGCCACAAACGCCTCTCAGCTTTATTTTCCCCTGCTCCAGTCGCCGGGCGATTACAAAGCCGAAGACAGCGGACGCATTCCCGTGGAGATTTCCTGCACATTCGACCGTGACGGCTCAAGACACACCCAGGTCATAACCGCCGGCATATATGCCCGTCCATATATCCGCAACGTGACCATATTGGGCAAGGAGGTCAAGGAGGGCGCATCACAGTACTCACTGCAATACCGGGTCGAATATGTCGGAGCAAAAGGACTATTCATCGGCGTCAGGGAGGACAAAATTCCCACGATAGCATCAAGCTATACATCGGAATATCCGGTTGCAACCATCACCTCCCGCAATATCAGCGGCGTATATGGCGCATCAATTGAAATCAACGCCGACAACGAGTATGGCAGAGACACCTACACCATCCAGCTGCCGCCCCTGCGCCAGACCGAAGGCTCGGTGAAAATCGTGCCCGACTTTGACTACACAGGTATAATATCGGCCTACGAGCCTCATTCATTCCACATGGAAACCGAGGACGGCACTGTCGTTGACGACATAAGGTGGCAACTGATGCTGCCCGTGAAAGACGGCGGCAGTATACGCGCATCAGCCGCAAACGGCTCCAAGTCATTTGTGCTGCGACCACTCAAAGATGTCTCACGTTACACCGTCAGCTCCGACAAGACCATCCCTGCCGAACTGCATCTCACAGGCACAGTCAATGGAGAGCGTATAGATAAGGCACTCTCCGTGATACTCGACCTGAAGCCACGCATCAGCAACGTGACACTACTTGACAAGAAGCTCGATGCCGACGCGTGCACCTATGAACTTACATATACCGCATCGAGCCTTGGCATCGACCGCGTGCTGGCGCACATCGAGGGGGAAACCATGGGGGTGATGAGAGCCGACTTTGTCTACTCAGGCTCGACCGCCGTAGTGCGTAATCTCGATGCCCGGTCGTACTCCACACTCATCCTCAAGGCCGAAAACGACTATGGCAGCACCACCCGCACAATCGGGCTGCCCCCTATGCTTCCACGCACAGGTGAGGTGGAGATAGTGTCTGAGACACCGTTGGCCGGCGGCATTTCAGCCCATGAGCTTAACCACTTCCATATCCGCAACAACACGGGCAAGACACTCGCATTTCCCGAATGGACGTTGACCCTGCCGCTGAAAGACGGTTCGGTGAATGCCATCGCCCATAATGAAGGCTCGACAGCATTTGACTCGCCACTCGTCATCAATCCCGACCTTTATGAGGTCAATTCCGACGGGGAGATACTTGCCGAACTGCACTTTGAGGCATCCACGGGCGAATTGGTCGCCGCCGACCTCGCTCTTGTCATCGACCTCAAGCCACGTATCAAGTCGGTCGATATCCTCTCGCAAGAGAAAGGAGCCGACGACAGTAACTATGACCTCAACTATACCATCAACTATGTAGGGTCTGACGGACTGATTGTGCGCATCTCACAGGAAGTTGAGGATATCGAGGAGAAGTGCCACATCGTCTACGACTATCCGTCAGCCACACTGCTCACCCGGAACATTCTGGCATCATATCCCGCCACGGTGGAGATTGCCGCCGAAAACAAGTATGGCACGGCAAACCATGTATTACAACTGCCTCCATTCAACATCCCCACAGTCATCGAAGCCATAGATGCCGACACCGAGGTCACGGCCGTGGAGGTATACACCCTCTCCGGCAGACACGCAGGCACCTACCCGAGCCTTTCCGGTCTCCCTGCACTCCCCAACGGAGTATACCTGCTGCGCATCCATACCGCCACGGGCATCCGCGCCGCCAAGCACATCGTCCACTGACGCGCCGCAAACACGGCGACGTACAGCGCAATCAGACAGGCGGCTGGCTGCCGATGTCCTACGGCACATCTCCGATGGGGAGTGAGGCGTGCCACTACATCAATCGGTCGGTATGCATATCACACGAGTATCCCGATGCCCTCCATGGGCTGTCAATTTTTGAGACATGCGCGGGATAATGGGACAAATGGGAGGATTTTGTCGGAAGATTCAAACAAAAGCCTTAACTTTATGTTTTGAATATTGAGAGATATTAATCATCACCAACTGTTTATTTTAAGGGATATATCGCCGTGGGACATTGGATAAAAAACACCATCGTGCGCCGCTCGCTCAAGGTATTGATGTGGGTGGTGATTGTCTTGATGATGATTCCTGTGCTGCTCTACGTACCCTTTGTACAGGATTTTGTGAAGGGGATTGTACTGAAGGAGGTGTCGCGCACCACCGGCATGACGGTGGCCATCGATCATTTCAGACTCAAATTCCCGCTCAAAGTCGACCTTGGGGGGGTATCCGTGGTGGAAGCGACAGGCGACACGATGGTGACCGCACGTCAGGCCGCGGTAGACCTCCATCTGCTCCCGCTGCTGCGGGGCGAGGTCAACATAGCCGGCGCCGACCTTGAGGACGCCTACTACCGCATGGGGACACCCGACTCGGTGCTCTACCTGCGGGCGAGGATACGGTCGTTTGACCTCGACAATTCGAGCATCAACCTGCGCTCATCGTCCATAGACCTCGGCGAGACCACGCTCTCGGGGGGAGTGATGGACCTGGTGATGCGCCAGGACTCGACCCCCGTGCCTGTCGACACCACCGCCTCGACCCCGTGGCGCATAAAGGCCAAAATGGTCACCCTGCGCGACATCACCTACCGAATGAAGATGATGCCGATTATCGACTCGCTCGGGGCGCAGGTGAAGACGGCACAACTCTCCGACGGTCTCGTTGACCTGATGACACAACGCATACACGCCGCGTCACTCTCGGTCGACTCGGTGACAGCGGCCTATCTCACGCCGACAGCCGAATATCTTGCCGCCAACCCGCCGTTGGCAACGCCCGTTGACACCGTGTCAGACGGAAAACTGTGGCTCGTGGAAGCCGACAAGGTGTCGCTCACCAATGCCGCAGGGTTGTATGCCGTGCGCGGGGCGCGACCTGCGGCAGGCCTTGACATGAACTATCTCCAGGCCGACGGCATAAACATCGAGGTGGACTCGTTCCGCAACCGCGGCCCGGAGATAACCGTGCCGCTGCGACGGCTCACAGGCCGCGAGCGGTGTGGCGTGCAGCTTACAGCCTCAGGCACATTCTCGATGGACTCCACGGGGATGTATGCCCGGGGATTTGACATCGCCACGCTCTTTTCGCGCATAAAACTCGACGCCTCCATGGGGATGGGCGACATGACCGCCGACCCGTCACTGCCGCTCGCGGTCACTGCCGACGCCAATATCGGCCTCCCCGATGTTGAGATGATAATGCCCGCGATGCGCCCGATGTTGCGCAATGTGCCGCGATATAACGACCTGCGCGTCAAGGCACGCGCAGGAGGCACTGCGGGACGGCTCAACGTCGCCGAACTGTCGGCGGCATTGCCTGGATATGTCAACGTGGCGATGAAAGGGCGCGTGCTCAACGCCATGGACCCCAAGCGACTCGCGGGCGACCTACAGATAGCGGGTCACATCAACAACGTTGACTTCATAAAGCCGACCGTGCTCGACGCCAAGCTTGCCAAGGAGGTGAACATCCCGCCGATGACCCTCGACGGGCGCATGTCGCTCGCAGGCACGACCTACAAGGGCAACCTGACGGCAACCACCGGCTCAGGACGACTTGCCCTCGACGGATACTGGCAAGGCTCGACGGAAGGATACGACATCACGCTCTCGACCGACTCGTTCCCCGTCAACTCATTTATGCCTACCCTCGGCGTGGGCACCGTGACAGCCGACATCAAGGCCCGCGGCCAACGTCTCGACCCGGCATCACCGCAGATGAAGCTCGATGCCGACGCCACCATCCACCACATCGTCTACGACACCCGCCCCTACCATGATATCCATGCATGGGCGTCGCTCGACAAGGGGCTGATACATGGCGGCATCGTCTCGCTCAACACCTATGCCGACTTTGACATCGAGCTTGAGGGACGCATCGACGGCGAGACCTACACGTTTGACATCGACGGCGATGTACGCGACCTGAATCTCGTAGGGCTGAACCTCTCCCCCACCGAGTCGCGCGGCTCGATGACCCTCCATGCCGACGGGACGGCCACCCCGGCCAAAAGCCTATATGACGTGGCATTTGACGTCTCAGACCTCGAATGGCACATGCCCGACACCAAGATTGCATCCCACAGGCTCGCCGGCACGTTCACGGCAACCGACTCCACAACGCTTGCCGACCTCTCGGAGCGCGACCTGAGCGTGAAGTTTGCCGCGTTCTGCCCGCTCGACACGCTGTTGGGTCGGCTGACACGTGTATCAGCCGTGCTCGACAGCCAGATGACGCAGCGCAAAGTCGATGTCGACGCTTTCCAACGTGCCCTTCCCCGCTTCAACCTCGCCGTCAACGGAGCAGGCAACAACATCGTGACCGACTATCTCGCCGGCAGCGACATGGGGCTGCAGTCGCTGACACTCAATGCCCGCAACGACTCGCTGATAGCCTTCGGGGCACAGGTAGAGGAGTTCCACACCGGAGCGACACGGCTTGACACACTGACTTTCCGCGCCATACAGCACGGCAAATTCCTCGTCTACAACGCCACGATGAACAATCGTCGCGGCACGCTCGACGACTTCGCCCACGTCAACGCACGCGGCTACCTCGCCAACGACAAGCTCGGCTTATTCATCAAGCAGCGCAATATCGCCGACTCCATCGGGTTTAACGTCGGTATGCTCGCGACGATGGGAGACTCGATAGTGACAGTGAAATTCACCCCCTACCGCCCCACCATCGGCTACAAGCCCTGGACAGTCAACGAGGACAACTTCATCGCCTACAACCTGTACACCCGGCACGTGGATGCCGACCTGCGCATGTCGTCGGCACAGAGCAAGCTCAACCTGTACACCGAGCACAACCCCGCAACCCTCGGACAGGAGGACGTGATACTGCAGATTGCCGACGTGCAGATTGCCGACTGGCTCTCCTTTTCCCCCTTTGCCCCGCCATTGGCAGGAATACTATCGACCAACCTGCGCTTTGCCTGGCATGACAAAGCCATCGAGGGGACCGGCGACATAACGCTCGACAAGCTGACCTACGGGCGCGAGCGCGTCGGCGACTTCCGCTTTGACCTCGATGTCGCAACCACCCCTGCCGGGGCTGTCATGGCACAGGCCTACCTGATGGTCGACTCCGTGAGAACCGTCTCCATAGAGGGCGCGCTCAACGACTCAACACGCGCCAACCCGTTCAACCTCGACCTGAAAATGATACGCTTTCCGCTCAGGGTAGCCAACCCCTTCCTGCCGCAGGGCACTGCATCGCTCCGTGGTATGCTCAACGGCGACCTCGACATCACCGGCACCCTCACCAGACCGATACTCAACGGCACGCTGACGTTTGACACCGCGTCGGTCAAGGTCAACATGGTGGGAACATCGTTTGCCTTTGACAAGCGTCCCATCCCCATCAGGGACAACCTCATAACATTTGACAACTATGCAATCCATGCCATCAACGACAACCCGCTGACCATAAACGGCACAGTCGACATCAGTGACTTTGCCGCGCCGGTGATGAACCTCACACTGGCGGCACGCGACATGCAGGTGGTGGGCAGCAACAAGGCAAAGGGTGCCGATGTCTACGGCAAGGCGTTCATCGACCTCGACGCATACATATGGGGCGACATGTCCCCGCTGGGCATCAGCGCGTCGCTCGACATACTTCCCGGCACCAATGTCACATATGTCATGACGAGCGCGCAGAACGGCGCCCTGACAGCACAGGGTACCGGCGACATGGTGAAGTTCGTGCAGTTTACCGACTCCCTCGCGATGGCCCGTGCCGACAGCCTCCCGCAGAGCGACATGTCGATGATAATCGATGCGGTGCTCAAGGTGTCGGAAGGCTCTACCATCAATGTTGACCTCTCCACCGACGGGCGCAACAAAGCGCAGGTGAAGGGCAACGGCACGCTCAACTACACGATGTCGGCACTCGGCGACAGCCGCCTGACGGGACGCTACACCATCGACCAGGGCTTTGTGCGCTACACCCCGCCGCTGATGTCGGAGAAGCTGTTCAACTTCAACCAGGGAAGTTATGTGGGCTTCAACGGCGACATGATGAACCCCATACTAAACATTTCGGCCGTCGAGACGCTGAAAACCAACGTCACACAGGAGGGGCAGAACTCCCGTCTCGTCAACTTTGAGATTTCGGTCGACGTCACCGGCACGCTCAACGATATGAACGTGAAATTTGACCTCGCCACACGCGACGACATAACGATACAGAACGAGCTCCAGACCATGAGTCCCGACCAGCGCGCCAACCAGGCCATGAACCTGCTGCTGTACAACGTCTACACCGGTCCCGGCACAAAGGCCAACGGCAATCTCGCGGGCAACCCGCTGTTCTCGTTCCTCGAATCCCAGATTAACTCCTGGGCGGCCAACAACATCAAGGGCGTCGACATATCGTTTGGCATCGACCAATACGACAGCACGGTCAACGGCTCAACCTCCACCACGACAAGCTACAGCTACCGCGTGTCCAAGACCCTGTTTAACGACCGCTTCAAGATTGTTGTCGGCGGCAACTATTCGACCGATGCCGATGCCGACGAGAACTTCTCGCAAAACCTCATCAACGACATATCATTCGAGTATATGCTCAACCGCTCAGGCTCGATGTACGTGCGCCTGTTCAGGCACGTGGGCTACGAAAGCATCCTTGAGGGCGAGGTGACCCAGACCGGCGTGGGATTTGTCTACCGTCGCAAGCTGCGCACCCTGCGCGACCTGTTCAGGCGTCAAAAGCAGCAGGCCCCGCCGCCACTGCCTATGTCCGAGCCTGTCGCCCCGCAGGACGACAACGGGGGGACAAAACGCGATGACGCCATAGTCCCTGCCGAAGCGACCGCCACGATGCACCAACCAAAACATCCCGACAATGAAACGAACTGACGCCATACGACTCCTCCTGACAGTTCTCGCCGTTCCGCTGCTTCTCGCATCATGCTCGACCACCAAGCGTCTCGGGCCGGACGAGATACTATACACGGGCGTGAAGAAAGTACAGATTACCGGTCCGGATGACGGCAAGCTCCCCATCGTGGCGGGTGCCAAGAGCGCCATCTCCGATGCGGTCAACGTAGCGCCCAACAATTCGCTCATATCGCCCTACATACGCTACCCGTTCCCCATCGGGCTATGGGTATACAACAATTGGAACGACCCCGGCAAAGGCTTCAAGCACTGGCTCTACAACAAGCTCGTCGAGGAGCCGGTGCTCATCTCCGACGTGCGTCCCGAGCTGCGCACCAAGATGATTGACGACATCCTCGACAATCACGGATATTTCCGTGGCAACGCCTCCTATGAACTTGTACAGGGCAAAAACAAGAAAAAGGCACGCATACTCTACAAGGTCAACTCCGGACCGGTGTACACCCTCGACTCGATATACCTGCTTCCGGACACCTGCGACCTCTACCACCAGATTGACTCGGTGGCCTCCCGCAGCCCTTACCTCCAGACAGGCGCGCAGTATGACACCGACTCGCTGAGCGCCGAGCGCATACGCATCACCAACGTGCTGCGCAACCGTGGCTACTACTTTTTCAAGCCCGACTATATAGAGTATCTTGCCGACTCGACCGTAGGGCCACAGCGGATAGCGATGAAGCTCACTGTGGCGTCAAATACCCCCCGCGAGGCATTGAGACGCTACCGCACGGGCAACGTGACCGTATATATCAACCGCAACCAGGGGGGTGGCACTCCCGAGACATTCGAGACACCGCGCGCCAAGGTCGTGCAGATGATGCCCTCGCGGCTGAGACGCGGCATTATCGGGGAGTGTGTCACATTCCGCAAGGGCCGCTACTTCTCCGTGCGCAATATGAACCGCACGCAGACCTACCTGTCGCGCCTCGGAATATTCAACGCCATCAACATGGTGGTGATGCCCGACACCGTCGCGGGCAGCGACCTGCTCGACGTGGCGATAGAGTGTACGTTTGACACCCCGCTTGAGGCAAGCATTGAGGCAAACGTGTCGTCAAAGTCAAACAGCTACATCGGCCCGGGCATCACGCTCGGACTCACCAACCGCAACCTCTTCGGAGGCGGTGAGCAGCTCAACGTGAGCCTCACCGGCTCATATGAGTGGGCCACCGGAGGTGCCAAGGGTGAGGACAAGTCGGTGTTCAACTCCTACGAGATAGGTCTTCAGGCATCGCTGTCGTTCCCGCGTCTGCTTGCCCCGAGATTCATCCCACGCACGCGCCGATATGTCAACTGGACGCGCATCACGCTCAACGCCGACCTGCTCAACCGTCCCCACTACTTCAAGATGGCACAGTTTTCCACGTCGTTCAACTACGACTGGAAACCCACGCGCAACACATCGAGCACCCTCACGCTGCTCAAGCTCACCTACACCAAGCTGCTCCACCGCACGGAGGTGTTCGACTCTATCATGGACGCCAACCCTGCCGTCGCGCTGAGTTTCCGCAACCAGTTCATTCCCCAGATGGCCTACAGCTACGTATGGCAACGGACATTTGACCCCGATAACCAGCTCAACTGGCAGTTTACCGTCTCCGAGGCGGGAAACATCTTCTGGGCCGCATGGCGCGCCTGTGGCGTCAAGGGGGAGAAAAAGCTGTTCGGGATGCCGTTCTCCCAATTTGTAAAGGGGACGACCCAGCTTGTCTACTCGCGCCGTCTCGGACGTGGCGACCACTGGCTCGTGACACGCGGTGCGGTCGGCGCGGCACACGCCTACGGCAACGCCAGCCAGGTGCCCTACAGCGAGCAGTTCTACGTCGGGGGCGCCAACTCGGTGAGGGCGTTTACCGTACGCTCCCTCGGCCCGGGCAGCTACCGCCCGGCACAGGACTCGTCAAACGGCTACTTCGACCAGACGGGTACATTCAAGTTTGAGTTCAACGTCGAATACCGCTTCCCGATATTCGGCCCGCTGCATGGGGCAGTGTTCTTTGACGCGGGCAATGTGTGGCTGCTAAAGGACGACCCGATGCGTCCCGGCGGCCTGCTGCAAGCCAAGACCTTCCTGCGCGACCTTGCTACAGGCACAGGGGTCGGCCTGCGGTTTGACATCGGCATGATGGTGATACGCGGCGACCTCGGCATCGGCATCCACGCACCTTACGCCACCTCACGCCACGGCTATTATAACATGGAGTCCTTCGGCAAGAGCCTCGCTTTCCACCTCGCCATCGGCTACCCGTTCTAACAGGCTGCAAAGCCCGATAGATTACCACTAAAGGAGTAGGGACGCTACCTGTAGCGTCTGCGAATTATCTAAGTACAACCATATTAGCTGCGGACGTTCCAGGGAACGTCCCTACATATCAGGACAATCAGCGGGTTTTGCCGCTTTTTCCATTCATTGGCTTCCTACCAGCGGAAGAGGGCGGCGAGGGCGTCAAAACGGGCGAGGGTTGCCGCGCCGTGCCGGGCAAGGGATGAGCGCACGGTGTCAAATGGCTTTTGGGTCATGTCGCCCCCCTTGGAGAAAAATTTGTCGGCATAGCATATCAGTTTTTCAAGCAGGGTTTCGGGAAGCAGGTCGTGCGGGGGCAGCGGCAGATGTTGCACGGCTATCTCCTGTGCGGTCAACCCCGAGCCTGTGTGACGCTCGGCCACGCGGGCCATCCGCTCATCGACACCCTCACGGCGCAACAGGCCGGCGCCGAGTGTCCCGTGGGCTATGTAGGGGGCGTCGCCGTGACATCCGATGGATGGGGCATTGGTCATAAATATGCCTATGTCGTGGAGCATCGCGGCCACCTCGATATCCGCCTCATCGAGTGGCAGACGGCAGTCGCGGGCTATGCCGAGAGCCATCTCCGCCACCTGCCGTGAATGGCGCAACAATATCTCACGGGCAGGATTGCCCGCAGGATAATATTTGTCAATAATATGTTGGTAATCAGTCATTTTTACAAAACATGTAGGGTCGCGACCTGTCGCGACCGCGACTAAGGGGATAACGGTATCCTATACATGCAGTCGCGACAGGTCGCGACCCTACTGCAAGGATGAATGTCTAATTAATACAAAAGCGGGACAATCTGACGAATTGCCCCGCTCGTGTACCAAATACACTTATCAATAAACTAAATTTTGACGCTTATCAGTCGATGATGGTGTTCCAGCCGTGTATGTCCTCCTCCTCGCCGAGCTGGATGGCCCGAAGCTTATTGTAGAGGGCGGTGGTCACGGGGCCGGGCTGTCCGTCACGCGAGATCACATACTTCTTGCCAGTGTCGAGATCGTCGATTTCACCGACGGGTGAGGCGACAGCCGCCGTGCCGCAGGCACCGGCCTCTTCGATGGTCTCAAGCTCCTCAAGCGGAATATGGCGGCTCTCCACCTCGATGCCCATGTCGCGGGCAAGCTGCTGCAGGCTCATGTTGGTTATCGAGGGGAGGATTGACTCGGAGGCGGGGGTGATGTACTTGCCATCCTTGATGGCAAAGAAGTTGGCCGGACCGCACTCATCGAGATATTTCTTCTCCTTGGGGTCGAGATAGAGCACAGCCGAGTAGCCAAGCTCATGGGCATGCTCTCCGGCAGAGAGCGACGCGGCATAGTTGCCGCCGACTTTCCAACGGCCGGTCCCCTTGGGGGCAACGCGGTCATACTCGCGCATGATGCATATGTTGGTGGGCTTGAAGCCTCCCTTGAAGTACGGGCCGACGGGAGTGACAAGTATGAGGAACAGGTACTCCGAGGCCGGTTTCACCCCGACCTGTGCCGAGATGCCTATCTCGAGGGGACGGATGTATAGCGACGCGCCGCTGCCGTATGGGGGCACGAAACGCTCGTTGAGCTTGACAACCTTCATAACCATCTCGCGGAAAAGCTCGATGGTGAGCGGAGCCATCTTTATACCCTTTGCCGACTCGATGATACGCTTGGCGTTCTCCTCAAGACGGAAGACGCGCACCTTGCCATCCTTGCCACGGAAAGCCTTCAGCCCTTCAAAAATCTCCTGTCCGTAGTGGAGGGCGGTAGCGGCTATGTGAAGGTTGATGGTCTCGGACGAGGAAACTTCAATCTCGCCCCATTTGCCGTCGCGGTAATAGCAACGCACATTGTAGTCGGTAGGGATATATCCAAATGAGAGATTACCCCAGTCTAATTCTTTGCTCATATCTACTCTCCTTTAGAGTCTGTTTAGGATTTCTTCTTGTTTATTTTGCGAAATTACTACTTTTTCATTGAAAAATCGGCATTTGGCTACTATTTTTTGCACGAATACCATACAATTGTGTAAAAAATGAAAGTCGTAGTTTTTCCGACATGACCTAAAACCATAACGGAGGTATGGGGCCTTCAAAATCCTCCTCGGAATAGTATTGAACAAACGTCGTGGGTATGCCGTAAGAAGCACGGTAATAAAAACCAAAAGACAATGTAGTATACGTAGAAAAATCCGGCTCAGTAGAATAGGAAATAAGATATTTCTGGGTCTTTGAATCGGAGGTGTACGGGATTTCTACAAATTCATATTTCTCAAGGTCAAGGGACTCTTTTGTCTGCCGCTTGTCTGTGAGATTGAAGTATTCGTGATTCTCTATATATTTCTTGTTTTTGTCAAGGTGTTTGGACTTGGGGATTGTCATTTTTGTACCGGGCGGTATCACAAGCATTGCAGGATTGCCCTCAACCACCGTCACTCCCTGGTTGCTACTTCCTCCAATTCCAATGCCTGAGGCGAGAGTGCCTACGGCTCCGCCGATGCCGAAAGCACCTGCTACCGCACCAAGATTGACACTGCCGCCAACCGCCGAACCATTGCTGTGGCTCACTGAAATATCATTATACAATGTCTCGCTCCGGCCATCAGGCATAATGCGATAGGAATTCACCAGATCAACATAAACCTTCTTATCACTCTTGTTTGTGACCACAATCTTGTATGTAGGCTTGCCATAATTGGACACTTTACCCTCTTTCCACTCAAAGCGGCGCACGAATGCAGTTGCATTCTCATCGACAACATATGGATCTCCATACTCAAAACTTATAATGACATTATCATCTTCAAGGATGGAGTTTGGAATTGTCCCGAGCACAAATGTGGTCGGATCGGTGTGTTTTTTCTTATTGAGGCTCTGCTTATTTTTGCGATGTTTGAACACTGGCAGATTTATAGCATCAAGCCGAGCCTGGTTGCCGACAGCAGCACGTGGTTCGACAAATTTAGGCATATTCACCTCTTTGGGAACTGCCTGTGGAGACTCTACCACCTCATTCCGCGCAGCTTGTGCAGAAACAGTCTCCAATACCCCGTCGCCAATTTTTATGGCGAAACAGTCGCTAATAGGAATTTTTCGGACAGGAGCATCAGGAGAATCCGTCTCTGTATAGATTATTGATTTTGAGCCACGCTCAACATTACAGACATTGAGAGTAGTACCATCAGCAAGTACAATAATGTCAGCAAAAACACTTTGGCTGAATAACAGAGCCGCAGACAAAGTAAAAATTCGTGCTATCTTCATATTGATTCGATTGGTTGTTAGGCAAAACATTTCAAGCCAAACTAGCAATTGCAAATTTAGCAATTAATCAATACAATTAATCTTTACCAATGACAAAAATCAGACTTCCCACAAATTTTGTGTAAGTTTGTAAAATCATACAACCGACATAAATGAGAAGAATAGAAGACCTACATGCGCCGCAGATAGCGGGATTGCTCATCATAGCCATAGGGGTGATGATGGCGGTATATTTCAACTACATACCGTATGTCGGGGACGACCTGGTCTACAGCGGCTCATGGGAACGCTACTATCGCGGGCTGATTGACTATCCGCTCCACTTTGCCCGCAACATGCTGAGGGTCAATGGACGCATGGGCGACAAGCTGAACATCTTCTGGATGTGCTACCTGCCGCGCCCGGTGCTTTCGGCAGTCGCCGGGGCGATGGTGTCGCTGCTGCTGTGGCTCGTCATCCGCTCGGCGCATGTGCCGCGCCAATGGGTGACGGCCCGTATCGTCATCGTCTCGCTGCTGATGCTGACAATGCCGTGGTGGGACAGTTTCTCGCTGTTCGTGTGCCAGTTCAACTACGTGTGGACGTCGGTATTTGTCCTCGCGGTGATACTTGTCATCCTGAACGCACGTTTCCATAGCCGATGGATGTGGCTGATGCCTCCGTTGGCCTTTATGGCCGCAGCGATGCACGAGGCGTGCGGCATAAGCGCGTCTGCCGGACTTGCGGCCTACTTTTACCTCCACCGCTCCTCCACTCCGATGCCTCGCATCAAGAGGTGGACGTTGTGGCTGTTCTTCGCCGGGGCGACAGTGCCCCTGCTCTCACCGGCATTCTGGTGGCGCGTAGGGAGCGCGGGAGCCGACCCCGACGACCCGATGTGGCTGCTGGTGCTCAAAAGCGACTTCTATGCCCTCGCCTTGACGTTATTTATTGTCATAGCACGGTTTGCAGCGCCCCATCGTCTCGCCGAGATGATGAAATCGTCATGGACGATATACGCCGTCGCGGCGATTGTGTCGATGTGCATCAGCGCATTAGGAGGCATCGTGGGCCGCTCGGGCTGGTTTGCCCAGACATTTGCCCTAATCGCGTTCTTCCAATGGGGAGTAGAGAACCATGCACGCATATCGCGGCGTGTCGGGATAGCCCTCAGTGTCGTGTCGGTCGCCGTGGTGACATTCCATCTCGTGGATGTCGTCAGGTGGCAACGAGTCACGGGACGCGAGCTGGAGAGGTGTCTCGCTGTCTATGAGGCCAACCCGTCACAGCCTGTCTACATGGACTTTACCGGCGACGAGCGGCAGCCGTGGTGGGTGCTCCACAAGACACGCGGCGTGCCCGATGCCGACGACCGCTATATTATCGAGACCATAACCCACCTGCACGGCGACAGCATCCACCCGCTCGTCGTGCTCCCCACCGCCCTGCGCGGCATGGACTTCTCGACACTGCGGGGAACGCGGCAGGTGACACAGCCCTACACCGCCTACAACACGCTCCCGCCATCGACCGTGCCCCCAAGCTATGTCGCGGCAGTGATGCCTACCGACACTGACGACAGGATGTTTTGCCGCCTTAACGGCACGACCTACGTCGTCGTCCCGTTCAGGAAGGAGGGGCGACAGCTCTATTTCCTCACTCCACGGGAGCAAGACCCTGGCGACCGCTGACCCACCTCTGCAAGCATCACTACTCCGACGTGCGCCCTGCGGGTGACGACTTGACATATCGGACGCAAAAAGAGAGTGTTGCAAAACTCCCGAATTGTAGGGCTGCACCATGGTGCAGCCGAAACACGAACACTGATTACCAGTCTATTGACGGATGCATCAGGATGCATCCCTACAATTTTCGGCGCGTTTTAATGGTTCTGCAACACCCGCTACCAATAACCAGAGGAAAAAGACAGGATGGTCTTCCCCCCTTAACGGACTATGACTTTTTCAGCACGGCCATTGTGTATGTGGATATAGAGACCTTTGGACGGATTTTCAATCGGACATCCGAGCAAATCATACCAAACCTCCCCCTCAAGCCCATATTCAGGAGCCATGACATCCCGGACATCCGAACATACGGCGTCGGACGGTTCGTCGCAGATGAGCATCTCTTCGGGAATCCCTTTTTGCGACAGACGCACATAGTCGACACACATTGACGCCTGGTTGCCGTTGGCGGCATTGAGCGCGGTCACGTCATCGGCTGTCTGTACAGGACTGCCGTCACCGAGAGCCTGTACGCCCAAGTGCATGTAGATAAAGTATGGCCAGTGGAGATAATTGGCCATGTCGGCACCGTCACTCTCATCGGTACGGCGACAGCTTACTATGAAGTAGGGTTCGGCATCAGGATAGAGGTCCTCGTCTAAATACATCGCCAGACGCTCCTCGTCCCAGTACATGGTGTACAGATGGTATTCGCCATCCTGCAACGAATAATCAAGCACGGGGACTGTAGCATAACACCGGGAATCACCGCTTCGGAATGGATTCTCACTATACATCGCGGCCCAGAATGTTCGGTCGGAACTCCCGTCGGGCATAAATCGCGACCCCTGCTCATTGATGTCTATTTCCCCACAGAACGGCCATGCATAATGGTATCCCAATAGCCACAGTCCGGCAACAAGACCATTGTTGGTCTTTGGTTGTTTCATACGTATGTCGAGTTTGCCGTATCGGAAAAGTAGTTTTCGGTAGCTGTACACTGCCCCAGACGTGAACTGCTTGTCGCCCCATGGCTCACGACGGGCGGTCAGCACAAGATTTGAGTTTTCCGCACAGACATTTTCAGTCCGGTCAGTAAACTGGCATAGCAGTCCCGCCCACTGTGCCTCTCGTGTGTCAACATTCCAACGCCCCCGGTTTACATCAGGTCCATCGAAGTCTTCAAGATACACTTCGCTATAGCCCTCCTTCCATTTGCGCGAGGCCGCATAATCCTTGTCAATGGAGAGGACAGGATGGGTTGCGTCGCTCATGTCCAAGGTCAGGGTGACATCAGTAAACCCCGAGGTATAGAACGCTCCTGTACCATTGACACAAGGATAATCCTTGAACTCGCTGATGACGACTGTCTGTGAGAGGCTTGGACCAAGCGATTTCTTACCGTCTCCCGAGACTATACTGAAGCAGTCATAGACAAACGGAATGGTGAGGGTATGTATGGCCGAGCCGGGCTGATGATGAAATTCGTATTCGGGCTTTAACCTGTATCCGTAAGCCTTCATGCTAAGAAAAAGACCTGAAGGCACACTCCCGTCATCGGGCATATCAGGTTCTTCAGGCTGCGGATTTTCAGGCGCCGTATATTCCCAGTCACCCTGTACTATGTGCAGCATAGGGATAGCAGGGCGTGTAAGGTCTACTACAACAGTGACATCGTGCAGATTCGCTGCCTTAAAATTGGCTCCAACAGGAACCAACGGCCAGTCACCGGCAGTCACCTCGGCGGTTCCACTGCCCGTGTGGTCATATCCGCCGAGGTTAATCTTACTCCAGTCCTTATCGGCAATCTTGAACTGTCCACTAAGCCTGTCGAGCTTCAGCATATAAATATCCTCATTGGCGACCCGGGTAAATCGGTAGGCGTCCTGGGCCTGCCATGAAGACACATCGCCGCGTAAAAAAATGTCTATATTCCCTACAGAGGCACCAGCCGCGAAACAAGATAATGCCAATGCTGCCACTATCAGCAACGATTTCAGTAAATGATTGGATTGAAACATATCGTTAAAGATTTACACTCATATCTCTAAATTTTGGGACCATAAGACCATACCGCTTGAGTATATTGTAGCCTACGTTCTCACCAGGATCACAGCCACGATTGACGTGCCTAAAGTTAATGACATTTTACCAATCGCGCAAGAGTATATTACAGTAGCTTTAACATCCGATACCACAGGGATATACTTGTCCTTGATTACAAAAACAACGCGGGGCTGTCTGACAGACAGCCCCGCGTTGTGTCATTCGGGAAACCCTGACAGGGCCTTTTAGACAGCCCCCTCTTAATACCCGGTATAGGTGTGTGGGGAGAGGCGGCGCAGCTCCTCCTTCACGGCATCGGAGACATCGAGTGTGTCGATGAATGTCGAGATGGACTCGGCTGTGACGGTGGTGTTGGTGCGGGTGAGCTGCTTGAGGGTCTCGTAGGGCTTGGGATAGCCCTCGCGGCGCAGGATTGTCTGGATACCCTCTGCCACGACATTCCACATTGAGTCAAGGTCGGCATATATGGCTTGCTCGTTAAGCAGCAGCTTGTTGAGGCCCTTGAGGGTAGAGTGGATGGCAATGAGCATATGGGCCAACGGCACACCGACATTGCGCAGTACGGTGGAGTCAGTAAGGTCACGTTGCAGTCGCGACACGGGGAGCTTGGTCGAGAGATGCGACAGGATGGCGTTGGCGATGCCAAGGTTGCCCTCGGAGTTCTCGTAGTCAATCGGGTTGACCTTGTGGGGCATCGCAGACGAGCCCACCTCGCCGGCCTTGATTTTCTGCTTGAAATACTCCATCGATATATACTGCCACATGTCGCGGTCGAGATCGAGGATGATAGTGTTGATGCGGCGCAGGGCGTCAAAGAGAGCCGCGAGGTTGTCGTAGTTGGAAATCTGGGTAGTGTATTCCTCACGCTCTATGCCGAGACGCTCGGTGAGGAAACGAGCCGCAAACTCGCGCCAGTCGATTGAGGGATAGGCTGTGAGATGGGCGTTGAAGTTGCCTGTAGCGCCGCCGAACTTGCCGCTCACGGGCACAGCGTCGAGCATCGCCAACTGCTGACGCAGACGGTAGGCAAACACACGTATCTCCTTGCCGAGGCGTGTGGGCGACGCGGGCTGCCCATGGGTCTTGGCGAGCATAGGCAACTCTTTCCACTCCTCGGCCCGGGCCTCAAGATGCTCTATCAGCTCCACGAGCAGGGGACGGTATACGTCGGCGATAGCCTCCTTGACCGACATGGGTACTGACGTGTTGTTGATATCCTGTGACGTGAGGCCAAAGTGGATAAACTCCTTGTATTTCTCAAGCCCGAGCAGATCGAAACGCTCCTTGAGGAAATATTCCACAGCCTTGACATCATGGTTGGTGACACTCTCTATCTCCTTGATGCGGGCAGCATCGGCAACGGTGAAATCGCGGTAGATGTCGCGCAGAGCCTCAAACTTTGCGTGGTCCACACCGGCAAGCTGCGGCAGGGGTATCTCGCAAAGCGCGATAAAGTACTCCACCTCAACGCGAACACGGTAGCGTATGAGGGCAAATTCCGAAAAATACTCATCCAGTCGCGAGCATTTCGAGCGATAGCGGCCATCGATTGGAGAGATGGCGGTAAGGGTTGTCAATTCCATACTTCAGTCAGTTCAAAGTTCACAATTCAAAGTGCTGTCATAGCTATGAGGGCTATCATAGCCGGCATCAAATGACAAAAGCCTCCCCACAGGGGAGTGGGAAGGCTTGTATCGTCGTGGGCGCTGAGGGATTCGAACCCCCGACCCTCTGCTTGTAAGGCAGACGCTCTGAACCAACTGAGCTAAGCGCCCTAAGGGTCACTTTCGCAAAGACAAGAGTTTCAAGTTGTGTGGGCGCTGAGGGATTCGAACCCCCGACCCTCTGCTTGTAAGGCAGACGCTCTGAACCAACTGAGCTAAGCGCCCGTGTCCTTGTCGAAAGCGTTGCAAAGGTACGACTAATTTTTGAATCTCCAAACTTTTTGACGAAAAATCTCAAAAATATTTGTGCATCCCATCTCAAACGGCCAAAAACGCTATCTTTGTACATCGCCCCACAATCGGGCGACACGTCTCATGAAACGACTATTCATCATAGCCCTCACACTGACCCTGACGGCATTGTTGTCAGGATGCGCCGAGCCGGCCTCCCGCAATGGCACCGACCCGCAGACCGCCCGACTGCTCGACTCCCTCGACGCCGTGCTGGCACAGCATGACGACATAATAGCGGAAAAAGAGCGTCGCATTGCCCGCATCAAGAGTCTCGACAAGGGACTTGACCCACAGGCGCGCTATAATCTATATGACAATATATTCAACGAATATTATTCCTATGACTTTGACTCGGCATCACACTATGCCGCGCTGAAGCGCGAGGAAGCGCTGAAATCGGGCGACAGGGTGAAAGCCTCGGTAGCGGCACTCAACAAGGCCCGGGCCGACCTGGCCCGTGGACGCGACATGGAGGCGGCCAACGCGATGGCTTCCGCCTCGGCCGACACAGGCATCGCCGAAGTCGCGCTACCGTATCTCGACCTGCTCACAACGATTGCCGACGCATCCCCCGACAGCATCCTGCGCCTATACGACCGCAAGATAGCCCTTCTCGACAGCGGGACGCCGGGGTGGGTCTACAACGAGGCGGGGCGGCTTCGCGCCTCGGGAGAGCCGCGTGCCGCATTAGAGGCCATAGCGCGCCATCGCGACACACTCGACGCCACCCCGCGCGACAGGGCCATCTCGCGGTTCATCGCCGGGGAGCTACAACGCGAGCTTGGCGATACAGTGGCGGCAATGCGCTCATTCACCCAAAGCGCAATCAATGACATCATCACCCCCGTGCGCGACTACAGCTCGCTCTACGAACTTGCCGCGATGCTCTTTGACGCGGGGGACATCGACCGTGCCTACCGGTATATCACATTCGCCGCCAAGGACCACTACGCCTCCAATGTCAACAGCAATGTCATCGCCGCCAACAAGCTGATGCCCACCATCGCCGCCGCCCACAACAGCCGCACGGCCGACCGCGAACACCGGCAGCGGCTGCTCATCGCAGCCGTATCGGTGCTTGCCCTGACGCTCATAGCCGTCTCGCTGTGGCTCTATGCCGCCTACCGTGCGACACAACGCGCGGCTCGCGAGAAGTCGGCCCTAAACGAGCGGCTTACCGACGCCACAACCCAGCTCTCGACTCTCAACGCCCGGCTTGCCGAAAGCAACACGACCAAAGACGCCTACATAGTGCAATACCTGAGCCTCTGCTCCTATTATATAGAGTGTGTCGACCGCTACCGCAACAATCTCCGCGCCGTAGCACGCAACAAGGGGGTGGAGGAGATGCTCTACATGCTCAACTCCACAACGTCGGCCGACAAGGAGCTGAAGGAATTTTACAACAGCTTTGACTCTACGTTCCTGAAACTGTTCCCCGATTTTATTGACCGCTTCAACGACCTGTTGCAGCCTGACAAGCGGCTCTGCGTGCGCCAGGGCGAGCTGCTGACCACCGAGCTTAGGGTATTTGCCCTGATACGTCTCGGAGTAAGGGACTCCGAACAGATAGCCTCATTCCTGCGACGCTCGCTGTCAACGGTCTATAACTACCGTGTGAAGATGAGAAACGCGTCACGATTTCCCCGCCAAGACTTCGAGGAAATGGTGGCAAACATAGGCTAACATGCCATATACGACAATACCGCCAACATGTTTCACTACTAAAATATTAAACACCTTAATTATTTATACCTTGAATGACAGATATATAGCACTATAAATCAACTACTATTACACTACCAGTCGACAGCAATAGATAGATTGGGTGGTAATTTTGCGTCAGAACGATTCTTAACCACCTTTTAACCCAACTCATGAAACTCTTTATCACATCACTTGTCGCCTTGATACCGTTCATACCGGTATGCGCGACCGAGACAGTGACCTCTCCCGATGGAAAGGTAGCAGTGACTTTTTCGCTCACGCCCAAGGGAGAGCCGCAGTACACAATGACATTCAACGGCAAGGAGATTGTAAAGCCCTCCACGCTCGGATTTGACCTGAAAGGCGCGCCGTCGTTACTTGACGGCTTCAGGCAGACTGATGTCTACCGCACCTCCGCCGACGAGAAGTGGGCGCCCGTATGGGGCGAAAACGACTCTATCGCCAACCGCTACAACGCCATGACCGTAGCCCTCTCGCAAAAATCCGGCAAGACAACACGCCTGATGAATATAACATTCCGAGTCTATGACGACGGCATGGGGCTGCGCTATGAGTTTCCCGAACAACAGACCAAGGAATTTGTCATCGCCGAGGAAAAAACACGGATGGCCATGAATGGCGACCACACGGCATGGTGGATACCGGGCGATTATGACACCCAGGAATATGAATACATCAAATCACGTCTCAGCGAGATTCGCTCATACTCTGACGCCAACCACATGGGCAACGTCTCACAGACGAGCTTCTCCCCCACGGGCGTGCAGACCTCCCTCATGCTCAAGAGCGACGACGGGACATATATCAACCTCCACGAGGCGGCCCTCATCGACTATCCCGCGATGCACCTCGACCTCGACGACAAGACAATGACATTCACATCGTGGCTCACCCCCGGGCGCGGTGAGGGCAAGGCGGTGATAGAGACCCCGTTCCGCACCCCATGGCGCGTGGTGATGGTAGGCGACAAGGCCACCGACATCCTTGCCACCGACATCATCTACAACCTCAACGACCCCTGCGCGCTTGAGGATACCTCCTGGATAAAGCCTGTCAAATATATGGGCGTATGGTGGGAAATGATTGCCGGCAAGACAGGATGGGCCTACTGTGACGCCGAAAACTTCGACCTCGCCACATTTGACTACTCAAAGGCCAAGCCTAACGGACGCCACGGAGCCAACAACGAGAACGTGCGCCGCTATATCGACTTTGCCGCCGCCAACGGCATGGACCAGCTCCTCATCGAGGGGTGGAACATCGGCTGGGAGGACTGGCTCGGCAAGGAAAAGGACTACGTGTTTGACTTCCTCACCCCCTACCCCGACTTTGACATCAAGGCACTCAATGACTATGCCCACAGCAAGGGGATACGCCTGATGATGCACCATGAGACCTCAGGCTCGATACCCAACTATGAGCGTCACCTCGACCGCGCATATGACCTCATGAACCAATACGGCTACAATGCCGTCAAGAGCGGCTATGTGGGCAACATACTCCCCAAGGGAGAGACCCACTACAGCCAGTGGGCCGTACGCCATTATCTCAACGCAGTGAAGAAAGCCGCCGACAAGAAGATTATGGTCAATGCCCATGAGGCCGTGCGCCCCACCGGGCTTGCACGCACCTACCCCAACCTCGTGGGCAACGAGAGCGCAATGGGCACGGAATACCGCAACATGTCGCCGTCGCACGTCACCATATTGCCGTTCACGCGCCTCAAAGGCGGCCCGATGGACTTCACCCCGGGCATATTCCGCATGGATATCGGCTCATTCGTCCCCGGGAGCACCGAGCACAAGAATGCTACCATCGCCAACCAGCTCGCCCTCTACGTGACAATGTACTCCCCATTGCAGATGGCGGCTGACATGCCCGAGCACTATGCCGAGAAGATGGATGCATTCCAGTTTATAAAGGATGTCCCCGTCGACTGGAGCGAGAGCCTCTACCTTGACGCCGAGCCGGCCGACTACATCATTGTGGCACGCAAGGACAAGAACAGCGACGCATGGTATGTCGGCGGCGTGACCGACGAGAACGCCCGCGACTATTCCCTCGACCTCGACTTCCTCACCCCCGGTAAAGAGTATGAGGCGACCATATACGCCGATGCACACGACACGGACTACGCGTCAAACCCCGAGACCTACACGATTACACGCCAGAACGTGTCACGCGACAGCAGGCTCGACATGCACATGGCACGTGGCGGCGGCTTCGCGATAGCAATCAAGCCGCTCTAACAGCACCTAACGCAACAGCCGGAGCGCCGCACGGCGACAACGGGCTTCCTCACGGGGGGACACGGTGACATCATGCATCGTGCCCCCCTTCTGTATGCTCCCCACACGAAATCCCGCCGTGCCCAATATCTCGCGCATCGCCCTGACAGCCCCTCCCGACTGGTGGAACAGGCGGTTGAAAGGGAATGGCGTGGTGGATGTCGCGATGACCAAGGCGCGTTTCCCCTTATGCAGCGGCTTGGGGATACCAAAGCGACCCTCACCCATCAACCCGTAGACAATCCGGTCAAAAAGCGTCTTCATCGGCCCGGGAATATTACCCCAATAGCACGGTGTCCCGACAACGACGGCACCGGCATCACGTATAAGCTCCAGGACACGCTGGGCGTCATCCTCGGGGAGCACACAGCGCAACGTGCCACGGCAAGCCATGCAGCCGGTGCATGGCCTGACCGACATATCATTGACATTCAGCTCTATGGCCTCATGTCCATACTTACGCACCTCCTCCGCCACGATAGAGAGCATAGTGGATACGTTGCCCTTGCGGCGCGGGCTTCCATTAAGCACAAGCACTTTCATTGAAACGAGTTTTTGAAAAACAAATTTAGCCCAAAATTAAACCAAAATCTTTATTGGCACTCTATTTGTTATACCAATGTCGCAGGAATCGCGACAAGAATTGATATCGGCAAGACAAAAGAAAAATATACACATAAAATTAAAAATAAAAACGATGAAAATGAACAAGATTCTCACCATTTGCGCTATCGCGGCATCAGCCGCAACACTCGCCTCATGCTCGGCGTCACGCTCTACAGCCACGTTGTCAGACCTCAACGGCGAATGGGCCATAGCCAAGATTGACGGCAAGGCTGTCACCACGCCCGCAGAACAGGAGACTGCCTATATCGGACTCAACACCGCTACAGGGCAACTGTATGGCAATGCGAGCTGCAACACGCTCATGGGGCAGTTTAACACCAAGGCCGCTCCCGGCGTCATCGAGTTCACCAACATGGGGAGCACACGTATGATGTGTCCCGATATGGGGCTTGAACAGTCGATAATGAGTGCCCTACAGCAGGTCGCAGGCTACACTGTCAACAAGAAAAGCGGCGACATCGAGCTACGCAACGCCTCCGGAAAGACACTCATCGAACTGAAGAAACGCGACCCGGCAATAACCGCCGCCAACCTGCATGGCGACTGGACCGTGAAGGAAATCAACGGCAAGCCTACCGACACGATGCCAGGCGCACCGTTCACGATGACATTTGACGCCGGCGCCAAGCAGTTCAACTGCACCACCGACTGCAACGGGCTGTTCGGCAACTTCGTCATCATGGGCAACGGCCTGACATTTGGCGACGTCGCCTCAACCCGGATGGCATGTCCCGACATGAAGGCAGAGGCCGAACTGAGCCAGACTCTCCCCAAAGTCGCATCCATAGGGCAGCTTGCCGGAGGCGGCATCGGGATGTACGACGCCGACAACAATCTCCTTCTCATCATCGAGAAGAAAAAGTAACGCCTTTATCAACGTAATATCTTCCACCGGCTCCCATGGGTTAAAACCCATGGGAGCCGGTGTCCTTGTCTACAATGTCATCATTCATACTCATGTAATGACGACCCAATCCCCGTCAGCATATCAGCCAATTCACACAAAGATAGCGTCTGTCACAGCCAATCTGAGCAAATCTTCGTAAATTTGCATACTTCAATCCCCAACACCAGTCAATGTCACAAGTGGCCGCCATCAAATTTGCCCATCCCGTGCTCCACAGGCTCCGCAGCCTTTGGCCCTCACAGCTGTTCAGGCAATTTGTCCCCACGGGACCGGTGGAGTGGACGCTCCTCATCTCCATCACCCTCCTGTCGGCGTGGCTGATGCACATGATGCTGCCACTTACGTTGCCGTTTGAATTCCCGGCAATTTTCGGCTATGATATCCTCCCGACACCTGACAAAGTATATGAATGGTCCAATATACGTCATCCCCTCCGAAGCGTCCTTACCTATCCTCTCTCCATACCTTTTCACCTTTCCGGAGAGCGGTATTTTGCCATACAGTATTCCGTATGCGTCGCATATGGGTATGCCATATTGTTCCTCTATCGGATAATCCTATCGGCAGGCGGTCGCAATATCCCATACGCGCTTCTGTCAGTCGCTCTCTTCCTCTCTTTCGGCCATTCAGAAATATTGATGTTTGCACCTGACACATTTTCCTTCAGCATGAGCCTTTTATCCCTGGCTTTCCTGTGGATATGGATGAAGAAAGAAAAAAATGTTGTAGCCGACAACCTGCTCATGGCACTCATCGCGGGCATGACAGTCACCAATTCACTGAAACTCGGCATATTATTCCTATTCACTGAAAAAGGGTTCATTAAAGGCTTACGACGCTTCCTGCGGGCATTGCCGCTCTTTATAATACTGTCACTCCCATATATATGGACTGACATCATACCCATGTTGGAGAAGCCCGGAGAGACAAGCCTCATGAGTATCCAACATATCCTATTGGGAGACACGCTGGAATGGGTCTACTCCGGGAATCCGACAAACACCCTGCGCATGCTGTGGGACAGATTCTGGTGCGAGCCATTGTTGCTGCATCCGACAAAGCCGATAGGCGGGGAACTGGTCTATTCGCCATCGCCATACAATTCACCATATCCCAACATCATAGCGGGGATTTTACTCCTGTTTACCATTTATTCGATTTTACGGAATGGCAAGGACAAGACAGTGTGGATGATTGTGGCATGGATATCGGCAGACCTGATGATTGCGACAAAATATAACCCTGTTGAAGCCCATATCTTTTGTGGACACTGGCTGTTCCTTTTGCCCGTCCTATTCTCTATCGGCCACCGCCAATCTAATGACAGGAGGTATCCCACTATCGTCATTGCCGCATTGACAGTAGTCCTGTACTCGTTCAACATACCGTCCATATATAATTTTTTCCATCTGAGCATGTAGACTGATGTTCGGCCCCACACTCCATCATATGAGGCGGAGAGGAGATAATGTCGCCGATATTTTATAACTTTGCACCCATCAATCACCAGAACCATCGATGCCTAACGTGTCCTCCCACCCTTCAGCTCTCCCCATGGCCCAAAGGCTCCGTCGTCTTTGCCCGGTCGGCCTGATGCGCCAGTTTATCCCCCGGGGGCCTGTGGAATGGACACTGCTCATCTCCCTTACCCTCCTGTCGGCATGGCTGATGCACAAAGCCATGCCTATAGCCATGTCATATGATATCCCATCCATACTCTGGTATGACGTCATGCCCGTCCCACACAAAGTGTATGACTGGGAGTCAATACGTCATCCCGTCAGGAGCCTCATCGTCTACCCACAGACACTGATATTCAAGGCGTTCAGTGACTATGGCATAACGATGCATTATTTTTCATGCCTGGTATACTCCTACGCCATCATGCTGCTGTACCGCACGATACGCGCCATAAGCATGTCCGATACAGTGTATTCCCTGTTGTTAGTATTACTGTTCCTGTCTTTCGGCCACTCTGAGCTGCTGCTCTTCACCCCCGATTCCTACCCGTACAGCATGATGTTCCTGCTGCTGGCATTCAAGTGCATATGGGTTGACCGGCAGGACAATCCCATCTCTGACAACATACTGATGGCTCTTGTCGCCGGCATGACAGTGACCAACGGCATAAAACTCGCCCTCCTGTTCCTTTTTGCCGAAAAAAATATTTCACGAGGGATTATACGCACATTACGCTCGCTCATACTGCTCGTCCTGATTTCCCTGCCATGCATCTGGATTGACATAATACCACGCGCCTCCCTGCTCGGCGGAGTAAACTTCACCAATATCATAACGGCGATTTTCGCAGAGACTCCCTATCATTTTCATACGTTTGACCCATCCGTCACCCCAAGGCTCATATGGGAACACTTCTGGAGTGACCCTCTTGCGCTGCACACCTACGATATGTCAGTATTTGACCGGCGACCGATGTCGCCTCCCTATTCCTGGCAGCTTCCTCTGGCGATAATGGCGGTCACCATATATTCGGCATGGCACAACCGGCACAACGCCACGACATGGCTAATCCTGGCATGGATGGCGGCTGACATAGCCATAGCATCCAAATTCGCCACCATTGAAAGTCAAATATTTTGCGCCCACTGGTTTTTTCTGCTGCCAATCATGTTCTCGCTCAACCAATGGAAATCGGTGTCGGCTCGCAGGATATTTGCCGGCATCATATTATTGCTCACCACTGCATTGCTATGCCATAACATCCCTATGATATGGAATTTTTTCATATCCCAATCGGCTCAAATCGCATGAAAAAAAGAGTATTGCCGTACATAAGGCTTGCAAGGCCCGAGGACTGGGTGAAAAACCTGTTTGTGCTGTTGCCGATATTCTTTGCCGGGCATTTGACGCACGTGTCCTATTGGGGTAAAGGCGGGATGGCCTTCCTGGCGTTCTGCCTTGCCGCCGGAGGCATATACTGTATAAATGACATCCGGGATGCAAGGGCCGACCGCCGCCATCCCCACAAACGGCTGCGCCCTGTCGCCGCACGCAGTGTGACACCCCGGAACGCCGCAATACTCGCGGCAACGATGGCTGTGGCAGCTGTTGCCATGGCATCGCTGCTGCCCGAATGCTCACGGTACGGATTCTTGATATGCCTCGGCATATACCTCTTGCTGAATATAGCCTACACTCTGTTGTTAAAGAGGGTGGTGCTGCTTGACGTGACGGTTATCGCCGTGGGGTTTGTACTACGGGTTATCGGCGGTGGCGTGGCCACAGGAATATGGGTGTCGCAGTGGATTGTGATGATGACGTTCCTGCTGGCGCTTTTTCTTGCGCTCGGAAAGAGGCGCGATGACGCGCTGCTGTTTGAACGGACGGGCAAGTGCGTGCGTCCGTCGATTGAAAGGTATTCCGTAAGGTTTCTCAACTACGCTATCCCTCTGACTGCGGCTATAACCGTGGTGTGCTACATCATGTACACGATGTCACCCGATGTCATAGGGCGTATGGGCACTCCATATCTCTACATCACGTCACTGTTTGTGCTCGGCGGCATATTGCGCTACATGCAGATAGTCCTTGTAAAGGGACGTGGAGGAAACCCGGTCGCCAACCTCTATCGCGACCGCATCCTCCAATGCTGCATCGCAGGATGGGTGCTCTCCTTTGTCGTTATCATCTACCTGTTGTAGGGATAGTTCATCATTATTTAGTAAATTTGCAGGAGAATAAAAAAAGACAGATTATGAAAATCGGGATAATAGTGGCCATGTCAAAGGAGATGGCACTGCTGTCGCCACTGCTTGAGGGCGCGGCGGTGACTTCGGTCGACGGGACGGAGTTTCACACGGGACACATCGGACAGCACGAGATTGTCGCCATGCAGTGTGGCATCGGAAAGGTCAATGCCGCAGTCGGCGCGCTCACGCTCATCAACAACTTCGCACCCGAGCTGGTGGTGAACACCGGCGTCGCAGGTGGCGCGGGCGCGGCTGCCGGCATACTTGATGTCGTCGTGGCCGACCGCATTGCCTACCACGACGTGTGGTGCGGCCCGGGTACCGAGCCGGGCGACGCGGCGGGATGCCCGCGATTTTTCACTACAAGCCCCGCCGTCCTCGGTCTCGACGCAGTGCATCCGAGGCAGGGTGTGAAGCACGGGCTGATAGCCTCGGGCGACATCTTCGTATCGCGACCCGAGGAGGTCGCCCATATCAAGGGGCTATATCCCGATGCCCTCGCCATCGACATGGAGAGCGCCGCAATAGCGCAGGTGTGCTACCTGAAAGGCGTGCCATTCGCCTGTCTCCGCGTCATCAGCGATACCCCCGGAGCGGCCGAAAACATATCCCAGTATGAAAACTTCTGGGAGGATGCCCCGCGCCATACATTCTCCCTGCTGCGGGAGGTAATCGGGCAACTGTAACATACCCAACAACCGTCAACGATGAAAAAGATACCGAGCTTCACGATAGACCACACACGGCTGCTGCGCGGCATATATGTCTCACGGCGCGACGTCACCCCGTCGGGAGATGTCATCACCACATTTGACATCCGCATGACCGAGCCAAACCGGCAGCCCGCACTCTCCCCCGAGGCACTCCACGCCATGGAGCATCTCGCAGCGACGTTCCTGCGCAACCACCCCACCTGGGCCTCGCGCATCATCTACTGGGGCCCTATGGGCTGCTGCACCGGCAACTACCTGTTGATGTCAGGCGACCTCATCCCTCAGGACATCCTGCCACTCATACGCGAGACATTCGGGTTTGTCGCCGACTTTGAGGGGGATATCCCCGGGGCGACTCCACGCGACTGCGGCAACTACTCGTTCATGGATCTTCCCGCCGCCCGACAGGCCGCGCGCCGCTACCTCGACGAGGTGCTCGCCGACCCTGCGCCCGACAACCTCAATTATCCCGCCTGAACCCCCCTTCCCCTCCATAGCTATGAAAGACATCCGCGCCACCCGGGGCCGACACTACCTGCAACGTCTCATCGACGAGGGGGAGCACGAGCATCAGGACTTCAAGTTTGCCATCTCCGACGCCCGCAAGATAGCCCGCAGCATCTCGGCGTTTGCCAACAACTCGGGCGGACGGCTGCTGGTCGGCGTGAAAGACAACGGCCGCATAGCCGGCGTGCGCAACGAGGAGGACATCTACGTCATCGAGCAGGCAGCCGAGATGTACTGCCGCCCGGCTCAGCATGTCGACTTCTCGGCCTACCGTGCCGAGGGGGATGCCGTGGTCGTCATCGCCACCATAACCGCCGCGCCCCGACGCCCTGTCATGTCGCAGGAGCCCGACCTGACATGGCATGCCTACTATCGCGTGGCCGACGAGAATATCCTCGCCCCCGACATCATGGTCAAGGCATGGCGACGGCGTCATGCCTCACGCTCCACATCTTCTCTCGCGCTCGGCGAGCGTGAGCTGTCGCTGCTGGGCCTTATAGACCGCCACGGCGCAGTCACCCTCCACGACTACATCACGTCATCCCACCTCAGCCGCCCCGCAGCCGAGACGGTAGTCGCCACCCTTTACTCAATGGGCATCATAGACTTCCGCTTCCTCTCCAGGGAGTTTCATATCGTGCGACAGCCGGCAGCCGACTAATCGATTTTGATTATAAATCAGGCACACGGGCCGTGAAAATACCCGAAATCGGGTATTTCATCCCGTCCCAAACGGCAGTAATTTTGCATACAGATAATTATACGAATATTGCACCATGAATCACCGGCACCTCTCTCACATACCTGGGCAAAGGTGAACGAGTAATCTATTTTATTCTTAACGCTATTGTTTTATACTACGGCTTGCGGCATGTTTGTGAAAATTATGCCGCAAGCCTTTTTATGCACTTTCAGGGACTGCCCATGCAAGAAATAGGATTTTATTCCAATATTTTTTCTATATTTGCATGCGGATACTGCTTTGGCGGCATTGGTATCTTTGTAAAGTGTGTATTGCCGCCACTTTTATTATCAACAGGGATAAAGTGATTTACTGTCTATCATGAAAAAAAACATTTTTCTTGCGGCGGCAGCCTTGATGCTGCTTGCCCCGTCCGTGAGCCGAGCTGAGATTGTGAAGGCGGGCAGCGGGAGTTACACAACCGAGTTTCCCGGCACTGACGTGGCTGGACGCAACGGCTATCCGACCGCCTCGCTGCTGTTGAGCGGCCGCGCCGCCAACCGGCCTGTACCGTCAAACGAGTGGTGGTCCAACAAGCTCGTTACACCCTCTCCTTTCAATCTATTCAACTACCCGCTCGGACTACAGACCTCGGGAAACGGGCTGGGAATACTGAAAAACCCCGTCGGGGGGGCCATCGCCGCCGACCGTCCGCTGACAGTCGGCGTGCAGGGACTGACATGTGACGCCGCCACCGTGAGCGACCACACAGACTGGACCGTGACCTTTGCATGGGACAACGGGGCGACCCGGATGGAAGCCATCATCCCCACCGGCTCCCCGATGGTCTACTTCACCAGGACCGGGAGCAGCCCAGTCGTAATAGAGACCGGCTTTGGAGGGCAGATAACAGTCAACGGCAACATAGCTGTCATCACCGGCAGTTTCAACAACGCCTCCTATGCACTCTACGCTCCCTCGGGAAGCAAGTGGACCCTCAACGGCACAACGCTGACCTCGGATCTCGGAGGCAAGAATTACTGGACTGCCGCACTGCTGCCCAACAACACCGACCCAGCAACCCAGGCAGGCGAATGGCTACAGCACGCGTTTGTCTTTCCTGCCGACACCCGCGCCTCGTGGACTTATGATGAAAAGAGCGGACGCGTCACAACCACCTATGCCGTAACTCCCGATGTAAAAGAGGGGAACGGCACATACCTGTTCGGACTGCTGCCCCACCACTGGGCGCACCTCAAGGGGAACCCGGCCCTACAGAACGGCACATATGACACAGCAAGGGGAACCATGCGTATGCTCGGGGCCAACAGCTTCTCCACCGAATTGACTTTCCACGGTATACTGCCCACGCTGCCTCAAGTGACTTCCGAGGCAAGCGGATATTCACCGGCAGAACTTGACCGCCTCATCAACGAGACCATCAACAACGACGGACTCTCAGACTGGACCGACAGCTACAACGACGGCCAGCTGCTAAACCGCCTTGTGCAGACCGGGCGCATCGCCCGCGAGAAGGGCAACACCGCCGCATTCAACACCGCAGTCTCAAAGGTAAGGGCAAGCCTCGAAAACTGGCTCACCTACACTCCCGGCGAAAAGGCATTCATGTTTTACTACTACAAGCCGTGGGGCACAATGTTGGGATACCCCGGTGGCCACGGGCAGGACACCAATATCAACGACCACCATTTCCACTGGGGCTATATGATCCATGCGGCAGCTTGGCTGACCCAGAACGACCCCGAATGGGGACGCAAATGGGCACCGATGGTGGAGCTGCTCATCCGCGACGCCGCATCGACCGACCGCAACGACCCGCTGTTTCCCTACCAGCGTGCGTTCAGTCCCTACTCGGGCCACTGCTGGGCCAACGGCACGGCATCACTCGGCCCGGGCAACGACCAGGAATCGACATCGGAGTCAATGCAATTTCACTCGGCACTCATACACTGGGGAGAATTGACCGGCAACAAGACCATCCGCGACCTCGGCATCTACATGTATGTCACCGAGCAGTCGGCGGTAGAGGAGTACTGGTTTGACATCCACGACCGCAACCTGCGCGACGGCTACAAGGATAAAGGCCGATTTGTCGTGTCACGTGTATTCACCAACAACTACGACTCAAACAACTTCTGGGGAGCGGGATGTGAAGGCTCCTACGGCATCCAGCTCTATCCCATACATGGCGGCTCGTTCTATCTCGTGGACAACCCCGAGTGGGCCGCACGCTTCTGGCGGGCATTCGAGACCGACACCCAGGTGCTCAACAATGTGCAGAACGACAACATATGGTATGACACCCTGTGGCAATTCCTCGCCATGATGGACGCCGACCGCGCCATCTCGCTCTACAACGCCTACCCGGAGCGCAACCTGAAATTCGGCATCTCCCCAGCCCAGACCTACCAATGGCTCCACGCCATGGCCGAACTGGGGCGTCCCGACCGCACCATAACCGCCGACTACCCCATCGCCGCCGCATTTGAGAAAAACGGCCGCATGACCTATGTAGCCCACAACTACTCCTCGTCGCCACGCACAGTGACATTCTCCGACGGCGGCACGCTGGAAGTCCCCGCCAACTCCATGGCGACATCGGAAGGCATCTCTACACGTCCCGTCGACCCAATAGACCCGATTGACCCCATCGATCCTATTGACCCGGTAGACCCGAAACCTTCGGGGTATTGCACCTACACCTCATCGGATGCCACTGACGGCAGTTTTGCGGGTGAATACACGCTCTCATACCGCACGGATGGTGACAAGGTAGAGATATCGGCCCTTTTCAACGGCGACTATGTAGGTCTCGCCGCAGCATATATCTTCAACGAGACCGATGGCTTTGCCGAGATACTTATGTCACCCGACGGCGACGCCACGTTCAAAGGCACCATCACAGGCGTGACGGCAGGACAGGAGGTGAAGTTCCGCATCAAAATCGCCTATGCCGGAGGTCTCGGTGTCACCAAGCAGGTTACCTACAAAGTCGGGACACTCTGCGACATCACAGGTCTTGACCTCCTTCCCGCCGATGCCGTGAAGATATGGCCGACGACCGTGCGCGACATCCTCCACATCTCTGTCGACACTCCCGAGGCCCACTCTTATATATGGAATGCCGCCGGCGTGCTCGTCCATGAGTCGGACATCACCCCACATGCCGCAATCGACGCCTCCACATGGGCAAGCGGCATCTATTTCATCCGCCTCGAGACCCCGCAAGGCATTCATGTCTCCAAAGTCGTGAAACAGTAGTCCCCGCTCTGCTCATATCCAAAAGATATTGGCAGAATATGCAGAACATTAGGCGGAGTTTTCATGTTTCATTGATAGGTATATAAAGTTTCAACAAATTATGAACTCAAAAGGAAATATTCTCACAAGCACGCTGCTGTTGTTTGTCGGCGTGGCACTGATAGCCCTCTACAACCGAGTGGAGCTGTTCTCATGGATTGTAATAGCGATAGGCATACTCTTTATCCTGCCGAGTCTCTACAACCTCATCGTACTCATCATCAGCAAGCGCGACAAGGAGCGCACGGCACGCACCCCCGGCATCGTGTCGAGCATCGGCGGCCTGTGCCTCGGCATCTGTATGCTCGTCGACCCCAATATCTTTGTCGGCATACTCGTCTATCTGTTTGCAGCGCTGCTCGTTGTCGGCGGCATCAGCCAGATTGCCCTCATCGCCTACGGCACGGCACCGCTGCGTGCCCCGTGGTGGATGTATATAGTCCCTGTGATAATCACCGGCGTAGGTGTATGGATGCTCTGCTCCGATATCATAGCCATACAGTCGACCGTGGTGCTCATCACAGGCATAGCCTTTGTCATCACGGCCATCAACTCGATATTGGTTTATGTCGGCGCCCGCTCGGTCACCAACAGCCACACCGACATCACCGTACAGCCATAAAATACCGGGTAATATAATTTTCGAGGGTGTTGCAGCTCTGCAACACCCTCGCATTAATAACGCCCTATCGCATTATGGCGGCTACAGGCCAAAACGCTTCCTGACGTATTCGACCACGATGTCGGCAATATCATCCATGGAGAGGAGCGACGAGTTGAATGTCAGGTCATAGCTTGCGGCATCGCCCCAAGTCTTGTCGGTGTAGAAGTTGTAGTAGTTGGCCCGCAGCTTGTTGACTTTCTCGGCCATGGCGCGGGCCTGCTCGGCGGTAGGCCTGTCTCCGCGCCTCATGATGCGCGCCACGCGGTCGTCCATCGAGGCGTGCACAAAAAGGTTGACACACCGGGGATGGTTTCTCAGCACATAGTCGGCACTGCGGCCGACTATCACGCATGAATCCTTGGCGGCAAGCGATGTTATGAAATCGCTCTGTGCCTTGTAGATGCTGTCGTCGGATATGGAGGTAGAGCCGGAGTAGCACGGCATGGGATTGTAGCCGAAACTGAACGAGAACAGCCCGCTAAGGAACGATGGGGCCTTCTCGTCGGCACGCTCGAAAAACTCGGTGTTGACGCCCGACTGGCGGGCCGCCTCGGCCAACAGCTTCCTGTCATAGAACCCTATACCGAGCTTTGACGCGAGCAGACGGCCAAGCTCACGGCCTCCGCTGCCAAATTGCCGTCCTATCGTGATGACAAAATTACTGTCGCTGGCTTTCTCTTCCATAAACTTTACGGGTTAAGTGTTACTTCTTGCGGCGGCGCACCGAGCGTGTGGCGTTGCTACTGCTGCTCTCCTTGATTTTTGACTCCTTGACCTGCGACTTCTTGGGCTTGCTTTTCTTTGTGGCGCGCTTGGTCGAGCGGCCACTGCTCTTCTTGACGGCAGCCTCGTCACGCGACGCTATCACAGTGGAGTCGCCGGCGGCAAGGGCCTCGGCCTGCTCGCGCGCCTCACGTGCCGCTATAATCTCCTCGCGTGTGGGCACCCACATCTTCTTCTCAAACGTCGTCAGGCGCGTCTGTATGCTGTCCTGCGCACGCTTGCGGTCGTCGGGGTCGGGGTAGAGCTGCATCATCGACTTGTTGCGCAGGTTGCGGGTCTTGTAGATGTCACCCTCATACATTGACAGCTGGAAGAAGTCGTCATAGGTGTACTTGGCGAGATTGTTGTCGTCATCGACAAATATATACTGCTGGGCAAGATATGGACGGAGGGCGTCAAACTTGATCCAGAACATCGGGTATTTCACCGCCTCGCCGCCAAAGTCGCCCGAGCGGTGGAGCACAGGGCATATCGCCTCGACGCGGGTCTTCATGCGATTGCTGCGCGAGTCCATCTCCCAGCGTTCAAGGATATAGTAGCTCAACACCTCGTTGGCGGGCACGTCGCTCTCCTCGATGGTGAACTTGGGATTTTTCTCGGTCGAGCCTTTAGCGTCGGTGTAAAGCACATGGAAACGGTCGAGCATGTCGCGCACCTTTATGCGGTATTCGTCGGTGAACACCTCGCGCCCGTCGAGATACTCGTAGGCGGGCACCTCGTTGTTGGCAAGAAGACGCATGATGATGCGAAACAGGCTCAATCCCCCCTCGGTAGGCTCCTCGGGAAAATAGAGCGGCGCGTTTTTCACGTCGTTGAGGTCGAGCTCGCGATAGATGACACGCATCCACGACAGGTCGGCGTCGCTCTTGGGCGACTCCTCGTAGAACTGCTGCATACGCTGAGTCACGCCTGCCTCCGACTGCTTGGACTTGTTGCGGTCGTCGGCCCCACGGCGACGCACGACGCTGCTCGACGAGGAGTCCTGGGCCATCGCCGACATCACCGTGCCTCCGGCCACGAGCGCCAGCAAAATATATCTTCTCAATGATTTCATATATCGTTATATTTCCTTTTTATCAATATCTATCAACTCTGCACTTTGAACTGTAGACGTCAGTTCACAATGACCTCCATAGCCGGCAGCTCACGCTCGATGCCATCGGGTCCCACGGCCTTGACGCGGGTGATGTAGAACCGCTTGCCGCGCGACAGGCGTCGGAACGAGTCTTTCTGACGCTGCGAGAAATTAGGGCCGTTGGAGACCTCGGGGATGGCGTTGCCCATCGAGTCAAAGAACGTGGTCTCGAAGCTCAACACGCGATATTTCACGTTGAGCAGGTCGTCGTCAATGGCAGCCTCGATGCCTGGTGCGGCGAGCAGCAGGGTTTTGGCAAACGGCTTCTGCCCCTTGTAACGCTCGGGGTTGCCCTTGGCGTCATTGTAAGCGATGTAGGGTGTCGGATCAGGCAGCTTGCGCACGCGGAAGGAGGTCGTGGCGACCGTCTGGGGACGTCCGTCGACATTTGCCGTCACCGTGACAACGGCCTCCGAGCCGACCTTGGTAGGATGGGCAAGCCATGTGTCACCGTTGCGTGTCAGCGTACCGTTGGTCATAGTCGCGCTGACACCCGACATCGGGACACCGGGCACGGATATGCTCAACGGGTTGTCGATGCCGGCATAGAGCACATTCATCATCGTGGCGCTAACGGTGGCGGTAGGCTCGATGACAGTGTAGCTCGACGAGAAGTCGTGGCGCGTCACCGTCCCGTCACCGTGGGGCACCTCAAGATACCCCTTGTAGTCAAACGTGCCGGTCTGCCCCGTCACAAGCTCATACAGCCCGTGCTCATTGGCGAGCTGCTTGCCGTTGACGTAGATGATCGGACGCTGGGTGGTGTCGATGGCGGCAAGCACTATGTTTGCCGAATATTTGCTGCCGCGCATCACGTTGCGCGACTGCGGTATCACAAACGCGTTCAGCTGGTTGACACGCACGTCGCCAAGGTCCACATTGGTCAGCAGCGTGGAGAGGGCCTCCCCCTCGGCATAGCGCACGTCGTTCTGCAGCTTGGTGAGCAGAGTCACGGCGGCTACCACGGGCATATTGTCAAACATCGACTCCTCCCATGTGGACTTGCCGATAGTGCCTTTCTTGTGCTGCGGGGTGGTGGAGAGAGCCTTGGATATGATGGCGCGCTTCACCGAGTCGGTCATTATGGCGTTGACGTATTCGCGGTACTGGTCGACATTCCGGCGCAGTCGACGGCCGTTGGAGTTTCCCGGGGCGAGCATCACCACTCCGGCAGCCTCAAGGTCATCCTTGTGGAGGATATCGTCGGGATTGCCATCCGAGCCGTCGGCCTTGATGACTATCGCGGTCTTCAGGGAGTCAATAAGATTATACAGCCCGTCGGTGACACGACGCACCTCGACGGCCTTGTCATACCACACGCCCCCCTTCTCGGGGTTCTGCTCCTTGAACGCCTCAAGCCTTGCGAACAGGGCCTCGTTGCGCTGCGACACGTTGTCGTTGGAGCGCGACAGGCCGTCCTCAACCTGCGTGAAGCCGTTGAGCACGTCGCTTGACACATTGAGAGCCAGCATTGCCGTCAGGACGATATACATAAGGTTTATCATCTTCTGACGCGGTGTGAGCCTTGTACTGTTAGATCCCATTTATTTTATTTTTAATGCATAATGCAGAGTGCATAATCCATAGCTAACCAGGCTGTGACTCATTATGCATTATGAACTGTGAATTACGGATTAGTATTATCTGATGAAGGTGTCTCGGGCATCGGGGGAACGACAGGACGGTACATGTTGACAGTCATGGCCGTTATCATCTTCTCGTAGACCGAGTTGAGCTGCTGCATATAGCGCGCCATCTTCTCGGTCTCCTCACAGTAGCGTGCGCTCTGTGCCGATGACTTCTCGTACATGTCGCGTATATCCTTGATGCCACGGTTGACGCGGTCGATGGAGTCGAGCTGCGACGAGACGCTCTTGAGCTGTATCTCGTAGATTGTGTTCAGGCCGCCTATATTGCGGTTGAGGTCCTGCATCTGCTCCACATATCCGCTTGAGCTGCGGGTGATGTTTTCAGAGTTCTCGGTGATGGCGCGGTAAGACTCAAGCAATACGTCCGACACCTTGTTGAGTGCCTGGGTCGTGTCGCGCAGGTGCTGCATCTCCTCGGAGATGGCGGCCATCTCCGACAGGTATTGCTGGGTGGCGGTCGTCAGTTCGGCCATGCGCGAGAGCTGGTCGCTCGCGGCGGCCATCTTGGCGATGCTCTCCGACAGCGACAGGGTGTCGGCCTCGCTGAGGTTGATGCCCTGCGGGATGCCGGCGGCATGGCGGGCCTGCTCGCCGCTGACGACGTGTCCTCCGGCGGCAGAGCCGGAGCCGCCGCCGATCACGATGCCGCCACCGCCGTTGAAGTCGGGACGGTCCTCGGGGTCTTTTGACGACAGGACGGGGAACACTTCCTCCCAGTTGTAGGACTTCGGGGGACGGTCAAAGGCGGTGAGAATAAACATCAGTACCTCTGTGCCCATACCGATGGAGAGCAGCATGTTGCCGCCGGGGAGGTGGAGTATCTTGAACAGCGCGCCCCAGATGACGATGGCGGCGCCTATACTGTAGGCGAAGTTGAAGAAGCGTTGCCCGTTGTCGCCCGAGAGGAAACGCTCGATGCTGTTTTTATATCTTTTGATTTTTCCCATTGCAGTGTCTTAATGGTCGGTTGATATATTGTCTGAGTGATTGCCGTATTACTTTTTCTTGCCTCCCGTGCCGCGTGCAAATCCTATCTGGGTGCGCACACAACGGAACCCGATGTAGGAACGCTGCTCGTTCTGGTACTCCCACATGCGTATGTCGCTGCGTATGTTGTGGGCGACATCCTTCCACGAGCCGCCGCGCACAATCTTGCGCTTCATGCGGTAGGGGTCTTCCTTGGCCGCGTTGTAGCGGTATTCGGGATTGAGGTCGTTGGTGAGCTTGCCGACGCTCTCGGTGTAGGCCGTCGAGGTCCACTCGCTGACATTACCCGCCATATCGTACAGGCCGAAGTCATTCGGCGAGTAGGTGCCCACACGCGAGGTTATTATATGGCCGTCGCGCACGTAGTTGCCCTCGGCCGGCTTGAAGTTGGCGTAGAAACAGCCCTTGTCCTCGCTCAGAGGCAGGTCGCCCTCCCACGGGTACTTGTTCTCCTTGACACCGGCACGGGCCGCATACTCCCACTCAGCCTCGGTCGGGAGACGGTAAGGCTCCACATAGACACCCTCCTTGCCGAGCGAGCGGCGCAGGTAGTCGGTGCGCCAGTTGGCAAAGGCGTTGGCCTGGTCCCAGCTGACACCGACAACGGGATAGTCGCTGTAGCCGCCATGGGAGAAGTACATGCGCACGTAAGGCTCATTGTAGGCATTCTCGAAGTCATTGATCCACGCCGTCGTGTCGGGGTAGACGTTGACTATGTATGTGTTGAGGAAGTCGTAGTCGCCCGTGAGGCCCCGGGTGATGGTCTCGCGGATTATCTCCCCCTCGTCGTTGATGTAGGCGGTATCCTTTGAGATGACGGGGATATCGGTGGGCACGGGGCGATCGGTGTTGTACTCGCGGCGTGCGGGGTTGAGGCGGTTCTTGCGCTTGGCGGCCTCGGTGTGGTTGAATATCTCGTATCGGTAGTTGAGCTGCTCGGGGTCAAGCTCGCGTGCTCCCGTAATGGGGTTGGTGCGGTATACGCTCTCGATTGCGCGCGCCTCGTCCTCGTTAGGATTGCGCCAGGGTATCGCCTTGTTCCAGTTGAGATATGGCTTCACGGGGTTCCCCTCGCGGTCCTCCTCTATCTTGAAGTCCTCGTTGCCCCCGTAGGCAGGGTCGGCAAGACGCTCGCGGATAATGGAATCTCGCACCCAGAACACAAACTGCTTGTATTTTGAGTTGGTTATCTCCGTCTCGTCCATCCAGAATCCGTCGACCGACACGCCACGGGCATCGGCGCGCAGGTTCCAGAGGCTGTCGGCCTCCTGCGGGCCGACCTCCATCGAGCCACGGCTCACGAGCACCATGCCATAGGGAGTAGGCTCGGCCCACGATGTGCCGCCGACACCGGTGACCTCGCCGCCGGCACCGCCACCCTTGCTCGACATGGCGCACGATGAGATCATCGCCGCCGCAAAGATTGGGAGAATATAAGTTGCTGTTTTTTTCATAATTACATTATGCGTATGCTCTTGTGTTTGTTTTTGTTTTTTTCCGAGAAGTCCAGTTTGAGACTGTACCCGGCAAATATTTCATGGCTACCGCTGCTCGCCTTTGAGATGGCCGAGAGCGGATAATCATAGCTGTAGCCAAGGAAAAATCCCTTGAATTCGGCGCTCAACATCGCCGATATGGCATCGTTGAGACGGTAGCCCACACCTGCCGTGAGAAACTTGTTGTACCTCACGCGACCCGTAATCTCGGCCTGGGTGAAAGTGAAATCGCTCTTGACGAGCACCGATGGCTGTATCTCAAATAACGTGTTTTTTATCGGAATATTGCTGCCTCCCATAAAATATAGCACCCGCCCGGCCTTGAACTCATAGTTCTTGGCCTCGGAGCCGTCGGTGCTCATCGTTATGGTGGGGGATGTCAGGTGGGTGGCCGATATTCCCGCCCAAAACCAGCGGTGGGTGTAGAACACTCCGGCGGCGATGTCAAACGCCGTGCCGCGTATATCGGTCGTCGGGATGGCGTCGTCGCTCCCCTGATGGTAGTCGTCATCGTCGGGCAACACAACCTCGCTCCCCTTGAACGACTCGTCGATAAGCCCCAGCTGCACACCGATGGTGAGCTGCCCTTTCCACAGTTTCAGCTTGTAGCCGGCCTGCACGCCCGCGCTCATGTTCTTGTAGAGGCCCATGCTCTCCTGCTGCAGGACAAGCCCGAGGCCAAAACGCTTGTTGAACAGCTTCAGCGGCATGTCGCCCGTTATAAGGAACGTCTTCGGGGCCTTGGGGATGCCTATCCATTGCAGGCGGGTGCCGGCGCGTATGCGCAGGTAGTCGTTGTTGCCTATGGCCGAGGGGTTGTAATAGTTGGGCACCTCGAAATACTGGGTGAACTGCGCGTCGACCTGCGCCCGCAACGTCGCGGGCATGGCGACAGCTACCGCAGCGAGCAGGATGGCTATGATATGTCGTTGGGATAATCTCATGCGGTGGGGCTATTCAAAGTAGAACGACAGGACGACCATCTGGGTGGTGGCCTTCTTGACCGACTGGGTGAATTTCAGTTTTCCCGGGTCGTCCACGAGGTCGGGGCGGTCATGCTGTATGACATCGGTAAGCCCGAAGCAGAACTTTATCTCGGGGATGAGCTTGAAAAACGGCATGTAGAAGTCACATCCGAGACCCACCGTGAGATAGAGGTCAGAGGTCTTGACCTTGAAGAAGTCGCTGCGCTTCTTGGAGACATCTATCGTAGGCATCACGCCGCCCACGAGATAAGGGCGGCAGTTGTGGTAGCGCATGGCGGCAAATTTCAGGTCGAGCGGCAGCACGATGAGGTTTGACTTGAGGTTCTGCGACTCCTCGCCGCCGTTGGTGGTGTCCTTCATCTTTATGGGGCGGTTGCCGAAGTACATGCCCGGCGTGAAGCGCACGCTGAAATAGTCGTTAAGGCGCAGGCTCACAAGACCGTTGACGCAAAATCCGGGGGAAAACGAGGGTTGCTCGACAAACCATGTCTCCCCCTGCTCGGTGACATACCCGTTGTTGGTGAACTGCATGTCCTGTGTGTGCACGCCGATTGAGAATCCGAGATGCCAGCGGCGCATGTCGGCATACGGGCGGTTGAGCACCTTGTCGTTGCGCTGGGCAGCCGCGCCCAACGCCGAGACAAGCGCCACGCCCATCACAAGGATTAGAGTTGTAAGCCGTCGTAGGTTCATCACATTCTTAACGCTCCCCCGGCCCGATTATTGCATTCCGCGACCCCCATTTTTGCCGAAACTCATCATCCTATGACAGCTGTCATATCTATTATAGATGCCGTCGTTATAAAAGCGACAGAGTTGTTGGCGCGTCAAATGCGCCAACAACTCTGATTGAAATTATCTGACGTCGCTATTCGGCGGGGGTTTTGGCCTTTTTGGGGGCCTTTTCCTTGGCCGGGGACTTGCGGGTACGGGCGGCCTTGGCCTTTGGCTTTGGCTCGGGGGCAGGGGCTGTGTCGCCGGCAATCTTGGCTGCGGCATCGGCCTCGGCTTGGGCGCGGGCCACTTCGTTGGGGTCGAGACGCTCGATGTTGTTGCGCATGGATGCCAGCTCCTTGTTGAGCATCTCTATCTCGTTGCCTTGGTTGCGGATGGTAGTCAGCAGGGCGTTAAGCTCCTCGTTCTCAATCGAAAGAGGGTATTGTTCCTCGACACGCACGATGAAGTCGGCAAGGACATTCATGTAGTTGGTGAACGCCTGGAACGGGGTCTCGTAGGGGCTGAAGTGGGAATGCACCGCGCCATCTGCCTTGCGCTTGGTCGACATGTAGAACAGGTGGTCGCTCGCCTGAAGATAATACCAGTCCTGTTTCAGGCGACGGTCCTCGCAGAGACGCACGCGCTCGGCCACGGAGTAGAGCTTGTTGAATGCCTCGTTCTGGAGCTTGTTGCCGAGCCATGCCGAGGTGTCGCGGGCCTCGTCGGCCCACGATATGGGGTGGAGTATCGACAGCTCGCCGACAGCCTTCAGCTTGGTGACAGCCTCGGTCGGGGTCATGAAGTCGATGCCACGCTCGGCGGCAAAGCGCGGGAGGGCCTCAAGGAACTGGAACACGCCGGTCTCGCGAGTCTGCAACTCACCGAATGTCTCAAGATTCATAAACAGGTTGACAATCTGCTCCTCGGGGGGAGTATTGGCAATCCAGTCGATATACTTGTCGGCGGTCAGCGGATAGGCGTCCCACTCGGTGTTGGAGAATCGGAAGGAGATGTCGTCGCTCAGCTTTGAGTTCTTGAGCAGCAGCTTGAGCTTGGGAGCGGATGCCGCGCTGTAGACATAGTTGGGCGACTTCCATCCGAGGATATGCTTGGCGCCCTCGGTGATGACGCCCTTGTAGCCCATCGAGGCGATGACGGGTGCCATCTCGTCGCAGTATATAAGCTCGGTGTTGCGCAACACCTTGGGCTTCTGGCCGAAAAGCTCGTATATCTTCTCGTCGTGCACCTTCACCTGATTGATGAACTCGTCCGCGTCGATGAGCGACGAGAGCGAGTGGGCATAGGTCTCGGCGAGGAACTCCACCTTGCCCGTGTCAGCGAGCTTCTTGAGAAGGTCGACAAACTCGGGGACATACTGCTCACACTGCTCCAGGGCGACGCCGGTGATGGATATGGCACAGCGGAACCGCCCGTTGCTCTGCTCTATCATGCGCAGCAGGCTCTCGGCGGCGGGAATGTAGCTGCGGTGGGCTATGCGGGTGATGATGTCGTCGTTGGCAAAGTCGTCATAATAGTAGTGGTCGTTGCCGATGTCAAAGAAACGGTATCTCTTGAGACGGAACGGCTGGTGTATCTGGAAATAAAAACAGATTGCTTTCATCGGTATGTTATGCTAAATCGGGTTGGTTGATATGATTGTTGACTTATCGGGTGCGCTCAGTCGCGCCCGAGCACCTTATTGTAAATATCTATGACCTTGCGTCCGGCCTTGTCCCACGTGATGCGGTTCACCTCGTCGAGACCGTCCTGCCGCAGCTGCTCGTACATCGCCGGATAGGTGACGATGGAGTAGATGGCGTCGGCCATGGCGTCGATGTCCCAGTAGTCGGTCTTTATCACGTTGTCGAGTATCTCGGCACATCCGCTCTGCTTGGAGATGATGGAGGGCACTCCCATCTGCATCGCCTCAAGCGGCGAGATGCCAAACGGCTCGGAGACCGAGGGCATGATGTACACGTCCGACGCCTTGAGCATCTCGTAGACCTGACGCCCTTTCTGGAAGCCGGGGAAGTGGAAACGGTCGGCGATGCCGCGCTCGGCGGCGAGGGTGATCATCTTGTCCATCATGTCGCCGCTGCCGGCCATGACGAAGCGCACGTTGTGGTTGTTTTTCAACACCTTGGCAGCCGCCTCGACAAAGTATTCAGGACCTTTCTGCATCGTGATGCGCCCAAGGAAAGTGACAACCTTCTCCTTAGGGCGCTGCACCTCGACGTTGAGCAGCTCGGGGCTGAGCGGCTCGACAGCGTTGTGGACTGTGGTCACCTTGGCGGGGTCAATGCCGTACTTCTCGATGACTGTCTGACGCGTGAGGTTGGAGACTGTGATTATATGGTCGGCGTTGTTCATGCCGTCAAGCTCGATGCCGAAGACGGTGGGGTTGACATTGCCGCGCGAGCGGTCAAAGTCGGTGGCATGGACATGTATCACCAGCGGTTTGCCCGTCACCTGCTTGGCGTGGATGCCGGCAGGATAGGTGAGCCAGTCGTGGGAGTGGATGATGTCAAACTCCTCCGTGCGGGCTATGACGCCGGCACATATCGAGTAGTTGTTGATCTCCTCCAGCAGGTTGTCGGGATAGCGGCCCGAGAACTCTATGCAGCCCAAGTCGTTGGTCATCATATAGTTGAAGTCGGCATATATGTGGTCGCGCAGACGGAAATACTCGTCGGGGGACATCACGTTGCCTATGCGGCTCTCGACATACTCGCGGCTGACGTCGCGCCAGCAGATGGGGGTCTGGGATGCGCCGATAATCTTGGCGAACCCTTTCTCCTCGTCGCCGTAAGGCTTGGGAATGACAAAAGTTATATCCATGTCGCCATTCTCCCACATTCCCTTTGTGAGGCCGTAGCTGGCGGTGCCGAGGCCGCCGAGGATATGGGGCGGGAACTCCCACCCGAACATTAATGCTTTCATGGCTCGCGGGTTAGATGTTAAACTTCTTGAGGGTACGTATGGTGCGGAGCACTTCGGCCACATTTACGGCCTGGGAGATTGCCCCGCGCCCGGTAAACGGCGGGTTGCCGTCATAGAGCTGCGACAGGGAGCCGATGCACCCCTGTGACATCTCGTCCTCAAACCCTATGAGCATCCTGTCGATATAGGACACGCCACTCATACCGAACACACGGATGTAGGCGTCGGCATAGAATCCTATGAGCCACGGGCGCGCCGGGCCGTTGAAATAGGCCTTCTCGCGCTCCTCGGGCGAGCCGACATAGAACGGATTGTAGCCATAGCTCTTGGGCGACAGCGTGCGCAGGCCCTTGGGGGTCAACAGCTCGCGTGTCACGACATCGAGCACCGACTTGCGCTGGCGACGGTCGAGCGGCGAGTAGTCGAGACCGATGGCTATCGCCATGTTGGGGCGCACGGACGGTTCGGCATACGTGCCGTTCACGTAATCGTACAGGTAGCCGTAGTCGTTGAGGAACGTGTCGATGAACGACTGGCGGCAACGGTCGGCCAACTGCTGCCAACGCTCGCGTGCCGATGCATACTCGTCCATCCCCTCTGTGAGGGTGATGGCAAACATCAAGGCGTTGTACCACAAGGCATTAAACTCCACAAGATAGCCCGTGCGCGGTATCAGCGGACGCCCGTTGAGCATCGAGTTCATCCACGACACAGGGTTTCCGGTACCGATAGTCGCCACCAGCCCGTTGTCGTCGACGCCGAGGTTGGAATGTCCTCCGTCGGCGATATAGTCGATGATGCGCCCAACGATACCGGCATACCGCCGTGCCGTCTCATCTTTGCCATAGTTCTTGGCATACTGCTGTACGGCCCACACAGCCCACAGGGGCACGTCGGGAAGGTCTATGCCGTCGATACGCGGGTCACACTCCTCGTCGTCCATATATCGCCCGAGGGCATCGGCGGCGGTGGCAAATATGCGCTCGAAATCCTCGCGATGGTGTATGGCGAGCGTGGTGCCGGGCAATGCGATGAATGTCTCACGGGCATTGACCGACGTCCAGGGATAGCTCGCTATTATATACTCCTTGTCGCCGTCCTTCAGATAGAACTGCTTGGCGGCGTTCTTCAGGCAGTTGTAGAAGCTCGTGCGGCACGTGCGGGAGGCAATCTCCATCTCATAGGTCTTGGCCATGGAGCGTGGCGACACCTCGTTGACACCGGCGGAGAATATGAGCGTCTCCCCTTTCCTGATAGGGATAGAGAAGTAGCCGGGCACCCAAAGGTCCTCGCAGTAGGGCACGCCGCGCTCCATATCCTTGAAGTATTCGATGCCGTTGTACCAGTGGGGCTCGTAGTGCCACTCGGGCTTGCGGCTAAACTGCATGTAGAGCGTCGGATAGCCGTCATATAGGCAGCAGGCGACGCCGTTGGTCACGTCGCGGCACTCGGTGTTGAGGCGGTCATTGGCCACGCAGAGCGCATTGGCGTCGCGGAAGGCGAGAAACGGTCGGAACTGCAGCGTTGTCGGCGAATGGGCCTCGACAAGCGTGTAGCGTATCATGAAACGGTTTTCATGGGATATGAATATCTTCTCCTTCGTCAGTATGACGCCGCCGACACGATAGGTCATGCGGGGGACACTCTCGCAGTCAAACTCGCGGATATATTTGTGTCCGTTTGGACTGTACACACCGCCCGAATAGCGGTGAAGCCCGAGGTTGAAAGGTGCTCCGTGCTGTATGACCGTCTCGTCGAGCGACGAGAGCAGCACATGAGGACGGTTGTCCATCTCCTTGACCGGAATGACGAGCAAGCCATGCTGCTTGCGGGTGTTGCATCCCGTGATGGAGGTACAGTGATAGGCACCGGCCTGGTTGGTACGGAGCATCTCCTTTGTAAGGGACTGATCGAGATTAATCAGCAGGTTCTTATCAAACTTGAGATAGCTCATTGATAGTTAGAATTAGTATTATGTTGGTGTTAGTATATCTCTATGTCAGGTTATGTAACTACGAATATAGCTATTTTTTATAAAAAATGCAAACGAGGGTAGCACTATTTTTATACGCCGTGCGGCATACGACGCGCAATAGGGTATAACCCAGCCGTTTATCAAGGACGCCAAAACAGGCGATGGAACGCCGTGGTAAGGTCTCGTATCATGTTTTCCATTGGGGTGATGACCGGCTTGAACTCCACCGTGCGTGCCGGGGCAAACAGCCTAAGGGCATTGTGATGGCACTTGACGGCCATCGCCTCGGGCATCGTGACCGGCTCGCCGTCGATATGCGCCGCCCCCGCCCCGCTACGATATATGACCGCCGACGGCACACGGAATGTGCGTATCATAGTGTTGGAATTGATGGCCCCCGTAAACAGGTCAAACCCGACAAAGGCCGTGTCGAGCGGCGACCCGGCATGGACTATCGTTATGTCAAGCAGCCCGTCGGTGATGGATGCCGTCGGGGCTATGTAGGCGTTGTTGCCATACTGCGAGGCGTTGCACACGGCAATAAGGAACGCCTTCTCGGTAAGCAGCTTGCCGTTGGCGCTGATGGTGTAGACCTCGGGGTGGTACTTGACATACTCTGAAATGGCGCTTTTAAGGTACATGAGCCGCCCACGGCGGTGTTGCCGCGAGAATGTCTCGCTCACGGCAGCGTCAAAACCGAGGCCGAAAGTGCAGAAAAACGGCTCGTCGTTGACCGTGCCGAAGTCGGCGTCGACGACGTTGCGTTCAAGAACGACATTGACCGCCGGCTCCACATCGACCGGTATGCCGAGATGACGCGCAAGCCCGTTGCCCGAGCCGAGCGGTATTATGCCAATCGGCATCGCCGTGCCGCGCAGGGCGCGTGCCGTCTCATTGACCGTGCCGTCGCCCCCGGCGGCAATCACGGCATCAAAGTCCGCGTCGACAGCCTCACGGGCAAACGACGTGGCATCGCCGCGCCCCCGCGTAAAACGCGTCTCAACCTCCCAGCCGTGCTCCGCGAGACGGCGCGACAGGTAGCTGTCGACGCCGGTCTTCCCCGACGTCCCGGCAATGGGATTGATGATGATGAGCGCGCGCGGCTTGGCAGTCATAGAGGCTTTTGTCAGTTTGCGCGGCAAAGTTACAAAATTTCCCCGAAAAACATATGCTGTGGCCAAAGACAGCACGGGCGTCCCGGTGGCCGGGACGCCCGTGTGGTGTGGTGGGACGGAAGGGGCCGGACGGCCTATTCCTCCTTTACGCGGTTCTTGGCTTTAGATTTTGACTTGGACGATGAGGAGTCCATATCCTTTTCTTCTTTGAGGTCAATCTCGTTGCGCTCCTTGTCGAGCACCCGGTATTGCAGATAGGCCAGCGACTGGTCGGGGAGCACACGGAATTTGCGCCCCAGCTCCATGCGCCACTTGCGGTAGGGCGACAACAGGCCTTTCTTGAGGAAAGCGTCGACAAACGGGTGGACATACATCACGAAGTCCTCGACATGCAGGTCATGGAGCAGATACTCGATTTTCTCCTTGAGCGTGTCGGTGAAGAGCAGCGACGGCTGAACCTCACCCTTGCCGAAGCACGAGGGACACGCCTCGGTCGTAACAATATCGAGAGCCGGGCGCACACGCTGGCGGGTTATCTGCATAAGCCCGAACTTGCTGAGGGGCAAGATATTGTGTCGTGCACGGTCATTTGCCATGACCTCGCGCATATGCTCGTAGAGTTTCTGCCGGTGCTCGGCCTTGTTCATGTCGATGAAGTCAATCACTATGATGCCTCCCATATCACGCAGACGCAGCTGGCGGGCAATCTCGTCGGCGGCACGCATGTTGACCTCAAGGGCATTGCTCTCCTGGTCGGGGGCAGCCTTGGAACGGTTGCCCGAGTTGACGTCGACCACATGCAGAGCCTCGGTATGCTCGATGATGACATACGCCCCCGACTTGAAGGAGACGGTCTTGCCGAATGACGACTTTATCTGCTTTGTGATATTGAAGCTGTCAAATATAGGCTCGGGCTTGTCATAGTACTTCACTATCTCGCTGCGGTCGGGCGCTATGAGGCTGACATACTTTGATATCTGGTTGTAGGTCTCCTCGTCGTTGACATAGATGTTTTCAAACGACGGGGAAAACAGGTCGCGTATCACTCCGAGTATACGGCTGTCCTCCTGGAACACCAGTGACGGAGGGGTCGACTTCTGCGCCTTGGCGATGGCATCGTCCCAGCACTTGAGCAGGGTTTTCAGCTCGTGGTTAAGCTCGGCGACACGCTTTCCCTCAGCCGAGGTGCGCACGATGACGCCGAAATTCTTGGGCTTGATGCTCTCGATGAGCTGACGCAGGCGCAGCTTCTCCTCGGTGGTCTTTATCTTCTGCGATATGGAAATCTTGTTGCAGAACGGGATTAGCACGAGGAAGCGGCCGGTGAATGTAATCTCGGTTGTGAGGCGCGGGCCTTTGGAGGAGATGGGTTCTTTTGCTATCTGCACGAGGAGTTCCTGCCCCGGGGTGAGGCGGTCGGCGATGGAGCCGTGCTTGTCGATGTCGGGGAGCAGCTTTGCCTTTGGCAGGGAGGGCTGTTTCTTGCGGTCGGCAAGCATCTGCTTGAGAAATTCCTCGTAGGATGCAAATTGGGAGCCAAGATCGAGGTAATGGAGGAAAGCGTCCTTGTCATAGCCTACGTCGACAAATGCGGCATTCAGCCCCGGCATCAGCTTCTTTACTTTTGCCAGATAGATGTCGCCGACGGCATAGGAGATGTCGCGCGACTCCTTCTGGAGCTGCACGAGCCGCGAGTCTTCAAGAAGGGCTATCGACACCTCCTTGGGCTGCACGTCAACTATAAGTTCGCTTTTCATTACACTATGGATTAAAGCAACAAAGGACAAACTCAATGGGCCGTCACCCGCCTTGGGGGCGCCGCATCAGGTTTGTCCTTTGTAGGCGTTCCTGAGTGGAATCGGTCGTCTACCGTTTATTTCTTCTTGTGACGATTCTTTCTCAGACGTTTTTTGCGCTTGTGGGTAGCCATCTTGTGGCCTTTCCTTTTCTTTCCGCTGGGCATTGTTACGCAGTTTTATTGATTAATAAATAGAGTTTGTTGTTCCCTTATTTTACGTCCTCCATAAACACCTTTGCCGGCTTGAAAGCGGGGATTTTGTGTTCGGGGATGATTATTGTCGTGTTCTTGGAGATATTGCGGGCGGTCTTTTCAGAACGGGTCTTCACGATGAAGCTGCCGAATCCGCGCAGGTAAACGTTTTCTCCGTGAGCGAGAGAGTCCTTCACTACTTCCATGAATTTCTCGATGGTCTCGAGGACATTGGCTTTCTCTATGCCGGTTGTCTTTGAAATCTCGTTAACGATGTCGGCTTTAGTCATTGTTTGCTAATATATAATTGGTTTAACATTTTCTTGATGGGCACGCAGTTAGCGGCATCAGTGATGACCGTTTTTTTTGCAGTTGCAAATATCGCACTTTTTTTTCAATTGGAGGCAATATGCCCGACGTTTTTTTTGATTATTCCGTATAAAATCACCACTTTAGCGAGCGAGGGCGGCCTTTTCAGACCACCCTCGCTCGCTATAATGCATTATGGATTGGCTTACTCGTATTCGCGAGGTATGGCGACAATCTTGCGGTTGACTCCGTTGATGAAGTCGACTATCGCCTTGCGCACGGGGGTATCGGCCACATCCGCGTCGATGCGGCGCAGGGCGTTGAACACCGACGTGCCGCACTGGTAGACATGGCGGTAGGCCTTGGCTATGTCATCTATCTGCTCCTCAGTGAATCCCTTTGAGCGCATTATCGTGGCGTTGATGCCGTAATACACTGCCGGATTGTGGGCAATGATGACATACGGGGGCACGTTGGAGCCAATACGGCATCCGCCCTTGACAAGCACCCAGTCACCGACCTTGCACCCCTCATGGACCAGGGCGGCCGACGAGAGGATGGTGCACTCTCCGACCTCGACATCCCCGGCCACGAGAACGCCGTTGCCGATGACACACTTGCCCTTTATGCGGGTGTCGTGGCCGATGTGGCTCTCCGACATGATGAAGCAGTTGTCGCCGATGACGGTGGCCTGCCCCTGCCGGATGCTGCGGTTGATGATGACATGCTCGCGTATCACGTTGTCATCCCCTATCGTACAGTAGGTCTCCTCGCCTTTCCAGCGGAAGTCCTGGGGGTCGGCGCCGATGATTGCGCCCTGATAGACTTTGTTGTTCTTACCCATCCTGGTGCCGCGTATTATGCTGGCATAAGGGAGTATCTCACAGCCGTCGCCTATCTCGACGCCTGCATCGATATAGGCAAATGGATGTATCTTAACGTTTTCGCCGATTACCGCTGAGGCATCGACATAGGCCAATGGACTGATCATGGTGGTGTATATTTTAGAATTAAAGCCTTAGGAGACTACCGTCCTCCTCCGAGCGACTGGTAGAGATTGATGGCTGCCTGGGCCTTGGCGTGCTCGCACGCGATGAGCGACATCTGCGCGCCGAGAAGGCTCTGCTGGGCCGTCAACACTTCAAGATATGTTGAAGTGCCTAAAGTTAGCAATTCCTGCGTATATTCCACAGATTTTTCAAGATTTTCTACCTGATGGACGAGCAATGTCGCCTTTTCGTCGCTCTTGTTGAAGAGCACCATGGCGTCGGACACCTCGGCTGATGCGCTCAGCAGGGTGTACTCGAAGTTGTTCATCGCCTGCTGCTGCTGTGCCTTTGCCGCCTCAAGGCGCGAGATGTTGGCGCCACGCGAGAAGAGGGGGGCGGTGAGCTGGCCGGCGAGGTTGATGAAGAACTTGCCGGGGTTGGTGATGAGCGTGCCGAGGGCGTTGGTGAAGCCGCCGTTGGCCGAGATGGTCAGTCCGGGGTAGAAAGCGGCACGGGCCTGGTTGGTGGCATAGTAAGCGGCGGCAACCCCCTGCTCGGCGGCACGCACGTCGGGACGTGCGGCAAGCTCGCGCATCGGTATGCCCTCGCGCACCATGGCCGGGGCCTCAAATACGGCGTCGGCCGAGATGGTCCATGGGCGCGGTGCCACGTTAAGCAGCAGCGACAGCGTGTTGTTGGCCTCATGGAGCGATACCTCAAGGTCGGTGATGGAGGCAAGGATGCTGTAGTAGTTGGCTGTGCTCTGCACCACGGCTGCCTCGTTTACACGACCGGCGAGCTTGAGGTTTTTCATCACCTCGACGCTCTGCTTCCACAGGTCGGCGGTGTTGCGGCTCAGCTTGAGCTGCGCCTCAAGCATGGCAATGGAGTAGTAGCAGTTGGCCACGCCGCCGATTATCTGCGAGCGCACGGCCTGGGCGTAGGCCTCGCTCTGGAGCAGGTTGGCCTTGGCGGCGCGGTTGGAGTTGAGCAGCTTGCCGAAGATGTCAATCTCCCAGCTCACCGACAGGGGTATCTGATAGGTCCACGACATGCGGGAGCCGTCAAACGACGACCCTGCCCCATTGGGGGCGAGGGCCACCGACGGGAGGTAGCTCAGACGCGCCCCCTTGAGCTGGGCGTGGGCTATCTCCACATTGAGGCGTGCGTTCTCGAGGTTGGTGTTGTTGGCGAGCGCCTGATTGATGAGGTCGGCGAGCACCGGGTCGGTGAACACCTGCTGCCAACGCAGGTTGCCGAATGCGGCCGAGTCTACCTGCGCGTCGCGTGCCTCGACATACTCCTGTGCGAGCACGTTGTCCGAGGAAATGTCAAACTTCTTGTAGATGTTGCAGCTCGTCAGCAGGCCGACAGCGACGACGACAAGCGACAGGCGCGATATATTACGTGACGACATTATATATTTCCGTTTTAATGTTTACTTTATTGAATATTGCTCGATTTCAGGCTCAAGACCTTCGTTCTCGGTATCCTCCCATTCGATAGGCTTGATCTTCTCCTGGATGGCCTGGAACACCACAAAGAGCGCAGGCACGATGAAAATCTGGAGTATCATACCAATCAACATACCTCCGACAGCACCCGTGCCGAGGGCATTGTTGCCGTTGGCTCCCACACCCGAGGCAAACATCAGCGGCAACAGACCAATGATGAGGGCAAACGAGGTCATCAGGATGGGTCGCAGACGGGCGGCGGCACCGGCGACGGCGGCGTTGACGATGCTCATGCCTGTCTGTCGGCGTTCAAGCGCGAACTCTACGATAAGGATGGCGTTCTTGGCCAACAGACCGATAAGCATGATGAGCGCAATCTGCAGGTAGATATTGTTGTCTATCGAGAATATCTGGGCGAAGATAAACGAGCCCATAAGTCCAAACGGTATCGAGAGGATAACCGCCCACGGCAGTATGTAGCTCTCATACTGGGCACTCAGCAACAGGTATACGAAGAGGAGGCAAAGGCCGAAGATGACAGCCGTCGCGCTGCCCGACGAGCCTTGCTCCTCACGGGTCATACCCGAGAACTCAAAGCCGTAACCCTGCGGGAGAGTCTGCTCGGCGACACGGTTGATGGCGGCTATAGCGTCACCCGACGAGAATCCGGGAGCCGGAGAGCCTGTCACGGAGATTGACTGGAACATGTTGAATCGGTCGAGGAGGTCGGGTCCGTACACCTTCTTGAGGGTGACGAAGTTGGAGAGCGACGCCATCCCGTTGCCGTTGCGTATCTTGATATTCTTCAGCGTCTCGGGCGATACGCGGGTCTCGGGCGAGGCCTGCATCATCACGCGGTAGAGCTTGCCGAAGCGGTTGAAGTTGGAGACATACATACCGCCATAGTAGCCCTGAAGCGTCTGGAGGATAATCGACGGGGAGATACCGGCCTGCTTGGCCTTGGCAGCATCTATGTCGACAAGATATTGCGGGAACGTGGGGTTGAACGTGGTGTAGGCCATCTGTATCTCCGGCTGCTGGTTGAGCGCGCCGAGGAAGCCCTGCACTACGTTGAAGAAGTCGTTGATGTCGCCGCCCGTACGGTCCTGCATCTTCATCTCAAAACCGTTGGTCATCGAGTAGCCGGCAATCATAGGTGGCGCGAAGAACATCACGCGGCCATCCTTCACCTGCTGCCCTGCCATGCCGTAGAGCTGGCGTACGATATTGTCGGAGCTTTCCTCCTTTGAACGCTCGTCCCAATTCTTGAGCTTGATGATGAACGTACCGTAGGTGGCACCCTGTCCGGCGATGAAGCTGTAGCCGTTGATGAGCACTCGCGACTGCACGGCTGGAATCTGTGCGATGATGCCGTCGACCTGTTCAAGCACCTCGCCTGTACGCTCCTGCGAGGTGCCGGCGGGCATGTCTATCACGGCGAATATCGTACCCGTGTCCTCGTTGGGGACGAGGGCGGTCGGAGTAGTGCCCATAAGCCATACAAGCACGGCGATAGAGCCGGCCACTATGGCAAACGACACCGCCTTGGCCTTGATGAAGAATTTGGTGGCCTTCTTGTACTTCTCAAGCATACGGTCGTAGGAGGCGTTGAATGCCGCGTGAAAACGCTTCACAAAGTTGCGGCGCTCGCCCGTGTGGTCCTGATGGGGTTTAAGGAAGATGGCGCAAAGTGCCGGCGAAAGGGTCAAGGCGTTGACGGCCGAGAAGGCGATGGCGATGGCCATTGTAATACCAAACTGACGGTAGAACACGCCCGACGTGCCGGGCATGAACGACACGGGGATAAACACGAGCATCATCACGAGGGTGATGGAGATAAGCGCGCCGGCTATCTCGCTCATGGCGTCGATGGAGGCGAGCCGCGCCGACTTGTAGCCCACGTCGAGCTTGGCATGGACCGCCTCGACCACCACAATGGCGTCATCGACCACAATCGCAATCGCCAGCACAAGGGCCGACAGGGTGATGAGGTTGATGGAGAACCCGATAAGGTACATCACGAAGAACGTGCCGACAAGGGCAACGGGAATGGCGATGGCGGGGATAATGGTTGAACGGAGGTCCTGAAGGAACACATACACCACAAAGAACACGAGGATGAACGCCTCGATAAGGGTCTTGATAACCTCGTGGATGGAGGCGTCGAGGAACTCGTTGTTGTTGAGGGGCACGTCTATGGCGAGACCGTCGGGAAGCTGCTTCTTGACATCCGTGTCAAGGAACGACAGGATGTTGTTGATAATCTCGGTCGCATTCGAACCCGGGGTCTGGAATATGATGGAAGTAACGGCGGGATGACCGTTAAGCTCGTTGTGGAAGCCATAGGTCACACGTCCAAGCTCCACATCGGCCACATCCTTGAGGTAGAGCACGTCGCCGTTGGCGTTGGCGCGTACGACGATATTCTCAAACTCCTCGGGGGTGACGAGGCGTCCCTTGTATTTCATGATGTACTGAAAACTCTGGTTGCCCTGCTCTCCGAAAGCGCCGGGGGCGGCCTCGATGTTCTGCTCGGCCAGTGCGGCGGCCACGTCCGAGGGCATCAGCCCGTACTGGGCCATCACATCGGGCTTGAGCCATATACGCATAGAGTAGTCGGCACCCATGACCATCGCGTCACCCACACCCTGGATACGCTGTATCTGCGGGATGATGTTGATTTTCATGTAGTTTTCGATAAACTCCTCATCATACTCGTCGTTGGGTGAGTAGAGCGCGACAGCCATAAGCATGGAGGTCTGGCGTTTCTGCGTGATGACACCGACCTGTGTCACCTCTGCTGGCAGCAGGCCCTGGGCCTTGGCCACGCGGTTCTGCACCTCGATGGCGGCCATATCGGGGTCGGAACCCTGCTTGAAGTACACGTTGATGGTCGCGCTACCGGTATTGGTGGCGGTAGACTGCATGTAGTCCATGTTGGGCGCACCGTTGATCTGCTCCTCCAAGGGGGCAATCACGGAGTTGAGCACGGCCTGGGCATTGGCGCCGGTGTAGGTGGTTGACACCTGGATGGTTGGCGGCGCGATGTCGGGGTATTGAGTGACGGGGAGCGCAAGCAGACCGATAAGACCCAACAGGACAATAAAGATTGAGATAACCGTCGAAAGCACGGGACGGTTGATAAATCTGTCAAGTTTCATATATTGTGTTGACTCGTTTTTTGATGGATAAACATGGAGAGAGTTACCCCGCCGGCAAGCGCGGGGAGACGGGAAGATAGCGGTCGGCGGGTATTACTGCGCCTGCTGTGCGGCTGCCGCATCCTGAGGCTGCTGCGCTGCCGCGTCCACGGGATTGATTACCATATTGTTCTTCACCTGCGTGCCCACGCCTTCAACGACCACGCGGTCACCGGGCTTGAGACCCGAGGTGACGACATACTCCTTGCCGTTGTTCTCGGGAGCGACCTGGATGTAGGTCTGAACCACCTTGTTGGAGTCGCCTACGACATATACATAGCGGCGGTCCTGTATCTCAAACGTGGCTTTCTGCGGTATCACGAGCGCGCTGTCATTGTCCTGCGGTATGAGGATTGAGCCGGTCGAGCCGCTGCGCAGCATTCCGTTGGTGTTGGGGAATAGGGCGCGCACGTTGGCGGCACCGGTCGAGTTGTCTATGACGCCGCTGACGGTAGCCACGCGGCCTTTGACGGGGTAGACAGTGCCGTCGGCGAGGCGCAGTGACACCTCGGGCATCTCGTTTATACGGGAGTTGAGCGAAGCCGCGCCGTTATCCGTGAGGTTAAGGATATCCTTCTCGTTGAGGGAGAAGTAGGCGTACACCTCGGAGTTGTCGCTGATGGTCGTCAGCGGCTGTGCCATTGACGGGGAGGCGAGAGAGCCTTCACGGTTGGGGATGGAGCCTACCACGCCGTCGCTCGGGGCCGTGATGACAGTATAGTTGAGGTTCTTGCGGGCGGTGGTGAGGTTTGACTGCGCCTGGGCAAGCTGTGCCTTGGCCTGCAGCAGGGCATTATCGGCCATCTGCCACTCATATTCGCTTATGATATTCTTGTCAAACAGCGTGCGCTTGGAGTCGGCTGTAAGCTGGGCGGTGGCAACGGCGCTCTCGGCTACCTTGACGGCAGCGGCGGCTCCGTCTACAGCGGCCTGGAATTGTACCTGGTCGAGAGTGAACAGCACCTGTCCCTTTCTCACCTGCTGTCCCTCGTCAACATGCACCTTGGTGATGAAACCCGTGACCTGCGGACGGATGTCGATATCCGTACGTCCCTTGATGGTGGCGGGATATGCACTTTCGAGACTGGCGTTGCCGTAGGCGACGGTCATGGTCGCGATGGAGGGGGCTGCCCCCTGGGGCTGCTCTTGTTTTCCGCCACATGCCACAAGGCCAAATGACGCTGCAATCACGAGAGAGAGGCCTGCGTCCTTAAACACTTTTACATTCATAAATTCTGACATTAAACTTATTCTATTTTTTACCTTGAAATTTCTTTTCTCATTATGGAAAAACCCGCCAATGGATAATTGTCACATACTACCTGTGGATGGTTTCAGCGTGCAAAGGTAGCAACGATTTCCGCTCTGCAACCCATTCATTGTCCGAAAGTTCCCCGCGATTAACTTTATTTAATCAAAACCAAACCGACGATTGGAATAAAGTTCCACACCTCTATCCCTTTTAGCAGTGAGAAGTGTAAAATCCAAAGTGCAAAGTGGTGTCAGAGGTCGGCCAACCGCTTCGCAAGCACACAGTCCAAAGGTATAAAGTCAAAGTGCAAGACATCTGACATCCTGCCCCTTTCTTGCAAGCACAAGCAGTCATACGCCTTGAACTTTGAACTGTGCACCTTGCGCCGCCGCAGGGGAAGGTCAGAATTTCTGCATGTCGACGAGGCGGCGATAGAAACGGTTGAGGGCAAACAGCTCGTCATGGGTTCCGCACTCGACGATGCGGCCCTCATGCATCACGCATATAAGGTCGGCGTTCTTGATGGTCGACAGGCGGTGGGCGATGACGAGCGTAGTGCGGTTTTTCATCAGGCGTTCCAACGCTTCCTGCACGAGGTGCTCGCTCTCCGAGTCAAGGGCCGACGTGGCCTCGTCGAGTATAAGAATCGGGGGATTCTTGAGCACCGCGCGGGCTATCGAGACACGCTGCCGCTGGCCGCCTGAAAGGCGGCAGCCACGGTCGCCGAGCATCGTGTCGTAGCCATACTCGGTCTCCATTATGAAGTCATGTGCATTGGCAATCTTTGCGGCGGTAATCACCTCCTCGCGGGTGGCGTCGGAGACACCAAAGGTTATATTGTTGTAGAAGGTATCGTTAAAGAGTATCGCCTCCTGGTTGACATTACCCATCATGCCGCGCAGGTCGTGGACGCGCATGTCGCGCACGTCTATGCCGTCAATCTTTATCGCGCCCTTGTCGACGTCATAAAATCGCGGCAGCAGGTCGGCAAGAGTCGACTTGCCCGAGCCGCTCTGCCCCACCAAGGCCACCGTCGAGCCGGCAGGGATATGTATGCTGACATCGTTCACCACCGGCGTCTCGCCGTAGGCAAACGTCACGTCGCAATATTCCACATCCCCCTTGAAGTCCCTGATTGTCTTTGGGTTCTCCGGGTCCTTGATGGGATTTTCCGCCCCGAGGATACGGTCTACGCGCTCCATCGAGGCAAGGCCCTTCTGAACGGAATACATGGCCTTTGACAGCTCCTTTGCCGGATTTATCATGCTGTAGAATATCACCATGTAATAGATAAAAGAGGCTGCATTGATGGTGGATGAGCCGCCGAGAATGAGCGTGCCGCCAAACCACAGGACTATGGCTATTGTCACCGTGCCGAGAAACTCGCTCATAGGATGGGCGAGCGACTGGCGGCGTGCCATGCGATTGGATATGCGGTAAAATGTCATGTTCTCCTCATGGAAACGGCGTTTCACCTTTGCCTCGGCGTTGAAAGCCTTGATGATGCGCAGCCCCCCGAGAGTCTCCTCGATATTGCTCATCAGAAGTCCCCACTGATTCTGGGCCTCGAGACTCTGCCGCTTGAGGCGTTTGCCTATACGACCCATTATGAACCCCGCTATGGGGAGCAGCACGAGCACAAACAGCGTCAACTGCCAGCTTATAGCCACCATCATGGCAAGACATATGATAATCATCACGGGGTTCTTGAACATCATGTCAAGCGACGCCATGATGGAGTTCTCTATCTCGGCGACATCACCGCTCATGCGTGCCATCACATCCCCCTTGCGCTCGGTGGTGAAAAAGCCTATCGGCAGACCCACAATCTTATCATACACATAGTTGCGTATATCCCTCACTATGCCGTTGCGCATCGGGATGACAAAGTAGGAGCTGAGATAAGTGACGCCTGTCTTAAGGGCGGTCATCACCACAAGAAGACCCGCAAGCGCGGCAAGGGTGGCCGACGTGCCCCAACTGAATATAGCCTGCTGGGTGTAATAGTAGAAGTTGTTGATTAACACATCCTTTACATCGCCGCTGCCCCATGGCATAAAACTGTACACGGTGTCCTGCATCTGAAACAGCATCTCCAATATGGGGATAATCACCGCAAAGGAGAACAGCGTCAGCACCGCCGACAGCAGGTTGAAAAAGATGTTGAGTATCAGATAACGCTTGTAGGGTGGCACAAAGCGTCGGAGAATCTTCCAAAAGTCGTTCATTGTAAGTGAAATGGGCGTGTTTGAGAGCGCAAAGATACGCTTTTTGCCGCACAATTCAAAAGCCTGTGCCCAATAAGGGGGTCATCCTACGCCATGGCGCCATGAAAAGTCAGGCACTACTTCAGCACTACTTTCTCTACCGTTGAGCCGCTTACTCTAATATACACTCCCGTTCCGGGACGGTCTGCATCGACGGGATGCCCCTGCAGGTCATACCATTGCACGCCGGCATCGGCGGGCGCAATGTCAGACTCCACCTCCCCGATGGAGGAGGCGTAATAGCGGTAGTCAAACCGCTTCCATCCGTCGGCCGCCTTATATGCCGCCACCGAGTTTACAGGCACGATGATAGGCACAACAGGGGCACAAAGAGGGAAAGAGGGTGTGTCGACCTGTGGGGGGACAGCCGCATAGCTGTTGACCTCCTCAAGGGCCTCGCAGCCATAGAAGCATTCATTCCCTATGGCCCGCAATGTAGAGGGGAACGAGATAGTTTTCAATTGTGCGTTACCCCGGAAAGCCCCATCGCCGATGGTCTGCAGACCTTCAAAAAAATTTGCGCTCAGAAGCCCGCAATCAGCAAAAGCGTTCCAACCTATTGTCCGCAAGGATGCGCTCCACGGGAAGTCGCCGAGAGATGAACACCCGGCAAAAGCGTGATTTTCAATCTCGGAAGTGCCGTTTACCATGCTGACATATTTCAGGGCAGAGCAATTGGTGAAGCACTGGAACGGAATCACGCTTACCGGCCCCTCAAATGTAATATACTGCAGCTTGGGACAGTTGGCAAAGGCACGGTTTTCAATCATTTTAAGGCGTGCGGGGATAATGACCGCGGCGACATTGGATTCCATGAATGCCCCCTGCCCTATCGAGAGGGGCGTGTCACCGCCGGCGATAGTCAGCGAGCCTATCTTGGTCTCGGTAAAGGCAAAATGGTCAATTCTGCTGCATGTGGCCGGTATCTTCACTGACTCAAAGGTGACCCCTTTGTAGGCCTGCTCGCCGATTATCTTCACCTTGGAAGGCACATTCACATTCTTGACGCCGCAGAAAGCAAGGTCGCCAATCTCCTCTATCGTGTTTGGCAGGATGACAGTGCTGCACTCCGCCCCGCCAAAGGCATTTTCTCCAATCTTGGTGACCGTGAGCTTGTAGGTCTTCGAACCGCTCTTGTAGGTGATTGTCCTTGGCACCTCAAATTTCTTCACCTTTTTGGTGCCATCAAAGAAGTCCTTTAGCTTGGCGATGCCCTCGGTGGTGTTGACCGCATAGACAGCCATCACATTAGTCTCGTAGGTGACAGTGAAATCCTTGGCCTGCGCCATCGTCATACAGCAAAATAATGACGCACACAGCACCGTGCGCAAGAGTGTAGAAATTCTCATAAAATTGTTTTGTTGATGTTGGATTATTCAAGTGCAAAACGCTTTACAGCATTGTTTTTGAGCACAAAATTAAGGAATCGGCATCCTTTTGAATGAAAATTCCGGGTGGACAAAAGGGGGACATGCCCTGAAAACACGGGTACAACTTTTATCCGGCAGGAAAACTTGGTAAATTTGCACTCATGAAACCGATTAATTCTATTGCACTGCTGACGACTGTTGTCGCTATCTTATCTTTCATTTCATGCCGTCCCGCGGCCAAGAAGCCTTCACAACTGTGGGACACGAGCGATGCCGAGACCGACCGTTTGCTGGCACTATCCGACTATTATGAAAGTCCCGGAAGTCCCGGAATCGATGATTGTGAAGCTCGGGATTCCATACTCCTGCTTATATCCGAAAAAAAAGATGTGCCGTCAGCCGCCCTATGGGCTAAGGCCCGATATCTGATACTTAATGACGAGGAGGACAATGCCGTTGCCCGTTCTCTCGACAGCCTTGCCCTTACTCTTGCGGATGCAGAAAAATCCCCGTACCTCAATGCAAGGATAAGACTGGACTTGGCCTACTGCCTGAAGGATGCTGAAGCGCAAAGCGAGATATACTTTAATCTTCTGGGATATTTTGCAGAGATCCGCGACAGCCTGCGGCTGGTACGCACTCTTTATGACCTCCAGAAAGCTTATACCACGGTAGGGGACGACTCTATGCAGATCGAATGTCTGCGCGAAATCAAACGTGTCACACCTGACTCTTTGCCTGTGCTGCGCGACATAATGGACTTCAATCTCCTTTCAATGACACGCCAGATAGAGGACCCCAAGGAATACCTGGTGACACTCGACAGCATGAAACTTAAACGAAGCCTGATGGACGAGGTTCCTCCCATAGGGCTCATGGTGTACTCCGACCTCTACCGGATAACGGACAATACCATATACATGGACACGGCAAGATCCTACTATGAACAGCTTGAAGGCATACAGCACCCTGTGATAGACATCTACAAGATTTATCAGTTGCGCCTGTTTGACTCGCTGGGGATGCAGGACTCGGCACGTGTGCGCAGTGACGAGATGAAAACTATGCTGGCAGAGGAGAGCTCCTTCAGTATGGAAATCGCCCGCGAACTGATACGCCATTACCGGCATACCGGAGAAACGGAGTATATCGAGCCGTTGCGCAACCGCCTTCATGCCGACAGTCTCGCGGCGGCATCGATGGGCAAGGCGGTAAGCATGTCCCGCATAAAGACCCATCACGACCGAGAGAAGATGATGCAGGCCCTCCACCGCGAGGAGAAAGCAGGGCGCGACAGGACGCTTATACTCTCCATTATCATCATCTTTGCGGTGCTTGCAGGGGCAGCCATATCGTTCTACCTCTATCGGCGCAAATACCACCGGCAGAAAGCCCGGCTGGAAGACGCTCTCGACAATGCCGACCGCAAGATGGTCGCCGCGCACCTCATATCGGCAAGCAACGACACGGCCGAAAAGAGCGCGGCACTGGGCGGATTTGACATAGCGTTCAGCCGGGTTAGGCCCGGCTTCACCGAGGAGCTGCTACAGGTCCATCCCAAGCTCACAGCCTACGAGTTGCGCCTGTGCTGCCTGTTAAGCATAGGACTGGATACCAAGGAGATAGCCCGCATACTGAGCATCAACCCCGACTCGGTGAAGAAAAGCCGTCAACGCCTGCGCGCCAAGCTCAATATGCCGTCAGGGATGACGTTCATGGAATATTTCAGAAATCTACCCCAATAAAGGGACTTCAATGAGGTGCAGCATTCGGGCTGCCTCTCACAGGGTCACCTCGCCGCATAAGGAGCAGTCGAAGTAGCGGCGCACATCGACCCCCTCCAGCCCGAGACCAAAGAGATACATGAGCTTGGTGATGGCCGCCTCGCTCGTGATGTCATGCCCCGATATGACCCCCGTGCTCGCGAGGCGGTTGCCCGCCATATACCGTTTGGAGTCCACCCCTCCGTTGACACACTGCGTGACGGTCACGATGACGACCCCGCGCTCGACAGCCTCGGCTATAGCCTCGGTAAACCATGAGTGGGTAGGGCCGTTACCTGCCCCAAATGTCTTCAGCACAATACCCTTTATACCGGGAGCCGAGAGCTGATGCCGCAGCACAGCCTCGGTAATGCCCGGATGAAGGTCAAGGAACATTACGTTGGAGTCCATGCCGTACTGCACTTTCAACGGACGCTTGGAGCGCATACGCCACAAGGCGTCGGGATTGAAGTGTATGCCAAGCCCTATCTTGGCGAGTGACGGGTAGTTGTTGCTCTTGAAAGCATTGAAATTGTCGGCGCTCATTTTGGTGGAACGGTTGCCGCGCCACAGGTAGTTCTCAAACAGGATTGCCACCTCCTGCACCATCGGCTCGCCGTTGAAGTCGCGTGCAGCGGCTATCTGCAACGCCGTGATGAGGTTTTCCTCACCGTCGGTGCGCACCTCCCCTATCGGAAGCTGCGAGCCGGTGATAATGACCGGTTTATGGAGGTTTTCGAGCATAAAGGACAGTGCCGAGGCTGTATATGCCATCGTGTCGGTGCCATGCAGCACTACAAACCCGTCGAAGCGGTCAAAGTTGACCTCGATATGCCGCGCTATCTCCTGCCAGCGCGAAGGGTCCATGTCGCTGGAGTCGATAGGATTCTGAAACTGTATGTGCTCGATTTTATAGTCGAGCATCTTTATCTTGGGCACATTGTCTATCAGATAGTTGAAGTCAAACGGCTGGAGCGAGTGGGTCTCCGGGTTCTCGATCATTCCTATCGTGCCCCCCGTATATATGATAAGGATATGGGGCTTTGGGGTGAATTGCATGGGATATGTTTCGGTTACTACTACTTAATCTTTTCCTTTGGAATCGGTTGCCCGATGCAGGGACATGCCAAAGGCATGTCCCTGCATGTCAGTATCCTATTTCTACCCTACCTTGACGCCGGGGGTCACGGCATCGGAGGGGGATATGACCACGAGACGACCGTCACGGTCCTGGGCCGAGAGTATCATGCCCTGGGAGGTGACACCCTTGAGCTTGCGCGGCGGAAGGTTGGCGATGAACACCACCTGCTTGCCGACGAGCTGCTCAGGCTCGTAATACTTGGCTATGCCCGACACGATTGTGCGACGCTCCATACCGTCGTCTATAAGGAACTGCAACAGCTTGTCGGCCTTGGGCACGCGCTTGCACTCCAATACGGTGCCCACGCGCAGGTCGGCTTTCATGAACGTGTCAAAGTCCACATCCTCGGCCTGCGGCTCGGGATGCCATGACTTGAGCTTGTTCTCCTCCTTGATGCGTGCAAGGCGCGAGGTCTGCGCCTCAATCTCGGCGTCCTCAATCTTGTCAAACAGCAGCTCGGCATCGCCGATATGGCTGCCAGCAGGGATAAGGTCGGCGCATCCGAGCATATCCCACGTTATTTTCTCCCCGCCAAGCATCTTGACGAGGCGTGCGCTCATGAAGGGCAGGAACGGCTCAAAGGCGATGGCGATGTTGGCGCAAAGCTGCAACGCGCAGTTGAGTATCGTCGCCACTCGCGCCATGTCGGTCTTGGCAAGCTTCCACGGCTCGGTCTCCTGCAGGTACTTGTTGCCGGCACGGGCTATAGCCATGGCGTCCTGCAGGGCGGCGCGGAAGTGGAATGTCTCAAGGTTGTCGGTGAGTGACCGCTTGATTGTCTCCAGTTCGTCAAAGAGGGCGCGGTCGATGGGCTGCAGCTCGGTGGTGGCGGGGACTGTGCCTCCAAAATATTTGTGGGTGAGCACTACGGCACGGTTGACAAAGTTGCCGAGAATGGCGACAAGCTCGCTGTTGTTGCGTGCCTGGAAGTCGCGCCACGTGAAGTCGTTGTCCTTAGTCTCCGGAGCGTTGGCCGTCAGCACGTAGCGCAGCACGTCCTGCTTGCCGGGAAAGTCGCGCAGGTATTCGTGGAGCCACACGGCCCAGTTGCGCGAGGTCGATATCTTGTCTCCCTCAAGGTTGAGAAACTCATTGGCGGGGACATTGTCGGGCAGCTGGAACCCGTCGCCATAAGCGGCAAGCATCGCGGGAAACACGATGCAGTGGAACACGATGTTGTCCTTGCCGATGAAGTTGATGATGCGCGTCTCGGGGTCTTTCCAGTACTTTTCCCATGAGTCGGGAAGCAGCTCCTTGGTGTTGGAGATGTAGCCGATAGGAGCGTCAAACCACACGTAGAGCACCTTGCCCTCGGCCCCCTCGACGGGCACGGGAACGCCCCAGTCGAGGTCGCGGCTCACGGCACGGGGCTGCAGCCCGAGGTCAAGCCACGACTTGCACTGCCCGTAGACGTTGGTCTTCCACTCCTTGTGTCCGTCGAGTATCCACTCGCGCAGCATCGGCTCCCACTTGTCGAGGGGTAGATACCAATGCTTGGTCTCGCGCAACACAGGCTTGTTGCCCGTGATGGCCGAGCGCGGGTCTATGAGGTCGGTGGCGTTGAGCGACGTGCCGCATTTCTCGCACTGGTCGCCATACGCCCCCTCGGAGTGGCAGTGGGGGCATGTGCCCGTGACATAGCGGTCGGCAAGAAACTGCCCGGCCTGCTCGTCATAGAGCTGCATCGAGGTCTTCTCGACAAACTCCCCCTTGTCGTAGAGGTGGCGGAAAAACTCGCTCGCCGTCTCGGAGTGAATCCCGGAGGTCGTGCGCGAGTAGATATCCATCGATATGCCGAGTTCTTCAAACGAGTCCTTGATTATCCTGTGGTAGCGGTCGACGATATCCTGCGGCGTCACCCCCTCGGCCTTTGCCTTTATCGTGATGGGCACGCCATGCTCGTCGCTGCCCCCTATCATGATGACATCCTCGCCGCGCAGACGCTTGTAGCGGGCGTAGATGTCGGCGGGGATATAGACACCGGCGAGATGTCCGATATGCACCGGCCCGTTGGCATAAGGGAGGGCGGTGGTGATGAGGGTGCGTTTGAAGTTTTTTTCCATATCTTTGCTGTGTATATAGTCAGGGTATATAGTCAATGCCGCAAAATTACAAAATTGTCGGCAATTTCTATGAATTGATGAAGCGTTTTATCTCGTCTATGAAGCGTGCGCCGTAGCGGGCTATCTTTTTCTCCCCTACGCCCTCTATCGCGGCAAACGCCCCGATGGTCACGGGACGCACCGCCGCCATCTCGGCAAGCGACTTGTCGGAGAAGACGATATAGGCCGGGACACCCTCGCGACGGGAGATATCGGAACGCACTTTCTTGAGGTGGGCGAGGAGCAGCTCGTCGGGGCCTTCGGCGGCAGGTCGGGCCTTGAGCGGCAGCCGCTTGCGCGTAGGGGTGCGGTAGTAGAACCGTGCGAGGTCGACACGCGCGTTGCCCCGCAGCACCTCAAGCCCGTAGGGGGTTATCTTCAGGTGGTTGCCCTCATTGTAAGCTATGTCGATAAGCCCGAGCTGCAACATCTGCAGCAGGTAGGAGTTCCACTCGGCAAACGAGAGGTCGCGCCCGACGCCGTAGGTCTTCAGGCGGTCATAGCCGCGCTCGCGCAACTCGGCACGCCCCGACCCCCGGAGTATCTCTATCACCATCGTCTGCCCCGCCTGCTGGCCGGTGCGGGCTATCGCGCTGAGGGCCATCTGGACGGGAATGGTGCCGTCAAACCGCTCGGGAGGGTCGAGGCACACATCGCAGTTGCCGCAATCGTGGTCGACAGGCTCGTTGAAGTAGCTCAACAGTACGCGTCGGCGGCACACCTGCGACTCGGCAAACTCCTTCATGCGGGTGAGTTTCTCGGCATTGAGCGTCTGCTGCCCGCTCTCCTCCACAAATGCCTGCCGTGCCGCGATGTCGGCAAACGAGTAGAACAGCAACGCCTCGGCCGGCATCCCGTCGCGCCCCGCACGCCCTATCTCCTGATAGTAGCTCTCGATATTGCCCGGGAGATTGTTGTGCACCACCCAGCGTATGTTGCTCTTGTCGATGCCCATGCCGAATGCCACCGTGGCGCACACCACCTGCACATCGCCGTTGATGAAAGCCCGCTGCGCCGCGTCGCGCTGCGCCGCCGACAGGCCGGCATGGTAGCACACCGAGCGATAGCCGCGTCCGCGCAGCTCGGCATCAGTGGTCTCGGCGCTCTTGCGGCTCAGGCAATAGACTATCCCCGAGTCGTCGCTGTATTTGTCTATCAGCCCCGATATGATGGCCATACGCTTTGACTTGCCGGGGTTTGCCATCACACGCAGGGAGATGTTTGGACGGTCAAAGGAGCTTATGAATACACGCGGGTCGCGCAGCCGCAATTGCTTGACGATATCCTCGCGGGTCAGGCGGTCAGCGGTCGCCGTCAACGCCATGACGGGCACGTCGGGAAAACGCCGCTTCAGCTCGTCGAGCCGTGTGTACTCGGGCCGGAAGTCGTGTCCCCACTGTGATATGCAGTGGGCCTCGTCGATGGCTATAAGGCTGACTTTCAGCCCCGGACCGATACGGTCAAGCTCGAGCAGAAGCCGCTCGGGCGACATGTAGAGCAGCTTGATGCGCCCGGCGTATGCCGCCTCCATTATCGTGCGGTTGGAGTCGTCGGTCTGGTTGGAGTTGACGCTGGCCGCCGGTATGCCGTTGGCCTGCAGTGCCGCCACCTGGTCCTTCATCAACGCTATCAGCGGGGACACGACTATCGCCGTCCCCTCGCCCATCAGGGCCGGTATCTGGTAGCATATCGACTTGCCGCCGCCGGTGGGCATCAGCACCACCGAGTCGCGTCCGTCAAGGGCGGTCGTGATGACATCGAGCTGCATGGGACGGAACTCCCTGTAGCCATAGAAACGCCGCAGCAACGCACGCGCCTTTTCCTCCATGTTGTCTTTCATAACGATGGCTTGCAATAATAGCGCGGGGAGCCATCAACGACCACCCGCGCCCAAACGTTTTTATTATCAAAAGTATTACTGTCTTTATTTATATGACACGTCTCACAGCTTGGAGTCAACGAGGCGTATCTTCTGCTCAAGGGCCGTGATTTCGTCCTTGATGCGCTGCATACGACGCTCCATCTCCTTGAGCATTGAGTTTCCGCTCTTTGACTTGGCTGTCAGGAACGTGAGGTTGTTCTCATATGTGTGCAGCTCCTGGCGCTTCTGCTCGTAGGCACGCACGAGACGCTCGCGCTCGCGCGACAGCTTCTGCGAGTCGTCGCCCATGCCGGCCACGGCACTCTCGAAGGATGCCATGCGGGCATTGTTGCCGCGTATGTCGAGACGCTCGTACAGTCCGTCGACCAAGGCACGGTAGGTGTCATACACCTTGTCCTTCTCCTTGAACGGCACATGCCCCACCTGCTGCCAGCGCGACATGCAGTCGCGCACGGTCTTGATGGCCTCGTCACGCGGGGTCTCGCCGGTGATGGCTTTCAGCTCGTCGATAATCTGCTGTTTCTGCTTCAGGTTGGCCTGCTCGGCCTGGCGTGTGCCCGACGCATTCTTCTTGCGCTGCTCAAAGAAGTAATCGCAGGCGGCAAGGAAACGGTGCCATATGGCATCGCTCTGCTTCTTGGCCACCGGGCCTATCGTCTTCCACTCCTTCTGCAACTCCACAAGGGTGTCGGCGGTCTTTTTCCAGTCGGTGCTGTCCTTCAACGCCTCGGCCCGCTCGCAAAGGGCGGTCTTCTTCTCAAGGTTGACAGCAAGGTCATCCTTCATCTGCTTGAAAAAGTCGGCCTTGGCGGCAAAGAACTTGTCGCACGTCTCGCGGAACCGGGCAAACAGCTGGTTGTTGACCTTACGCGATGCAAAACCGAGCTTCTTCCAGTCATCCTGTGCGGCGATAATCTGCCTGGTCATCTCGTCCCATGCATTGTAGCCCTTCAACGCCGAGAAGTCCAGGGCCTCGACACGCTCGCATATGGCGGTCTTGGCAGCCTCGTTCTCGCGCTCTGCGGCCTTGCGCTCCTCAAAGTGGGCCTGATATTTCTTGTTGATGACGGCCGACGCGTCCTTGAACCGGTTCCATATCTCGTCGCGGATATCCTTGGCCACCGGACCCACGTCGCGCCACTTGTCGTGAAGCTCCTGCAGACGGCGGAACGCCGTGATAACATCCTCCTCCTTGTCGAGGGCCTCTGCCTCATCGACGAGCAGCTGCTTGGCCTCAAGATTCTTGCGGAAGTCATAGTCGCGGAGGTCCTTGTTGATTTTGAGCTGGTCGTAGTAGTGCTCCACCGCGGCCTGATAGGTCTTCCATATCTCGCTCTGCTCGGTAGGTGCCACCTCGCCAATCTCCTTAAACTCCTGCTGCAGGTCCTTGACGCGGTTGTACTGCTTGCCCACATTGTCGGTGTCGGCGGCGATGTCGAGTATCTCGACGATTATCGCCTTTTTCTTGTCGAGATTGCGCTGTCGCTCGGCCTCCTGCTCGGCAAGACGGGCAGCCTTTTTCTCCTTTATGACATTGAGCAGCTCCTTGAAGCGTGCCTCGTCCTCATCGGGTGTCGCGGCAAACGCCTCCGGCTCATTGCCTGCGGCGATAAACGCTTCGCGTTCAACCGCTATCTCATTATTGCGTAGCGCGTAAAATGCCTGTTTGAGGCGCGTCACCTCGTCACGTCCCACCTCGTCGGCATCGCGCGAGGCGAGCGTGCCGGCAAAGGCAAGCACCTCCTCCTTGCTGTTGAGGGGGACAATAGGCTGGGTTTTCTCAATCTCATCGACAGACACCTCGACGGCTGCCTCGGCAGACGGTTCAATCGGGGTCTCATTCAAGGTCACGTCCTTCTCCACATTTTCTGCGGACAGGGGCATTTCACACGGTTCCATTACACAAAAAGCTGTTTATTAATAGTTTAATCTCTACGTCTCATGGGCTTTATTATCCCACTGACACAAATAAGATTGCCAAATATAGTCATTATTTCCCTATTATGCCCCACTTTTTCCAAAATTTTCATGTCGTGCAGTCGGGAACACTTACGGCTGTCGGATTGTTTTATACTAAAAACTATGATATTATGAGAAAGTTTTACCTTGCAGCCATATGCGCTCTGCTATGCGGCGCAGGAGCATCGGCACAGTCGCTCTATACCCAGCCCGGCGTGAAGCCCTACTGGGGTATCCGTGCGGGTCTCGACATCAGTTGCCCGTCCGACACCTATTACTACAATGTGGGTGCGGGAGGATTCGTAGGTGGCGTGTTCAACGTCCCGGTGGTCTCCAACTTCTTTATCGAGCCGGGCATCACGCTCTACTACGACACATGGTCGCCCGACTCGGGCGGTCCCGTCAATGACTACGAGGGCGACAGCTACCGCCAGTTCGGTATGCGCGTGCCGCTGATGCTGGGCTACCACTATCCCATCAACCAATATGTCGACCTGTCGATATTCTCCGGCCCGATGCTCGATGTGGGATTCTCGTCGGAGTACCACGACGACACACTCGCCACCAACACATCAATGTACAAGGACCGCGAGGGCTTCAACCGTGTCAACTGCTCGTGGAACGTCGGTCTCGGCGTCAGCGTCTATGACGTCTACTTCTCCGTCACCGGAGCATTCGGCATGACCAATATGAACAAGCGGTCGCCCTACTCCAACTGGAACATGAACACCGTCTCCATAGCCGTCGGCTACAACTTCTGAAAAATTCAGGCATAGGGACATCGCCGCGTAGCCCTATCCCTATGTCCTTATGTCATAGAAGCATCATCGCGCAGCCCTATCCTTATGTCCTTATGTCATAGAGACATCATCGCGCAGCCCTATGTCCTTATGTCTAAAAGGGCCTCTGTGTCCGTGTGTCTCAAGGAGACAGAACAGGGAGGTGACGGTGGTGATGCCGGGACGCGGGTCGCCGAGACCGGCACGGTTGAAGTAGATCGCCTGCCATCCGGCACCGGTCGCGCCGTCTATGTCGGCGACAGGATTGTCCCCTATCATGAGCATGCGCGACGGGGCGGTGTATCCCGCAACACCCATGGCGTGGTCAAAAATCCGGCTGTCGGGCTTCTGTATGCCTATGTCATCGCTCAGCACCACATGCCTGAAATACCCGCCTATACCGGCGGTGGCAATCTTGCGGTACTGCACCTCCTTGAATCCGTTGGAGAGTATACCCAGCGGCATACCCCGGTCGCGCAGGTGTCCGAGCAATTCCATAGCCCCTTCCACCATATGCCGTCCTTGCGCGAGCAGGTCGAGATAGGCCGTGTCAAGCTCCCGCCAACGTGCGACAGCCTCATCGCGGGGACAACCGCCGTCAATAAGCGGCAACACGAACCTGTCGCGGCGCAACGCCTCCTTGGTGGTCGCGCCTGCGGCATACAACGCCCACAGCTCGCGGTTGTGGCGCATGTAGCACTCACACCACCCCTCCACCGTGGCAAACCATCGCCCAAGCCCGGCGACACCATGGAGTCGCTCCAGGGCCTCGCGTGAATTGGCATGGAAATCCTGCAATGTGTCGTCAAGGTCGAGCCACACCATCGCGACATCTCTCGACTCTATAATGTCATCTATCATACTCATCGGCCTACGATTCAAAGCTCATTGACACGCCACCATTTGTAGGAGATGTCGCGGTCGATGACCTCCACGCCCCCTTCGAGACGCTTTATCCGCCTCACAACCCTTACGGTCACGGGGAGCACGACAATCTCATAGGCGGTCTTCAACAACGCCTGCGTGATGACGAGACTGAGGATGACGCCCCACGGCAACACACCTCCAAACGCTATGGGAAAGAATATAAGCGAGTCGGTCCCCTCGCCCCAGAGGGTGGAGACTATCGCGCGGAGCGAGAAGTTGCGCGCACCGTCGCGGGTCTTCATCTTGCTCATGACAAAGGCGTTGACCATCGAGCCGCAGACAAAGGCGATGAAACTCGCCGCCGTAATCCTCGGCACCGACCCGTAGATTGCCTCCATGGCTTCCTGATGGCCCCAGCCTGCTCCCCCGGGCAGCCACAGCCCGACCTGGAGAAAGAGAGTGACAAGCGCATTCATCACAAAACCCAGCCATATGGCAAACCTCGCCTTGCGGAAGCCATACACCTCCACAATGCAGTCATTGATGATGTATGAGAGCGGGAAGACGACCACTCCGGCGGTAATAGTCATCACGCCAAGGTCCACGACCTTGATTTCCATAAGGTTTGACACTATCAGACAGACACAGAACGTGACCGTCAGCAGCAAAAACGGCAAAGATATATTCCTGTTCATTGATTCTTGTTTTTTACGAGGTAGCAAGCACTCGGTGTTTCATGCTGCAAAGATACGGCTTTTTCCGCAAAAAAAGAAGCCGGGAGATGGCCTGCGTCTCGCGACGTGTGGCCATTCCCGACTTTTTCCTGGGGCATAAGGCTGCCCTCCTCTACCGCACTCGGCTTAGGAAACGTGCACTCTCAAAGGGCACAGAGCAGCCGGTGGATGCTGTCGAGGAGCACCGAGCGCGGCGTGGCGACATTGAGGCGCATGAAGCCCTCCCCCTCGGAGCCGAACATCGTGCCGTCATTGAGCGCCATGCGCGCCTTGTTGACAAAGAGGTCTATAAGCTCCGCATGGGAAAGCCCGAGGCCACGGCAGTCGAGCCACACGAGGAACGACGCCTGCGGGCGCACGGCACGTATGCGCGGCTCACCTGCGAGAGCCTCCTCGACGGCGGCAATATTGCCCTCGACGTAGGAGAGCATCTGCCTGAGCCACTCCTCCCCGTGGCGATAGGCCGCCTCGGTGGCGACCACGGCGGCAAACGTCGGCTCGTTGAAATGGTTGCTCTCAAGCCACTTGAAAAACCCGTCGCGGAGTTCGGGATTCTTGACGATGACCCACGAGCTTACCACACCGGGGATATTGAATGTCTTTGACGGCGCGCCGAGCGTCACGGCGACAGCCTCGGCGTCGTCGCTCACCGACGCAAACGGGTAGTGCTCGCGCCCGTAGAGCATCAGGTCGCCGTGTATCTCGTCGCTCACGACGATGACACCGTGACGGCGTGCAAGGGCGGCCACGCGTCGCAGGGTCTCGCGGTCCCACTGTATTCCGATGGGGTTGTGGGGGTTACAGAGCACCATCATCCGGGGATGCTCGGTCGCCATGATGCGCTCAAGACCGTCGAGATCCATGCGGTAGAAGCCCTCGGGAGTCTCGATGAGCGGATTATTGAGCACACGGCGGTGATTGCCCTCGATGACCATCTTGAACGGATGGTAGACAGGCGGCTGTATGATGATGCCGTCACCCTCGCGGGTAAAGTAGTTGACGGCATAGGCAAGGCCGCATACCACGCCCGACACAAACATCAGCTCGTCGCGCCCGACCTTGAATCCGTGGCGCGAGTCGAGCCAGTCGATAATCGACTGCCAGTAGCCGTCGGAGGGGCAGCCGTAGCCATAGACGGGATGGGCAAAGCGGCGACGCAGGGCGTCCACAATGTCGGGGCACACCTGGAAATCCATGTCGGCAATCCATAGCGGAGTTATGTCGGTGCGCCCGAAAAGCTGTTGGAGCGCGTCAATCTTTATGGCTCCCGTACCATGACGGTCGATAACTGAGTCAAAATCATAACAGGGGCGACAACAGTCGCCGTCATCCTTGCGAGGTTGACATTCGGTAGCAGTGAATTGTTTTTCCATCGGTATAATTGGTTTTTACTTTTTGCAAAAGTAGTGTTTTTTTTATTATAGTTTCAAGGTTTTTTCCTAAGTTTGTGGTTAATGAGCATAATAGGCGCATGAAGGCGCACAAGCCACAATAAAAACAATCGAGCAAGAGCATACTATATGAAAGAGCGAATCCCCACGACACAGCCCTCCCCCGAGGAGGAAGACCGCATGATAGAAGCGGCCTTTCAGGAAGTGCTCAACGGATACCTGAGCAGCAACCACCGCAAGAAAGCCGAGATTATCGAGCGGGCCTACCGATTTGCGAAGGAGGCGCATAAGGGCATCCGCCGACGCTCCGGCGAGCCGTATATCCTCCACCCCATCGCCGTAGCCAAGATAGCGAGCCAGGAGATTGGCCTCGGTTCCACCTCCATATGCGCCGCCTTGCTCCACGACGTGGTGGAGGACACGGAATACACCGTCGAGGATATCGAGCAGCACTTCGGCAAGAAGATAGCGCAGCTTGTCAGCGGCCTGACGAAGATTTCAGGCGGCATATTCGGAGACAAGGCATCGGCACAGGCCGAGAACTTCCGCAAGCTGCTGCTGACGATGAGCGAGGATATCCGCGTGGTGCTCATCAAGATGGCCGACCGTCTCCACAACATGCGCACTCTCGGCTCGATGGCGCCCAACAAGCAGTACAAGATTGCCGGCGAGACACTATATATATATGCGCCGCTCGCCCACCGTCTCGGTCTGTTCCAGATAAAGACCGAGTTTGAGAACCTCAGTTTCAAGTATGAGCACCCCACGGCCTATACCCGCATCACCGAGCAGATAAAGGACACCGAGGAGCAGCGCACCGAGGTCTACAACGACTTTGCCGCCCCCATACGCGAGCGGCTCGACGCCATGGGACTGAAATACACCGCCAAGGCGCGAGTGAAAAGCCCCTATTCCATATGGAAGAAGATGGAGACCAAGCATATCCCGTTTGAGGAGGTCTACGACCTGTATGCCTGCCGCATCATATTCGACTGTGACGACCAGTCGCAGGAAAAGGCTATCTGCTGGCAGATATACTCCATCATCACCGACCTCTACCGCCTCCACCCCGAGCGGCTGCGCGACTGGGTGAGCGTCCCCAAGGCCAACGGCTACCAGGCGCTCCACATGACGGTGATGGGTCCCGACGGCAACTGGATTGAGGTGCAGATACGCTCGCGGCGCATGGACGAGATTGCCGAGAAAGGGTTTGCCGCCCACTGGAAGTACAAAATCGGCGAGGGGGAGGAGGAGACCGAGCTTAACGCATGGCTGCACACCATCCAGGATATACTCAACGAGCCGTCGCCCGATGCCATCGACTTCCTCGACACGCTGAAACTCAACCTGTTCTCATCGGAGATAATCGTCTTTACACCAAAGGGCGAACTGCTGACGCTCCCCAATAACTCGACCGTACTCGACGTGGCCTTTGAGCTGCATTCACAGATGGGATTCCACTGCATCGCGGGCAAGGTCAACCACAAGCTCGTCCCGCTCTCCCACAAGCTCAAGTCGGGCGACCAGGTGGAGGTGCTCACCTCCCAGTCGCAGACCCCCAACCCCGAGTGGCTCGGGTTTCTCGCCACGGCAAAGGCGCGCACACGCCTGCGGGCGGCATTGCGCCGCAACCGGCAGCCGGTCATCGACCGAGGGCACAAGATATTCGAGACATTCCTCGCCGAGCAGCAGATACAGGACTCCAACGAGGTCGTAACCAAGATACTCGGCACCTACAAGATGGCCAACCGCGAGGAGCTTTATCTCGCACTGGGCAACGAGGAGGTGGTGCTCGACGACAGCCTCGTGAAGTCATTCAAGAAAAACAGCTCCCCCGGACTGTTGAGCAAGATATTCGGCCGTGGCAAGAATGACAGGAACGACCCTGCCAAGGCGCTGACCGCCGGCAATCCCCCGGTCAACCCCAAACAGACCTACATACTGCGCAACGACCGCAACGGCGCGAACTTCCGGCTCGGCGAGTGCTGCAACCCAATCCCCGGCGATGACGTGATGGGATTTATCGAGGATGACAACACCGTCACCGTCCATGCCCTCACATGCCCCCGCGCCCAGGTGCTCAAGGCGAGCTACGGCCCGCGCATCGTGGCGACAAAGTGGGCCGTACAGGCGACGTCGTTCCTGGCCAACGTGCGCATCGAGGGCATCGACCGCCACGGCATCCTGCAGGAGCTGATATCGATGATATCCACCAACCTCGAGCTGAATATACGCAGCCTCAACATCGAGGCCCGCGACGAGGTGTTCCACTGCGACCTCGCCGTGCTGGTGGAGGACGTGAAGATAGTAAGCGACCTGTGCAACAAAGTGAAGAAAATCAACGGAGTAAAACGCGCCACCCGCGTCCTGTGACCCTATAAGACCGCCAAATGAAACCCACATCACGCTCTACACTGATACGCTCCCTCATATTCGTGGCCGCCGCGGCCATACTGCTATACCTGCTCCCGCGTGGCGGCAAGGACCGCTACAGCTACGAGCTGGGCAAGCCGTGGAGCTATTCCCTGCTGACCGCCCCTTCCGACATGCCCATCTACCTTGACTCGCTGAGCGTCAAGCACACGAAGGACAGCATCGACGCCACGTTCCAGCCCGTCTACAAACGGCTCAACACCGACGAGAAGGAAACCCTGTCGGAAATAGCACGGCGGGTCAACTCCCTGTCATCGGGACTGTCTCCACTGCAGCGCAACAAAGTCATATCCGAAATCAAGAAGATTATCGACAACGGCATCGTAGACCAGGCCACATACTCCGAGATAAAAAGGGGCAGGCTGCCCAATATCCGCTTTATCCACGACAACGTGGCGATAAGCGTGCCCACAGGGGGATACTACTCGCCCCGCATGGCCTACACCCGCCTCGACAGCATCCTGCCGGGGACCGTGTACCATGCCGTGCTTGAGTCCATAAACATCCCCGACCATCTCACCGCCAACATTGTGCTCGACACCATGGCGACCGAGCGGCTGCGCGAGGAGATGTACCAGAAAGCCCTTGCCCCGATCGGACTGCTGCAGCAGGGTGAACGCATCATCGACCGGGGCGACATAGTGACCCCCCAGCATTTCTCGCTGCTCCACACCTACGAGCAGATAATGAGCGAGAAGACCTCCCGCACGAGCCGCGAGAACATCTATATACTGCTCGGGCAGATGCTGTATATCATCATATTGCTGGGCGCGCTCTACTGTTACCTGTATTTCTTCCGACCGGCAATCCTGTATGACAACCGCTCGATAATACTCATCATGTCGCTCGTGACGGGATGCACGCTGCTCGTCTTCGGCATGTCGACGGCGTTCCGCATGGGGCTTTATCTCGTGCCGTTTGTCATCATACCCATCATGATGGTGGTGTTCTTTGACTCCCGCACAGCCCTGTTCTGCCACATGGTCGAGATAATGCTGTGCGCCATAATAGCCCCGTCGCCGCTGGAATTTATCTTCCTGGAGTTCATCGCCGGACTCGCCGCCATCAACTCGCTCAAGGACCTGTCGCGTCGGTCGCAGCTGCTGCGCACCGCCGTGCTGGTGTTCCTCACCTACAGCGTCGGCTACTTCGCCATCGACATCCTGCTCACCGGCTCGCCCGACAAGCTCGTGCCGAGAATGTTCGGTTCTTTCGGCATCAATGCAGTCTTCGTGTCATTCGCCTACATCATGATATTTGTCGTGGAAAAGATATTCGGCTTCACCTCCAAGGTGACGCTCGTCGAGCTGTCGGACGTCAACAATCCCATCCTGCGCGAACTTTCCGAGCAGTGTCCGGGGACATTCCAGCACTCGATGCAGGTGAGCAACCTCGCCGCCGAGGCCGCCCACCGCATCGGCGCCAACGTGCAGCTCGTGCGTGCCGGGGCACTCTACCACGACATCGGCAAGATTGAAAACCCGGCATTCTTTACCGAAAACCAGCACGGGGTCAACCCGCACCTCGCCCTCAGTCCGGAACAGAGCGCGCGCGTGGTCATAGCCCACGTGCCCGACGGGCTGAAGCGTGCCGAGAAAGGGAAACTGCCGATGGTAATCAAGGACTTCATCTCGCAGCACCACGGCAAAGGCAAGGCACGCTACTTCTACACCACCTACTGCAATACCCACCCCGACGAGGAGGTGGACCCCGCGCCGTTCACCTACCCGGGTCCAAACCCGCAGACCAAGGAGACCTCCATACTGATGATGGCCGATGCCGTGGAGGCCGCCTCCCGCTCCCTGCAGGAGCACACTCCCGCCGCCATATCGGCTCTTGTCGACCGCATCATCGACAGCCAGATAGACGAGGGGCTGCTCTCGGAGTCTCCGCTCTCGTTCCGTGACATCGCAGCCATAAAGGCCTCATTCAACGAGCGGCTGCGCACAATGTACCATGCCCGTGTCTCATATCCGGAAAAAATCGCCGGACCCAAGGCGCCCGACTCAGACAATGCGCCCTCGGGCACACGGTAAGGCCGGCCACAACCGACGCCACTCAGCGACATCGGCTAAACATCAACATCCGTAAATTTGTTGACACTGTACTTATGGACGACTTACTGATTATCCTGGGACTCATACTCCTCAACGGAATCTTCTCGATGACCGAGGTGGCGCTCATCTCGGCACGCCGCTCAAAGCTCTCGGCCGATGCAAAGCGAGGCAGCCGCACCGCCGCCACCGCCCTGCGGCTCGCCGGAGAGCCCGACCGCTTCCTCTCGACAGTGCAGATAGGTATAACGCTCATCGGCATCCTCACGGGTATATATTCGGGAGCGGCACTTGCCGACGACATGGGGAGGCTGCTCCACCAATGGGGCGTGCCGGCCAACTATGCCCGCACTATCGCCCAGGTGTCGATAGTGATTATCGTGACCTATCTTTCTATAGTCCTTGGGGAACTCGTGCCCAAGCGCATAGGGCTTGCAGCCGCCGACCGCGTGGCAAAGGCTGTCGCACGCCCGATGTGGCTGCTGTCGGTTGCCGCGATACCGGTGGTGTGGAGCCTGTCACGTTCCACCGCGCTCATCATGCGGCTTCTGGGCATATCCCAGGACACGGCCCATGTCACCGAGGACGAAATCAAGTCGATGATACGCGACGGGAAGGACGCCGGCGAGGTAAAGGAGGTGGAACAGGATATCATGCAGCGCGCCCTGGCGCTCGGAGATCGCCGCGTCTCGTCAATCATGACCCCGAAAAGGGATGTCGTGGCCCTGCGCGTCTCCATGGATGCCCACGCCATACGCCGGGTGATGGAGATGGAGCTCCACGACTCCTATCCCGTGCTTGCCGACGACAACCATGACGAGGTGTGCGGCATAGTGTCGCTCAAGGAGCTTATACTGTCGATTGACTCCCCCGGCTTCAGCCTGCAGGCGGTCACCGGCACTGCCACCTATTTCCCCGAAACGATGTCGGCCTACGACGCGCTTGACGCGCTGAAGACACGCCACATCCATTGCGCGCTCGTGTGCGATGAGTTTGGCTCGATGCAGGGGGTGGTCACCCTCGGAGACATCCTCGAAGGCCTTGTCGGGGCGGTGGGCAGCGATGACGACCAGCCCGAAATCACGCCACGTCACGACAACACGTGGCTTGTCGACGGGCAGTATCCCGTCTACGACTTCCTCAGCTATTTTGACCGTGACGACCTCTATCTCCCCGCCGACTACTCCACCCTTGGGGGACTTATCCTTGAGGAACTCAAGCATGTGCCCGTCACGGGGGAAAAAATCCTGTGGCACGACTTCACGTTTGAGGTTGTCGACATGGACGGCGTGCGCATCGACAAAGTGCTCGTCTCCTTGTCAGCACACGGGCAGGAGGGCATCGTTGACACAAGGGAGGCCGACACGGTTTTGCCCAAGACCGGATAACAAAAGGCCGCCGCCGACCGTTATCTATATACCATCAACTCATCATAAACCGACACGTCATGACAACTCTCTGGCTCATACTCGGCATCATTCTGCTTGCCTCCTCGCTGGTATTTACCGTGCGGCCCGTGATTCCCGCCACTTTTGCCGCATACGCCTCGCTATGGCTCATAAAATGGAGCGGGGCAGTGCCCATGCCTCCCGCCATCCTTGCCTTTTGGGGCGTCGCGACCCTGCTGGTGCTGTGCATCGACTTCCTGTTGCCGCGTCAGGTCACGGCATCAAGGGCCGGGCTGGCATATCTCGGGGGAGGCTCACTCGCCGGGATGCTTGTCGGGCTTATATTTTCCTATCCACTGATGATAGCCGGCGCCGCTGTCGGAGCAGTGTTGGGAGCGATGGCCTACAGCCGCACGCCCGGCGGCAAGACGATAAAATTTCCATCTTCCCGATTTATTCAGTATCTTTGTGCTAAAGGACTGCCCATTATCGTCACCATATGTATAATCGGCGTAGTCATGGAACTGTTTTTAATGACCGGACGCGCCGCATGACGCGCCGCATAAACCACAAATACCGAATGTCATGAGACTATCCCGCATCATCATATTCCTCTTGGCCGCATTGACAGCCACGGCAGCGACAGCCGCCGACAAGAAAATCAAACCCGTGAAGCCCGACATGGACCGCATCCGCCAGGAAGTCCGCGACCCAAAATCAAGATATTACTATCCCAAACTCATGACCATGTACGAGGCCAACGATACGGTGATGAACCTTGAGGACTACCGCCACCTATACCTCGGATACGTTTTTCAGGAGGATTATAACCCTTACCGCAACAACCCGTTCTCCAAGATAGCCGAAGACCAATACTACAAGTCCAAGCACACCAAGGCCGAGTGTGACACCATCATAAAATATGCCGAGCTGTCACTGAAGGATGATCCGTTTGACCTCAGGCAAATCAACTTTCTCATCTATGCCCTGCGCGAGAAACAGAAAAACAACATCGCCAACATCTGGCAATACCGCCTCAACCACATCCTTGAGGCCATAGTGTCGACCGGCACGGGACTCGACGAGCAAAACGCATGGATAGTCATAAACCCCCAACACGAGTATAACATCATCAACTTCCAGGGCTATGTAGCCGAGGCACAACAGTTTGCCGCGCCCTACTACGACTACATCACCATAAAGCCAAAGGATGACAAGACCCCCAAAGGACTATACTTCAATATCCTCTACATCCTTCAGGAATACTACCGCAAGCACCCCGACCTCAACCAACAATAGGGAAGAAGCAGAGGAATCCAATAGACCTGTCAGACCTATTGGACTTAAATCACCAGTGCACCACCTGTATTATAAAATATGACAGCGCGTAGGCGAGCATCAGCATCGCGGTAGCCCCGAGCACGGGATTGAGCCGCGACCCGCGCATACTTATCAGCGTCACCCACAGCATGGTGTGCAGCACGAGATAGGTCACGGGCGCAATCCAGCACAACACCGGCTCGGAAATCCACGTAGGCGCCATAAGAAACACGGCAAGATAGCCGTTGATGAGATATATGGTCGCCATAACGCCGCGTCCCCAACGCACGGCAAGCGTGCGCTTGCCAACAGCCCGGTCATCGTCATGGTCACGGTAATTATTGACTATCAACACATTTGCACCCATCAGTCCTATCGACACCGAGGCCAGTGCCACCTGCCAATAGAAGTGGGTCGATTGGACAAAATACGTAAGGTTAACCGGAATAATACCAAAGAAAAACATCACGGCAATCTCCCCGAGTCCATGGTGCGACAGAGGGTACGGCCCTGCACTGTAAGCGATTACCCCGATGGCGATGAGCACCCCGACCGGTATGAGCCACCATGCCGATGACAGCGCGGCTATCGACAGCCCGACAAGACATGCCAGCGCGAGCGTGACGTAGGTACCCGCGAGCATCGCCCGTGGCGAGATGTCACCCTCCGTCACCCCTCGGCGCGGCCCCTCACGCCCCTTGCGGTCAAGACCCGACTTATAGTCGTAATATTCATTGGCAAAATTTGACGCAACCTGCGCCAGCACGGCAAACCCAAGGCACAGCAATGCCATCGGTATCCATAACGACCCGTCACGCAGGCTATACCCCACGGCCATCACTACCCCCGCCACCGACACGGGCAGCGTCCTGAGCCTCATCGCCTCAATCCACGCTCCAATCTTCTTCATCCCGCAAAGTTACAAATTTTTCATAATTGACAATAAGCCACATCCCCATCAGGACGCCGCAAAACCGCCACACCGTAGACGTGGTGTAGGCGAAACCCCGGTTCTGCAACGCCCTCTTCTCAAGTTCTGCAACTACCTGACCAAACAAGATCTATAGATTTTACGCCCTTCTATTCTTTTGATATATTTAACTAAATTAGATAATTATCTAATCCATGAGTCTTTGAAAATTATAAAATTCAGCCTATTTTTGTAATATTCATTCATTTTATAAATCTCAAATTCAATTTTGATTATGAAAAACTTTAATTTTTTAGTACTGTTTGCACTCGTATTGGGATTAGGGCTATGCGCGTGCGGGCATAAAGAGGCCGCGCCCCGCCCCGAGACACCACAGGAAAGGGAAGCCCGCATTGCGGAACTGAGACGTATCAATGAAAAAGCAATGCCCTACCTCACCCATGACGGCCGGCACGTTTCGGTCAACCTTACCCGCGAGCAAGCCCTCGAAATCGGCATCCCATCGGAGCATTACGACCGCATTATGCAGGAAATTCGCGATACCAACCGTATGATCGACAGTATACGCGCCACCGGCCAGGAGGTCGATATGCCCGACCTCGACGACCCCGAAATAGAGAATGCCGAGTGAGGGCGCAGCCGTCACTCCTGGAGGCCGAAGCACTCGCGGATGGCGTGGCGCATACGGGCGGCGTCCTTGCCGTTCTCGCGGAGGATGGCGAGCACAGCCTTCACATAGCCGTCCTTGCCACCGTTGATGCCGCACATCTGCGCGACATTGCTGCCCGGCACCATTGACTTCTGATTGTAGACCTTGAGCACCGAGGCGTAGTCGCCGAGGTCGACGTAGCGGCGGAACTCACGGCAGAATCCCTCGTAAAGCCCGCGCGGATTTATCTCCACTACAAGATTGGCCATATGCTCCTCCAGCAGGTGGATATTGGCAAACTTCCCGTCGATGCGGTACTCTACCGTGCGTTTGACTCGATGGCGAGTGTGGAGCAACGCCTGCTGCCTCAGGTCGTGGCGGAACTGCCCGATTATCGACGCCTTGACGCGCTGAAACACGCGGTTCTCATCCTTGCCGTAGCGGTGGGCGACAGTGCGCACCACCCCCTCAAGCATCAGTATATTCTCTATCTCGGCCACCTCGGGCACAAATATGCGCTTGTCTCGCAGATAGCCCACCTCGCGCTCGTCGCGGCGGTCGCGGTCGACGATGCCACGGCTGTCGAGATGGTGGAGGGCCGACAGGTCGTTGAACGTGCGCGTCGCCTCGATGACCTTATTGCAGCTGCCAAGCGACTTGACGGTGTACTCAGGGAAAATCAAGGGATAGAGCTTGGCGTCGATGGAGTGTGTGCCGTCACCCTCGATAAAGAGCACCGGCTTGCGTGAGCCGATAAGGGCCTTGTAGATGTCGTCGGTGATACCCGCGTCACGCGGCAGCAGCTCGTAGTCCCACGTGACATTGGCGGCATCATAGCCACGCACCCACACCACCGAGCCGGGCTGGCTCGATGCCGCAAAGTCGAGGTCGTGGGTGGTGTAGATAAACCTGCAGTCAGGACGCAGCTCCTCAATCCTGTCCCATAGCGGGCGCAGCATCGAAGGGTGGAGAAACATCCCCGGATTATCGACAAATATCACCGCGCCCTCCATGGCATAGAGCACCGCGCCGAGATAGTAGAGCACCGCCCGCTCCCCGTCGGAGAGTTTCATCGACGAATAGCGAGTGCGCCCCTTGTCGCGGGCAAAGAGCAACCGTCCCCCCTCACGCAGCACCCGGTTGTCGGGAAACACGCTCTCCCACATGGCTATAACCTTGTCGAGCTTGGTCTCGGGCATCGGCGAGGAAGGGTCGCGGGCAGTCTTATAGGCCACGAGACACGCTATCTCCTCGTTAAACATCAAGGCCATAAGGCGTTCAATGGGCAATGTCCCCTCATTGCGGAGAAATGAAGGAGAGGCTGCCGCCTTCTGGTAGAGGCTGTCAATCGACCCCGGCAACGTGTCATGACCGGCGCCATACAGGGCGTTAAGGGCCGACAGCCGGAAAGCGTGGCCCTTCAGCTCGTCAATGAGATAGTCGGTAAACCGCGTCTTGCCCGAGCCGTTGGCCCCGACAATGGTGAGCTGCCGCATACCCTCGGGCACCGTCATTCGCGAGCCGTCAGAGCGTGGAGGGAGCTGGATTTGCTTCATGGTATAGGTATTTATTTTCAGATTCTAAATTTACCGGTTTCCCATGAAAATTGCAAATTATTACCGCCCGACATAGTGCATATTGTACTTTTTGAGCAATCTTTCGGGATGATAGGACAGTTTGGCCTTGCGCAGCCCCTCGTCCCCCACATCCTCCTCGCGGTTGATATGTGCCACGCCATATCGGTCGACCATGGCGGCGGCAAACAGCTTGTTGACAGTCTCGCCAGCGCCGGCGACGGCATGTGACATTTTCTCTATATGCACATAGAGCGTGTCGCCTATGACCTCGCCGACAGTGAAAGCCACAATCTCACCCGAGTTGTCACGCAGCAACGCGCCCTCAAACCCGTACTCGCCGTAGCGGCGTATCACGTCCTCCACCTGCGACCGCTCAAACTCGGCCATCTCGCCGGCGTCGGCGGTCTCGTCGCATGACTCCATAAACCGCTCCACCTCGGCGACATTGTCCGTGGTTATCGGCTCAAACCGATAGCCGGGGTTGTCGGTGACAAAACGGTTGACATGGTTGCGCTTCTTGTTCATCGCCTTGCCCGACAGGGTGGCGAGCTGCGCCGCGGGATAGAGGTAGTCGGCCCAGTCGGTCAGCTCCTCGACCACAAATGTGCCCTCGTGCAGGAAATCGGCGAGGCGGCTCTCGGGAACCGCCGAAAACCTCAACGGTGTGTTGTGTTCGCGACAGTACTCCGAGAGCAGCCCCATCGCCTCGCCGAGTGGCATCGGCCCGACCGGCACGGAAAATGCCGGACGCGTCACGTCGTTTTCGGTGACGCCCTTTATAAACAGGGTGTCATCCACAATGCAGTATTGATAGTAGAAATAATCTATCCACATGTATATCCCGGCGACGGTGAAGTCGCATGTACGCCCGCTCTTGTCGGCGGGGGCGGCGGCCAATATGGCACGTATGGCGGGAAGGTCGGCCATCGTTATGGGCCTGAATCTCAATTGCCGCGTGGCGGCGGACGCTTCCCTCGTTATCGTTACCGTTTCCATAGTCTCTACGTTGTAGCTTTGACATAAAAACGCCGTCGCGGCAAAAATGTTGCGCCAATGCTGTCGCAGACCTCGACAAATCGCCAAATATCAGGGAGGGCGTTGCAGAACTCAAAAACCACATCGGAGATGTGACGAATGCGAAACCCCGGGGTAAGCGCGGCAGCGCGTGCCTGGGGTAATGATGCCCGATCCAAAGGATGCACATCGGAGATGTGCCGTAGGGTATCGGCAACTAAACACTTTGATTGAGGCACTGCATGTCGCTATGTTTACGGCACATCTTCGATGTGCATTATCAATTTGTAGCCTTGATCCCCGGGCACGCGCTGCCGCGCTTACCCCGGAGTTTCGCCTACATCACGTCTCCGACGTGGAGGTTTCGCAATACCCACCGCGGATTCTAGAGCCACGACATTAGCTGCGGACGTTCCCGAGGACGCCCCTACATTTCACGCCTATCGGCAAGTTTTGCGACACCGGCATTGAAAAGTGAGTGAAAATGACTACTTTTGCAAAGGACAAAAAATTCGCAAGATGAGAAACTTCACCAACGTAAACGACATAGGCAACCTGCGCGAGGCAGTGCGCGAGGCTCTTGAGGTAAAGGCCAACCGCTTTGGCTACCAACACCTCGGCCGCAACAAGACCCTGCTGATGATATTCTTCAACAACTCCCTTCGCACGCGCCTGAGCACACAGAAAGCCGCGATGAACCTCGGCATGAACGTCATCGTGCTCGACGTCAACCAAGGGGCGTGGAAACTGGAGACAGAGCGCGGCGTCATCATGGACGGGGACAAGAGCGAGCACCTGCTGGAGGCCATACCCGTCATGGGATGCTACTGCGACGTCATCGGCGTGCGCTCATTCGCCCAGTTTGAGTCAAAGGCCGACGACTACGGGGAGAAGATTCTCAACCAGTTTATCAAGTACTCGGGTCGTCCCGTCTTCTCGATGGAGGCGGCCACACGCCATCCCCTCCAGTCGTTTGCCGACCTCATCACCATCGAGGAGTACAAGACCAAGGAGCGGCCCAAGGTCGTGATGACGTGGGCACCCCATCCCAAGGCACTTCCGCAGGCTGTCCCTAACTCGTTTGCCGAGTGGATGAACGCCGCCGATGTCGATTTTGTCATCGCCAACCCCGAGGGCTACGACCTCGACCCGCAGTTTGTAGGCAATGCCCGCGTCGAGCACGATCAGGATATAGCCCTCGCCGGAGCCGACTTCGTGTATGCCAAAAACTGGAGCGCATACGCCGACCCCAACTACGGCAAGGTCATCAACACCGACCGCTCGTGGACAGTGACCGCCGACAAGATGGCGCTCACCGACAACGCCTACTTCATGCACTGCCTCCCCGTGCGCCGCAACATGATTGTCTCCGACGACGTCATCGAGTCGCCGCGCTCGCTCGTCATCCCCGAGGCCGCCAACCGCGAAATCTCGGCCACCGTCGTGCTCAAACGCATCCTCGAAGGGCTTCAATAATCCCGTGTGCCGATGGACGTCAAGACACCTGCCGAGGTCATCAACGCCGCCGTCGAGACAGGACGCCGCAAGGTGGCGTTGAGCAACGGCGCGTTTGCCCGCTTTATACTGCTGTCTGTCCTCGCCGGGGCCTATATCGCCTTTGGCGGCACGCTCTCACTTATCGTGGGCTACGGATTTCCCGGGCTTACAGCCGACAACCCGTCGCTGCAACGCCTGTTGAGCGGCTGCATGTTCCCCATCGGGCTTATCCTTGTGGTAGTGCTCGGGGCCGAGCTGTTCACTGGCAACAACGCCCTGCTCGTACCCGCATGGATGCGCGGCCACTACGGATGGCGCGATGTGCTGCGCAACTGGACGCTTGTCTATCTCGGCAACTTTGTCGGCGCATTGCTCTTTGTCTACCTCTTTGTCTACAGCTGCGGGCTGACTGCCGCCGAACCTTACCGCAGCGCAATCGTCCGCATCGCCGAGGCCAAGGTCTCCATGCCGTGGCTCACGGTGCTACTCAAGGGCATCGGGGCAAACTGGTGTGTCTGCCTCGCCATATGGCTCGCCATGTCGGGCCACAACCTGCTTGAGAAGATGGCCGGATGCTGGCTCCCCGTGATGGCATTCGTCGCCCTCGGCTACGAGCACTCCATCGCCAACATGTTCTTCATCCCCGCCGGGCTGCTCGAAGGTGCCGACGCCCATTCCTGGGTATGGGCCAACCTCATCCCCGCCACCCTCGGCAACATCATCGGCGGAGCCCTCTTCGTCGGCTGCATCCACGCCTACCTCCACTCAAAATAACACACAGTTCACACAGTCAGCCATGTAGGGAGTATGTTGCAACACACTCTGGATTGCCGCTAAAGGAGTAGGGACGCTACCTGTAGCGTCCGCAAGTTACCTAAGTACAAACGTATTAGCCGCAGACGTTTCAAAGAACGTCCCTACATCTCAAGCCAATCGGCAAGTTTGGGGTTCTGCAAATTCAAGCCAAAGTAGGGTCGCGACCCATCGCGACCGCACGGATGGGAAATTGGCAATCAGCCTACTCGCGGTCGCGACCTGTCGCGACCCTACATATGGGACGGGAATTCTTTGGGTTCTGCGACACCATCCCTACATTGTGCACTTGGTGAGGGTCATGGAGCGGGTGACGCAGTCGGGAATCTCGGGGAGGTAGTGGGTGACGTAGACGAGGGTGATGCCGTGGAGGGCGACGAGGCGGTCGATGATATCGCGGACGGCGCGTTTGCGGCCTGCGTCGAGACCGTGGAGCGGCTCGTCGAGGATGAGCAGCTGGGGACGCTTGATGAGCGTGCGGGCAAGCAGGACAAGGCGTTGCTCCCCCGACGACAGGGTGTTGAACCGCCGCTCGGCGAGATGCTCAATATGCAGGGCGCGCAGCCACTCGGCGGCGAGGGCTGTCTGCTCGTCGCGCAACCGCACAAAGCCTCCCACCGTGTCGTTAAGCCCGTGGGCCACGATTGACAGCACCGTGCCGCCACGCCCGAAGTAGAGGTGCATCTCGGGGGATATGTATCCGATGCGCCGCTTTATGTCCCATATGCTCTCCCCCGTGCCGCGCCGGCGGTCAAAAAGGGTGATGTCGTTGGAATAGCCCTGCGGGTTGTCGGCATGGACGAGGCTCAGCAGCGTGGACTTTCCCGATCCGTTTGGCCCGGTGAGCGACCAGCATTCCCCCTGACGCACTGTCCATGACACGTCGTGGAGTATCACCCTGTGGGCATATCTCACCTGACAGCGGTCGAGGGAGAAGATGACATCAAACTTCTCCCGCTCGGGGGCTGTCGCGGGGAGCGAGTCAAAGTCGACAGTGTAGTCAAACATCCCCTCCACGCGCCGCCGCGCCGCCTCGATGTCGCCGTTGACGGCAATCGGCTCGCCGAGCGTCAGGCGGTCGATAGGGATGACGGTCGTTGTGTCGGCAATCATGTCGCCGGGATTGCACAGCAGCATGATGACCGCCACGCCGTTGGCGGCGATGTCGCGCACGGTCTCGTCGAGCAGTTCACGCGACGCCGCGTCAAGGCCGATATAGGGATTGTCGAGTATCAGCACGTCGGGCAGCTCAAAGAGCAGGTTGATTATCAACAACTTGCGCAGCTCGCCGCTCGACAGGTAGTTGACGCGCTTGGTGGCCACGTCGGCGAGCGCGAGACGGCGGCTCAGCTCCTCCCAGCGCGGCGTGGCTATGCGGTCGCCGAGCAGGTCGGCGACAGTCGGCACCTCGTCGTTGGCAGTGGCCTCGAAACGTTGCTGGTAATACTCCACCGAGAACCCCGCGAGCGAATGAATGTCGCTGAACTCTATGCTGCGTATGACAGGGCGACCCTTTGGCGAGCGGATGCGGTTGGTGGCGATGTTCCATCCCTTCTCGATAATCTTGCCGAGGGTCGACTTTCCCGCACCGTTAGGCCCGATGACCGCCGTCACCCCGGCGGGTATCTCCACATGATGGGGGTTGTCCAGCTTCACCCCTATATATTGCAGCGTGTCGCTCTGCAGGCTGATGACGTGTGACATGATGTGTCCTGATATTGTTACGGGCGCAAAGGTACAAAAAAAGCCCGAGACGGCATTTTATACGGATATTTTGCTATCTTTGCCGATTGAAACATCAATCATAAATCATGCTGAAGATAAGGAATCTCTTGATTTTGCCGCTGCTCCTCGGCACGTTGTCGTGCGGAGGGAAGCAATCGCAGGCTTCATCGGACGACGCCACCGACAGCATCGCCCCTCAGCCGCTGTCGGAAATGAAGTTTGACGCCGATAGCGCATACTCCTACGTGGAGGCACAGGTGAAGATGGGACCCCGCATCCCCGGCACCATAGGCCACGACAAATGCCAGGCATATATTGTCGGAGAATTGAAACGCCACGGGGTCGACAGCATAATACAGCAACGCACCACGATGGAGATACACACCGGCCAGCTCTATGCAATCAACAACATACTCGGCCGGTTTAACACGGACACATCAAAGCGTGTATTGCTCGTCGCCCACTACGACACACGCCCGTGGGCCGACAACGACCCCACATTCACCAACCGCGAAAAGCCCGTCCCCGGAGCCAATGACGGCGCGTCGGGCGTAGGAGTACTCCTGGAGATAGCCCGGCAATTATCCATGAAGCGTCCCGACGTGGGTATCGACATGCTTTTCACAGATGCCGAGGACTCGGGCCAGTCATCAAGCTGGGGAGCCGCCACCGACACGTGGGGACTCGGCTCCCAATATTGGTGCCGGCATATGCCCTACCAGGGAAAACAGTTGCCTGCCTACGGCATATTGCTCGACATGGTGGGGGGACGCGGGGCAAAATTCCACCGCGAGTACTTCTCCGAGATATACGCCCCGCAGGTGCTCGACAGGGTGTGGAGCGTGGCCGCACGCTCAGGCTACGGCGACCGCTTCCCCAACATACGCTCGGGAGCCGTCACCGACGACCACTATTTCATCAACCAGGCCGGCATCCCGACAATCGACATCATCGAGTGCGACAATCCCGACACCAAAAACTTCCATCCATCATGGCACACCGTCCATGACGACATGAGCGTCATCGACCGGGCGACACTCAAGGCCGTGGGACAGACCGTCACCAACACCATATACACCGAGCCGGGAAAATAACCGCGCCCAACAATACAGATCACAAATGACAATCAACGAGACTCAAGACGAGATAATAGCGGAATTCAGCGACATTGACGACTGGATGGACCGCTATGCCTATATCATCGACCTGGGCAACGCCCTGCCGCCGATTGACGAGAAATACAAGACCCCGCAGCACCTCATCGAGGGATGCCAGAGCCGCGTGTGGCTCAACGCCGAGATGGACGCCGACGGGCACGTACACTACACCGCCGACTCCGACGCCATCATAGTCAAGGGCATAATATCGCTGCTCATCAAGGTGCTCAACGGCCACACCCCGCGCGAGATACTCGACGCCGACCTCTACTTCATCGGCCGCATAGGCCTGTCGGAGCACCTGTCCCCCACCCGCAGCAACGGCCTGGTGGCCATGGTGAAGCAGATGCGCCTTTATGCCCTCGCGTTCCAGACACAGCTCGACGCGGCCAAGTAGGCAAGATAGACTAATCCCCAATTTTTAATCATAAACCTGAAAACCATGTTCAACAACCACCCCAAGGGACTAATCCCCGCCGCCCTCAGCAACATGGGCGAGCGGTTCGGCTACTACATCATGAACGCCGTGTTGGTACTGTTCCTATGCTCCAAATTCGGACTGCCGGAAGAACAGAGCACCCTCATCTACTCGTTTTTCTATGCCGGCATCTACGTGCTCAGCCTCGTCGGCGGTATCATAGCCGACAAGACCCAGAACTACAAGGGCACCATCATCAACGGTCTCGTAGTGATGACACTCGGCTACATCGTCCTTGCAGTACCCATCCTCGCGACCCCCGAAAACAAGAGCTGGCTGTTGACCCTGACATGTGTCGCGCTGTTCCTCATCGCCTTCGGCAACGGCCTTTTCAAGGGCAACCTGCAGGCCATCGTCGGACAGCTCTATGACAATCCCCGCTACAGCTCACAGCGCGACTCGGGGTTCCAGATATTCTACGTGTTCATCAACATCGGCGGCCTTATAGCCCCGTTTGTGGCCCCGATGCTCCGCAGCTGGTGGCTCGGCGTACACAACATGGTGTACAACGCCGACCTCCCCGCCCTATGCCACAAGTACCTGAGCGTCACCGACTCCATGACCGACGAGAACATGAACAACCTGTATGAGCTTGCCACACTCGCCAACAACGGCAACGCGGCAGCCGACATGTCGGCTTTCTGCTCGCAGTATCTTGAAGTGTTCAACACCGGTATCCACTACTCCTTCATAGCCTCCGTGGCCGCCATGCTCATCTCGCTGCTCATCTTCGTCGCCACCAAAAAGGGTCTCCCCACCCCCGGCAAGAAGGACAAGGCCGAGACCGTCAACTACACCCCCGAGGAGAAACGCGCCATGGCAAAGGAAATCAAGCAGCGCATGTATGCCCTCTTTGCCGTGCTCGGCATCGTGATATTCTTCTGGTTCTCATTCCACCAGAACGGCACGTCGCTGTCACTCTTTGCCCGCGACTTCGTGCAGACCGACACCATCGCCCCCGAGATATGGCAGGCCGTCAACCCGTTCTTTGTCATAGTGCTTACCCCGCTCATCATGTGGCTTTTCGCTGCCCTGAGCAAGCGCGGGCGCGAGATTTCCACCCCCAAGAAGATAGCCATCGGCATGGGACTTGCCGGCATCGCTTACCTGTTCCTCGCCGTCTTCTCCTACTGCGAGGGCTACCCCTCGGGCACAGAGTTCCGCGAGATGGCCAACGCCGTCAAGGAGGGGATGAAAGCAGGCCCGTGGGTGCTCATCATGCTCTACTTCTTCCTGACCGTGGCCGAGCTGTTCATCTCACCGCTCGGGCTGTCATTCGTCTCCAAGGTCGCCCCCAAGCACCTTCAGGGACTCTGCCAGGGACTGTGGCTCGGTGCGACCGCTGTCGGCAACCTGCTGCTATGGATAGGCCCGCTGATGTACAACAAGTGGCCCATATGGGAGGCTTGGGGAGTGTTCTTCGCCGTCTGCCTCATCTCGATGGGTGTCATGTTCGGCATGGTCAAGTGGCTTGAACGCGTGACCAGCTAAGCCGTCTCCGACAATCGACTGCAACATATCGCGGCAGGCCTCCCGTCCGGGAGACCTGCCGCGACCGCTGTAACAGCGACAATAGCTATTACAGTCATAACAGCTATTATACTATAATAGCCACCCCAAATTATGAATTATGCATTAATTAAAGTACCTTTGCAGGCATAAACTCATCGCAGTAATGAACCGACGATTTATTCTTCCGGCGGCCCTTGCCGCCACCCTCGCCGCCCCCGCGCAAGGCCATCTTGACTCCACAGGGGCCGACGGCTTTATCGCACGCGGCATAGAGATGTTCCGCGAGCGCAACTATGTGGGGTGCATCGACCAGATGAACCTCGCCCGTCAGATTGACGGCAACCAGGAGACCACCGACTTCTATATAGCCCTCGCCGCGCTGCGGCAGGGACAGCCCGACGCACTGGAGCTGCTGAGGGGAGTTATCGCACGCTATCCCGAAAGCACTCTGCGCCCGCAGATTCAAGCCGCCATCGGCGACTACTATTACAGCAAGGGGCGATATGGCGAGGCAATCACCGAATATGACCGTGTAGACCCCGCCGCACTGTCGGGGGCGACCCGCGACGAATACTTGTGCAACAAGTCATTCTGCTATCTGAAGCTCGGGGAGTACGACCGCGCCGATGAAGGGTTTGCCGACCTCGAGGATTCCCCACGCCTTGGCAACACAGCCCGATTCTATCGCGGATACATCGCCTACTGCCGTGGCGACTACGACCGTGCACTGAGCCTGCTGAAGCGTGTCGACCGCTCCCGTGCGCCCGGCGACAAGGCCGAGTGCTATATCGCACAGATATACTTTGCCCAAAAGGACTATGACCGCGCATTGAGGATGTCACGGCGTCTTCTGACGGAGAATATCGACCCGGAGTTCCGTCCCGAGATGATGCGCATTGCCGGCGAGTCGCTCTACCACAAGGGGGATGACGCCAAGGCCATCCAATACCTCACCGACTACGTTGCCGCCACCGAAAACCCCAACCCCACGGCACTCTATATCCTCGGCGTGAGCCGGTACAACGAGGGCCGGTATGCCGATGCCGTGCAGACACTCGGCCCCGTCACCGAGGTTGACGATGCCATCGCACAGAGTGCCTACCTGTACATAGGGCTTGCCCAGCTGAAGCAGGGGGAGACCGATGCCGCCCTGCTGTCGCTCGACCGCGCATGCGGCATGAACTATGACCCCTCGCTCAAGGAGACGGCCCTCTACAACTACGCCGTCGCCAAGTCACAGGGGGGACGGATGCCATTCGGCAGCTCCGTGGCGGTGCTTGAGGACTTCCTGACACGCTACCCGTCGTCGCGATATGCCCCCTCGGTGCAGGAGCACATCATCAACGGCTACATGACCGACAACAACTATCCCGCCGCCCTCGCCGCCCTCCAAAAGGTCAAAAATCCTACAGGCAACGTGCTCCGGGCCAAGCAGCGGGTGCTCTATATCCTCGGCACACGCGACCTCGCCGAAGGGAAGACCACCTCGGCACTCACCCGACTCACCGAGGCACGGGAAATCAACTCCGACCGCGACATCTCGCGGGAGTGTGACCTGTGGATAGGCGACTGCCTCTACCGCCAGGGGAAATACGCCAAGGCGGCCGCCGCCTACCGCAGCTACATCAGTTCATCACGCGGCGCGGCCAACCTGCCGCTGGCGCGCTATGACCTCGGCTATGCACTCTTTGCGGCCAAGGACTACCGACAGGCCCTGACGGCATTTGACACCGCGATAAAGTCACCCGGCAACCTCGACAAGGCGACCCTTGCCGATGCCTACAACCGCGTGGGCGACTGCCTATATTACGCCAACGACTTCTCCCGCGCATCGGCCAACTACGACAAGGCATTACAGCTCAACCCCGATGCCGGCGACTATGCCATGTTCCAGCAGGCCGTAATGCGCGGCCATTCACGCGACTACAAGGGCAAGCTATCGCAGCTCGACGAGATGATGAGCCGCTATCCCTCCTCACCCCTCGTACCATCGGCACTGCTTGAAAAGGCCGAGACCTATGCCGCCATCAACGACAGTCACTCGGCTGCCGCCATCTACCGCAAGCTCGCCGAGACCTATCCCGGCACAGCCCAAGGGCGCAACGCGTGCCTGCAGCTCGCCATCACCCAGCTCAACTCGGGCAACCGCAAGGAGGCCGTGGAGACCTACCGCGCCGTTATCACCAACTATCCCACGAGCGAGGAGGCCCGCGTGGCATCCGACGACCTCAAGCGCATATATGCCGAGGAGGGCAACCTCGACCAATATGAACGGTTTATCGCCGGAGTGCCTGACGCACCCCGCCTTGATGCCGCCGAGGCCGACAACCTGACGTTTGCCGCAGCCGAGAAAGCCTATCTCGCCGACACCAGCGACATCACGCGCCTTGAGCGGTATATCGAGAAATATCCCGGAGGGACCAACGAGGCTCAGGCACTCTATTACCTCGCCTCAAGCGCAGCCGACGCGGGCAACGACAAGAAAGCGCTTGCCTACTCCTCGCGGCTCACCGACACCTATCCCGACGCCGAGGCGGCAGAGGATATCCTCGCGCTCAAAGGCTCGATAGAGTTCCGCCAAGGCAAGGGAGAACAGGCCCTCGCGACATTCCGCCAACTTGAAAAGAAAGCCTCCGCCCCCGCCAACCTCCAGGCGGCGCGACTGGGCATCATGCGCGTGTCGCGCGACCTGGGACACAACGCCGACGTGGTTGCGGCGGCCGACCGGCTTCTGGCCTCATCAGCCGCGGGCAACGCCGACATCAACGAGGTGAAGTATCTACGCGCATCGGCTCTCGATGCCCTCGGCAAGAGTGACGGTGCGGTGAAAGAGTGGTCCGAGCTCGCCGCCAATCCCGACAACCTATATGGAGCACGCGCCGCCGTAGACCTCGGACAGCACTATTATGACGCCCGCCAGTACAAAAAGGCCGAGAAGATTGTCAACGCATTTATAGACGCCAACACGCCCCACCAATACTGGCTCGCCCGTGGGTTTATCCTGCTCAGCGACATCTATATGGCACAAGGGAAGAAATATGAGGCACGCGAATATCTCAAAAGCCTCCGCAACAACTACCCCGGCAATGAACCGGACATCCGCGACATGATAGAGCAGCGACTTAAATAACCCCCCACCACAGACACTACGCAATGAAAGCAATATACCTATCGGCAATCCTGCTGTCGGCGGCATCGGCCTCCGTGGCACAGACACTCTCAAAGGAGATTGTCATAGAAAAAGATATAGCCCCCAAACAAAACGACGCAAAACGGCGCGAAATCACCCCCGCAATATCCCTACCCGCCGTCAAAAACCGACCACTCACAGTGAGCGAGGGGGCATCGTCGACCGAAGTGCCGTCATGGGTCACCACCCTTGAGCCGGCACAGGCCGACAACTCCATCGGCAACTCACCCTATCGTGGATATGTCTCGGCGGGATATTTCCCCCACCCCATCGCGGGACTGTCGGCCGGGTACCGCGCCATAGCCACCGACGCGACAGCCCTCGATATCTTCGGCCAATTCACGTTCAACCGCTATAAGCGCGACAACAGCATCGGCAACAGCGTGGCCGTGCGACGCTCGGCCTTGACTCTCGGCACCCTGCTGCGCCAGCGCGTCGGCAGCGTCTCCATGCTCGGGCTTAACCTCGATTGGACACTTCACAACTTCAACAACCCCACCCTCATCGACAACGGGCCGGGCCAACGCGCCAACAACGTCAACCTCAGTCTTGACTGGGATTCACGGGCCGGTATATTTGACTACAAGGCCCGCGTAGGTTACGGCTACTTCGGTTTCGCCAACACGCAGGAAGCCCGATATTCCTACGTCCGTGACAGCGACAAGCTGAAAGCCCTTAACGAGAACAGCCTAAACATCCTGCTCGGCGCATCGACCGCCGGCTCGGAGGTCTCGACCGTCGGGATTGACGCCGAGGCACAGTTTGCCATCTACAACAGCGACGCCCTCATGTTCATCTCCTCCGACCCGGCGACAGCCCCGGCACTGACTCCGGGCGACGGATTCACACGCGGATTCATTGGCGTAAATCCCTACTACAGCTACAACGGCGGAAAGGTCGATGCACGCATAGGGCTTAAAGCATCCTTCTCGATACACTCGGGCAAGGTCGTGCATATATCCCCCGACGTAAACATATCGTGGCGACCCGCCACAATCCTCGGCATATGGGCCAAGGCCACCGGCGGCGAGCGACTCAACAGCCTCACCACGCTCTTCAACGAGATGCCCTACCTGTCGGCTGTCATGGCACCCGCACGCAACTCCGATATAGCCTACGACATCAGCGGCGGCTTCAACATCGGCCCTTGTCGCGGATTTACGGGAAAACTGTATGGCGGCTATGCGTCGGCAAAAGACTGGATGATGCCCGTCGGGGCTGCCCATGGAGCCAACGGTGACCTCTACCACCGCTTTGAGCGTGTCGACCTTAAAGGGTGGCATTTCGGCGTCTCGGCGGCCTACGACTACAAGGGCATCGTCGGGGCCGAGGTGGCGTTTGAGATGGCCCCGTCATCTTACGACCAAGGGTATTACCAGTGGCGCGACCGCGCAAAGCGCGTACTTTCGGCCTCCATCACCTGCCGTCCTATCCGGCCACTCCGTGTCGGGGTCGGCTACCGCCTGCGCTCGGGCCGCGCTTCCTATGAGCTTGTCCCGGTGGCCGTCCTCGCATCAATGCCGGCATTTTATCCCGAAGCACTCCCCGTGCGCCACAGCCTCGGCAACGTCAGCGACCTCTCAGTGGAAGCCGCCTATGACATCACCCCCCGTCTCAGCGTATTCTGCGACATCAACAATCTCCTCGGCGGCGACTGGCAGGAATATTACGGCATCACCACCGCCCCAGTCAACGGCCTCATCGGCATAGGCTACAAGTTTTAGCCACCACGGTTATATTAACCCCAATGGCTGTAATGGCTATAGCGGCCAATCATAACCCTAAAAATTTAACATTTTGCAGAGTCTTGGTTTTCAAGGCTCTGCAAAATTTTTATGTTAAAGAACATAGTTTTATCGCACATATTCCGAATTTTGTTGTTATCTTTGCATCAAGGTTAAGAAAAAGTTTTACATCTACAATCTTGTAGAGAGGTCAAGAGAGACCTTTTGGGTTTTGTTTTAGGTTTAATTAAAATTCAAGTTGTATGAAAAAAGCAATCAAAAAGGCTGCGATGTGGTATTTTACCACCGCAGCAGCGGTTTATGAGAACACACATGCCATTTAGATGCATGATTGACACAACATGCTTTTGAGATTAATGAGTAAATTAATTGTTAAAGGATCGTGAGTTTCTCACGATTTTTTTGTCACATATTAAAAAATTAAATATCTTTGCAAATCTTCCACTTAGTTTTTTTGTTAGCAAAGTAGTGTTTTATCAAAACAGACTCTATTCATAATGACTACCCTTATTGAGATAAACAAGCTACGCATACGTGCCTACCATGGTGTCGCCGACCAGGAACGCGTTGTGGGAAACATATTCGAGGTGACGGTGCAACTGGCCTATCCGCTGGAACGCGCGATGGAGACAGACAGTGTAGCCCATACACTCAACTACGGGGAGGTTGTGGACGTCATCACCTCCGAGATGAGGAAGCCGTCACGACTGCTGGAGCACGTGGCACAACGTCTCTACACCGAGCTTGTCCACTCATTCCCCAACATTACCGGCGGCATGATATCGGTATCCAAGCTCGCCCCGCCGCTCGGCGAGGAGATGGAGTCGGTGGCCGTCACCATCAAATGGTAACACGCTTTTTTCTCACCTTAAACAATATGCCATGCAATCAACCCGTACAACACTCCTCCTCACCGCAATGCTGACGGGACTGATATCGGTCGCCCAACAGGCCATATGGGGTGTCCCCACCATCATATCACCCCAGATAAACCCCGATAACACAGTCACATTCCGACTGATGTCGCCGACATCATCCCACGTCGAGGTGACGGGCGACTTCCTGCCTCCCCAGGCCATGACAGCCCCGTGGGGCGAACACGAGATTCCCGGCACACTCTCCATGGAACGCGACTCGGCGGGAGTATGGACTGCGACCACACCCGCGCCTGTAGCCCCCGACATCTACATATACTCATTCATAGCCGACGGCCTGCGCACGACCGATCCTGCAAATGTCTACACGATACGCGACACGGGCACCGTGTCCAACTTCTTCATTGTCCCCGGCAATGAAAGCCGTCCCTACTGTGTGGCCGAAGTTCCCCACGGGTCGGTGACACGCCGGTGGTATCACAGCGACACCCTCGCCATGGACCGCCGACTGACAGTCTACACCCCCGCAGGATACGAAGCGTGTGACACATGCCGCTACCCGGTCCTCTACCTGCTCCACGGGATGGGTGGCGACGAGGAGGCGTGGATCACCGGTGGCCGTGCAGCCCAGATTCTCGACAACCTCATCGCCGACGGTGACGCGCTGCCCATGATTGTCGTGATGCCAAACGGCAACGCCGACCTCCCCGCCGCGCCCGGTGAAGGCCCCGCCGGCCTTGTGCCCCCCACCACCCGGCTTCCCAAGACAATGGAGGGGTCATTTGAGGAAGCGTTCCCCGAGATAGTCTCATTTATAGACACCAATTACCGCACAATCCCCGACAAGCATCATCGCGCTATAGCCGGCCTGTCGATGGGCGGCCTCCACTCGCTCTACATATCCAGGCAAAACCCCGACATGTTCGACTATATCGGACTTTTCTCCCCGGCCATAAACCCGCGCCAGGGCGCGACATCCTACATCTACAGCGACTCCGTCCGCAAGTTCGCGCGACAGTTTGCCACCCCTCCGGCCTTATACTGGATTGCAATAGGGAAAAAGGACTTCCTCTATGACGACAACAAGGCTTTCCGCGCCATGCTCGACAACGCCGGATATCCCTATACCTACCGCGAGAGCGACGGAGGGCACATATGGAAAAACTGGCGCATTTACCTGACCGAATTTCTTCCTCAGTTGTTCCGATAAATACAAGCACCACCCGATGCCGCCAAAACATCGACCATCCAACCTACCGATATGAAACTCTCGATCTACCCCCTTCTGCTCCTCCCGGTATTGGCTCTCGCACCGGCAACCGCCGATGCACATAAGTCCGCAGGCGACTCGCCTGCCCTCGCCAGGCACGCGGCCGTCCCGTCAGACACCGTGAAAGCCGCCGCGCCCGGCGACAGCATCCCGCTGCCACCCGAGAACTTCTACGTACCCGGTGACCTGAAACTGGGCTTCTATGCCGGTGTCGGAGGCCTGTTCCGCACAGGGGGCATCGCTCCCGGATTTTCCAACACATGGGCGTTCAACGTCGGACTGCTCGTGTCCTATTGTCGCGTCAACGTAGAAGGGATGTTCCTCTATGGCACGCCTACCATCAACAATCCGAATATCACCGACATATCCTCATCCGACGGCATACCCTATCACGCCAATGTCGACAACGCCAATCTGTTTGGAGCCGGATTCTCTGTGGGCTATGAGGCACTCGACACTCGCCGCTTCAGCATCTCCCCTTGGGTGGGAGGATTCTGGACCTCCTACAATTGGTCGGCACGCCCGATGTCGCTCAGTCCCGGAGGGATATTGGCTCAGATGGGTGACCAGTCCGACCTGTCGGTGAGCGACTTCAACGTCGGTTTCGGAGTCAACCTCGAGTGGCACTTTGCCCGCAACGAGAGCGACACGGAGCTGCTTGGCAGCGACGGGCAAGAGTACATCTCCACCCTCAGGCTTATGCCCTATTTCATTCGCGGCGTATACGGCGGCACCAATCCGTCGCTCAACGGCTGGCAGATAGGCTTCACCGTGGCCTACAGCGGCGTCGCACGCCTGCTCAACCTGTATTAGAGGTGTTGTTTATAAAGATTTATAAGTCTTATAAGTCCCATAAGATTTATAAGTCTTATAATTTTGTGTATCTTTGCGGGCGATAAGACCACCAGAATGACCGACATCCACACATCAGCTTACCGTCAGGGCGCCGACACGGGCTTCTATTTCGGCCTGTACCTGTCGGCGTTGTTCTTTGCCATGGCCTATTCGGTGAACTTCCCCGTGCTGAGCATCGTGTCTTTCATCCTGATGCTCGGTGTCCCGGTCATCATCTACCGATGGTTGCGCATATATTACTACCGCCTCTACGGACACGCGCTGTTTTCGGCCCTGTGGATGTACGGCATCATGATATTCCTCTGCGGCTCGCTTATAGCGGCGGCAGTATCGGTCATCTACATGAAGTGGATACATCCCGACTTCATGATGGAGCAGATAGACGCATCGCTCGCCATACTCGACTCGTCGCCACTCCCGCAGGCCAAGGAGACGGCCGAGACAATGCGGCTGCTGCGTGAGCACGGCATGTTGCCCGGCCCGGTGGAAATATCTATACGAATGATAAGCTTCAACGTGTTCACCGGCTCGATGCTGTCGGCTCTCATGGCATTGCTCGCCCGGGCACGCGGATACAGACCGCAAAACAAACAATAACAGAGACAGAGATGGATATATCGGTAATTATCCCGCTATACAACGAGGAGGAGTCACTGCCCGAACTTGCCGCATGGATAAAGAAAGTCATGGACGAGCACGGGTTCAGCTACGAGATACTGTTTATAAACGACGGCTCGACCGACCGCTCGTGGGAGGTCATCGAGGGACTGCGTGCCCTCAACCCCGCCATCGGGGGAGTCTCATTCCGCCGCAACTACGGCAAGTCGCCGGCCCTCAACACAGGCTTTGCCCGTGCCAAGGGGGACGTCGTGATAACAATGGATGCCGACCTGCAGGACTCACCCGACGAGATACCCGAGCTGTACCGCATGATTACCGAGGAAGGCTACGACCTTGTGTCGGGATGGAAGCAGAAACGCTATGACCCGCTGTCAAAGACCATACCCACCAAGCTGTTCAACGCCACCGCCCGCCGCGTAAGCGGCATCAAGAACCTCCACGACTTCAACTGCGGCCTCAAGGCCTACCGCAACAAGGTTGTGAAGCATATCGAGGTATATGGCGACATGCACCGCTATATCCCCTATCTGGCAAAGAACGCCGGATTCACCAAAATCGGCGAGAAGGTGGTCAAACACCGCGCGAGGAAATACGGGACGACAAAATTTGGCCTTGACCGATTTGTCAACGGCTATCTCGACCTTGCAACGCTGTGGTTCACCTCAAAATTCGGCATCAAGCCGATGCACTTCTTCGGGCTGTTGGGCAGCCTGATGTTCCTGCTGGGCTTTATCGCGGTGATTATAGTAGGCGCATCCAAACTCTACGCCATGTGGCACGGCGCGCCCTACCGCCTCGTGACCGACTCCCCGTATTTCTACATCTCGCTGACGTTGATGATACTCGGCACACAGCTGTTCCTCACCGGATTTCTCGGCGAGCTGATAGTGCGCAACGCCCCCGGCCGCAACCACTACGAGATAGAGCAAGAGATGAAACCCGCCGACAGCCTGTCGTGACAAGCGGAGAATTGACCATGCCAATGCGCCCATCGCTCATATTATCCTCCTTAGCGGCTGTAGCCATTGTCGCCGCCGTGTCGTGCAACACCGCCGGATGCTACGACAATCAGAGCAGCATCCCCTTGGCGGGATTCTATGACGACTCTGCCCACAACGAGATTACCGTCGATTCCATATCAGTCGGAGGCGTGGGTGCTCCCGGCGACTCCCTGCTGCTCAACAACTCTGCGGCCTCGTCGGTCTACCTCCCGTTCAGGGCCAACCGCGCCTCGACATCGTTTTTCATCCACTACAACCAGGAGGCGATAAGCGACGCACGTCTCAACGACACGCTGACATTCACTTACGACTCCTCCCCATACTTCGCCTCGGAGGAGTGCGGGGCGATGTTCCGCTACACCATCAAGGATTGCATCTACACCACCCATCTGATAGAGTCGGTGGAGATTACCGACCCGTTGATAACCAACCAGGATATAGAGCGAATACGCATCTATTTCCGCACCGCACGTCAGACACACCAACCCTAACGCCGCCACGATGAAATGCCGACTCGCCATACTGATGACACTCGTGCTGCTCCTATTTCCGGGGGCTGCCATGGCGCAGCGGCGTGTCACACCCGTGACGCCGACGCGCCCCGCTGTCATTCAGGAGAAAAGCAAGAAAGACAAAAAAAAGCCCACGCCGGCAAAAGCTACACGCCCTGACTCAACGCTCCGCGACATCGCCAACGACACGCTTCCCCGCTTTGGATTTGGCTCACACCGTGACGCCGACGGAAACGTGGTGCTCGCCGACACCCTCGGACACGATATATTCACCGACACGGTGCAGACAAAGGCCCCACGGCTCATATACCCGTTGATGCATGCCGTCAGCATCGGCCTGAATGTATGGGACCCGTTGATGCGCGCCTTCGGGTCAAAATATGGCGGTGGTGAGGTATGGGCCGAACTGAGCCTGCACAACTGGATAAAACCCGTCGTGGAAATCGGTGTCGGTACGGCTGACAACACCCCCGAGGAGGGCAATTTCACCTACCGTAGCCCGCTGGCTGTTTACGGCCGTATAGGCGTCAACTACAATTTCCTCTATAACTCCAACCCCGCCTACCAAGTGTATCTCGGACTCCGCTACGGCATCACCAACTTCTCCTATGAGATAACCGACGCTACCATCAAGCAGGGATATTGGGGTGACACCGACCGGTTTTCAGTCCCCTCCCAACGTTCAACCACGGGATATGGCGAGGTGCTTGCGGGCCTAAAAGTAAAGATATACAAGAATTTCTCACTCGGCTGGGCCGTGAAAGCCCACTTCATCTTCCATGAATCAAAGGCATCCTACGGCAAGCCATGGTATATCCCCGGCTATGGCACACGCGGCACGACATTCGCCGGTGCCATAAACCTCATCTACACCCTCCCTCTATCAAAGAGACAGCCCGAAAGCCACGACAGCGAGGAGTAACGCATATCTCTGAAATATAATTGCGACCCGATTGCTCCCCTAATCCGAAATAAACATAGAACCAACCACGGCGTGAAAGCGTTATACCTGCACTAACCCCATAATATGTGCTTATGAAAAAGATACTTTTTTTAGCAATAGCCCTAATCGCGTCTTCGCTCACATTCAGCACAGCCGCCGACGAGGCAATCCAGCCATCTCAGTTGCCGAAGGCTGCAAGGATGTTTATCGCCAAGTTCTTCCCCGCAGACAAGGTTGTTAAAGCGGAGAAAGATCGTGATATCTTCTCGGTCTATTATGAGGTAGACCTGTCGAGCGGCGCGGAGATAGACTTTGACGCCAAGGGCCACTGGCAGGAAATATCCTGCAAGAAAGCCCAGTCGGCTGTCCCCACCCCGATTCTGCCCCAAAACATCACGACCTATGTCAACTCCAACTATCCCGGACAATACGTGGCCAAGATAGAGCGCAAGTACAACAAGTATGAAGTCGACCTCTCAAACGGCATAGAGCTGATATTTGACAAGGACGGCAACTTCATCCGGGTCGATTAATTTAATGCATGACCCATAATGCATAATTCATAATTAAATTGTGCATAAATTTATAGCCAAAGCATAATGTCGGATTTCCCGACATTATGCTTTGTGCGTTATGAATCAGATAAATGCAAGGCTTCCATAAAGCGACGCACCACAGCGGGGTCGCCGGTGTTTTTGCCGGCGTCCTCGCTGAGTTTGCATGTGGCGTTGTAGAATGTCCATGACTCGGTAATCTTTACGGCGAGAAGCTTTATGACGATATTCATCGGGCGCAACCCGGGAAAGTCGTTGGTGAAGTGGGTCCCGATGCCAAACGACGGCAGGCAACGCCCTGCCGCCGACCGTTGTATCGCGATTGCGCTGTCGGTGTCAAGCCCGTTGCTGAATACCACCTGTTTTGTGCGCGGGTCGATGCCGAAAGAACGATATTTTCGCTCAATCTTTTCAAGCTGCTCAAGGTTGTCGCCGCTGTCGACCCTAAGCCCCTTGAACATGTTGGCAAAATCCTCCGAGAAGTTGAGGCTGAAAATCTTCCATCCGTATGTGTCGTAGAGAAACGTCCCGAGAGCCCCGCGATAGGTCGCGCGCCATGCCTCCATCGCCAGATGGTTGGCCATCTGTGGCCCATACATCCCCGCGATGGCGCATACAAGCTCATGGGCCATCGTGCCGACAGGCACGCAATCATACTTCATTGCAAGATACACATTGCTCGTTCCGATAAAATGCCCCGGCGCATCCGGCATGGAGGCGGCATACTCGCTCATCGCCCTCACCACCGTATCCTGCGCCTCAAACGACGCGCGTCGACGCGTGCCGAAGTCGCTGAAACGGCATCCGGCCCCGATAAGCCGCCGCGCCTTGTCGCGTGAACGGTCATAACACAGCCCGTAGTCAAGCCTTGCCGCCTGTCCGGTCATCATGTAGTACAGCTCCGAGACTATGGCGAGCACCTTCACCTCAAGGAGTATCGTGTCGCTCCAGTATCCCTCGAATCCTATAGACAGATGCCCCTCATCATCCTGTGCCACATGCACCCAACGGCTGTCGTAACGGTAGCCCTTGAGAAAATCATAGAACCACAGGGGGATATAGCGGCAACGGCGTTTCATAAACGCTATCTCCTCGTCAGTGACGGCAAGCCCCTCCAACAGCACGACCTGCCGCATGACTTCATCGGCAAATCCCGGAGGATAGACCGTGTTGTTGCGGTCGACAAATGAATACTTGACCTGAGCGCGGGGATAATTGTCAATCACGGCGCAGCACATCGTGAACTTATATAGGTCATCGTCGGTAAAATGGCTGATAATCTGTCTCATGAGTCGCGTTATTTAGATATATAATGTCCTGGATACACCGTCGGTTCATCTTGACCCCACAAATTCAGCACCGCAACTTTTGTAGGCAAGGGAGTGTTATTCTATTCAGAGCCTGTTTAATAATATATGAAAAATAATACCTTGGTACGGCCGTTCACATTTATTATTAAACAGGCTCTTGGAACTATCCTATATCAAGACAAGACACCATGGCTGACAAACAGGTAATGGACGGCTGCACGGCAGCCGCGCACGTGGCGTTTGCTATGAGCGACGTTGCAACTATTTATCCCATCACCCCTATCGCATCGATGGGGCAGACTGCCCAGAAATGGGGGATGGCGGGACGCAGGAACTACATCGGGCGCGCTATGGAGGTGCGGGAGATGGAGTCGGAACTCGGCGCGGCCGGAGCTACCCATGGCGCGGCTGCGGCCGGCGCACTCGCCACGACCTTCACGGCATCGCAGGGTCTGATGCTGATGATACCCAACATGTATAAGATTTCGGGAGAACTGCTTCCCGTGGTGTTCCATGTAGGCAGCCGCTCGCTCGCCACCCATGCCCTCAGCATATTCGGCGACCATCAGGATGTCATGGCGTGCCGGGCCACCGGATTTGCCATGCTTGCCTCGTCGTCGGTGCAGGAGACAATGGACCTTGCCGTGGTGGCCCACCTCGCGGCCATAGAAGGCTCGCTCCCGGTGCTGCATTTCTTTGACGGCTGGCGCACCTCCAACGAGATGTCGACCATCGACGTGATAGATTACAACACCATATTCTCCATGATGGACCGCGACAGGATAGACTCATTCCGCCGCCGTGGCCTGAATCCGGCACACCCCGTGCTGCGCGGCTCGGCACAGAATCCCGACGTGTACTTCCAGAACCGCGAAGCGGCCAACCGTGCCTATGACGCTTTCCCGCAAGTCGTGCAACACGCGATGAACAAGATTGCCAAGGCCACAGGGCGGCAATACCGGCTGTTTGACTACTCCGGCGCAGAAGATGCCGACAGGGTAATCATAATCATCGGCAGCGGCGGCGAGGTGGCCGAACAGACTGCCGCCCATCTTAATGCCTGCGGCTATAAGGTGGGGGTGGTGAAAGTGAGGCTGTATCGTCCATTTGACGCCTCGGCACTGTTGGCCGCCATCCCCGACACCGTGAAGACAATCGCCGTGCTCGACCGCACAAAGGAACCCGGTTCCCAAGGCGAACCGCTCTACCAGGATGTCGTGACAGCCGTGCACACCGCAGGGCGCGACATACGCGTCATAGGGGGACGCTACGGGCTGTCAAGCAAAGACTTCACCCCCGCGATGGTAAAGGCCATCTACGACAATGCCGCCGCATCATCGCCCAAATCACCGTTTACCGTTGGCATAGAGGACGATGTGACAGGACTGTCGCTGACTGTCGGGGAGATGCCCGACATCGTGCCGCCGTCGGTGTGCCAGAGCCTGTTCTACGGCATAGGGTCGGACGGCACGGTCGGCGCGACCAAGCAGATTGCCGCCATCATCGGCGCGGAGGAGGGTAAGTATGCACAGGCCTATTTCCATTACTCGGCCAAGAAATCGGGAGGATATACCGTGTCACAGCTCCGGGTCGGTAATGCCCCTGTCAAGGCGGCGTATGCCATCGGACAGGCCGACTACGTGTTCTGCAACAAGGACAAGTATGTGCGCCAGTTCCACCTGCTCGACCCCATCAAGCCCGGCGGGACATTTGTACTCAACTCCCCTTGGAATATGGAGCAGATAGACCGGCAGCTGCCTGCCGCGATGAAACGCATCATCGCCCGTCGCAAGGTGAAATTCTACAACATCGACGCCACAGCCATTGCCCAGAAGGAGGGTCTTGGGGTACGCATCAACACAATCATGGAGACCGTTTTTTTCCATCTCTGCGATACGATGCCGTTTGACAAGGCTCTCGCCAAGGTGAAGGCATCGGTCACCGAGACCTACCGCCATGAGGGCAACAAGGTGGTGGAATGTAACCTTGCCGCCATCGACCAGGCCGTCATGGCATTGACGCCGGTTGACTACCCCGCCTCATGGACCGATGCGACCGACGCTCCCGAGACACCAAAGGTGAAGCTGCCCGACTTCATCGCCAAGGTGGCCCGTCCATGCCTTGAACTGCAAGGCGACAGGCTCCCCGTGTCGTTGTTTACCCCTGATGGCTCACTGCCGATGGGCACTACAGCCTATGAAAAGCGGCGCATAGCCGTCAACATCCCCCATTGGGATGTCGACAAGTGCGTGGAGTGCACTGAGTGTTCGCTCGTATGCCCCCACGCCGCTATACGTCCCGTGCTAATGACCGCAGCCGAAAAGGCCGCCGCTCCCGAGGCTTTCGTGTCGAAACCAGCGCACGGGCCACTGAAAGAATACCAGTTCCGCATACAGGTCTACCCGGAGGATTGCGTCGGATGCGGGTCATGCGCCACGATATGCCCGGGTCATGCCCTGACGATGGTGCCCCTGTCGCAGGACATTGACGCGCAGATACCGCTGCTTGCCTACGCGCAGGAGCATGTGACGGAAAAGCCCGACCTTATCAGCCGGTTTACCGTCAACGGCTCGCAGCTGTGCCGCCCGTTGCTGCAATTCTCGGGCGCATGCGGGGGATGTGGAGAGACACCGTACATCAAACTTCTCACGCAGCTTTTCGGCAAGCGGATGATTATAGCCAATGCCACGGGATGCAGCTCCATATGGGGTGCCAACTATCCCTCCAACGCCTATTGCACCGACGTCGACGGCCGCGGGCCGGCGTGGGCCAACTCCCTCTTTGAGGACAACGCCGAGTATGGCTACGGCATGGCGGTGGCTACCGACTACCGCCGTGAGCACGCACGCGAGCTGGCGACACGGCTGGCCTCCGATGGAGACGGAGCGCTGAAGGATGCCGCCTCGGCATGGCTTGCCGCATTTGACGAGCCGGAACAGTCCCATCTCACAGGTCTTGCCCTCGCCAAAGCCCTTTCAGCAGCAGCCCCGTCACCCGAAGTGACCGAATTGCTGGGATGTGCCGATGATTTTGCGAAGAAATCCATATGGATTATCGGCGGCGACGGATGGGCCTACGACATAGGTTTTGCCGGACTCGACCATGTGCTTGCCACGCGGCAGAATGTCAACATATTTGTCATGGACACCGAATGCTACTCCAACACCGGGGGACAGACATCCAAGGCAACCCCGCTCGGCGCGGTGACTAAATATTCCCCCGACGGCAAGCGCACATTCAAGAAAGACCTCGGACGCATGATGATGACTTACAGGACTGTATATGTCGCCTCTGTGGCTCTCGGAGCAAACTTCCAGCAGACCATCAATGCCCTGCGCGAGGCCGAGGCCTACGACGGGCCGTCAATCGTGATAGGATATTGCCCCTGTATCAACCACGGTATACGCACAGGGATGTCCCACGCCGTAGTCGAGCAGCGCGATGCCGTACTCGCGGGCTATTGGCCGCTCTACCGCTACAACCCCTCGCTCCCCACCCCGCTCACTGTCGACTACGCCAAGCCCGACGGACAGCTCCCCGCGTTCCTCGACAACGAGGACCGATATGCCGACCTCAAGATGATAGACCCTGCGGCCGCAGCAATTCTGCGTCCCGCCCTCGCGACCCGCCTCGACAACATCTACACCATCCTGTCATCACCACAGCCGCCCGTGAAGCCCGACAAGGAATAAAAAGCCTTTCATGCCAAATGTAGGGTCGCGACCTGTCGCGACCGCGCGGATGGAGTATTGACAATCGGCCTATTCGCAGTCGCGACAGGTCGCGACCCTACATTTGACACTGCAATTTTTGTAACGTCCACATCAGTTCACACTTTTAAGGTGCCAAATTGGCACCTCAAACAATAAAAAAGGATGTAACCTTTATAGTCACATCCTTTTATGTCATTGGCGGGGAAGACCGTTAACGGCGACCGCCCTGCTTCTTGCGCTTCTCCTGCTCGCGGAGCATGGCCTGCTGCTGACGCTGCGCCTCCTCAAGACGAGCCATGAAGCCGCTCTTCTTTTTGGGCTTCTTGGCGTTCTCGCGCATCGTGGCACGCACCTTCTCCTCATCGACCACGCGACGGAAGGCATAGGTCTGCACGATGGTTATGAGCAGCGACAGGAAATAGTAGTAGCTAAGGCCTGCGGCATAGTTGTTAAAGAACACGAGGAACATAATCGGCATCAGGTACATCATCATCTTCATGCCGGGCATCGAGTTGCCGCCGGGTTGGTTCTGCATGTTGATGCGGGTGTAGATGATATTGGTCACTGTCATGAGCAGGCAGAACAGGCTTATATGGTTGCCGAAATAGTCGCTGATAAATGGTATGTGGGTATTCCACGAGATTATCGCGTCGGGCGCAGACAGGTCCTTGGCCCACAGGAACGCCTTGCCGCGAAGCTCGATACACGATGGGAAGAAGGTGAACATCGCGATTAGCACAGGCATCTGCATCAACATCGGCAGACAGCCCGACAGCGGGCTTGCCCCCGCGCTTGAATAGAGGGCCATCGTCTTCTGCTGGCGCACCATGGCGTTCTCCTGTCCCGGGTACTTGTCGTTGATTTCCTTGATGTCGGGAGCGAGCACGCGCATCTTGGCCTGCGACATATAGCTCTTGTAGGTGAACGGGAAAATGATGAGCTTGATAAACACCGTGAGCAACAGTATAATGATGCCGTAGTTGCTTATCCAGCGTCCGAGCAGGTCAAACACCGGAATAATGATATAGGTGTTGATCCAGCGGAACAATGCCCATCCGAGAGGTATCAGACGTGTAAGCTCAAGATTCTCGTCAGGGCTTATATGGTCCTGCAGGTCATCGAGCAGAGGATAGAGATTGGGGCCGAAGAACATGTTGAAGGAGGCGGGATTGGGACTCGCCGCCGAATATTCCACAGCTGCCACGGCAGTCATATCCTTGAGGTAGACAGGATTGCCTTTAAGCTCCTTTGACTCGAACTCGCCCATCGTGAAATAGTCGGCAGGTATGATGACCGAGGAAAAGAACTGGTTCTTGAACCCTATCCAGCGTACACGCTCGTTGGTTGCCTCGTCATCATCGCCACCCTCGTTGAGATTTTCGACACTGCCGCCGGCATACTTGTAATATATGGCCGAATTGCGCTCCTCAAACATGCGGCCCTCCTCGTGGCGGCGCATCTTGCGGTGCCAATAGAAGTCCATCGTGGCGGTGTTGGATGGCACTATAGCCTGCATCCCGCTCTGCACGATGTCCATTCTCACCACGTAGCTGTCCTTGGGGAGCGTGTAGCGGATGCCCCACGATGCCCCCTTGCCGAGGTCGAGCGTCATCAGCACAGTCGAGTCATTCTCCTGTACCGGCTTGAAGTAGAAATCACGGGTGTCAAACCGCTGGCTCTCGGAGGTGAGTGTAAAACTGTAGATATTGTCACGCTCGCCGTCAAACAGGACAACTTTTGACGAGTCAAACTCCTCATACTTTTTCAACTCGGCGCGCGATATGACGCCACCCTTGCTTGACAGGTCGAGCGAGATGAGATCATTTTCAAGTCTCACGCTTGCCGAGTCGCCCGAAAGGTGGGCGGCAAAGTTACGGTACTTTGAGATGTCACGCAATGCCGCCTTGAGAGTGCCCACAGCCTTTGATGCCACTGCCGGCGAAAAGGACTGGAGACGGTTGGAGGTAACATCAGCGACATTTACCGCCGTGTCGCCGGCCATCACTGTGCCGCTGACGGTAGAGCCGCTCAGCAGCAGGTCGACATTCTTGTTTTTAAGACGCGTACAGGGGACGCCGCCTACGGTGTCGGGCTGCCCGAACTGCTCGACCGTCGTGGCGAGCAATGCAGCCTCGGCAGCGGTCACGGTGTCGGACGCCGAATTTTCCCATGCGATAGTTTCACCCTGCTTTTCAGAGGGGGTCGTGGCCTCAAGACGCGCCTTCTCGCGCTCCTCGATTTCCTGCTCAGTGGGCTTTTGCAGCCACATGAACCCAAGCACCACGGCACCCATCAACAGCAGGCCGAGAATCGTGTTTTTATCCATTCTATAATTTTAAGTGGTTATTAATCCGTTAACTGTGAACCGTGCACTTTGAGCTGTGCACTAATAATTATGCATTGTGCATTATGAATTATGAATTGAATAATCGATGCACGCCTTGACAAAATCCACAAATATCGGGTTGGGGTTAAGCACGGTGCTCGAATACTCCGGGTGATACTGCGTGCCGATAAACCACCGTTTTGACGGTATCTCCACCACCTCTACGAGATGAGTGGCTGGATTCTCCCCAACGCAACGCATACCCGCCGCCTCAAACTGGCTGCGGTAGTCGTTGTTGAACTCAAAGCGGTGACGATGACGCTCCTTGATTTCAGTCTTCCCATAAGCCGCCGCAGCCTTTGAGTCGGGGACAAGACGGCAGTCATACGCGCCGAGGCGCATCGTACCGCCGAGGTTGGAGATGCCCTTCTGCTCCTCCATCAAGTCTATGACGTTGTAGGGGGTGTGGATGTCCATCTCGGTAGAGTTGGCATCGGTCAGCCCCAACACGTTGCGGGCAAATTCTATCACCATGCACTGCATCCCGAGGCAGATGCCGAATGTCGGCACATCATGCTCACGGCACCATTTCAGGGCTACAAACTTGCCCTCTATGCCGCGCTGCCCGAATCCGGGAGCGATAACCACCCCGTCCATACCGGCGAGCTTCTCCTCCACGTTGCCCTCGTTGAGCTTCTCCGAATGCACATAGACGAGCTTGAGCTTGCGGTCGTTGTAGGTGGCAGCCTGAAAGAGCGACTCGTTTATCGACTTATAGGCGTCCTGCAGCTCCACATACTTGCCGACAAGGGCTATCTTCACTTCCCCCTCGGCATTTTCCATCTTGTGGAGGAAGTGGAGCCACTGCTTCATGTCAGGCTCACCCTGATATGGTGTGCCTGTCTTCTTCAGCACAATCTCGTCGAGATGCTGCTCATGCATCATGATGGGCACCTGATAGATTGACGGGGCGTCGAGCGACTGTATCACGGCATCCGGCGCCACGTTGCAGAACTGGGCCACCTTGCGGCGCACCTCCGGGGTGATGTGGTGCTCTGTGCGGAGCACGAGGATGTCGGGCTGTATACCCACCTCCTGCAACTGCTTCACCGAGTGTTGTGTAGGCTTGGTCTTCAGCTCCTTGGCTGCTGCGATGTATGGTACATATGTCAGATGAAGGCAGAGCGCGTTGTTGCCCATCTCCCAGCGCAACTGGCGCACGGCCTCAAGGTAGGGCAGCGACTCGATGTCGCCCACGGTGCCGCCAATCTCGGTGATGATGAAGTCAAACTGCCCCGTATTGCCGAGCAGCTTGACGTTGCGCTTTATCTCATCGGTCACGTGGGGGATAATCTGCACCGTCTTGCCGAGATAGTCGCCACGGCGTTCCTTGTCGATGACATTCTGGTAGATGCGCCCCGTGGTGATATTGTTGGCCTTGGTGGTGGGGGTGTTGGTGAATCTTTCATAGTGTCCGAGGTCGAGGTCGGCCTCATGACCGTCCACCGTGACAAAACACTCACCGTGTTCGTAGGGATTAAGCGTCCCGGGGTCGATGTTGATATACGGGTCAAACTTCTGTATCGTAACTCGGAAACCTCGTGTCTGGAGCAGGCAGGCGAGCGATGAGGAGATAATTCCCTTGCCAAGGGAGGAGACTACGCCTCCGGTGACGAATATGTACTTTGTTTCCACGCTTGATGCTTTTTAATCAAGGCGCAAAGTTACAAAATATCCCGGAAAATTTTGTATCTTTGTGATATGGAAAATTATCTCGTGTCGGCCCGCAAGTACAGGCCGTCGACATTCAAGACAGTTTTGGGGCAAAAGGCTCTCACCGCCACCCTCAAAAACTCCATCGCTTCCGACCGTCTGGCCCACGCCTACCTCTTTTGCGGCTCACGCGGCGTCGGCAAGACCTCCTGCGCACGCATCTTCGCCAAGACCATCAACTGCTCCCACCGCACTCCCGATGGCGACGCCTGCAACGAGTGCGACTCGTGCCGAGCGTTCAACGAGGGGCGCTCGCTCAATATCGTGGAGCTTGACGCCGCGTCCAACAACGGCATCGACGACGTGCGCTCGCTCGTCGACCAGGTGCAGGTACCCCCGACCCAAGGACGGTATCGCGTCTTCATCATCGACGAGGTGCACATGCTCTCAACCGCAGCCTTCAACGCCTTTCTCAAGACCCTCGAGGAGCCCCCGTCATATGTCATATTCATTCTCGCCACCACCGAGAAGCACAAGATAATACCCACCATCCTGTCGCGATGCCAGATATACGACTTCAACCGCATCACCATACAGGATATGATCGACCACCTCTCCTATGTGGCCTCGCAAGAGGGAATCACCGTCGAGCCTGCCGCGCTCAACGTCATAGCACGCAAGGCCGACGGCGCGATGCGCGACGCCCTGTCCATCTTTGACCAGGTGGCCGCCTCGTCGATGGGCAATATCACCTACCGCTCGACCATCGACAACCTCAACGTCCTCGACTACGACTACTATTGGCGGCTGATTGACGCTTTCCTCACGGGCGACGTGCCTAAAGCGTTGCTCATATTCCAGGAGATACGCGAGAAAGGATTTGACGCCCAGTTTTTCATCACCGGACTCGCGTCCCACTTCCGCGACCTGATGGTGGCCCGCGACCCGTCGACAATCCATCTTCTGGAGGCGAGCGACGACATCCGCGCCACATTTGCCGAGCAGGCTGCCCGCTGCACCCCCGACTTCATATACGCGGCGATGAACCTCTGCAACCGTGCCGACCTGAACTACCGCGTGTCGAGCAACAAGCAGTTTCTTGTCGAGCTGACGCTCGTGCAGCTGTGCCAATTGCTCAGCCCCTCCCCCAACAATAGCGGCGACGGAGAGGGGCGGCTCAAAAAGATAAATGCCGCCGCTCCCCAGGCGTCCACCACGCCCCAACAGCCGACGGCAGCGCCCCACGCCGGGTCGCGGCCTGGCGTGACCGCCGCAAGCTCCCCTGCCTCAACGACACCGGCATCCACAACGACAACCTCCATAAACACCCCGGCAACACCGCAGCCGTCCACGGTGTCGGAGCCCTCCCCGGCCCCCTACCGTCAGGCCCCCACTGCATCCACCCCGCGTCCTGTCACCCCGCGTCCGGCCGCCCCGATACCAAAGGTCATCAACCTGCGCACCCCAAACGCCTCGCTCAAAGGGGGCATAGCGACATCCGACAAGGCATCACGCCCTGTCGCCCACACAGGGGCGACACATCGGACAGAGCCATACACCGACGAGCAGATAGCCCGGGCATGGGACGACTACATGACGACCCATCCCAAGGAGCACGTGCTGGTCAACACCATGCGCACCGCACGCCCCGTACGCACCGGCACAGACCTGTTCACGGTCACGGTCGAGAATCCCGGGCAGACCGAGCTGATGTCGCAATGGCTTCCCGACATACTCGCGTCCCTGCGCGACGCCACACAGAACGACGCCGTGACCATCAACATCACCATCAACGAGGGCGCCGCCCCCGCCTACACATGGAACGAGCGCGATGTCTATGCCCACATGGTCGCCAACATCCCCGGCCTGAAGTCATTTATCGACGACTTCAAGCTCACCCTCTCGTGAGTCTATCCATCAGTACCCACAGGGCAACAACCGCGTCTAAAACCGATGAGAAAACACAGACCTCTTGCCAACACGAGGGTGATACGAGAATCCTACACGAAAAAAGCGAGGAAAGTGTCAAGTCCTTCCTCGCTCTCGCTGTGTGTTTGTCATAATTTTGATACCGCTGGGGAGGCGCGGCGCGGGCTTCTTATCTGCCCCCGTCTGATGGCCGCTTAGCGGCGAATGAACTTGCGGGTCGTGCCGTCGCCGTAGACAACGATGTTTATGCCTGGCTGTGGCTGGTGCAAGCGACATCCCATGGCGTCGTAGATAACCACAGTGTCATCCTCACGGAGGTCAATCGGCAGGTTGTCGATGCCCGTCGTGCCTTTGAATATGCTGAAATTTTCCCACACCGGAGCAGTCCTGTATGCCTCGATGGCCTCTGAGGGCACATAGACTACGGCATTAGCATACACCTCTTCGTCAAATACTGCCTGAGCTGCAGGAGGCGTAACCCCCATCGAGTAAATCTCTGTAATGGCTTTACATCCGAGGAAAGCTCCCATATCTATACTGGCAACACCATCAGGGATGGTGACAGAGGTCAAGCCACTACACTCGTAGAAAGCCCACCTACCTATATAGGTGACGCCAGCAGGGATATCTATGGAAGTAAGACCTGTACAGCCGTTGAAAGCCATTTCGCCTATCGAAGTCACGCCAGCAGGGATATCTATGGAGGTAAGGCCTGTACATTGGAAAAAAGCATAACTGCCTATTGAGGTCACGCCGGTGGGAATGGTGACGGAGGTCAGACCTCTACAGCCATCAAAGGTATAATTGCCAATCGATGTCACACCGACGGGGACGTCAACGGAGGTCAGGGCGAAACACCTCATGAATGCAGAATTGCCTATCGAGATCACGCCGTCGGGAATGTCAACGGAGGCCAAAGCATTACACTCATTGAACGCATAATCACCTATTGAGGTCACACCAGCAGGAATGTAAACAGAAGTAAGGTAGGTGCAGCCATCAAAAGTATAATCACCAATCGAGGTGACCCCAGCGGGGATGATAACGGAGGTCATGTCACAACCACAGAAAGCTCCATCACCTATCGAGGTGACACCATCTGGAATGTCAACAGAGGCCAGGGCACAATATCCAAACGCATACTTGCCTATCGAGGTCACGCCGTCGGGAATGTCAACGGAGGTCAGGGCATAACACCCACGGAATACATTATTGCCAATCGAAGTTACACCATCAGGAATGTCAATGGAGGGCAGACCACTACAATCAGAGAAAGCATCATCGCCTATCCATGTTATACCGTCGGGGAGGTCAACGGAGATTAAGCTGCTACATTCAGAGAAAGCAGACTTTCCTATCGCGGTAACACCGTCGGGGATATCAACAGAGGTCAAGCCGCTACATTTGTAGAAAGTATAATCTCTTATCTCGATTACGCCGCTGGGGATGGCGACAGAGGTCAGGCGGCTACAGTCTCGGAAAGCCCCCTCGCCTATCGAAGTGATTCTTTCGGAGAACGCAATGGAAGCAAGGTTACCACAGTAAGAGAAAGCGTAATCTCCTATCGAAGTGACGCTGGGGGGAATGTCAACGGAGATTAGACGGCTACAGTAAGAGAAAGCTCTATTATCTATAGCAGTGACGTCCATAATCTTGACTCCATGTGCCACTTTAGCAGGGATGATGATGTTTCCGGAATACTTTGTGTCACCATTCGTGATCTCACAAGCAGGAATCTCCCCTGGGAGGATGTTGTAGTAGATACCGTCCTGCACAAAGTCATAGGCCGAGGCGGGAAGTGTGGCCAACAATGCCGCTGTCAGCAGCCACATTTTGAGAAAAATGTGACTCAGGCTGAAAATGTTTACCTTTTTCATATTATTAGGAGTGGTCGCCGCCGGACACCCTCTTTGGCTCGTGATTGGTTAGTGACGGAAAAAGCGTGGTGCCTGTATCTGTTACCGTCCTACCTTTCGAGGCTTCTCGCATTGCCTAACTACAGTCGGACGGCAACGCTGAAGCCCACGCTTGTATATGCAACTATGCACGCCCGGCATCAGCATCGGACATGGATATTACATACCACGGGCATCTACCGTTGCCTGACACCTTGACTGTAGTTTGAAATTTTGCGAGAATTTCGAAAGGTCAAGAATCAGCGCGGATAAACGCTTTCTTTTATAATGTTTCGCGTCCCGCCCCCATTCCCTTGACCGGGGCTTCGGGCGGTCTGCAATCGCAAAGCTACTAAACTTCTTAAAACTATACAACACCAGGAGAAAAAAATCGCTGGACCACCATACAATATATCTCTCCGGCCCTTTGTCGGCACTACGGGGTATGGCGCAATCGGTACCGCGCGGATTGAATGCGGCAATTTTGGCGTGATTGCCATGGCCGCGCCCGAAAAATTCTTGCAAAAGCCGCGATAAAATCGTATTTTTGCATGTTGTTTCCTACGGCATGAGCGACGGCGGCGATGCCGCTGCCAGCTGCCCAATAGAGCGTATCGACAATGACCCTCGACCATATCTCAGTCACCAACTTCAAGAATATAGCCTCGGCGCAACTTGACTTCTCACCCAAGGTCAACTGCTTTCTCGGCAACAACGGCATGGGAAAGAGCAACTTGCTCGATGCCATATACTACATGAGCTTCTGCAAGAGCTTCAGCGGCGCGACCGACGCCATGCTGATGCGGCGCGGCGAGGAATTTGCCATGATTCAGGCCCGCTACAGCCGCCGTGGTGCGGAGGAGGAGCTGCACATGGGCATGTCGCCGGGACGGCGCAAGTCGTTCAAACGCTCAGGCAAGGAGTACCAGCGTCTCAGCGCACATATCGGGGCATTTCCACTCGTGATGGTCTCTCCACAGGACATCGACCTGATACGCGGCGAGAGCGAAGGCAGGCGGCGGTTCATGGATATGGTCATTTCCCAGGGCGACCCGGCCTACCTTGATGCCCTGATACGCTACAACCGTGCCCTGGAGCAGCGCAACCGCCTGCTGCGTGACGGCGTCGTTGACCCGATGCTCTACACAGCCGTAGAGACCATGATGGATATCTCGGCCACGCTCATATTCTCGCGCCGCCGCGAGTGGGTGACACGCCTTTCCGGGATATTTGCCCGCTACTATGCCGCCATCGCCGGCTCCTACGAGGAGGTGGCGCTCGGCTACCGCAGCGGCTCGGCCGACGCCACGATGACACAGATGCTCGACTCGGCACGCCGTCGCGACGAAATCGTGCGCCACACCACCGTCGGCCCCCACCGCGACGACATAGAGATGACCCTCGACGGGATGCCGATGCGCCGCACCGGCTCGCAAGGGCAATGCAAGACCTACGTCATAGCCCTGCGCCTGGCCCAGTACGACTTCATCAAGGAGACATGCTCAATGAAGCCGCTGCTGCTGCTCGACGACATTTTCGACAAGCTCGATGCATCACGGGTGGAACGCATCATGGAGGTGACGGGACGCGACCTTTTCGGCCAGATATTCATCACCGACACCAACCGTGCCCACCTCGACAGCATCGTGCGCCGCACCTCGGGCGACTACCGCATGTGGCATGTCGCCGACGGAAGTTTCTCACCAGTCGACACCTCGCTATGAAACGGACTGAAGCCAAGAGTCTAAAGGAGATTATCGACTCGGCCCTCGCCGACAGCGACATGCGCGGGGCCATCATGGAACAGCGCGTCTGCTACCTGTGGACCGAGGTCGTCGGTCCGGCCATCAACCGCCACACGACACGCCGATTTGTCGAGAACGGACGTATGCACGTCTACATCTCCTCGGGGCCGCTCAAAGGGGAACTGTCGTTCCATCGCCAAGCCTTGGTCGACCAGCTCAATCGCGCAGCCGGCGGCACCGTAATCACTGAAATTGTCATTCATTAGAATCTATAAAAGGAGAAAATAATGGATAATATAGATATAAGCAAGATTCCCGCGAGCACCAACCCACGTGTGCCCGTCCCCTCTCATCCTTTCCGGCACGCTGTCCCGGTGCAGTTGCGGTTCAACGACATCGACATGCTCGGGCACCTCAATAACGCTGTATACATGACGCTGTTTGACCTCGGCAAGGCCCACTATTTTCCCGAGGTGATGCCCGAGGTCGTCAACCTTGAGCACATCAACATCGTGGTTGTCAACATCAACTGTAACTTCTTCGCTCCGGCATATATAAAGGAACGCCTGGCAGTGCTCACGCGTGTCGACTCCATCTCGGTGCACTCTTTCACTATGGAGCAACGGGTGGTAAACGTCGACACCGGCGAGGTGAAGTGCGCCGCACATGTCGTCATGGCGGGCTTTGACCCGGCCACTGCCACGGGTCTGCCTATACAACAGGAGTGGATTGACGGCCTCTGCCGTTACGAGGGACGCGATCTGCGTGTCAAGAAATAACCCGTTAACCCGCAATATCACTAAAAACCACTTATCTATGGATATCTCAGAGTCAATGCGACAGATACTCCGCGCCGAGAGCGAGGCCATCATGGCGATACCCGTCACCGAGGGCTATGACCGCGCCGTGGAGCTGATAATAGAGCATGTGCACCGCCGAGGCGGCAAGCTCGTCACATCCGGGATGGGCAAGGCAGGGCAGATAGCCCTCAATATAGCCACCACGTTCTCCTCGACCGGTACTCCGGCTGTCAACCTCCACCCCGGCGAGGCACAGCATGGCGACCTCGGCGTGCTGCAGCCCAACGACGTGATGCTGCTCATATCCAATTCGGGCAAGACATGCGAGATAATCCAGCTCGTGCACCTCGCCCGCAACCTCTACCCCTCGATGCCGCTCATCGTGATAACGGGCAACCCCGACAGCGAACTGGCACGGGTGGCCGACGTCACGCTCCCGACGGGCAATGCCCCCGAAGTGTGCCCGCTGGGCATGACCCCCACCACCTCAACTACCATGATGACCGTAATCGGGGATGTGCTCGTAGTCAACGTAATGCGCCTCACGGGGTTCACCCGCGCCGAGTATGCCAAACGCCACCATGGCGGCTACCTCGGTGAGAAATCCCGTGGCGGGGACAACAAATAGCCCACTGCCATGCGCAAGATAATAGCAATAGGACGGTGCGGCCTCGACATCATCATGGATGGCGCCACCCCGGTATGCGCCCGCCCCGGAGGACGCATACCCAATGCCGCCGCATCACTTGCCGCCATCGGACGGCATGTGAGCATGGTCGGCGAGGCGGGACGCGACATGGTGGGCGATATGGTGGTCGGCTTTCTCGACCGCCACGGTGTCGACACGCGCTCCGTCGACCGTTTCACCGAGGGTCTCACGCCCACAAGCCTGCTGTTCACACCCTCGGGCGACACCGTCGATTACCCCGGCGGACCCGATGGCGAGATGGATGTCGTGTGGCCCCGCATCGACCGTGACGACATCCTGATATTCGGCGGATATTACGCCATAGACCCGCGCGTGCGCCGACGGCTGTACGAGATTGTGGCATACGCCCGTGAACGCGAGGCAATCATCATCTACCTGCCGGGATTCAATCCCCGCGAGGTGACGCGCATCACCAAGGTGATGCCCGCCATATTCGAGAATCTTGAGCTGTCAGACATCGCGGTGACACGCCCCGAGGACATCAAGACAATATTTGGCACAGGAGATGCCGACCATGCGTGGCGCGACCACCTGAGTTTCTATCTCCCCGCAATGCTGCATGCCGACTATGCCAAGGGGGAGGTCTCGCTGTCCACCCCCTCATGCCGCCACGCCTGCCGCGCCATACCCGACAACGGCATACCGCGCCTTGACTGGGATGCCGCCGTCGTCGCCGGCATTGCCGAGTCGCTGCTAAAGGAGGATATCCTGTACAGAAATATCGCCGACATCGGGCAACCGTCGCTCGACAGCATTGCCCGTCATTTACAACAGCATATAGAGAATCCACAAAAATAACACGCCATGAAATATATACCGTTGGACCACCTCCCCGCTGCCGACTTCTCCCCCGATGACACAACACTGTCGGAGGCCTCACGCCTACAGGAGCTTACTTGCGCCCATATCAAGGAGGGAGACCTCGATGCCGCCCTCGACTCTGCAGCCGAGGCCCTGCGGCAGCTCGCCACCGAGCCGCGACGCCGCGACGTACAATTCCTGTCTATCCTCGCCTCGCTGCTCTATGACCTTGCCTACCTCCACTCCTCACGCAAGGAATACCGCCACGCCGAGCGCGAGATAACCAAGTCACTGCGGCTCTTTGAGCGGCTTGCCAAGGAGCAGCCCGACCGTTATGCGGCATCCCAGATAATGGCTCTGAATGCCTCAACAGGCATCTACCAGTCACGGGTCAAGCAGGTAAATCTCCTTGCCCATTACCAGGTCGCCACCTCAACATATCTGGAGATGATGAACCTCGGCATAAAGGATGCCGGCATGAAGCTCGTGGAGTCGTTACAAAAGGAGGGGGACACACTCATGGAGATGTCAAAATACCGCGAGGCGGTGCAATTCTACACTCGCGCCTTGCGCTACCTCACCAAGATACACCCCGACTTCTCCACGCTCACCCTCGCGCTGTCGGTGAAGCTCGGGGACGCCCTGCTGCGCAACTCCAAGACCCGTCAGAAAGGCGTCCACCTGCTCAACACGATGCTGCAAAAAGCCACCAAGCTCGATGACACGGCGACTGTCGACCGCATCAACCTCCTACTGCAGCGCGACGCCACAAAGTGGTATGACATATTCGCCCTCTGGCACAAGCTCTTTCCGAGATAACAAAGCCTATAATAGCCATTACGGCTATAACAGCTCAATAACTTTGAACTTTGAACTAAACAAAATGTCAACATCCCTCACCCACAGCGCCCCCGCCGGCGCACTCCCCAAGATTGACAGCCTGCGCTGCGCCATCGTGCAGGCCGAGTGGAACTCCCACATCACCAGCGCACTCACACGTGGCGCCCTCGACCTCTTTCGCCGCGAAGGCTTTGCCGACAGCGACGTCGATGTGTTCCTCGTGCCCGGAGCCGTAGAACTCACTTTTGCCGCCTCCCAGCTTATCGAGACCGGCGACTACGATGTCGTCATCGTCTTTGGATGCGTAATACGCGGCGGCACGCCCCACTTCGACTACGTATGCCAGAGCGTCACACAGGGCATAACATCGCTCAACGCCGACTGCGATATTCCCGTAATATTCGGAGTGCTGACAGTAGACACCGAGCAAGACGCCATTGACCGTGCCGGAGGCTCGCTCGGCAACAAGGGCACCGAGGCCGCCGAGGCCGCCATAAAGATGGTCGACTTCACCCGCCGCGTCCGCTGACAGCTATCGTAGCTAAATCAGCCGCCCCTTAAAAGAAAAAAAAATCCCGGTCATCCGTTTGGACAATTGGGATTTTTTGTGTACCTTTGCAACGCAATTTTCACCAATTGCACCCTTGGGCGAATACCAGAGTGGCCAAATGGGGCAGACTGTAAATCTGCTGGCTTATGCCTTCGGTGGTTCGAATCCATCTTCGCCCACACTACTACTAAATTTTTTCCTTGCGGAAGTAGCTCAGTTGATAGAGCAATAGCCTTCCAAGCTATGGGTCGCGAGTTTGAGCCTCGTCTTCCGCTCATGAAAGGTCTGTCCTTGGTGGATGGGCCTTTTGTTGTACCTCACAGCATGGGCGCCATACATAGCGCCCGCAGCTACAACATATCGGGTCAATGTAAAAAAGAGGGGGCGGGGAGGACGACAGGATATCCAGTACGTGGTGATGCGAAGTGACGGCACTGCCCCATAGGGCCGTGACCATGCGATATGCGCTTATACGCGATGACGGACATTACACTGTAAAAAGAGAATGCTTACGTCCCGATAAGCTGCCAAAGTTGGGTGTACTCCGATATCCAAATCCTCTCCGCCCCCCTTGTACGGCAAGGCGGCTATTCCTCAATGAGGTCGATGGTCCAGTTGAGTCCCTGAAGTCGCATGTCAAGTTCGCGCAACTCCTTGGAATAGCGGTCAAGCTCACGACGCGCCTCAGGGACATCCATGACGCGCACCGTCTTTATCTCGGCGCGTGAATAACGGCTGTCAGACTCCGACACAAAGCTTATCACCTCACGCATCACGCCGACACGCATCCGCAGGACATCTTTGCGGGCAATCATGGCGGTCAGAGACTCGCCGCCGTCGGTAGCATGAAGATTGGTAAGGTTGATGCGGTATATAAGCTTTTCGAGTTGCGACAGCATGGCGTCAAACTCCCTGCGCAAATCGGCAAGGCTCTCGGGCGGCGTGTCACCCTCCTGCACTTTGGCGCTCTCCTTCAAACGGGTCTTCATCGCGGCTATACGTGTCTGTAGATCGGCACGCAGGCTCAATGCTTCTGCAAGTTTCATATTCCTGTAATTCCTATAGTGCTAACGGCGTCAAGGAGTCGCGACAACGTGACCCCTCGACTATTTTAACAAACAAATCAAACTCTCTATCAGTCATCCATCGCCATGTAATGCTGGCGGGGATGGTCACAGCCGGGGCATACTGCCGGCGGCTCGGTGCCGACAAACTCATACCCGCAGACGAGACACTTCCATGTTATGGGTTTCTCGCGTTTCCATACAGTGCCCTCCTTCACCTGCTTGAGATATTTCTCAAAACGCTGTCGATGATGGCCCTCCACAGTTGCTATCGCACGGAAATGGCTCGCAATCTCGGGGAAACCCTCCTCATCGGCTACCTTGGCGGCATTTGTATACAGCTCGACGCCCTCCACCAGCTCCTCATGGGCAGCCGTGGCGAGATTGGATGCGGTATCACCTATGACACCTGCGTCGACAGGCATCTCGACAGTCACCGAACCTCCCTCAAGGAACTTAAAAAACACTTTGCCGTGGTGCAGCTCGTTGGCCGCCGTGTCTCGGAATATCTCACCGACGGGGAAATAGCTCTCCTTGTCGGCTTGCTGTGCGTAGAATGTATAACGGGTGTATGCCGAGGATTCGGCCATATACGCAATCACGAGATTTTTCTCTGTCTGCGTGCCCTTGATGGATTTTTTTGTATCGCTCATTTTTTAATGCGTTATGAGGTGAGTATTCATATCACGACCGGCCTGTAGTGCCGGTCGCTCCTATAGAACACCTCTACAGCCGATAAGGTTGAGTCTGCGGCATAAAAAGCTGTTTTCAGAGGGACCGCCCATGCCGGGCACAATCGGCACAAACCCCTTTCAACAGATAGTGGATGCCCTTTACCACAAAGCCCTCCGGAGCCATCACCACCGGCACACTCTCGTCATCCATGCAAAACGTCTTATGGCAGCTCTCACAGTAGAAGTGGCAGTGCAGCTCCCCTATTGAACACACATGGTCGTTATGGCACAGGCAATATTTCCTTGACCCGCTGCCATCCTCTATCTCGTGGAGCATATGATGGGCGGCAAACAGGGAAAGAGTGCGGAACACCGTTGACTTGTCGACCGTGTCAAGCGCCATTTCCACGTCGGCCATGCTGAACGTGTCGTGCATTGCCGCCACCGCCCGATACACCATTAGCCGCACAGCCGTAGGACGCACACCATGCTGCATCAGCACCCTCTCCTCGGCAGAATACTCCTTTTCCATAAGCGTCTATCCAAATATAAACTCACTCCAATATATCCATAGGTAGGGCCGCGACATGTCGCGGCCTCACCTATGCAACGCCAAAACCGCCTATCCGCAGTCGCGACCTGATAAACGACAAAGGGCCAAGACCGGAGTCTTAGCCCTTTGTTAGCGTTGTCTTACCTGGATTCGAACCAAGACAGGCAGAACCAAAAACTGCAGTGCTACCATTACACCATAAGACAATCCTTTTCGCCCAAGCCACTTGGCCTAAAGCGATGCAAAGTTAGGCATTTTGTTTGGAATGTGCAAGATGCCCTGCGCGGTTTAACACTACTTTGCGATAAGAAGTGTGTAATTTTTCTTGCCCTTCTGCACAAGGATATATTTGCCGTTGAGCAGCATGGCATCCGTGGCAGCGGCATTGGCGTCGGCTACCTTCTCCTTGTTGATGGAGAGACCGCCCTGCTGCGCGAGCTTGCGCAACTCTCCCTTGGAGGGGAACACCGGAGCCTTCTCGACAAGGAGGTCGACGAGTTTTATGCCCGCATCGATGTCGGCCCGTGACACCTCATAGCGCGGGACACCCTCGCACACGGCGAGCAGCGTGTCCTCGTCAATCTTGTGGAGGATGTCGACAGCCTTGTTGCTGAAGAATATCTGCGATGCCTCTACCGCCGCCTCATACTCCTCGGCCGAGTGGACCATTGTGGTAATCTCCTTGGCGAGACGCTTCTGCAAGGGACGTTGTCCCGGGTCGGCGGCCTGCTCGGCGACAAGGGCCTCTATCTCCTCGCGTGTAAGCTCGGTGAATATCTTGATGTACTTCTCGGCATCGGCATCCGACACGTTGAGCCAGAACTGGTAGAACTTGTAGGGGGAGGTATAACGCTTGTCGAGCCACACGTTGCCGCTCTCGGTCTTGCCAAACTTGCCGCCGTCGGCCTTGGTGATGAGCGGGCATGTGAGGGCAAACGCCTCGCCGCCTGTGGTGCGGCGTATAAGCTCAGTGCCGGTGGTGATGTTGCCCCATTGGTCGCTGCCGCCAAGCTGCAGCTTGCAGTTCTTGTCGCGGTAGAGCGTCAGGAAGTCATAGCCCTGCACCAGCTGGTAGGAAAACTCGGTAAACGACATGCCCTGCTGGCTCTCGCCCGACAGGCGTTTCTTCACCGAGTCCTTGGCCATCATGTAGTTGACCGTGATATGCTTTCCCACATCGCGTATGAAGTCAAGGAAGGAGAAAGGCTTCATCCAGTCGTAGTTGTTGACCATCTCGGCGCGGTTGGGCGCGTCGCTGTCAAAGTCGAGGAAGTGGGCAAGCTGCTTCTTTATCGCCTCCTGGTTGTGGCGCAGGGTCTCCTCGTCGAGGAGCTTGCGTTCCTGGCTCTTCATCGAGGGGTCCCCGATCATGCCGGTGGCACCGCCGACGAGGGCTATGGGCTTGTGCCCGGCGCGCTGGAAATGCTTCAGCATCATCACGCCGACGAGATGTCCGATGTGGAGCGAGTCGGCTGTGGGGTCAATGCCGAGATAGGCCGTTGTCATCTCCTTTTTCAACTGCTCGTCGGTCCCCGGCATCATGGTGTGAATCATCCCACGCCATGAAAGTTCTTCTATAAAGTCCATATAAGTAATCCTTTTACTGTTTGGGTGCAAAGATACGAATAAGTCGAGAGCAAAAAAAACGAACTTGTCCGATTTTTTGCCGGGCATCAGCATCTTCGCATAGATGCATCGATACGGATTTTAATTTGCTTTGCCGAGCGGAAGTGTCAGAGCGCGAAGTTATAGTGAACGGGAGAGAAGCAACACCGCGATGACAAATATGATGAAGTACAACGCCAGCACCGTGACAACATATGCCGACAATGTCACGGCAAACCAACCGCCGCCACGGGGCCTGAATGCCCGCGACAGGGATATGACTGTGACCGACAGCGCGTAGAGCCAGCTCATCCACATCCCCGGATTACCCATAGGCAGCAATGACAACGGGAATACGACAATATCAAACACCAGAAAAGCATCAACCATATAGATAGACGCCATCAGATACTCCGCCGCATTATAGCGGCCGCCGCCATATTTCCTGAAAATCACGGGCACAAGGATGACGGCGGGAATAAAGAAGATCAGATTTTGCAGCACAGGGGAGGTCCACACATACTTCAACGCGGCATAAAACCAATAGGCACCTCTCGTCGCCGCTTGGGCCATCCGCTCGTCAAGCATCGGGGACAAGGAATCGGAAGACGGGGCCAGCGAGTCGGCCACGACAGAGACCAGACACAGCACGAGGAGCATTGAGACAGGCGCAAGATAGCGCACCCGACGCCCGGCGGCATAGTCACGTATCACCTCCCACGGGTGGATGAGGAGATGCCACGACGTGAAAAAGAAGCCACGGTTGACGCGCAGAAGACCGCTCAGGGTGTCGAGCATGAACGAGCGGGGCCGAAGCCGCGACGTGGCGGTGGACTGTCCGCAGTTGGGGCAATAGTTGCCGCTGCAAGCCTCTCCACAGTTGAGGCATGTTATGGGCGCGTCTGCCGCCGTCGGGCTTTCGGTGTAGGGTTTCTCCATATAAAATCTTTTTCGCCGTAAAATTACGAAGAAATAGCGGAGTTTTGTAATTTTGGGTTCACAATAAGACACAACCCGACAATGGAAAAGGAAGAACTGAAGAAATACAAGGAGGAGTTTATCTCACTGCTCAAGTCGACGGATATTGAGGATATCGACTACTTTATCAAGGAACTTGAGCGGATAGGCTTTTTCACGGCACCGGCGTCAATGAAAAACCACCTCTGCTTTGAAGGCGGCCTTATGCTCCACTCGCTCAATGTCTACGAGGCCGCTGTGAAGCTCAAGGAGACATTCATGGCGGTGCGTCCCGACATTTTTGAGTCGATATCCAACGAGAGCATCATTATCGCCGCGCTGCTCCACGACGTGTGCAAGGCCGACCTGTATGTGCGCAAGCGCAATGCGCAGGTCGAGTTTGGCAAGGCCGAGTACGGCACCAGCTATGGCCGTATGCCGGTAGGGCATGGCGAGAAGTCGGTCATCATGCTGTTCAAGCTCGGGCTCGGGCTTAACTATGACGAGATATGCGCCATCCGCTGGCACATGGGCGCATGGAGCGTCAACGACTCCGACGGCGAGGAGATAGGCAACTTCAAGCAGGCCGAGAAACTCTACCCGCTCGTTACCCTCATCCACATGGCCGACACGGCAGCATCAAAGTTTATCGAGCGCCCGATGAAGACCATCAACTGACCACAATAGGTGCCGATAAGCCAAATAGGTCAAATAAGCTCTATAAGGCATATCTGCCCTATTAGCCCTATTCCCCCGCCGAACATTTTAAGCTTTCCGGCTATTATATCTATAATAAAGCGTTTCAACAAAAACAGCAATCGTCATGCCAGGAAGCCGTCCATACACATTCGACCGGGTGGTGCGCATCATCGCCGGGCTTGCCTTGGCGGCCGGCGCGATATGGCTCATCAACGACCTGAAGAACGTGTTGCTGCCGTTCTGCCTCGCCTGCCTCATCGCCTACCTCCTGGAGCCGCTCGTGGAGCTGAACCTGCGGTGGCTGCACCTCAGATGGCGTGTCATCGCCGTGTTCCTCACCATCATCGAAGTCACGGCCGTGGCTGCGGGGGTGATATACTTCTTTGTGCCGTCGGCCATCGACGAGATACATGATATGGACATGATGGTGCAGGAATACTCCAAGCACCATGTCGACATACCTCTCATCCCCGATGACCTGCGCGACTATATCGACAAGACACTATCCTCGACCAACATCAACGACCTGTTCTCGGGCACACGATTGGAGACAGTGCTCAACAAGAGCACATCGCTGCTCACGGCCACCATCGACTTCCTGCTCCACACGCTCGAATGGCTGCTGGCGTTCATATACGTCATCTTCATCCTCATCGACTATCGCCCGCTCATGCACGGATTGCAGATGCTTGTGCCGCCAAAGCTTCGCCCGATAGCTGCCCGTGTCAGCGACGACATCAAGACCAATATGAACCACTATTTCCGTGGGCAGATAATCATAGCGATGTGTGCAGCCGTGCTCTACTGCATAGGATTCTCCATCGTCGGCATACCGCTGGCGATAGTGCTCGGCGTACTCGTCGGCGTACTCTATATCATCCCCTATTTCCAGTATGTGACGCTCATTCCAGTGACCATCGTATGCTTCATCTACTCGCTCGGAGGGACGGTTGGATTCTGGTCCGAACTGGGCAAATGCCTGCTCGTCTACGTGTGCAGCCAATGCGTCTGCGACTATGTGCTCACGCCCAAAATCATGGGCAAGGCGCTGGGACTAAACCCGGCCGTCATCCTGCTGTCGCTCTCGGTGTGGGGTTCGCTCCTCGGCATCATCGGCATGATTATAGCCCTGCCCCTCACCACCCTCCTTCTCGCCTACTACAAGGAGTATGTCATCAACCGCCAGCTCCACCACGCAAAAGCCGTCACACAGCCACCCGACAGCACCTCTCCCCCCGCAAAATCCGGCACGAAGTAACATATGTTACACTTTTCCACCGCTGGTTTCCCTATCTTTGCACCAATACCTGACACATACTATCATGAGACGTGCAATCCTGACATTGATTCTGGCCATAGCGGCAATCTCGGTCGCCCGTGCGGGCGTAACCGACAAAAACATCGAAAAAGCCGTGGACTATATCGGGGTTAAAAGCCCGGTCGAGTTCTGCGGACAAAAATTCTATCTCGCATGGAGCAGCCACCCTGTGGAAATCTATTACCTGCAGGAATACTTGCCAAAGGGCGAGAGCCTTGAGCGATACAACGAGATGCTGACCCTCAGCGTCCTCATATGGGACAAGACTCCCCGGGAGGCGGCCTACGCCAAGGCCGAGGAGCTGGAACAGCGCAAAAAGACCGACAAAGTGTGCCAGTATATGGTTGCGGAAAATGACGGCGAGTATATCGTCGACTTCATCGTGAGCGACAGCAACGGGGACACGCTCGACTGTGTGGAGGCCGACGTGCACCACTACCGCCAGATCACAGTCAACGGGCGCAAGGCCACCCTGCTGACATTCTACTCCCGCCGTGCCTATGGCGACGACATCCTCCCGTTCATGCAGACAATCCCCACGCTGCGCCCCCAATGGTACGACGCCCTATCGCGCCTCAACATCAAGCCCCACATCAAGAAAAATACCTGATGCCGAAAGCAATCAACAGTCTTGGCTCGGTCAGCCACTGATCAATAATGCAAAATTTCTTAACCTTACAACTCTATATATCAGAAATTTGTCGTATCTTTGTATTCTAATAAGAAACAAAGGAGTACAGACATGGCACGACCTATCAAAGAAACCCCCGTACTCAGGGGTAAGGACGCTGAAAATTTCGCCAAGAGAATGGCGAGTCCTGCTCCCGTCAGCAAGGCTGAAAAGGATGCGGCGAGAAAGGCGTATGAGGCATTCAAAGCCATAAGCACATTCCCTATGTAATTATGGACTTTGACAAATTCACATTCCGGCAGATAGATGCCGATACACAGATAAAGTCATTCGATTGCGGCGATGCCGATTTGAATGACTTTTTAATTTCCGATGCCACCAACTACTACAAATCGATGATGGCGTTGACATATCTGCTCGAAGATAACGAGGCGAACAAGACCGTTGCGTATTACAGTCTGCTTAACGACAAGATTGTTTTTGACCCCGATGAGAAGAAACTATGGAACCGTCTTAACCGCCGTGTCGCCAACCCCAAACGGCGCAAGGAATATCCAGCAGTCAAAATCGGCCGTCTTGCAATCTCGAAAGACTATGCCGGAAAACAGATAGGCAGGGCAATTCTCCTGCAAGTAAAGCATGTTTTCGCCACAATGCGCCGCAGTGCCTGCCGTTTCATCACGGTGGATGCATACGCCGCAGCCGTGCCTTTTTATGAGAAATGCGGATTTATGTTTCTCTCCGAGAAAGACAAACATTCTCCCACAAGAGCAATGTATTTCGACCTCATCAACTTCCCGGATTGATAAATGGGGGTTGTTTTCATCGTCATAATAGTCTTGACAATCTATTTAATGCGATGGATAATAAATTTTCGCAAGCGGTACACTTTCAGTACACATCGTAAAAGAAGATAATGGCTGACAATCAAGCGACTGTCAGCCATTATCAGTACCCGGACCCGGGATCGAACCGGGATGGGTCGCCCCACCGGTGTTTGAGACCGGCGCGTCTACCGATTCCGCCATCCGGGCATTTCGGGGGCAAAGGTAGGGAAAGATTTTGGTTTGTGCAATAGAGGGTGGCTGTTTTAATCTTTTTATCTTAAATTACCCGCATGTCTCAAAAAAAGGAGTGCGGCAACGCAAAAATAGGGGCATCGATGATGTCGGGATGAATAATTTTGACTAAGTTTGTATTAGCACTCATAACCATGCGGAGACGGTCCTCTACGGCACGCCCCCTCCGGCTATTTATGCGACTGCACAATGACGAGACACAGAGAAGACAAATTAAACCCAAATAAACCCTAACCAATGGAATCACTTCCCATAATAAAGAATGACCCTTGGCTCGAACCCTACACCGACGCTATCGTAGGACGCCACAATGACGCGCTCAACAAGGAGCGCGAACTGACAGCCGTGGACGGCTCGCTCGACAAGTTTGCCAACGCCTACAACTACTTTGGCCTCCACCGCACCCCGACAGGATGGGTGTTCCGCGAGTGGGCGCCCAACGCCACAGGCATCACGCTGATAGGCGACTTCTCAAAGTGGCGCGAGCTGGTGAAATACCGCCTCAAGCCCAAGAAGAACGGAGTGTGGGAGATACGCCTCAAGGAGAATGACCTCCACCACGGCGACCTGTTCAAGATGATTGTCGACTGGGACGGCGGACGAGGCGAGCGCATCCCCGCGTATGCCAACCGTGTCGTGCAGGACGAGCAGACCAAGATATTCTCGGCCCAAGTGTGGGCTCCCGAGACACAATACAAGTGGAAAGTCAAGAAATTTGTCCCCGACACCAAGCCGCTGCTCATCTACGAGTGCCACATCGGCATGGCACAGGAGCGCGAGGGCGTGGGCACCTATACGGAATTCCGCGACAACATCCTGCCCCGCATCGCCAAGGACGGCTACAACGCCATCCAGATAATGGCTATCCAGGAGCATCCCTACTACGGCTCGTTTGGCTACCATGTCTCCAACTTCTACGCCCCGTCGAGCCGGTTTGGTACCCCCGAGGAGCTGAAGTCGCTCATCGACACCGCCCACGAGATGGGGATAGCCGTCATCATGGATATCGTGCACTCCCATGCGGTGAAAAACGAGGTCGAGGGTCTCGGCCGCCTCGACGGATCGTATGACCTCTACTTCTACGGCGACCACCGCCGCGAGCACTCGGCTTGGGACTCGCTCTGCTTTGACTACGGCAAAAACCAGGTGCTACACTTCCTGCTCTCCAACTGCAAGTATTGGCTTGAGGAATTCAAGTTTGACGGATTCCGCTTTGACGGCGTGACCTCGATGCTCTACTACAACCACGGCCTCGGACAGGCTTTCGGCGGCTATGGCGACTATTACAACGGCGGCCAGGACACCAACGCCATCACCTACCTGACGCTCGCCAACAAGCTCATCCACGAGGTCAATCCCCGCGCCATCACTATCGCCGAGGAGATGAGCGGTATGCCGGGACTCGCCACCAAGGTCGAGGACGGCGGCATAGGATTTGACTACCGCATGGCGATGGGCATCCCCGACTACTGGATAAAGACCCTCAAGGAGAAGAAGGATGAGGACTGGCACCCGACCTCCATATTCTGGGAGCTGACCAACCGCCGCTCCGACGAGAAGACCATCTCCTATGTCGAGAGCCACGACCAGGCCCTTGTCGGCGACAAGACCATCATATTCCGCCTCATAGACGACCAGATGTACTGGCACATGATGAAGGGGGACGACAACGCCGCCGTGGCTCGCGGCATCGCGCTCCACAAGATGATACGCCTCGTCACGCTCGCCACCATCAACGGCGGATACCTCAACTTCATGGGCAACGAGTTCGGCCATCCCGAGTGGATTGATTTCCCGCGCGAGGGCAACGGCTGGAGCTACAAGTATGCCCGCCGCCAGTGGGATCTGGTCGACCGCAAGGAGCTGCAATACGAATACCTCAACGACTTTGACAACGCCATGATAGAACTTGTGGGCGACACCTACAACTTTCAGGCCCTGCCGGTCGACAAGATATGGGAGAAAGACGACGACCAGGTGCTGGCGTTCATGCGCGGCGACCTGCTGTTTGTCTTCAACTGGAGTCCGTTCAGGTCATTCACCGACTACGGCGTGCTCGCCCCCGCCGGAGAGTATGACGTGGTGCTGTCGAGCGACAATCCGCGTTTTGGAGGATACGGCAACATTGACGAGACAATCTCACACCTGACCCAGCCCGACCCGCTCTACAAGCCCATCGGCAAGGAGTGGCTAAAGCTCTACCTCCCCGCCCGCTCGGCCCAAGTGCTTCGGCTCCGCAAGGCCAAGAAAGCCAGAGGGAAAAAATAGTCCAACGTCTAGAGCGCACGGTCTTATATAGAGACGCGGCGTGCCGCGTTTACCGTGCTGCTTTGAGAGAATAAACAACCACGGCCACCGGCCCGTATGCTTGCATTGTCAAACGTACGGGCCGGTGGCCTTAACTGTCCAAAAGCGGCCACAACCGCCGCCGTCGCCACCCGACATCACATCTACAAATTATCTACAATACGTAGATTGCAGGCAATCGTAGGGATTTATGATACCTAATACTCGCCGCAATCACCGGGGAAGGCAGTAATTTTACGGCCTAAATCCGCTCCGATTCCAGCGGACTACAATCTCTATACTTACATTAATTACGCAAATTATGATTGTAACTTTACGATTAATGCTGAGGGCCACACTGTCGCTATTCATGCTTTCGGCAGTATGCGGCATCGCCCGTGCCGTGAACGTCAACGAGGAGTACACCGTAGGCAACTTTATATACCACAAGGGCTATAACGCCTCCGTGGAGACCGGCGAGGCGTGGCTCATCGGTGTCAGGGAGGGCTATACCCCGGGGGCGACACTCACCTTCCCCGCGACGGTCATGATAGGGGGCAAGAGCTACAAGGTGACCCGGATAGGCACGCTCGTCTACGGAGACAAGTATATGGATATCCCGGTCGTGTTCAAGGACTACCCCGAGATAACGCGCGTGGTGATACCCGCGACCGTGCAATATATCGGCGAATTTGAGTTCTCGGGCTGCTGTAACATCACGGAGTTTGAGGTGAAAAGCGGCAATGAGCTATACATGAGCATCGACGGTGCGCTGTGTCACCGCTGGTCGTCCACTAGCGACTGGGGACTGGCACGCTATCCCTCGGGCCGGAAGTCGGCGGGATGGACCATGCCGTATGAAATAGCCTATATCGGCGACTGCGCTTTCCTCGACAACAGTGCGCTCAAGACCCTGCACCTCGTGGAAGACCAGCGCATCCGTGGCACACTGGCATTTTACGGCAACAAGGGCATATCGGCCATCGACGTGTCCCAAAGCACCGAGTATAAGGCTTCCCCAAACGGCATAATACACAACGGATTCCAGATTGTGGCGTGTCCTCCGCGACTGAAACTCGACTCCTACACCGTGCCGATAAGCATCACCCAAATACGTAGCGGCGCGTTCCTCAACACCATCATACCGCAAATCACGCTCCACGAGAAAGTGTCGCTCGGCTTCTACGCCATGGCGTGGTCCAAGATTCAGAAAATCACCTACTGGCCCGAGTCCAACCCCAACTACATAAATGTCCCCCTGGGCCTGTTCGCCAACTGCCGCGACCTTGAGGAGGCGACAATAAAGACATCAAAGGGCTCCCGTCTTACATTAAGCAAATATGCTTTCTGGGGGTGTGACAAGCTTTCATCGCTGACAATCCAGTCGCAGTCGCTATACCTTGAGTCGGGTGTCTTCCAGGGTTGCAGGTCGCTGACCTCGTTTCCCATGTCATCGGTCACCGGGATAAGCGATTACTTCGAGGAGAGGGACGGCATATTCAAAAACAGCGGGCTGACGTCGGTCAACTGGCCGTCGGCCATCACGGCCATACCGCCCTACTGCTTTGACGGATGCAAGAACCTCACGAGTGTAAACCTCAACCCCTCCGGGAAAAATGCCCTGAAACGAATCGGACGATATGCATTTGCCAACAGCGGCCTGGAAACAATCAACACCCAGTCGGCCGAAAGAATCGAGAGCTATGCTTTCGACGGGTGCAAGTCTCTGCGCAAGGTTGTGTTCCCGCCGCTGTCCGATGATTCCACGCTGGACCTCTACCTCTATTCTTTCTCATTCAATAATGACACACGGGTCTACATCAACAACAGGAACATAGACTGGCCATTGACCATCGATGGCCTGGTGGCGACCTACTACACCTCCGACCGCTTTCCCGACGACTTTATCACTGACTGGCGCGAGGTCTATGTGCCGGCCAAGGCATCGCGGGCTTACCGAAAGTTCAACAGCAGCAAGCCCGTCATCGAGATGTTCTCGATGACGACCGACAAGGAGCGGTTGCAAGTGACACTGACACGCAACGACTGCTTCACGGCAAACGAGCTGCAGTTCAACAGCGTGACCTGCAACGGCACCGCACTGACGAGAAACGGCTCGACCTGGACCCTCCCGACAGAAGTCGCCCCGTCACTGTTTGAAATCACGGTCAACTATACCGTCCACGGAGTGAAAATGTCGACGCAATACCCGCCGGAGGAGATAACCTCGGCAGACGACACTGTCGCCGATAGCAGCCGGGCAATCACCCGCGAGGGAGACATCCTGCACTTTGCCGGCGGATGCACGTGGAGCATTTTCTCCATCTCGGGGACTACGGTAATGTCGGGCGACACCCCGGAAGCAGACCTGTCGCAGCTCGCGCCCGGCATCTACATGGCCCGCTGTGGCGCGTCAACCATCAAATTTGCAAAATAACCAAACAATAGATATATGCCAAAACCATCGTTACAACATATAGTCTGCGCATGTGTCCTGACGTCATGTTGCGCCGCAGGAAGCGCCGCCGTCATTCCGGCTGAAGACCTTGAGATTAAGGGTGTCGGCTCAGGCAAGATAACCATCACGGGTATCCGTGACGGGGTGACCCTATCGGGCGATGTCGAGATACCGGCCTCCATAACGGTCATGGACGGCTCAAAGCCTGTCGCCATGCCTGTGGTGGCTATCGGCGCGGAGTACCGGTCGATTGACAACCATCCCGCGACCCCGGCATTCTACAACCAGCCGGGAATAACCTCCGTCACAATCCCCGCATCGGTGGAGAGCATCGGCGACCGTGAGTTTCTCGGCTGCACCGGCATAGAGTCATTCACGGTCAAGGAGGGGAACCCCACATTCCATGTCGACAACGGTGCATTGATGTGCGCCGGAGATAACAGTCACGACATGGTATTCAAGGTGCCCCCTGCCACCAGAAAGACATGGTTTACCGTCCCCAAGGACTGCGAGACAGCCCCGTGGGCGTTTGCCGATGTCAGGAACATAAAGAAGATACGCTTTTACGGGTGGTCGGCCCTGTATCTGCCGCTGCTCGGCAACGCGTCGGTGACAGAGTTTGAGATGGCCGACAAGGATGACAGCTACACCGTGAAGGACGGTATAATCTACCGCACCGATGACGGAAAAGAGGGTAGCGGACAATATGAAATGCTCGTGCGCGTCCCCCCGGCAAAATATGTCGGCGGCACATTCAGGATACCGGCAGGTGTAAAGATACTCTCGGACTATTGCATGGCGTCGTGCCGGTTTGAGTACGTGGACTTCGGCTCTACGCCCCTGTCACTCGGCACATCGGCCCATGCCGCCACGCCGTTTGGCGACGAGGTGTTCCGTGGCTCGTCGCTCCGTGAGGTCACACTTCCAGCCGACATGACCCTCGGCAAGGGCTACGGGTCACCTACAGCCATGTTCATGGACTGCAAGGACCTCGAAAAGGCGATCATCAATATGCCGCTCGCCAAAACGGGACAACGGATGTTTGAGGGATGCACCTCGCTGTCGTCGGTCACGCTCCACCCCAAGACAAGGATTTCCACCTACGCATTCTACGGGTGCACCTCGCTGAAACGGATAAATGGCGCGAACCTGCCGACCGACGACTCGGCGGGACAGTTTGCCCGCTCGGGCCTGACATCGTTCAACATGGGCTCGGCATGGACCTCGGTGCCATATGACATGTTCATGGGATGCGAGTCGCTAAGGGAGGTGACCGTCGGCGAAAAAGTGTCCGGGATAAACGGGTGGGCATTCTACGAGTCGGGGCTCGCCTCCATCGACACACGCAATGTCGACTATATCGGGCCGAATGCCTTTGCCGGGTGTGCCGCCCTGCAGAAAATAGTGCTGCCCGACAACGGCAACACCCTCTACATGGACCTGAACAGCTTCAGCTCTCTCCCCGAAGGATGCGACATATATATCGACCGCAAGGAGATGCGCTATGGCGAGCCCGAAAACTCGTCCGAGGAATGGCCCGACGCTTTTGACATCGAACCCGACGCCAAGCCTGTCATATACTCCTCCCTCCTTGCCCCGGCACAGTTTATCGCCGAATACAGCCAGCTATACATCCCCGGCGCGACCCTGGGCTACCGCCAGTGGCCCGGCAGGCAGCAGGAGATGTACAGCTATGTCCTGTCGGTATCCCCGCTATCGCAAGGCAATACCCACGGCATAATCACGATAGACACGACACCACTGATTAATGGAGTGGAAATCGAAGAGATAAAAATCAACAACAACTACGGGTTCAGGAACGAGTCGGGATTGTGGCAATCCCACTTCCCTGAGGCTGTCGACGGCAATTTCCCCGTCACGCTGTCATACACGGTCAATGGCGTGGCGATGACTACCGTATATCCGGCCTCATTCAACAGGAAAGTAATCTCCACGACTACCGCTGCTGACGCGGTCGAGGCTTCCCACGCAACGATAACCCTCGACGGCCTCACCCTGCGTTTCCCTGCCGCCGAGGCATGGGAGGTGACCGATGTATCAGGCTCGGTCGTCCTGTCGGGCACAGCCGTTCTCGCCGACATATCACAGTTGCAGCCGGGAATCTATATTGCCAGACAGGGACGCCTGACACTGAAATTCGCAAAAAAGCCTCTCCTCTGACAATGCCGTCGCCGACCGGCTGATGGTATAATATGGAAGCGGGCCAATCATCGGATTGGCCCGCTTCCATATTATAATCTCCTTGACCGGACTCTCTACTTAAGCGTGAAGCGCATGGTCTTGACGTCGCGGCTGTTCGGGCCTATCATGACGTCATATTCGCCCGGCTCATTGACCTCCTCGAGGTCGAAGTTGTAGAACTTCAGCATATCGGGGGTAATCCTGAAATCGACCTTACGGCTCTCGCCGGGCTTGAGGGTGATGCGCTCAAACCCTTTCAGCTCCTTGACGGGGCGCGAGATGCTGCCCACGAGATCGCGCACATAGAGCTGCACGACCTCGTCCCCCTCGCGGTCGCCCTTGTTGGTGACGGTCACCGAGGCGGTCAGCGTACCGTCCATCGGCAGCTCGGTGGAGCTGAGGGTCATGTCGGAATACTCAAACGGGGTATAGGACAATCCGTATCCAAATGGATAGAGCGGGCTGTTGAGCACATCGATATAGTTGCTCTGAAACTTGGCAAACCAACGGTCGTCGGTGGTAGGACGCCCCGTGTTGAGATGGTTGTAGTAGATGGGTATCTGCCCGACGTTGCGCGGCATCGTGTGAGTGAGCTTGCCTGAGGGATTTACGTCGCCAAACACCACGTCGCTGATAGCGTCAGCGGCCTCGCTCCCTCCGAACCACACATTGAGGATGGCGGGCACATGCTCGCTCTCCCATGTCATGACGGTGGGGCGGCCCGAGAAGTTGAGCATCACCACGGGCTTGCCGGTGGCGAGCAGAGCCTCCATCAGCTCCTTCTGTACATCGGGCAGGTCGAGGTCGCTGCGCGAGGCACACTCGCCGCTAAACTCCGACGACTCGCCCACGGCGGCGACAATGACATCGGCCTGGGCGGCGACCTCAAGCGCCTCCTTCAGCAGCTCCTCGTCACTGCGAGGGTCGCGCATCTCGCGCCCGAACACTGTGGCATTGGCCTCAATCTTGGGGTCGCGGGTGAGGTTTGACCCCTTGGCATAGAGTATCTCGGCCTTGTCGCCCACGGCACGCTTCATGCCGTCGAGCAACGGTGAGTAGCGTTGCAGGTCAGCGGCCACGCTCCATGTGCCGGGCATGTTGGCGGCGGTATTGGCAAGCGGGCCTATAAGGGCAATCTTGCCTTTCTTCTCCAACGGGAGGATATTGCCCTCGTTCTTGAGCAGGACAAATGTCTTGGCTGCGGTCTCCCGGGCCTCGCGGCGATGCTCGTCGGTGTATATCTCCTTGGCGGCGCGGGTCGCGTCGAGGTACTTGTAGGGGTCATTGAACAGTCCGAGCTTATACTTCGCCTCCAACACTCGGCGCACGGCCTTGTCGATATCCTCCTGTGACACCGAGCCGTCCTTGAGAGACTCGGCGAGCGTGCCACGGAAACCGTCGGCCACCATATCCATGTCGGTGCCCGCCTTGAGGGCGCGTGCCGAGTTGGACTTCAGGTCGCCCATGCCGTGAGGGGCCATCTCAGCGATAGAGGCATAGTCGGTCACCACAAACCCGTCAAAGCCCCACTGGTCGCGGAGCACGTCGGTGAGCAGCCACTTGTTGGCCGTGGCGGGAACTCCGTCAACGACGTTGAACGCCGACATCACCGAGCCGACACCCTCGTCGACTGCGGCACGATAGGGAGCGAAATACTCGTTATACATGCGCTGGCGGCTCATATCGACCGTATTATAGTCGCGTCCCGCCTCAGGCGCGCCATAGAGGGCAAAGTGCTTGACGCACGCCATTATCTCGTCGGGCCGCTCCATATTCTTCCCCTGATAGCCGCGCACCATCGCGCGTGCTATCTCCGACCCGAGATAAGGGTCCTCGCCGTTGCCCTCGGAGACACGCCCCCAACGCGGCTCGCGGCTCACATCGACCATCGGCGAGAAAGTCCACGCGATGCCGTCGGCACTCGCCTCGACCGCCGCCACGCGGGCACTGCGCTCTATGGCATCCATATCCCAGCTGCAGGACAATGCAAGCGGTATCGGGAATATCGTCTCATAGCCGTGTATCACGTCCATGCCGAATATGATGGGGATTCCGAGCCGTGATTCCTCGACGGCTACACGCTGTAGCTCGCGCATCTTGTCGACGCCCTTCATGTTAAACAGGCCGCCGACCTCTCCTGCCTTTATCTTTCCGGCAAGATTGGACGCGGCCGCCGGGCCGCCGGTCACGATGTCACCCGCCACGGGCAGGTTGAGCTGTCCGAGCTTTTCCTCAAGTGTCATACGCGACATGAGGTCGTCGATCACCTTGTCCATCTTGCGTTTCTGAGCCTGACGCACGCGGAACGCCTTTTCCTGCGCCACGGGATCATCCTTGGCCCCGGCGGGTGTCTTCGCGTCAACTATCCCGGCAGAGGCCAACAATGCCCCGGCCAACATCCACTGTAAAAACTTCATAAATTCCTTAAGGTTATAAGTTAGGTTAAACTACCGCAAATATACGGCTTTATCCCCTAAACCGCAATACCCGGCCCCCAATAAATTCCGAGATAATAGCCTGCCCCTCCCGATTTTCAGGCATAAGTACATATGCCCGACACGACATATCGCAAAAGTCATCTTTACAAGAATCATTCTGATGAAATGATTCTTGTAATAAGGATTTCAAGCAGATAAAAGATATTCCCGACAGCTTTGTAGCGGCAGACGGTATAGAATGTGGCATAGGGAACAAGATACCGTTGTGGCTCTTCGGATTCCTGTATTAAATTCGACAATAAATTCAGGCACAAGGAAACAAGACAACGGTTTTTTCCGTATATTTGCCATCGAATCATGCATGGCAGGGACAGCGGTCCCGCAACGCAAAAAGCGAGGGAATCTGACGATTTTCCTCGCTTTTTGCGTTTATGGGTCTAACCCTGATAAGGCCTTCGTATTCGCCAGCCTACAGGACTTGTAAACGTGGAGGGCGCGCGTAGCCCTATGTCCTTATGTCTAAAACCCTTGAAGGCAGCGTTAGCCTTATGTCTGAAGACTGCGGCGGGAGGCTTATTGTGCCAGGAGAGTGGTGAGCTGCTGGGTGAGCTTGGGGTCGGAGGGGCGTTTGGCGTGGGTGTCAATGATGCGGCCCTCGCGGTCGATGAGCATGATGCGGGGCACGCCGGTGATGTTGAGCTGCTTGAGCAGCGGCGAGGTGAAGCCTCCGGGGAGGTTGACGCCGAGCACGGCCGAGTCGGCCGGCTTCTCGGCCATCACACGCTGCCACTCCCTGTAGAGCTGGTCGCCCGTGTCAAGCGAGATGGAGATGAACTGCACATCCTTGCCGACAAACTCCTTGGCGACCTTCTCAAAATACGGCACCTCGGCCTTGCAGGGGAGACAGCCGGTAAACCAGAAGTCGAGAATAAGGAATTTACCCTTGAAGTCAGCGAGGCTGTATTGGCGTCCGTCGACGGTGTTGAACGTCATCTCGGGCATCGCCATGCCGCGTGCCACGCCCTTGCCCTGCTCCACGGCCTCGGCATAAGCCTGTTTCAAAGATGGAATCTGCGCAACGGCCACCGGGTCGGTAATCAAGGGACGCACCTCGTCAAGATGGACCATAAAGTCGTCGGTGTATCCTTTCTTGAGGGCGAGCGCAAGCAGACGCACAAGGTAGTGGGAGCGCACATGCTCATCGCCGATACGCCCGGCATATATCTTCATGTAATGGTCGTTTGAGACCGGGATAAACCCGTGTTTCTCCATCTCGGCCAGGGCCTTGTCGACGACCTCAAACCACTTTGGCATCTCCGTTATGCGCGGGTCGTCAAACTTAAGCTCCCTAAGAAAATCATAATAGTCATCGGCAATAACGGGCTTTTCCACTCCCTGAGGAGCAAAGACGCTCGCCACCTCCACGCCGTTGAGCCGCTGATTGAGAAAAACATACTCGTAGTACAACTTTTGCATCGCCACGAAGTCGGGTGCAAGGCCCGAGGCATCGAGCCTGGAACCGAGACGCGCAATCTCCTGTCGCTGCCAATCAACCCACTGAGGGGAGTAACACTTTATACTGTCGGGAGCATGGCAAGTGTAGACATTTTGGGCGGCAAAACGGTTTTCAGCCTCATTGGATCCTGTCACAACAGGGCCATTATCCCCACAGGAGATGACAGTCTCGGAACCGGGAGAAAGATATATGAGACGAGAATTATTGTCCTTGTCCATATACCGATAATAGCGCGGAGAGTCCAACACGATTGTGATGGTGGTGTCGCGGGCCGTAAGCTTGTTGTAGCCCATCGTGTCCTCGGGCTGAAAAAACAACTCTCGCCCGGCGGGATTGTCAATCTTTACGACGGCATGTCGAGGGGCACCGCCACACGCTGCCAACACGCCTATGGCGAAAATGCCGGCAATAATGGTCATCTGTGATTTCATTTGCTATTTTGTATCAGGTTACTTGTCTGCATTGCCTTGAGCGGGAAAGGATAGGTCAACATATGAGAACCCGGACGCAAGGTGTAGGTCGTGCCTTCAAACTGCTTTGTCCTGGTCTCCCCAAACTCGGTCATGAAGCGACGCATGTCGAAAAATCCATTATATGTGAGAAACAGCTCCCGGCGGCGTTCCTCACGCACATGGCGCATCGCCTCGTCGCGGGTGGCGGCTGTCAACACGTTATACTTGCCGTAGATGAGGCGATGGCTGCGCAGCTCGTCGAGATACTGCATGGCGCGTGAGATGTCGGATGGCGTGCCTTTCCGGGCATGGCACTCGGCAAGCATCAGATACACCTCAGACAGCCTCATCCCTCCGGGATTCCAGCGATAGCCCATAGAGGCAAACTCACGGTCATTCTCGGGCGCGGTCTCATGGGTGCGCTTATAGCGTATACAGAAACGATAGCGCAGGTCGGCATCGCGCTCGAAAAGCTCAAGCATGTCTCCAGTCACATACATAGGGAACGGGTCGGTATAGGTAGAGCCAAACTGGTACAGCAAGTTTTCAGCACCATCATAGCCATATATCACCGAGTTTTTCCATATGTTCTCAATCAGGTCATTCACTGCCATATAACTCGGATCGTCCACCGCCATATCGGTGCCATAATAAGCAAGCATCTGAGGCGACCACTTGTTGTAGTCGACATTCATGTCCCAAAGTTCATGTCCGGCGACACGAGCCTCCTCCAACGCCTCCTCACAGGCGGCAATGCACTCGTCAAACTCCCTCATGAACAGATGGACCTTGGCTTTCAGAGCCAGTCCGAACGTACGGTCGGGACGAAACGTGTTGAGAGCATTGTGGGGCAAATCGGCAACCGCCTCTTCAAGGTCGCGCTTTATAAAGTCATAGGTATAACCCACGCTCTGCTGCATCCCTACCTCCTCAAGACTCTCAAACATGCGCTCCCTGACGATGATGCCCCGCGTACTGCCGGCGGTCGCAGGATCATAGGGAGGCGCAAACGTATTCACGAGAAAGAAATAATTGTAGGCTCTCATAGCCTTGGCCTGGGCCATCGCCTGAGTACGGGCATCGTCAGAGCCGGTAACCTCAGGCAAGCTGGCTATCATGGCATTATAATTGGTGATGCGGTTGTAGCAGCTGTTGTAGAGTTCGCTCTCGATAGTGTTTCCCGCACGGTCATAGGACTCATCCCAGAAAAATGCGGCCGACCATAAAGGGACGGTGTAATTCTTAAGTTCCTCAGTCTTATACCAGGAGCAATCCCCGCTCATGACCCAGAGATTGCCTTGGTCATAATTGGGAGAAATCTCCTCGAGCAGACCGATGCAGTCCTCGACCGTCTCAAGCTGGGCACGGCCCTTAGGCTCGATATCGAGGTAATTGTCACATGCCGTCAGCGCACACATGGCGATAACCGGCAGAATATATCTCATCGTTTTCATCATTGTCTACAGATTAATGTTGAGACCTATTATGTAGGTAGGCATCTGGGCATCGGTGCGCGTCCCGAGGTTGGCGTTGAACGCCTCCGGGTCTATGCCCCACTTGTTGGAAGTGATGCGGAACAGGTTGTCGATCTGGAAGCGCAGCGTGACGCCCTTGAGCACATGGGTCCTGGATAGCAGACGCGACGGCATCGAGTAGGAGACACCTATATTGCGCAGCTTGACAAACGAGGCACTACAGGTGTTGTAGTCGGAATATATCCAATGATAGTTGCTCTCGCCCGTATCACCGTGAAGCCCCATAGCGGGAATATCGGTATCAGGATTCTCGGGAGTCCACCTGTCGGCAATCATCTCGTTGACATTTCCGCCGGTGATGCGGTTGGCCGAGTCATATAGTGTCGGCACATCGCGGCGCAACGTGTGCCCCGCATAGTAAACCAACTTGGCATACACGCTCAAGTCACGCCAACGGAAATCGAGATTAAGCGCTCCGTTCCACTTGGGGATAAGCTGTCCCGCGCATACGACAGCACCGACATTGCGCACCGACGACACCGACACCACGTTGCCGTTCTCGTCGTATACCGACGGCATACCAGTCTCAGTCAATCCGGCATAACGGTAGGCATAGAGCGAGTTATAGGTATCGCCCACACGATAGTTGGAGGTGGGGTAACGCATCATATCGAGCGCGTCGGTAGGGTCATAGTCAATCTTCATAATCTTGTTGTCGTTGTAGGCCGCCGAGAATGAAGCATTGAAAATGATGTCGCGTGTGCGTACAAATTCGTATGAAAGATTGACCTCAAAGCCGACATTTTTCATTTCTCCGTTGTTGGCTCGTGCCTGGCCGTCAAATCCGAGGGTCGGGTCGATGCTCTTGTTGACAAGCAGGTCGGAGCTATACTTGCGATAAGCGTCGATGCTGCCCGAAAAACGGTTGAACAGGCGGAAGTCCACACCAAAGTTAAATGTCGAGGTTTTTTCCCATCGCAGCGAACTGTTGGGAGGCGTGACGATAGAGGTGACAGGAGCGCCGGAATATAGCGATGTAACAAACGATGCGAGCAGATAGGGTGATGAAGACTGGTCGACATTGCCCGTGATACCATAGGTACAACGCAATTTAAGCATATTGAGCCATGAAAAGTCCTTCATGAAGCTCTCGTTGGATACATTCCAGCTGCCACCGACCGACCAAAGCGGACGGTAACGGTATTTGGGGTCGGAGCCAAACAGGTCGGCCTGCTCGACACGCACACTCGCATTAAGCGAATAACGTGAGTCAAATATATAGCCAGCATTGAGGTAGGCCGACACATATCTGTGTTTTACTTCAGAGACCGTCAGATTCTCGGATCGGATGCGCGATGTAGAGTATAACGAGCCGACAACGCCCGTCTGTGACAGCGTCTTCCAGTCGACCTGCCCGTAGGTGAGTTTCTTGTCGTCATAGCCATACCGCTCACCCGTATGGCTCTTTGTCAGATCCTGCCGCAACTCGCCGCCTATAAGGGCCGTGACATCATGTTTCTCGCCAAAGGTCTTCTTGTAGTCAAACTGGGCACGGAGGTTATAGTAGTCATAGTCGGTATCGACGGTGTACAGACGCCCTCCCTGGGGTATATTGTAAGTAATGGTGCCACGCGAATCAATGGACGCAAACTCGTTGACCAGGGAACGCATCATGTAGGAGTCGGCCTCGTCATATTCATTGGCGTCGAGCTTACGCTTCTCATACTGGAACTTGATTTCAAGCCCGAGGTCACGAGTGATGTCAAAGTTGGTCTGAAGGAAATACTTCATGTAGAGGTTGTCGGTCTTCAGCTTGTTGCGATATGCCTCCTCGGCGGCATTATATCCCATGAAGTTAAGTCCCTCGGTGTCGTTGATTTTACCGGCGAGCACCTCATTGTAGAGATAGCGGTAAGCAGGCGAGCCATCTGGATTATAGAGCAGGTCATATGGCATCGCCGCCGTAGCCCCGAGCCCCGATGCCCGCGAGTAGGATGTCTTCATAAATGAGAGATCGGCCCCGAGAGTGAGGCTCATCCACTTGGCTATCTGCAAGTCATTCTTGAGGTAGAGGGAGAAGCGGTCGTCACTGTCATACTTGTTGTATAGTCCCATTTTCTGATAGCGGGCGGCAGCATAGAATCCGTAGGTATCGCCCCCCTTGTTGATTGAGAGGTTATAGTCCTGTGTGAGGGCAGTCTGCTGCAAACGGTCGCGGTACTGACGCCGATAGTCGTTAAGCCTCATGGAGGCGACCGACGCGTCGAGCTGCTCCTGGGTTATCTCCCCGTTGGCAAGACGGTAATAGAGCATGTCTATACCGCTCATCTGCTTGGCATTGGACTTGGCTGTCATCGTCGAGAAGTATCCTGCCGGATTGTTGATATAGTCGGGGTCAGACAGCAGGAACTCCCGTTCAAAGTCGAGGATATCGCCTGTCGACGCATAATGCTGATAATCAAGCGATGGCAGCGGGTTGATATAGTAGCCGAGCGAAGCGGTGACATCGAGTTTAGTGTCACGTCCCCGCTTGGTGGTGATGACGATAACACCGTTGGCGGCACGCACACCGTAGAGCGACGTGGCGGCGGCATCCTTAAGCACGGTCACTCCCTCGATGATATTGGGATTTATATCGTCCATTGTCAGGCCGGTTGCAGGTTGGCCGTCTATTACGAGCAGGGGGGTGGCGTCAACGGCAAATGACGATGCACCGCGGATACTCATCGAGTTATTGTAAACCGTGAGTCCCGGAGCGATACCCTCAAGCTTGGCACTGAGGTCGGGAGCCTGTATCTTGTCGAGCTTATCAGAGCCAAGGACGATGGCCGAGCCGGTGGCACGCTCACGTGATATAGTCTGATAGCCCGATACGATAAGCTCGTCGAGCACGTTGCCGTTTGGTGACAGGGCGATATACATGTCATCTCCCGGAGCGGCCTGAAATTCCTTACGCTCCATGCCCACGTAGCTCACCACGATTGTCACCTTGCGGCTGTCTTTAAGCTCTACGACAAAATTGCCGTCTATATCGGTGCCGGTGCCTATCTGAGTGCCTTTCACCATGACTGTCGCACCCGGCAACGGTTCGCCCGTGTCGTCGACGACACGCCCCTTGACCGTCCGCGAGGCAGCAGACACCCCCCTATCGGGGACACCGTTCCCGCCGGCCATGACCACGGCCGGAACCGTAAGCACGCCGGCCATAATCATCACAAGTAGTCTTTTATTGATAAGATTGGTCATATGATTTGATTTATTTGATTACTAACCTGATTGTACGGGACTCTCCGCCGCCATTAATATGGAGCAGATATATACCTCCTGCAAGACCGGTCTTCGGTATAGACACCTCCCTGTCGGCAAATAGATGGCAGACAGCGCGTCCCGCCATGTCAATAATAGTGACGGAAACATTTCCCGGGCATCTCACTGTCAATACCTCGCCGCTATCCGATACCGAGAGCTCCTCCCGTAATGTCGCGCCGATTTCCGAACCTGAATCGGACACCACGAGGACACCTGACGTGAGCGGGAACTCTCCCGTAGAACCGAGACACCACTCGACGGCACAAGACTCTCCTGCCGGAATGTCGACTGCCGACGCGTCAAAGCGTACATCATTATGCCCCGGAGAGAGTGATACCTGTGCCGACACCATGAACGGCGCGACATCCTGGGTCATATCGGGCTGACTGATGAAACCCGTAATCATTCCCGACCATGCGGAGGCTCCCATGTTGGTCATCGACACCACAATCTCGGGATTACGCCGGTCAAGCGAATACACGGCCGACATCCCGCCAGGCATAACAACCACCGACGGCGAGACCTCCACTGTGGCGACAATACCGTCGGCAAGAGGAGATATATCCTCGGGACGTGGTGCACCAGTCCCGGAAACAAAGGGGGTAAACATATATTGTCCCGCGACAAGAATCGAGGCGCCGGCCGAGACAGAGACATGTGATTTCTCCCCTGGAATACAGAACAATGGCGTCGTGCACATCGCCACTTCCCCGGAGGAAAGATTGCGTGCCATGACGCCGGCATATCCTTCATAACGGATATCCCCGTCATTGGCGATATCGAAGCTCCATATCTTGGATCGGCCGGCATACATCTCCCCTGTCTCAAACCGGCCGGAAAGCGACACTCTGGCCTCAGGACACACAGGGGTAAATATCACCTCATCGCCAGCCACACTGACGTGGCAACTCGATGACTGCCCGTTGCGTGCGACGACGCGTTCCCATTGCGACCCGGCAGACCGTCTCTGATAGAAAGCGACTTCGCAACCGTCGGCCGGAATGGCTGAAAGGTCAAGCGGCAGTAAGGTATCACGACTGTATCTCCCGGCCGCTATATCGGCCGGAACCATCGACAGCGGCACAATCGCGTCGTCAACGACTCTGGCGGCACATATCTCGCCGTTATAGTCGCCATATGACATGTTCCAGCAATAGAAAAAGAATCCTGGGGAGGATGCAGCATCGGCCATGACAGTCACTCCGTCATCGGCCTTTTCGTAGGATGTTCCAGTCGATATATACAACTGGTCCATATACAATGCTCCTGACTGCGCTCCTAAAGGTGATGCCATGCCATCGGGGGCAATGTTGGCTGTCACAACCTGCATACGGGTATAGTCGGACGATATGCCCCCGAGTCCCTGGGACGATGGTGTGAGAGCCGACAGACTGTAGTAACCGTCGCTACGCCCTTCCCATCCCCAGTTGATGTGGAAAAAGCCCTCGCCGTCATATCCGTCACAGACAAATATATGCCCCACCTCACCTGCCGCAGCCCGTCCCTCGTATATGACAGGACGGCCGGCCGAAAGCTCGCCGACAAGCATGTCAATCCATGCCTGATCATCCATTATGTCGCGTTCATAGCGGCATATGTTACGGTCGTATCCAAAGTATCGGTAGAGGGCTTCGGAACACGTGCGCAGATAGGACACGCTTGTCTGTGACGAGAATTTCATCTCAGCCCCGTATGCGGCACACTTCATCAGGCGTCCGATTGCCTCTTTTCCATAGGCTGTCCCGTCATCGAGCATGACATTCCAGTCAAAAGCCGGCTCCATATCGAAATCAAGCGTGCGCATCTCATCCTGCTCGGTGTCATCATACGACACCGACCCGTGGGGACGCCCGGGATAGCGATGACAGGCCATAATCTGTGCCATGGCTGTGGCTCCGCACCCGGTCAGAGACCTATGTCCGGTCTTTTTGTCTACAGGACAAAAGTCGTTGTATGGTGTGCCCTGGCCCCAGCGGCTCGGCACCATAGGGGCAACCTTAACCGACGGATAGCTCACCCCACGTGACAGAGTACTGATGTTGTCGGGCATATCTTTAAGTGAAGTGATTTCCGCTTCATAGGACTTAAGCCACTCGGCACAACCGTCGGGAATGTTGTCAGGGTCTATCGAACCGCTGTCACTATATGCGAGGACAGCTCGGGCCCGATTATCAGAGGACACGATGACATACCCGCCACGGTCGGCATTAAAGATGTAGTATGCCCTCGTCTCTTTTCCCGAGGAGGGGGATAATTGTCGAGGCTCCACTGACCTAAGACGAGTAGACTTGTTACCGCCGGTCAGCGAATTGAAAAATCTGAAAGCTATGGCAGCAGCCTCATCGCGAGTGACGGACGACGCCGCAGCATTTACGGCCATTGCCGTGCAAAGCAGTATTGTCAGCAGCTTGCTATACATAGGGTTTTGACTCTTTCCGTGCATATTAAAATAAGAGAGGTGAGATGTCGGACACATAGCGATAGGCACACGTGTCACGGTGTTTTCATAATAAGTGGAGAGAGAAAGGGCGTGCCACGGTCAGCACGGCGGCACGCCCATCGGATATAGCTTAAAAACTATCCGTTACTTTACGATAACCTTGGCCGTATCGGACTGGTTCTTGCCATAGACAACAACCATATATACACCGGCGGGAACATCGAGTGCGACAACCTGAGACTCGGCACCGGCGGCAACCTTCACTCCGGCAACCTTACGGGCATTCATGTCATATACAGCCACATCGGCACCGGCGGCAAGGAGCACGCTGCTGATGGTCATAGCACCGCCGCTGACAGTCACCTTGAGGCCCTTGTCGGCAGCCTCGATGTCATCGATTGAGGTTTGTCCGCCCTTCACAATCTTCAGATAGGTGGGAGCGCCAAGTTTCTGGAAAGCGTTGCTCTGCACAACTACACGCTCGCCCTTGGCCATTGTCTTGACAATCTCAGCGTCATCAGTGCCGCAGACAGCTGTCTCTCCGTTGGAGAAATCACAAGCCCATGCACCGGTAACAGGAAGATATTCATCGGGAGTCACGATGATGGAACCGATATTAAGCTCTGTGCCCGGAGCACCATGATTTATAAAGGTATAATTCCCATCCTCAGGAGCTTCAAACACCTTGTCTACCGTCCAATAGGCATCGGGATAGGTGAGTTCCTTGTTCAGAGAGCTTTCCTTCAAGACAGTGGTCTGGTGAAGCTTATTCGTGCAATTGATAGTCTGCGCACCGTTCAGTGTGAGAGCAAACTGTATCTTGTCTTCTCCATAAACCGTTGACGGTCTTGTGAGGTTTTCAGCCACAGTGATACCTATGATATTGCGGCCAGCCTTGTTGTATGCGGGGAAATTGGGTGTACCCTCGTTGACGCCTCCGGGACATTCCTGATGCTTCACGACTATTGAAGTAATGTCGGGATGGGGAGTGAAACCATATTCACCAACGTCATAAACCCCGGCTCCGATCATGGTAGTGATGGGAAGCTCGGTGTCATACCATACTGTGGTGCCTGGTCCCTGCACTTCCACACGTGTCTCCGACATCTTCTTGGGGAAATATTCCTGGCCCTCCATACTTGCGGGAAGCTCAAGCGGCATACCGAGCATGGGCATAAAAGGATAAGAGGTGGGACGAAGCACTTTTACAAGATAAGACTCTCCCGGCTCAAGTATATAGCTGTCAGAACCGGGTGTACGCTGTGGAGCCTCAAAAGTCCCGTCGGCACACTTGTAGATATACAGCATGTGACGTCCGTCTTCGAGAACGGCAGTCGGGAACATGCCGGGACGGCCGTTCTGTGTCGCAGGACAAGTGTAGGTAAACCACATCTCATCTGCCGCCTGGTCCGCGCTCATGAGCATGAGCATCATAGGTAACGGTTTTGCGTCTTCGGGTGTCAGGCCGAAGACATCATCGGCTATAGCCGAGCCGGAGATGCCGAGAGAGAGAGCAGTAAGGAGTAATGCTTTTTTCATAAGAGGTTCAAGAATTTGATTGGTTAATATCAAAACTGCATACTTGTATATTTTGCGAATATAGAGATATTTTTTATTATATCCTAACAAAGCATATCTTTTAACAATATTTTCTAATATTAACGTAAGCTTTGACTGAATAATGGATGAATCTTGCGCATGTCAATCCATGAAAAATCACTATTTTTGCCCAAAACTAACAAAATTGTCCGACATGTCAATAATAAAGGATGGCACGCCGCTTGCAATATGCAGCGACCATGCCGGTTATGAACTTAAAGGCATCATCGAGGGATATCTTGATGCTATGGAGATAAAGTGGAAAGACTTTGGCACCTACAGTGCCGACAGTTGCGACTACCCGGACTTCGCACACCCGTGCGCAGCGGCGGTCGAGAGCGGCGAGTGCTATCCGGGTATAGCGATGTGTGGCAGCGGCAATGGCATAGCCATGACGCTCAACAAGCATCAGGGAATACGCGCTGCCCTGTGCTGGACGGTCGAGCTTGCACGCCTGGCACGACAGCACAACGACGCCAATGTGCTTGTGCTCCCGGCGCGGTTCATCGAGCCGGTGACGGCACTGCAGATTGTCGATGCATTTCTTGAAACGCCCTTTGAGGGCGGCCGTCACGTGAGACGCATCGAAAAGATTCCCGTCAAGTGACGAACAATATGCACCTCAAAGGCGTTACAACCTAAACATTGACTAAACCTATTACAGTTATGGAATTTCTCACCAACGAAAAACTCGTCATCTCCGGCGCTGCCGGCATGATTGGCTCAAACATGGCACAGACAGCCATAATGATGCAACTCACCCCCAACATCTGTCTATACGACCCCTATGCCCCCGCGCTTGAGGGGGTGGCCGAGGAGCTGTTCCACTGCGGATTCGAGGGTGTCAATATCACCTATACGTCAGACGTGAAAGAAGCTCTCACAGGAGCATCCTACATAGTATCGTCGGGAGGCGCAGCCCGCAAGGCCGGCATGACCCGCGAAGACCTGCTGAAAGGCAACGCACAGATCGCCGAGCAGTTTGGCAAGGATGTGCGCCAGTATTGTCCCGACGTGAAGCATATCGTCGTAATATTCAACCCCGCCGACATAACGGGCCTCATCACCCTGCTCTACTCGGGACTGAAACCCACTCAGGTGACCACCCTCGCCGCCCTCGACAGCACGCGCCTGCGCAGCGAGCTTGCAAAGTACCTGAAGATTTCCCCCGACAAGATTGTCAATACGCGCACATATGGCGGACATGGCGAGCAGATGGCGGTATTTGCCTCCACAGCCACTGTCGACGGCAAGCCCCTGACCGAAATCATCGGCACCAAAGAACTCCCCGAGAAAGACTGGGAAGATATCAAGCTTAAGGTCATCCAGGGTGGCAAGAACATCATCGACCTGCGTGGCCGCTCGTCGTTCCAAAGCCCGTCGTATATCTCCATAGAGATGATTGCGGCCGCTATGGGCGGCAAGCCTTTCCGCTGGCCGGTCGGGGCATATGTCAACAACGACAAGTTCCAGCACATAGTGATGGCCACCGAGACCTCGCTCACCAAGGATGGTGTGGTATACCGCCCCGTCGACGGCACCCCCGAGGAGAACAAGGAGCTTGAAAAGAGCTACCAGCACCTCTGCAAGCTGCGTGACGAGGTAATCGAGATGGGCGTCATACCCCCCATCGCCGACTGGCACCGCCTCAACCCCAACCTCGACGCGAAGACCGTCTGACAGTCAGACAGCCGCTGACAGGACAAAAAAAACATGACAAGGGTGTATCAAAATTGCACCGGGAACTAAGATAAGTCGAAGACTTTATATTCCGTTAACCCCACACTAAGCAAAAA